>Ga0351890_10008_pt1 | contig 79738 bp, 65 predicted proteins | sample TotcelFGM3001M15_FD_206743 | JGI IMG/M metagenome (GOLD analysis project Ga0351890, IMG submission 206743) | Enriched cells from coal bed in the Powder River Basin, Montana, United States - Total cells FGM rep3 HSBNCT.FGM.300.1.M15 ...
AAACATCCTGAAAATAGATGACGGATGGCTCGCGAATGAGCGATGAATCGGACCGCCCAAGGCGTCCGATCATTTCGCGCAGAGGCCATATGGATTTTCTGAGAAGAATCATCTCCCGTTTCAGTGACTGGATTGACCGAAGCGTTTCTGGCGTGGGGTGGCTGATCAGTGCATTTTCCAGATCTTCGATGCGCTCTCCCAGGCTGTCCAGAATGACAAAATAACTGTCTACGATTCCATCAATCAGCGCGTGGGCCAGATAATCGGGGCCGGCCCTTCTGAGACGTCCCTTATCGGTCTGAAGCCTCCCCCGGATTGGATCGAGAAGTTGTCCCTCCTTTTCCTGAAGGGATATCAGCCAGTTGGGTCCAAGAACCATACTGACCTGATCAGAAGCAAGACCGCCATCGGAATCTGTATGAAAACATTTGAGCACGATATAAAGGTAATCCCCGTAATCCTCTATCTTGGGGCGTTGCTCCGTATTCAGAATATCTTCCAGGGTTAGTGGATGGAGGCCGAAAATCTTTCCCATCTGTTCCAGAAGCGGGATGTCATGAAGCCCGTCGATATTGATCCAGGTAACGCCGGATTTGTCCGGCAATGGTCGAATTCCCTCCAGAGATTGGATTTCCCTTTCGCTGAATTGGGATTCGTTAAACTCAAAACAGACAATCCGTGCATGTTCCACATGTCTTTCCCCGATATGGATAAGGGCGCCGGGCGGAAGGCCTGTCTTGTCAGATCTTCTTTTTCTGGTTTTGGGCATATGGTGTCCTTCAGCAACTGTTTATTCGAAAAAGAGAACAACAATGTAACCCCCCAATGCGCCAAAAACAATCAAAAAAGTCTATGCAAGAATGGGGATAAATCCGATTCGGATCAAAAAAATCAGTTACGATTTGACAACATCCGAATTACCGGATATTTCAACGGATATAAAAAGATAACAGGACCGGAACGTGTGAGCCAAATCGATGGACATCCAATGATGCGCATCCATGTCTGGAACCCTTCTGAAAAGATATCCCCCTTGAAAAACAGCCGGAATGAGGCGGCAGCGTGAATCAACTGAGCAAATCCCAAAAAAGCAGATTGGCCATTCGCACGTTCAAGACAATTGCGGATGCCCTTGCATTGCGGGGGTATTACAAACCCTCCGGTAAATCCGGAAGAACCCTGGAAAACGCCCTGCGTGTCTTAAGTCCGGAAATTTATGGAACCATGAATGATGCCCGCAGTATTGAACTCAAAGGGCTTGAGTACGTGCTGGATCGGCTTCCCAGGGGAATCGAATCCTGTACCCGAATTGTTTTGACCGCCAAGGAGGAGTTTGATCACACGGCCTTTGAAAAAATTCTGCCGCTCAAGCGCAGACGCATATCCTACCGGGTCAGTGAGGAAGAAATGTGTTTTGTCATCACCACGGGGCTGAGTGAAATCTATGATGTCCTGACCCATATCACGTTTTTGAATATTGAGGCCCGGAAAATTTACGCCCAGATGACGGACGAAACCGGCGAGCCGTCCATCAACTGGAAGGAGCTGGAACGGAATGTGGCCAAGGGTGACGCAATGACGGGCAGGGAACTGGATCAGGCCATATGGAGCCTGAGCATCCTGTTGGGCCGAACATACCAGGAAACCCGCTACACATTTGAATGTCTGGAAGAATCCCGGAAGAAAAACAACAGCAACAACGGCCTTTTCAACATTGTCTATCAGTTGGGCAGGCGTGTTCAGAAGGAAGAATCGTCCCGGGATCATCACCTGCTGATTTATTTCACGCCATCACTACAGGACATGATCGGATATCATGCCTACAGCCCTTTGTGGGCGGCCCATATTCGAAATACCCTGGAAAGACTGGAGCTTGGCGGACGGCCCGTGCATATCATCAGCTCCAATATGCACAGCGTGGTCAACATTCTGTATGGATATGCGGCAGTCTGCGACCAAAGCGATGAACGGCCCGATGGTGATCTTTACCGGTTTCTGATCGGGCTTCGGGGAAAGGGAGAACCGATTCAATCCTATGCCATTCAACATGGTTTTTATGATATTCCGGATACTTCCGGTATGTTGATTCACTGCCAGATCATCGATATGGCCAAGCTGGCAGATGTGACGTTTCATCCGGACCTTCATATCGACCGGGACCATATCAAAAATTATCAACCTGTGCTTCTGGTCATGGATTATGCTTTTGGGACACAGGCATATGAGGTGATGGACGAACTGCTGGAGCAGTTGTATCTCTCTTCAAAAAACGGCGATACACCCGTACAATCCATTTCAGTCATGGGAAAAGCGGGAATTCTTCCGGGGAAAAAGGGGGATATCATGTTGGCGACCGCTCATGTCATGGAAGGGACCCCACACAATTATCTGGTTCATAACGATCTGAAAAAAGAAGATTTTGATGGCTCCATCGATGTGTATGTCGGTCCGATCGTGACCGTTCTGGGCACATCCCTGCAAAACCGGGATGTGTTGGAAAAATTTCAGACCACCAGTTGGAAGGCCATTGGGCTGGAAATGGAAGGCGGTCATTATCAGCGGGCCATCAGTGGCGCCATCATCCGGGGATATCTGCCGGATAATATTCGATTGCGATATGCATATTACGCATCTGACAATCCCCTGATCAGCGGCCAGACATTGGCCTCCGGCAGCATGGGAGATGAAGGGATTAAACCAACCTATATGATTACCCGGGTGATTATGGAAAAAATCAGCGACCAGACATGAGTTTCAATCCGTATTCATCATCTCATGCCGATTGCCAGAAATCTGATTTTTCGGGTTGTTACGATAAATAAAATATCTGCCAGGCTTGACGTTTGGCGGACAGGCGTTTTGAATAAATTCATTCACCGTCAGAGCGATATTGGAAACAATAATCCCACCGGAAGTCATCAAGGGGTATAATAACGGACCAATTCGGCCGGCAAATGACTTGTAGGCGTCGGCGTCGCTGGTTCCCAGGTCAATATGGGCAAGGGCGGCCATGGATGGCAGGTGATCGGCCGCAGACAGGAGCATTTCTTCCACATTTCCCAAAATCAGAAATTTCTCTGGCGGAAGCGAGTTGGCATGTCCCCTGACGTCCCGCTCAAAGACATAAATGTCTCTGTCAGGCAATAGTTCCCGCAGATGATCATACGTCCGGCCATTACCCAGTCCCAGCTCCAGGACAATCCCCGGCAAACTGGAAACAGCCTGAGCTGCCCAGTTCAGACAGTCCCTCTGGGCCTGCATACGCCGAATAAAACTATCGAGTCGACTCATTGAAAGGCTATTGTCAAATAGGGTTGCAGGAGGCGTTGCAGAAGAAAAATTGATTTGGAAAAATTTGTCTTGTTTTTGGTATCTGGAGACGGGAGCCTGTTATAACTGGTCGGGGCGAGAGGATTTGAACCTCCGACCCCTTGAACCCCATTCAAGTGCGCTACCAGGCTGCGCTACGCCCCGACAGTTGCGCGATGTTTAACATGGTGGCGGGTATAAGTCAATAGATTGACCGCTGATTTTTTCATCCGCATATCATGTTGTGCATTTGTTTGGAATGGGATAAACTAAACAGTCGTGAAAAATGGGGATATCTTCCCGTGAACTGCCGTGATTCTTTCAACCGGATCACGGCAATATGTTTTTGTTAAGGAAACTGAAATGCAGGAAAATGGATCGGCCGGTATGATTCATCGGTTAATGATATTGGATAAAGAAGTGGTGCTGGTCGGGACCGCTCATGTGTCAAAGTCCAGCCGCGAACTGGTTCAGGATGTCATTGAACAGGAAAAACCCGATACGGTTTGCGTCGAGTTGTGTCAGTCCCGCTATCAGGCCATTAAAAACAAGGAACAGTGGCAGGAAATGGACATCGTAAAGGTCATTCGGGAAAACAAGACGTTTTTACTGATGTCCAGCCTGATCATGTCGTCTTTCCAGCGGCGGATAGCCAAAAATCTGGATATCCAGCCCGGTGCAGAAATGATTCAGGCCATGGAAAGTGCAGAGCTCATCGGCGCCCGAATCTGTCTGGTGGACCGGGATGTCAAAATCACCCTGTCGCGTGCCTGGCGGACCATGTCGCTGTGGGGCAAGACCCGGTTTTTATCGCAGCTTGTTGCCTCTTTGATGGCGGCAGATGATATTTCCGAGGAAGAAATCGAACGGATCAAACAGCAGGATGTCATGGATAGCCTGATGGCCGACATGGGCAAATATCATCCCGATTTGAAACGGATTTTGATTGATGAGCGGGATGAATACCTGGCCCACAAAATTGTCCATGCGGAAGGCAAAAAAATTGTCGCGGTGGTGGGGGCCGGCCATGTCCCGGGAATTCGGGCCAATTGGGGTCGGGATATCGATATTCAGTCGCTTGAAACCCTTCCATCTGCCGGAAAGCTTGCCGGATATATGGGATGGGGTCTCTGCATTCTGGTCGTGGCCATGTTTATTGCCGGGTTTTATCAGGGCGGCATGAGCGCCGGCACCGATATGCTGACCCGATGGGCCCTGGTCACAGGGGCGTTGGCCGGCCTGGGCGCTGCTGCGGCATTCGGGCATCCATTGACCATTCTATCATCGGTTCTGGCAGCCCCGTTAACCACGCTTCACCCCCTGATTGCCGTTGGATGGGTGGCAGGGCTTGTGGAGGCGTTTTCCCGAAAACCCCGCGTGAAGGATATCGAGGATCTTCCAAATGATATTTTATCCGTTCGGGGATTCTGGAGGAACAAGGTAACCCGAATTCTTCTGGTGGTTATTTTTTCAAACATCGGCGGATCTATTGGAACATTCATCGCCATACCGATGATGGTGAAGATGATGGCATAGCAGGGACAGTCAGGATGAACCATCCAAACGGAACCGTTCAGGACCTGGTATTTTCATCGGACGGATACAGGCTCACCGGAACCCTGCATCTGCCGACCGTAAATCATCCCCCCATCTTGTTTGGATCCCACGGACTGCTTGGCACCCGGAATTCTCCCAAGCAACAGGGTATGGCCGATCTCTGCATGAATCACAACTGGGCATTTTTCCGGTTTGACCACAGAGGCTGCGGTGACAGCGAGGGTGATGAATCTGATGTGGCTGATTTTTCAGGTCGCTGCATTGATTTGAAACATGCCATCAAATTCATTTTGAATCAGCATGACTTCAATGATAGGGTTGGATTATTCGGTAGCAGTCTGGGCGGTTCGGTCTGCCTGAAAGTTGCCGTGGATGTTTCGGTACAGGCCATTATCACCTGTGCGGCGCCACTGTGCACAGCCCCTTTGCGACAGCACGATGACCGGGCTCATGTTCCCGGTGTGCCGCCCGCAATCCGGCGGAATCCGGCCTTTTATTTCGATTTGACGAAACATCTTTCCAACATACGACATATCATGATTTTACACGGAGATGCAGACACCGTGGTTCCGGTTTCACATGCCCGTGACATTTATGAACGGGTGGGAACTCCCAAAAAACTGATCATTCAGAAACAGGGGGACCATCCCATGAGTCAGCCATTCCATCAGCAATGTTTCTATGCTGAAGCAGGTAAATGGCTTCAACGCTGCTTGATGTCCGACGGTTTTTGTTTTTGACCGGCCGAATTCATCGGTAATTGATTCAACCCCTGTTTGAACTCGTATTGATTCAAAATTCTGAATCAATACCCAACTCCATTTGATCGATTTATTTACGCTCTCCCGGAAATAAAGGAGATTCTATGGCCGAAGAAGCTTCCCGGCAATTTGTTACCCGTGCGTTTGTCAAAATGGTGCTTCGCAGAACCGCGGCATTGCTGACCCTGGTCGGTATTCTGTATGGTGCCACCGCTCTGCTGTATGCAAGCAAAACCATTTACAAGGTCAAGATGAACTATGCCGTGGTACTGGAACGGTTTGGCGGCAAACGGGATGCCATTACCGATGTGGGCTGGCATATCCGGCTGCCGTTTTTTTCAAAGATCGAGCAGGAAGTAACCTTGATGAACCAGACGTTGTATCTGGGGGGATCGCCGGAACCGGTTCGGGTCATTTCGCGTGAAACGGTGGCACTGTGGGTATCAGGGCTTTTGACATATAAAATCAACGATTTAAATATCTGGGCCATCAAGAACCTTCTGCCGCTTCATCTGCTGCAGGGAGATTATGACGGCATTGCAAAGGATATTCTTCAGGCCCAGGAAGTGAACCAGTTGATCAGCAAACGGGAGCAGATCAAGGAAGACATCTTCAATGCCCTGAAATCACGTCCGATTAATGCCGGCGGACCCACGTTGGAACAGAAATATGGCATCGAGATAGTCAGCTTCGTTCTGAAAGAGACCCGGTTTGGCGACAAGCTGGTCGAGGCGACTGAAGAGAAGAAACGCCGGGAGCTGATTGCCGAAGCAGAGAATTATGCCGCGGATCAGGAGGCCAGCCGCATCCGAAAGCTGTATGCCGCGTACCTGGAAAGCATTCAGTCCCTGCAGCAGGCTCTGGGGCGGCCGGACGGAACCACGGATGCCCTGATTTTTCAATTTTTGACCCAGCAGAAATGGGCAACCGCCTATGAAAAAAATCCGGAAAACCAGAAAACCATTGTGATTCAGAATACCATGGATGCGCCGGGTCTGACGCTTCCAACAGATCAAGTGCAGCCCAAAGAGGGCGGAGAACCGTAATGCCAAAACGGATGACCAAAGAAATACGCTATGTCAGCCTGCCTGAAAGGCGCATTCAGGAAATTCAGGATCTGGTGAATTCCTGGCCATATGAAACCAAGTCTTTCATGCGGTCCCGCCTGAATCAGTACAAACCCCATTCTGACTGGTTCAATGCACTGCTGGATGCATTTTTGTCCCTGTTTCTGGAAGCCCCGGAAAGACGGTTCATCATTCTGAAAGATCCGGAGATATTGACCGACTGGCAGAGACGGTTTGAGATATCCGGTCAGACCAATCCGCTTCAGGCATGGAACAAGATACTGGAAAAAGAGGTTTCGGCCCGGGATTATCTTTATCTTTTAAATCTGTTGGACAACGAATTGATCGATGTTCATGTCCCGGTCGAGCTGTCAACACTGTTTGAAAAAATTTATCGGGCGCATATCCGAAAAGAATATCTATCGGATCCGACAGTACCCAAAGCCCCGCTGATTCTGTTTGTGGGCCCCAGCGGCAGTGGCAAAACATCGACAGTCACGCATACTCTGGAAAAGGTTGTTTTTCTGAATCAGGTCGTTCCCGAAGTGGACCTGAAACAAAAAAAAGAAGAAATTCTGGCAGGGGAGTCGTTCTGGAAATCCATCGAGCACCTTGATCCGACACTGGCCATGGAAATATCCAGAAGACGAAAAATCAAGCTGTACCAGTTTTTATCCCGTCTGCCCCTGATTCGATGGATATTGAAGCGCTTTATCAGCCACAGTCTGTCACAATTGCAGGAGCAGAGCCTTCCGGTCGACTATGCCATGGTCACCCCCAATGACTATCAGACCGCCCTGGCAGGCGAACCGGGCAATTATTTCAAAAAGGCCCTGGGCGATCCCCGAAAAACCGCTATCCGTCATATTGAAGAGGCCCACAGCGCATTTGGAAAGGCCGAGGGAAAAAACTCCGGTGTCGAACGGCAGCAGCGGACCCTGATCGATACATCCAACATTGTCATCGATGAAATCATCAGTGGCCGGCGGGACTGTTTGCTTCTCGCAACAACCGATCAGCCTGAACGCTTTGATTCGGCCATTTACCGGCGGTTTGTGGAAAAAGGTAAAATCATCGATTTGTCCGATTACTGGAAAAATCCGGAAAATTTGAAAGAAGTCATCCGGTTGGAACTGCTGCGAAACGACATTCGAATCACCGATAATCCAACGGATGAGTGTATCGTCAGAACCCGCTGCATGCATTCGGAGAAATTGGATGCAACCGTCACGCGGGTTTATGCCATATTCAGTGACCGAACCCTCAAGATCACGCCGGCCTATGTTCGGAAACTGATTCACTCAATCATCGAGATTCAGGGCGGTTTTTCTCCGGAGCACCTGGATGACAGTCTTCTGGTCAGAAAAGCATTCGAGCTGGTTGCCAGAAATGCGTTTGGGGATCTCTTTGACAAAGTCGTTAACCGGATGGACCGGAATGTCAAATGGGATGAATATGTCGGCAAGGTCAAGGATGTCTTTTCCGAAATGGCCAACAACTGTCTGTATTATGGCGTCAGTGAAGAAAAAGGCGTGGTGCTGAATGGCCCCCCCGGAAGCGGCAAGACCTTTCTGGCCCGAACCTGGCTGAGCGAAAACCGGGATATTCATGATATCGCCACCAGCCCCAGCGCACTGCAGGACCCGGCCAATCCCATCGAAGGCGCGGTGGACAATCTGGAAAAAATATATGATATCGCCAAGATGATTGCGCCAACCATGGTTTTTTTCGATGAGGGGGATTCCCTTGCACCCAGAAGAAGCGCATCCGGTGGTTCGCCTTCGGACAAGCTGACCAATAAATTTCTCAGTCTGATTGATGGTGAAATTCCGTTGAACCGGGTGTTTACCGTGTTGACAACCAATCGCCTGGATATTCTGGATCCGGCCCTGATTCGATCCAAGCGCCTAAAAGTAATGGATGTTTCCGGGCATTTGCGCCAAAAGGACATTCTGGATATTGTGGGGCTGACCCTGAAAGGCGCGCCGCTCTCGCCCAACATCAGCATCGAAACCATTCTGGAGATGGCCAAGGGCATCTGTAACACGCCGGCGGATTATGCAGCCTTTGTGGAAAAAGCCCGGTCGCTTCGCAGCACGGAATATGAGGTCATTCTGCGAATCCGGGAACTGGGTCAGGGACCCGCTGAAATTCAGGGAAAATTCATCAAATTCAATTTCAAGACGCTGATGGGGGTTCTGGACGCCATCGATGCGCCCCAGTCTTTGAAATCTCTTGTCAAAGGAAACCCGGGGGCATTTCTGGAGCATTATCCAGCGGTATTGTCGCTGCTTGGAGGCATTGGAGAAATGGACACCTATCCCATCATGGCGTCGCATCTTCAGTCCGCCCGTCTGGAAATTTCCCACAGCCCGGTCAAAAAAGGCAAGGTTCAGCTCGATGAATTTCTGGAAGCTGAACTGAGTCAGGAACCCCAGGTCGGTTTTATCATCGGGGTGGGCGCCAACGATGTGTCCGGCGTGCTGCTTCCCATTGCCACCAGCCTGACCTACAGCCTGTCACCGGAAAAAGTGCTGGTCACGGGAGCGGTATCCGCAGCCGGAGCCGCCAGTGCGGATCTGGAAATGGCGGTTCAGATGACCCAACAGTCGGCCAAGGAAGCCTTGACACTGGTCAAAAACTATCTTCAAAGCCTGGAACCCAAGGTCAGCATTCCCCGCCTGATGGGAGAGTTTCTGGATCAGTACACCATTCACCATCAGCTCCTGACCGCCTCCTACAATGTGGGCGGACCATCGGCCGGGTATGCCCTGGCCCTGAACACCTTGTCCGCACTGCTTCAGATTCCGGTGTATCATGACTTCGGCATTACGGGCGCGCCCTGGACAAAGGGCGTCACAAAGGCATCGATCGGGGGATCGGTCGTCATTGGCGGACACAAGAAAAAAACTGAAAAAGTCCTGCTTTATCTCAGACGGATGTATATGCCGCTTCAGAATTACAAGGATCTGGAAATGGATTTTCTGGTGAATTACTGGGACCAGAACAAGGACATTCTGGGGGTGACCAGCTTTGGCGACCTGGTTCCGGAAGTCATGTGGCTGAATTCAGAGTATGAGCGGGTGCTGCAGGAGTTGACCAGCCTTCGAATCGATTACAAACTGAAAAAATACAAGGGCCATTCCGCCAACGACGAGATCAAGGACCGTATTCTGAAAAACAAAACCATCCTTCAGGAAGAGCTGGAGAAAAAAATTGTGGAGCGACTGGAAGCCATTCGCAATTATCTGCGGAATCCGGTCAGTGATCCGCATCTGTCCCTGGAGGAAATCTTTATTGAAAGCGAGCGAAACAAACGCTTTTCCATCGCGCCCCTGTTCAATTATCTCAAGAATCAGAAAAACCGGCTGAAATTCCTGAGCCGGGACAAATCGTGATGGACTCACAACATAAGGGACGTTACCTTAAACTTTATAAATGGTCAGCGGTGACTGATCCTGCAGCAACTCCTCAGGCGATTTCAACCGGGTTTCATTGGAAATAACGGCAATGCCGCACTGCCTGTCATCCGGATTGAAATATCGTTCGGCAACCCGAATCACATCGTTTCGAGTCAACGACAGCAGCCGGCTTTTGAATCGGCTGCGGACATCATCAGTCAGAAAGACCAATTCCCGCAGAAATGCCTTTCGGGCAGCAGGTCCTGGCGGATCGGGTTTGTCGATATCTGCACAAACCTGCAAAATTCCTTCATGAATGTCTTCATCCGTATAGTGGCCGGATCGGATGAAATCCATGGCATTGCGATACACCGTCAGCGTAGCGGCGATATGGGGATCCCGGTATGAGGCAAAGCTGAACAGACCATCTTCTCCACCATACAGGGCAAACCCGCCATAGGCTCCGCCTTTTTCACGGATTTCCCGATGCAGATACAGGGACCTCAGCATTCTGGCAATCAGGGAAAGGGCTGCCGCGTCTTCATGATCCATTCTGACGGTTTCAAAGGACTGGGCGACAAACGAAACCGCCGTGTCCGTGGCCCAACCTTCGCGGGGATTATCGCCCTGCCACAGGACAGCAGGCGGACCGAAGCCGGGTACACCGTCCTGAATCAGGTTTTCATACAGCCTGCCGGGATAGTCCACGGTCCGTGAAAGCGGCGCGGATTCTCCGATAAATGCAAGCCGGATATTTGATCGGCAAAACACCTGAGATGCCATATCGCTTAGGCAATTCGCAATATTCTGGAGGGACGAATCGGAAAGTGTTTCGGTCAGGGATCGGATGAACCGGTACTGATGAACGCCTCCCCAGATTTCTCCCAAAGCACTGGACAGGGAAAATCGTCTTGTCGATAGCGAAATGGCCAGCCTGTGACCATTCTCGACAATCATGGATTCCATTCCGGCCCGGTATTCAAGAAGCAGATTTTTCAGCCTCGCCAGGTCATCAAACCGGGTTTCACAGATCAGTTCCTGAATCAACTCCAGCATGGGATCCAGATTCCGATTCAGGCATTTTGCATTCATTAAAATCATGGGCAGGCACTGGGCCGATGCGTCAAAACCGGTTCTGGCCTGTGGGGATGCGCCCATTCCGCCGGTATACCGGTCGATCAGCCGGGATATTTCCACATAATCATGCCGGGCAGAGCCGATTCGTGTCAGGCAGTGACAGAAAATGGGGACAAGCGGCAGTGCATCTTCAGAAAGCATGCCGGCGCCAGCCACTGCACTGACATAGACAATTCCAGCAGTCGGCTGTTCATAGGTGCGGCTGTCCAATTTCAGGCTGCGGGATGTCTCATGAATTTTGACGATATCGGGCGGAATGTCTTCCTTTTTCAGGGTGGGCAGGCAGGATACGTTTTCCAGGGTTTCCTGTCGCTGCTGAAGGCAATTTTCCGAATCGATGATTCCCTGAATCTGTTCCGGCAAAAGAAGGGACTGAATCCGGGCCAGGTCTGCGGATTCCCGTTGCCTTTCCCGTTCCGCCAGTTCGGAATCCGGAACCAGGGTCAGCCTGACCCGATGGGGATTTTCCAGAAAATACCGTTTGATCACATTTTCCAGAAGCGATTCTGTCATTGCCTGTCTGCGAAGTCTTTCGATATCCGCATCGATATTTAACAGTCGAACCGGATCACCGCCATGAATCCAGGTTCCGGTCATGCCGAGCAGGAGCCGAAGGCCATGGGGATAGGGTGTATTGACCACTTCTTTTCGATGAAATTCGATTTGATGCAGGGCAGATTCAATCAGATCCCTGTCGATACCCGCATCTGTCAGCCGACTCAATGTATCCAGAATGATTTTCTGAATGGTCTCGACATTCTCAGCCCTGACATCCTTCAGTCCACAGGAAAAGAATATGTCCCGGTTATCGGCATCCAGTCCCGATCCATCTGATAGCGAAGAACCCAGACCCGAGTCGATCAGGGCTTTTTTCAGCGGAGAGGCCGCGTTTCCCAAAAGCACCTCATTCAATAGCGCAAGAGAAAGAATGCCGAACGTATCCTGAATATCAGCCAGAAGCCAGGCCAGGCAAATCTGATGTTTTTGGGAAATATCTTCAGGCTGGTTCAGGGCATAGGTATATTCCGCGCTTCTGGGGGATGTCCAACGAGGCTGGGATGGAACATCCGTGTCCGGCTGAATCCGTTCAAACCGGTATAGCACGGTTTGGGAGATAAATTCCAGATGTCGGACCAGCGGCAGATTCCCATAGGTATAAAACCAGGCATTGCTGGGATGGTAGTGCCGGGCGTGAAAGTCCTTTAGGTTCTGCCATGTCAGAGAGGGAATGTCACGGGGTTCCCCCCCGGAGTTGAAGCGGTAGGTCGTATCCGGATACAGCGCATTCAACAGAGACCGGGCCATGACCTGGGACGGGGACGACATGGCCCCTTTCATCTCGTTATAGACCACGCCGGTAAAAATCAGTCTGGGGACTTCCGGGTTTTCCGGATCGGGCACAAGAGACAGCCTGTGTCCCTCCTGCATGAAACTCAGTTCATCCAGGACCGGAAAAAATGCGGCATCCAGATACACGCCCATCAAGTTATAATAGTCTTTTTCAATCTGAGTGGCAAACGGATACATGGTCCAGTCAGAGGCGGTGAATGCATTCATGAACGTACTGAGACTTCTTTTCAGCATGGAAAAAAACGGATCCCGAACCGGATATTTCTGAGAGCCGCACAGGGCTGTATGCTCCAGGATATGGGCCACACCGGTGGAATTCCGCGGCACGGTTTTAAACACCACACCAAAGGCATTTTCACGATCCGAATTGGAAAGGTGAATATGCCTGGCCCCTGTGGCCTCGTGCACCAGTTCGGTCAGCACACACTGAAGCGAATCAATGTTGGCGATACGCTGAATGCGATACCCGGAAATGAACTGGCCTTCGCTGAATTTGGAATCGGCTGTTTTTTCGGTCATAGATCTACTCCGTGTTTTGGGTCGTGACATCGTGAGGTCATGAAACGTACCGTGAGATTTTTATTGCTGGGGGCGAACGGTCGGTTGTGCAGGTTGAAATCCTTTAAATCATTAAAGGGTTCGGGGTTTGCAGATCACTTCCCGAATACACATGTCTGAAAACAGGGTGGACTGGTGGGCAGGTTTTAAAACCAGCGCGGCATCAAGGCCTTTGGCTGTGCCGCCAATTGAAATGATATCATTTCCGCTCAACATGCCGGCATCCGCAGCCATGATGGATATTTCGACAGCGACTTTGGTTCCCTGTCCAAAGAGCCGAAGCGTGTCGGCAATCAAAAGAACCGGATAGATACCGGAATATTTCTTGTGAATGGACCGCTCCACGCCGGATAGTGCGTGTGTGGCTGAAACCACTTTGGCACCTTTCTGCTCCAGGTCCGCGCGAACTGCATCCGGCATGACTTTTTTAAACGGCTTCCGGAATCCACAATGATAGGTCACCACAACAATCTGGAGTCCGTTAAAAATCTCAAGCGCCCGATATCCGGATTTCCCCGTGCTTGAGCTGACCACAATTTCCTGAATACCCAGTTGAACCGCCCGTTCATAAGCAAGAACCAATGTCTGTTCCGTATTGCCTTCTCCGGGTTTTTCAAAAATCATGACAAGCTCCTGTATACCGGGATTTATCCCAGAGACGAAAATACCATCTCACGATTCACGAGATACGCGTCAACATGCTCATAGCTTTTAAGATAATGATTTTGGGAAGGCAGCAGGGAGGGGATAGGCCTTTTGCGGCTGACGCCTTGAAAAACCGTCGGCCATCCCCGACCGATAACGCATCCAAAATCTTTATCTTGAAAGCTATCAGTTATTGCCAGGGTGTTTCTCACACCCTGGCAAACTGTTCACCGTTCACGGTTCACCGCTCACTTTCATCGATAATCAGAATCAACCCACCTGGGTCTTGAGTTGTTTGCCCGGCCGGAATCGAACCACATTGCTTTCTTTGATATCGATTTTTGCACCGGTGGCCGGGTTGACGCCCTGTCTGGCCTTGCGATGGACTTTGACAAACGTGCCGAATCCAATCAGAGAAATTTTGCCATCCTCTCCTTTCAGCGCATCCACAACACCTTCGGTCATGGCTGCCAGAGCCTTACCCGCCTGTACCTTGGTGATACCGGCAGCTTCTGCCATTTGTGCAATCAATTCATCTTTCTTCATTTTTTCCCCTTCCTTCTTGTTTGGATTGAACTGAACATCGCTATAGACTTTCAGAAAATTCATTTCACAAGGCAGCAGGGCGGGGATAAGCCAAATTCGGCTGACGTCTTGAAAAACTGTCGGCCATCCCCGACCGATAAAGCATTGAAATTATTTTTCTGAAAGTCTATACCATTGATTTACTGCCATGAGGCAGCCGCAATATAAATTTTTTGATAATGCGCCGGGTTGCTCCGCGGTCCGGAAAAAACCTAACCGTAAAATCCGACACGCCGTCTTGCCAGGGCATTTTACAAAAAATTTAAAGATATGCTCATATAGCAATGGATTGACTTTTACATCAAGGAGAATTTAATATTCTTTGGTCTATATTTGTGCATTTTATGAAGACACATCGCAAAAATCGTGATATCAACCATTGACGGCATGTCTTTGAATGGAAATTATTGACACAATAAGGCAGTGTGCAGAAGTCAGAAATTAAGATACCAGCGGCATAAATCATTTTCATATCCCGGGATGTAGTCCCTGTCGATTAATGGCCGTTAATTATTAATTTAATATGGATCAGGCATCCTCAGGCATCCATATGATCAATGAACGGAATACACGATGGCTTTTATTCAAGGCAAAACAGCCAAAATCCTGTTGATTGCTTTCGTTATCGTCGGTCTTCTGGGTGGAATGGCGGTTTTTCAAATGAAAAAAAAACCGGCTTTTTCATTTACCGGGCACATTCCGGATAGTTTCACCTTTTTTGATCTGGGCGCGAACTCCAGATATGACAGCCAGATGCGTGACAACCTGAAAAATCGGCTGGGATCTGATTCAATTGCCTATCGGGGAACCATTGATCTGATTGGAACGGATAAAAAGTTCTTCCAGTCCCACTTTGATCGCCTGTATGAGCTGCATATGGCATTGAATTCGCCGGCAGGTGAACGGGTGGAGCACAACGTCGTTAAATTGACCTACCGATATTCATGGCGTCAGGATTCTCCATTCAAATATGTCGATCTGATATTTTCCAATTACACCGGGCTGCCGCTGATATTCAGCATTCTCATGACCCAGGAAGGAGCCGGTATTCTGGATACCCTGATTCAGAAATATGGTAACCCCCTTGCCATTGATGACGATCAATCCCCCGGGAAGATTCAATATTGGGAAAAAGACCGGGACATTCTGATTGTATCTGTCAGTCCTGACCGGCTGGGAAATTTAGAATACCGGGTCACAATCTATTTTGTCAATAGCCTGTCGATGCTTCTGGAAACTGAAAGAGAAGAAGCCAGGCTTCGTGAAGAAAAAATCAGACGGGCCGCTGACAGAGCTTTCTAATAAAAAGGCTGAAAATGACATTTACCGCTTTTCTTCTGAATCCTGCCTTTTGAAAACCGGAATCGACAGATAACACATGCGTTTCATTTCCTTTCTTCCCCGCGTGACCGTCTCCAGAACAATGCCGCTGGTCAGACTGAGAAAGGCCAGAACCATGATTCCCATTGACAGGATGGCCGTCGGGAACCGGGGCACCAGCCCGGTTTCCATATAGGTCATAATGATCGGTACTGCCAGGGCCATGGACAAAAGCGCCAGACAGGCAAACAGAATGGTAAACGCGGTCAGCGGACGCTCTTCCTTGAAAAGCCCCAGAATGGTCACCAAAATACGAAATCCGTCCTGGTATGTTCTCAGTTTACTTTGTGATTCACTGGGTCTGCTTTTATAGGGCGTAATCACCTCGCCGGTCGGCATCCGCATTTCCAGCGCATGAATCGTCAATTCGGACTCGGTTTCAAATCCTTTTGACAGGGCCGGAAACGATTTCACGAATCGTTTGGAAAACACCCGGTATCCGGAAAGGATATCGGTGAAGCTTTTTCCAAACAAAAATCCCATGAATCCGGTCAACAAATCATTTCCAAACCGGTGGCCTTTTCGAAACGCCATGGCATCGTGTTCTGTCAACCGGGTTCCAACCACCATATCCAGTTTTTCATCAATCAGTTTTTGAATCATTTCCGGCGCACTGAAGGCGTCGTATGTGTCATCGCCATCCACCAGAACATAGATGTCTGCCTCGATGTCTGCAAACATGCGGCGAACGACATTGCCTTTCCCCGGATGGGGTTCATATCCCACAACCGCGCCGGCCGTTTTCGCCCTGGCGGATGTCTGATCCATCGAATGGTTGTCATACACATACACCACTGCCTGGGGAATGGCGGATTTAAAACCTGTGACCACCTGACCAATGGTTTTCTCTTCATTGTAACAGGGAACCAGAACCGCTACAGTATAGGGAACTTGACCCAATGAATTTGGCATAAATGACCTTTGCATCAACTTTAGACATCAGGATGGTATGATCACCGGGATTATGGCATAAAATCAGGAATTAGCCCCGTCCGGTTCGATAAACCTGACAGAATCGTAATACATCGTCAAGATTGTTTTCGATCCGCGGCTTGAACCAGAGACAGATGCCCGGTTGCAGCTCAAGCCCGAAAGACTGTAACGAATCACTGGTTGCGACGCGATCACCAGACCGGTATATGACATACAACGGGCCGGAATGTCTGGTCAGAATCTCTTCCATCCAGTGATCATAGCCGTTTTTTGTTTTCCAGTAGAGATTGAAATAACTCTGAATCCGCAAAAACCGGATCTGAGGGGGGAAGAGCGGAATCAGATAGGACATGGGATCGGTTCCGGTCATCAATATGATGGTCTGATCCGGGGATTTTATGTGAGGCAGGTCCGCACCAAAATAATCATCACCCCATTCGACCCGGCCCCAGTCAGCGGGATTCAGTGTGCAGAGAATAAAACCGAAACAGAGAATGACGGCGATGCGCCTGGATTTTTCCGATGAGAACAGGCGATAAAAAGCCAGCCAGATGCCCAATGGCGCCAGCAGCTCCAGAACCAGTGCATAGCGGAAAATGGAAAACATTTTCAGCCATACCAGATAGGAAATGCCAAAGAATGCAATAAAATATTGTTCACAGGATTGGCACACCAAATTGTGCTGCATTTTTTTTACAGGCACTGCATCCGGTCGAAAACGGGCCGAAACCCATCGGGTCAGCAGGATCAGGCACAGAATGAAGAGAATCGGGAGTCTGAAATCCGTAAACGGGACTTCGGATATCTCATACGGATCAATAACAAAACACATCACCTTTAACAGGGCTTCGCCTGTGGTCTGTGGAAGGAAACTGGTGTCCCGATAACTCCACAGAAAGGCCATGGGTGACTTGAAGATATCATTGAAATAGGGAAACAGCGGATTTTTGAATCGCTTCCACATTTCAACCAGCCAGAATCCGTTGGTGACCGCCATGCCAATCAGAACGCCGACTCCAAAAAGAAAGGACTGAATGAAATTCTGCCGGAAAGACAGCCGGAACGCAAAAAACGCCGCACACAATCCAATGGCGTACATGACTGTTGGCTGTTTGAGACCGAATGCCAGTCCGGCCAGGGTTCCGGCTGCAAGCACCAGGGAAATTTGCAGCGACCGGTTTGGGCTGAAAAACAGTTCTGCATGGCGAAGAATCATCCAGAGTGATGTCAGAATCATCAGGCTGAGCAGATTGTCGCTGAACATGGTTCCGAATTCAGAAATATTGCCCGCGCCGATCATCCCGGTCATGGCGATGAAAAATCCGAGTGCGCGGGAATGCGGCACATTCTGAAGAACCAGAAACCGCCTGGAGATGAGATACAGGAGTGGAAAATTGAATCCCTGAATCAAGCCCAGGAGGAACGCAACCGCCTTTGGGGGAAGCCAGGTAATGGCATAGTAATAGGGAATATAGAACAGGGGATTGTAAAAATTGGCAATCTGGGCCGGGAGTGCATCATATGAAAGTCGGCCGGTCAGAAAGGCATAGGGATTGTAGTAATGATAGTTCCGCAAATCCCAGTTGGCGTCCTGCCCCATCCAGATGGCCACAAGGCCGGTCAGTGCCGGTATGATCAGCCAGGAAAGAATCGTCAGCGCAAGCGGGGATCGATCATCTGAAATGGATAACGCATTCATTTTTCTGTCCTCTGTCCGCCATCTTCTGGCTTTTTCGCTCTCACCCGGTTCAGAATTCGCATCACCAGACCGGTTATCTCCGAAATTCGAAAGACAGTTGCCGAAACCGCCATGAACAGGATAAATATCAGGCTGATCAGCAGGATCAGAACCAGGTTTCCACCAATACCAGCAAATTCAAACAAACTGATCGCCATTCGTCTGGCCCACTCCAGAAAAAATCCAAGCGGAATGCTCAGGCCGGCCATTTTCAGAAAAAACCGCCAGACATCCCGGCCTTCATGGTTACCACTGGTTTTGTTCCACATGAAATAGAGAATACCGACCTGAAATATGACAGACAGGGACAGGGCCAGGCTGACCCCAAACACACCCATAAACCGCATTCCAAGCAGAAACAGCGGAATACTGAACAGCGCGCATCCGGTGCTGAAGAGTGTGGGGGTCACTGTATTTTGAACCGCATAATACCCTCTGACCACGACTGTCTGGATGGAAAACGCAAATGCACCAATCAGCATGAACAGAAGCACCCGGGATGTCAGTGCAGCCGCATCCGCATCAAATTTTCCCCGTTGAAAAAGCAAAAAGACAGTTTCATGCCGAAGGGCCATCAGCAGAACCGAAACCGGAATAATCAGGCACAGATAGCGAATGGCCGTATTCAGCAACCGGTTCATCTCATCCAGTTGATTCTGGGCGGCCAGGCGCGCCATATAGGGAAACGAGGCCATTCCAACCGCCTGCCCGAACACACCCACCAGCATATACACCACCCGCAGGCTGTAATTCAGGCTGGCAATGCTGCCGGCGGGCAGCCATGATCCGAAAAATTTCAAAAAAATCTCGGTGGAAAAGGACATGCCCATGCCCAGAATCAGAGGAATGGTGGCCCTGATATATTGTTTCAAAGCCGGATGCGTGAATCCGGATTTCACCTGATACACCATTCCGGCTGCTTGGGCGCCTTTGATCTGAAGCAAAAAATTTCCGGCAAACGCGCCGGCCAGAACCCCCCAGGAAAATCCCTCCATGCCAAGCCACGGGCCCAGAGCAATGCCGCCCAGAATGATTCCAGCATTATAGACCAGCGGAGCAAGCGCGGGAAAGACAAACCGTTCCTTGGCAAACTGAACGGCTGTCAGGAGCCCGCCGCAGAAAAAGAAAAGCTGGGCTGGAATCATGATTCGCGTCATGCGGATGGCGGATGTTCTGACTTCGCTGTCATGAAGGCCGGGAGCCAGAAGGGATATCAGCTCGGGCGCCATTATCCAGCACAGGCAGCAGGCCGCCAGAACCAGCGTACCGAAACTGTTCAGAATGATGGAAAAAATATTCCATCCGGCGTTCTCGTCCTGACGGGTGAGGCAGGCGGCAAATAACGGGATGAACGTGATGGACAAAAAGCCGCTTCCGGCAGCGTGATTCAGAATTTCCGGAATGATGAAGGCAACCTGATAGGCATCCACTTCCGGCCCGACGCCGCCAATCCAGGCGATGACCATTTCCCGAACCAGGCCCAGAACCCGGCTCAAAAAAACCGAAATCATCAGAATCAGCGATGCCATACCCACTTTTTTAAGAAGAGATGGCGTCATGGATGTCAGTTCGTCCGATGTGTGAAGAAAATTTCAGGGAAGACGCGAGCCGATCCTGAAGGAAAGATGAAAAAGCCGTTGCATCCGGTTCCGGTAGCGCAATGTCAATTCCGACAATTCCCATGGGCAGGGGCCAGTCAAACCGGCCAGCCAACCGGCAGGCATCTTTTTCCGTTGTCACCAGCATATCCGCTTGATGGTCCACTGCATTGCGAACGATGTATTCGATATCCGTTGGCGAATAGTGGTGATGATCCGAATACTCCAAAAAACCAACCGGTTGACACCCCATATCCTGAATGGATTTCCGAAAATCCGCGTTCCGGGCAATGCCGGAAAAGGCAAACATGCGGCAGGCGGACAGATCGATATTCTGAGCGGGCGGAATCGAAAACCATTTCGCTTGAATGGTCTGATTTTTTTCTGCGGGTTGGACACGCCGGATACTGGCGCGGTGATACGACCGGAAAATAGGCATTTCGGGCGGAATCCCGGCTGGTCGCGTGGATTGGGGTGCCGCACCCATTTTGCATCGGGTCAACAGAATCGCATCTGCTGCCCTCAGGGCCGAAACCGGTTCCCGCAGCGGGCCGGCGGGAACAACCCAGCCGTTTCCAAACGGCTGTTCATCGTCCAGCAGAACCAGATTCACATCCCGAAACAACCGGAGATGTTGAAACGCATCATCCAGCACCAGAACAGTTGAAGAAAATGCCTGAATCGCTTTCATGCCGGATCGATACCGGTCTTTTCCCACCAGAACCGGAACCCCTTTCAACTGCTGCGCCATCATCAGCGGTTCGTCTCCGGCCATATCCGCATCCAGAAGAATGTTAACCCCATCGCTGACCACACCGCCTGATTTTTCGGCTCCGCCAAGATATCCCCGGCTGAGAACTGCCGGCCGAAATCCCTGGCGTTGAAGGAGACGGGCGATATAAACCGTCATGGGGGATTTGCCGGTTCCGCCCAGCGTAATGTTTCCGACCGATATCACGGGGCAGGGCAGTTTTTGAACCATCTGTTGTTTCAGTTCAATCCGTCTTCGCCGTTTTTGTGCGGCCAACCCGTAACCGGCAGACAGAAGAGACAGCGCATGACGTAAAAGCGGCCAGCTCCGGGTGGTTCTGCCCAACATGATGGATTCAATCCGGCTGAAAAGTGGCAAATTGATTTGACGCATGGTGATTTACAGGGTTTTCCGAATCCGTTCAATGGTCTTTTTAATTGCGCCCTGATGGGATTTCATGACATCCTGAGCGCGACGGCCCATTTCTTTGGCTTTTTGCGGGCTGTGCAACAAACCGAGAACCGCTTCAGTGAGATCCGATCCGTTTTCGACCCGGATGGCCGCATCTGACTGCAACAGGGTCCGGGCGATTTCCTCAAAATCCTGCATATGGGGTCCGAACAGAACCGGCGTGGCATAAAAAGCCGGTTCCAGGGGATTGTGGCCGCCAAAATCCATCAGGCTCCCCCCGATCACCGCGACATCCGCCAGTGCATACAGGCTTCTTAAGAGTCCGATGCGATCTACAATAATCACATGCGGTGGCTCGATTGCGGACGTCATCATTTCTGTAAGCATCCGGACAGAAAGTCCGGCATCAGCAGCCAGCCGGGATATGTCTTTTGAACGGTTCGGATCACGGGGGGCCAGAATCAGGCGAAACGCCGGAACGGTCTGGCGAATGGCGTTACAGGCTGCCAGCAGAATCGTTTCTTCTCCGTCGTGGGTGCTTCCGCCGATCAGGATTTTTGTATCTGATCCGGGCAGAAGAATTCGAGTCAGCTTCTCCAGTGATGCGTCTATCCCGGGTGTCAGTTGGTCAAATTTAAAATTACCCATGACGGTTAATCGGCCAGAATCCACGCCCATTTGAAGAAATCGATTCAAATCCCGCCGGGTTTGTACGCAGATGGCGGAAAATTCATTGAAAAGCGGCCGAAACAAAAATCTGAACCGATTGTATCCGGTAAATGATTTTTCGGACAGACGCGCATTGACCCAGAACACCGGTATGTTGCGGTGGTGCATGGCATTCAGAAAACCGGGCCAGATATCGGTCTCCACAACGGCGACAACACAGGGATTGACCTGAGAAATGATTCGCCAAAGCGACCATTGCAAATCATAGGGAAAGTAAAAAACCGCATCCAGAATATCGTTCAGATGGTGTTTTGCCAGTTCAAAACCGGTCAGGGTGGAGCTGGAAAACACAACAGGCCGGTCGGTTATTCCGGTTTTCATGCTGATGGCAAACGGAACAGCAGACCAGGTTTCGCCTACGGACAGGGCATGAATCCAGACAGGCTTTCTCTGTTTCGGCGGATAGTTGGCAATCTTTTGAAGGTCAGGCAGTCTGAAACCGGACCGGTACAGGATCGACTTTCGCCGTTTTTCTGAAAACAGAACAGCCCACAGAATCCACGGACTGCCCAATATCACCGCCATGGTGGAAAGCGTGTGATACACATACAACCAGATGGTGCGGCAAACAGACATGGCAACGCTACTCTGCATTGATCAGGGCGATCAGGCCCACGCACAGAAAAACCAGGTTGGCCAGCCAGACCGCGATAACTGACGGCAGCATATCGCCATATCCCAGGGATGTACAGAAACTGTTGAACACCCAGTATAAAAAGGCCATGCCCACACCATAGGCAGTCCCAACAGGCATCCCTTCCTTCAGGTTTCCCCTGAGGGATATGCCAAGCCCGGCGATGGACATGATCATGCACACAAACGGAAAGGCAATCTTTGCCTGGAGATCGACCCGGTAAACCCCTGCTGAATATCCCTCGCTTTCAATTTTTCGAATATATGTCAATAGCTCCCGAAAACCCATTTCCGAGGATTTTTTGGCGACAGTCTTCAGATCATTGGGATTCAGTTCCACAGCCACGGTCAATTCATCATGATGTTTCACCTGATAGACATCGTTTTCCTTATCCAACGTCTGCTCCAGAATTCTGAACAGCCGAAGCTGTCCATCTTCAAAAATGCCTTCCTCTGCATCGATCCGTCGAATCAGACTGAACTGATCGCCAAAATAATTCAGGGTGATGGCATACAGCTTCTGCTCGGATGGATTGTAATGCTTGATATGGATGATGGCTTGTTTTTCCCGAATCCAGATGTTCTGCTCGCGGGTGAGTACGGCATGTTCTTTTCGAACTTCCTGTATCCATATGGCATCGGCCCGCGATATGGTTGCCGGCACCACGATTTCCTGAAGAAAAAACAGCAGAATGGTAAAAATCAGTCCGATGGAAAGCGTTGGCTTCAGGAGCGAATAGACGCTGATGCCGCTGCTTTTCAATGCGATGATTTCATTGTTTTTGGTCATGACGCCAAAACAGATCAGAACTGAAAGCAAAACGCCGACCGGAATGATCTGGGAGATAATAAACGGAATTTTATGAATGAAATAAATTCCTGCGCGAGAAAGTGGAACGCCGGCTTCCATGAAATTGTCTATTTTTTCAAAAAAATCCACTGCCAGATAGACCCCCACAACCAGGGCCAGAACCAGCGCAAAATACTTCAGGATTTCCCGTGTCAGATATCGATCCAGTATGGTCATCATGATTGGATTGCTTTCACCCACGGTATTTTTGAAAAATTCTTTTCAACACGCCATTCCTCAGAATGATTTCGAAGAACGGCCGTTCGTTTACCGTATAAATCAGAATCCATATTCCCATACCGGCCATGACGATGTTGGGCACCCACATGCCGATGATCGGGGGATAGGTACCGGCCTCTCCAAATACCCATCCGGCAGAAAGCAATATGTAATAAACCAGAAAAAAAATCAGACCCAGACCGATTCCAAATGAGCGCCTGGAGGATTTTGACTGGATGCCAAGCGGAACAGCCAGAATTCCCAGTGCAAAACAGGCAAACGGAAGCGAGAATTTTTTATGATACTCCATCAGTGTCAGATAATACTGTCTGTCTTTGATTTTGGTTTCATCCAGATAGGCGGAAAGTTCTCCCAGATACATTTCTTCCTCATCCTTTGGCCCATGAAGGCCGGCTCCGGCACGCTGCTGACGGGTGTCCAGACTGATATCGTAGGTGGAAAACTGGACGGTGTTCACGGACCGGTTGCTGATATCCACCTGATTGATGGTGCCGCTGTAAAGCCGGAGCATGACCGAATGTTTTTCCGGGTCGATAATCAGATTTCCTTTGGGGGCCACGACCGTACTGATGATATTGGTGTTCCTCTGATCTTCGATAAACACATCCGTCAATGTACGGGTTTTGGCATCCATATGCGTGACATACAGCATGACGCCCTTGAACGCATCATTGAATGTTCTCTCCTTGATGGCAACATCCAGATGTCGTTCGGCCGTTTCGATAGCCAGTTGCTTAAAGGCGATTCGGCCCCACGGCAGTCCATAAACGGCCATGAATCCGGTCAGAAGAAATCCCATCAGACAGAATGTCATCACCGGTGGAAGCAGTTGATACAGATTGATCCCACCTGCTTTCAGTGCCGTTATTTCATTGTCTCCGGACAGGCGGAGGAATGTCAGCAGAATCGACAGCATGACCGACATGGGAATGACGAATTCCAGAAAAAACGGCAGATTGTACAGCATCATCAGACCGATTCGGGACAACCCCATGTTGTAGTTGACGACCATATTGGTGATTTCCAGAATCTGGGTCATCAGAAACACAAAGGAAAAAAAAACCATATTGATGAGAAAAGGCGGCAACAGCTCCTGCAGGAGATGGCGGTATATGATGGTGTTGATTTTCATCACACAATCTCCAGAACCTTTTCGGTATTGATTCCGTATCGCTTCATCCGGTTATAGACCGTCACCCGGGAAACCCCCAGGACCTCGGCGGCCCGGGACTGGTTGTTGCCGGTTTTTTTCAATGCCTCGATCAGTTCCTGTTTTTCAATCTCCCGCAGGTTGAAAGACTGGCGTTTGGGCTCGGTCAGGACAGGTTGTCCGGGCCGAAGAACGGCCTGGGGCAGATGGGCAGGCAGAATCAGGGTATCGTGACAGGCCACGAATGCATATTCAAATGCGCTTTTCAGTTCCCGGACATTGCCTGGCCAGTCATGGCGCATCAGGACATCCATGGCCTGCCGGCTGATGCCCTTGACCGGCTTGTCACTTTTCAGCCGGATTTTCCGGAAAAAGGTCTCGGCCAGCAGGGGAATGTCCGCCAGCCGGTTCCGCAGCGGCGGCAAATGGATGGGAATGACATTGATTCGAAAGAAGAAATCTTTTCGAAATTTTCCTTTCTCGACCAGACTGGGCAGATCCCAGTTGGTGGCCGAAATGATTCGTACATCCACGGGAATGGGGGTGCTTGCGCCCACCCGCTCGATGGTTTTTTCCTCCAGCACCCGCAGCAGCTTGACCTGTGTGCCGGTCGGAAGATCCCCGATTTCATCCATAAAGAGATCGCCGCCCGAGGCTTTTTCAAAACGTCCCATCCGGTCCTGAATCGCACCGGTGTAGGCGCCCCGAACATGGCCGAACAGCTCGCTTTCCAGCAAAGAATCGGTCAGACTGGCACAGTTGATCTTGATAAAGGGAGCGTTGCGTCGATCGCCTATTTCGTGAATGGCCTGGGCGACCAGTTCTTTCCCCGTACCGCTTTCACCATAAACAATGACAGGCGCATCCGAGGCTGCGGCGTTTTTGATCAGATCAAACACCTGCAGCATGGGCTGACTGGTTCCGATGATGCCATAAAAGCCATCCCGGGAACGCAGCTCTTCCCGAAACGCCTCGATCTGAATATCTTTTTCAATCAGATCGGACATATCGGTCAGGGTTCCGACCGCGCCGATCACGTTTCCAGTACTGTCCCTCAGAATGGACGCATTCTGAATCACATGAATGATACGGCCGTTTCTGGCCCGTATGGTGGATTTGCGGGTATTGACTTCGCCGTACCGGAACAAATCGCACCAGTGATCATCGGCTGGTTTGCATACCTGTGAACAGGCGCCACACGCCAGAATACTGCAAGCATTGCCCAGAAGCTCATCCTGACAATATCCGGTCATGGCTTCAAAAGCCCGGTTGACCGATACGATGGCCCCACGCGTGTTTACGATCATGATTCCGTCCCGGATGGTGTTGACCACCGTTTTCCAGTACCGGTCCAACTCCTGCTCAGACATAACTGTAAAACATTCCTGTTAAGGTTTAGCATATGTAAAGGGTTGAAATTTTAACAGCTTGACAGATAGAGGGCAAGCAGTTTATCCCACCGGCGCTTCGTTCATGAAGCAACTACTTGAAAATATGTGATTAACAAGATCCAATCAAAAAATTGATTCGGGTTGGCCCAATATTTGCTGTATGGTTAATATTGGACAGAATAACAGGAGACGCTTCAGATTGAATGAAAAAGTCGATTATACGCTGGATGTTCGAGGCATGATCTCCCCATTTTCGTTGTTGAAGGCTTCCCTGATGTTTCAGCGAATGAAACCCCGTCAGGTACTGGAGATTCGGGGTTGTGATTCCGACATGCAGCGGGACCTGCTTCGGTTGCTGCCGGATGCGTCATACGAAATGGTTCGACCGGATTCCCTGACAACCGATATCGAAAATATGATGGTTCGGCTGAAAAAGATGGTGAACGGCGGACGAACGACAGAGATCGGATGACGGACGACAGAAGTCGGGGGGGGTCGCCCGGGTATCGGTTTATGCGATACTGGGCGGATTGGCGACCCTCACAAACCAAAATGCATGATTGAAAAGCACTTTTGCAGCAGAAGACATCGGTGGCATTTTTATAAAGCCATCCGGGATATGAAAAAAAGGAAATCGATAATGACTGTTCAACCCATTGCAGTTACCGGTAAAAAAACAACCCGCCTGATGGATATGGTGAAAACGCTGCTACCCGAAGGCGGAAATCTGGATTTGTGTCTGACCTGCGGTGCCTGTTCCTCCGGATGTCCGGCCACCGGGCTGGAAGGAATGGACCCAAGAAAATTTCTGCGTCTGGCGGCGCTGGGTCTTGACCAGGAATTGACATCCACACCCTGGGTGTGGATGTGTTCCATGTGTCAGCGGTGTATTTATGTTTGCCCCATGAAAATCAATATTCCGCAACTGGTGTATTATGCGCGTCAGCAATGGCCCCGGGAATCCCGGCCCAAAGGCATTCTGGGGTCCTGCGACATGGCGCTGAAACATGATACGTGCAGCGCCATGGGCGCTTCCGAGGCGGATTTCGAATTTGTGGTCGGTGATGTGCTGGAAGAATACCGCGAATCCCAGCCCGAATTTGCAGACATGGATGCACCGCTGAACAAGGAAGGGACGGTCTTTTATCTGAATCAGAACTCCCGTGAGCCGGTGACCGAACCGGATGAAATGGTGCCGTTGTGGAAGATTCTGCACCAGGTCGGGGCGGACTGGACCTATGGCACAAAGGGATGGGCGGCTGAAAACTACTGCATGTTTCTGGCCGATGACCCGGCATGGGAACACATCATCCGCACCAAGGTCAAGGCCGTGGAGGATCTGGGGTGCCGGGTCTGGCTCAATACCGAGTGAGGGCACGAACTATTCGCGGTCCGGTACGGACTGCAAAAATTCAACATCACGCCGAAATTTGAAGTTAGAAGCATCATCCAGTATTACGCCCAGTGGATTCGGGAAGGCAAACTCCCGGTCAACTCTGCATGGAACACAGACCGGAAAATCAAATTCACGGTTCAGGACCCCTGTCAGCTTGTTCGCAAGAGTTTTGGTGACCCCGTTGCGGAAGATCTGCGGTTTGTGGTCCGGTCGGTGGTGGGTGAAGACAACTTCATCGACATGCAGCCCAACCGGTCCAACAACTATTGCTGCGGGGGCGGAGGCGGTTATCTGCAATCCGGATACACCGAGGCCCGTCATGAATATGGCCGGCTGAAATTGAATCAGATCAAAGCAACCGGTGCTCAGTATTGCATCGCCCCCTGCCACAACTGCCATGCCCAGATTCACGATCTGAGCGATCATTTCGACGGTGGATATCACACGGTCCATCTGTGGACCCTGATCTGCCTGTCCATGGGTATTCTGGGACCCAAAGAACGGGAATATCTGGGGGACGATCTGAAGGATGTGGATGTGTTTCATCCAGAAACAGAATAATAATGATGAGGTCGGAACCATTCATCAATTTCGAACGGGAAGGAATTTTATGACGATTCAAAAACGGTTACAAAACAGGGAATTCGTCGTTCTGGCTGAAATGAATACGCCAAAAGGCGTCGATATCAGCCGGTTTATGACAGACGCCCGACGCATCAAAGGTCGGGTTGACGGGGTTGTTGTTCCGGACATGGATAACGGCGTCATGCGGATGAGCGCGATGGCCGGAGGTGTTCTGGTTCAGCAGCAGGGAATCGAGGCCCTCATCAATGTCTATGGGCGGGACCGGAACCGCATGGCCCTTCAGGGAGATCTGCTGGCCGCCCATGTACTGGGTATCCAGAACCTGATTGTGGTGCAGGGTGAAGACATGGCCAACAGTGATCACCGGGATGCCATGCCGGTGGATGATCTGGATGAACTGGGCCTTTTGTCAGCCATTCAGTCCCTTAAAAGCGGAAAGGATATGGCCGGATTCGATCTGGACGGCAATCCGGACTTTTTCGTGGGATGCCATATCGCACCGTTTGTAAACGATGAAGGGCTTGAAAACGAGCTGTTACTGGCCAAAGAAAAAATTGCCTCGGGTGCTCGATTTGTGGTGGCGCCGCCGGTGTTTGATCTCACCCACTTTGAGTCATTTTTGCAACGGGCGGCGTGTCTGAATGCGCCCATCATTCCCACGGTTTTTCTGATCAAGTCGGTTGCGGTGGCCCGGTATATTTCCACCAACGAACCTGGCGCCCATATTTCAGAAGAGATGATTCGTCGCATTCGAAAAGCATCCGACCGGGAAATGGAGGGGGTTCGAATCGCAGGCGAAACCATTGCGGCCCTTAAAAAACTGGCTCAGGGTGTTTTGATTCAGACCATGGGATGGGAGCATCGCCTGTCAGCCATTCTGGATGCGGCAGGGATCTGACATGCAACCTCTCACTATGGAAGTGAAAAAACAAAACATGAACACAGCAGACCGATTTCAACAGCAGGACCGGGTTCTGGTGATCGGCGGCGGAATTGGCGGCATCAAAACCGCGCTGGATCTGGCCGAGGCGCAGAAACAGGTCGTTCTCATCGACAAGGCCAATGCCATCGGTGGATTGATGACACGTCTGGACCGGACATTTCCGACCAACAACTGTGACCTCTGCACTGTTTCTCCAACCCTGTCTGAAACAAGCCGAAGTCAGTACATCGATCTGATGCCCCTGACGCGGCTAGCTCAACTGACCGGCGAGGCCGGTCATTTTACGGCAACACTGATCACATCTCCCCGATATATCGACCTGAGTATATGCACGGCCTGCGGGGAATGCCACAGACAGTTTCCGGAATGGGTCAATTTCAATCCGGGTCTGGATCATCGGGCCCCGACCTGCATGCGCTATCCCCAGGCAACCCCTCAGGCCTATTCCATTGATATTAAGCGGTGTAATGATATCACCGCACTTTCTGCCTGCTGTCCGGCAGGCGCGATTCTGCCGGATGACAGCGAACATCAGATTCAAATTCATGCCGCATCGGTTGTCCTGGCTCCGGGTGCTGCGATTTTTGATCCGAAGCGTCTCGACTGTTTCAGTTATGGAACAGAGCCAGATGTGTTGACCAGCCTGGAATACGAACGGATGATGTCAGCCTCCGGACCAACCCAGGGCAAACTGATCTGCCCGTCTGACGGGCGGACACCTGAAAAAATTGCCTGGATTCAGTGTGTGGGATCACGGGGCATGCAGAAAGGAGCCGTGTCCTACTGCTCCAGCGTGTGCTGCATGTTTGCGATCAAGGAAGCCATTGTGACCAAGGAACGGTTTAAAGACAGCATGGAAACCACGGTTTTTTACATGGATATGCGCACGTTTGGCAAGGACTACGAACGCTATTATGAAAGAAGCCGGAAAGACTATGGGGTCCAGTTTGTCAGAAGCCGGCCCCACAGTGTGTTTCGAAAACCCGGTGAACCGCAGTTGACCCTTACCTTTGCATCTGCCGAAGAAAGCACCCTGAATCAGGAACATTTCGATCTGGTTGTGCTGGCTACCGGATTTCATATCGCCGAAGATGTTCGGGAACTGGCAAAGCAGATCGGGGTGAATCTCAATTGCCATGGATTTGCACAGACTCCCGGTTTTCATTCGAGTGAAACCTCCCGCCCCGGTGTGTATGTCTGCGGCATGTTTGAAAGCCCCAAAGACATTCCGGAAACCATGACTCAGGCCAGTGCCGCCGCCTGCCGGGCATCGGCCCATGTTCAGGCAATACAGGCTGAAGAGGCGCCCGATACTGACATCATTCCGGAGCGGGATGTGACCGGTGAGGAACCCCGGATCGGTGTGTTTATCTGTGACTGCGGTGAAAACATTGGCAGCGTGATCGACGTGCCGGATCTGGCCGCTTTTGCAAAAAACCTTCCCGGCGTTGTAATTGCCAAGGGAGTGGGTCACGGATGCAGCCGGGAATCCATGAATACCATCGAAAAAACCATTGTCGATCAGAAGCTGAACCGGGTGGTGATCGGCGGATGCTCGCCCCGAACCCATGAAACCCGGTTTCAGGATCTGCTCAGACGTGCCGGATTGAATCGGTATTTACTGGAAATGGCCAATCTCAGGGATCAGGATGCATGGGTTCACGCCAACCAGAAGTCAGAAGCCAATACCAATGCCAGACAGATGATTTGGGCGGCTGTCAGCAGTGTGAAAAAAGCCCGTGCCCTGTCGGATAACAGTCTGGCCATCAACACGGATGTGCTGGTGGTGGGGGGGGGTGTGACCGGCATGACGGCCGCGATTTGTCTGGCGGATCAGGGATATAAGGTTTTTCTGGCAGAAAGACTATCCATGCTGGGCGGAACCGCCAATCTAATTCGATTTACGCTGGAAGGTGACGATGTTCAGGCCTTTGTTCAGGACCTGAAGGCACGAACATTGGCCCATTCCGGAATTCAGGTCATTTTTAACGCATTTATCGTCGATCACAGCGGCATGCCCGGCATGTTCCAGACCGGTATGCAGGTCGGTCCCCAGATGTTTTACCGGCAGATCAGACATGGTGTGACCATTCTGGCCACGGGTGCCCTGCCGAACCGGCCCGACGATTTTCTTCTGGGCAACCATAATGCCGTCATGACCCAACTGGATGCGGATGCACTTCTGGTGGATTCACCCCAGGCAGCCTTTGGCTGGAACAATGTGGTCATGATTCAGTGTGTCGGCTCCCGCCAGCCGGGCAATCCAAATTGCTCCCGGGTCTGCTGCCAGGCCGCCATCAAGAACGCGCTGAAAATTCTGGAAAAAAATCCGGAAACCCGGATCTTCATTCTGTACCGGGATATGCGGACCTACGGCTTTCAGGAAGATTATTACCGGATGGCACGTGAAAAAGGGGTCATTTTTGTTCGATATGAACGGGAATCACCGCCACGGGTTCAGGCGGAGGGAGCACAGGTAAATGTGACATTCACAGATCCGGTTCTGGGACGAACGATATCGGTCATGGCTGACGCCCTGCTGCTTTCAACCGGCTTTGTCAGCGACGATGAGTCAACCGAAGATCTGGCGGCCATTTTCAAACTGACACGGACTTCGGACGGTTATTTTCTGGAAGATCACGTCAAACTGCGACCGGTTGATCTGTCCCGGCCCGGTTTTTATCTGGCAGGGACCGCGCATTCCCCCAGACTGATACGGGAATCCATTGCCCAGGCCGAGGCCGCCGCGGCAAGGGCCCAAACCCTGTTAAGCCGCAAAAGTATTGAGCTGGGGGCGGCTGTTGCCCGGGTGGACTCCAAAAAATGTGCGGCCTGTCTGATCTGTGTCCGGGCCTGTCCCTTCGGCATTCCGGTCATCAATGCCGACGGCTATTCGGAAATCGACCCATCCAAATGTCATGGGTGCGGCGTGTGTGCCTCGGAATGTCCGGCCAAAGCCATTCAGTTGATGCGTTTTGAGGACGATCAGATTCTGTCAAAACTCATCGGACTGCTGGAAAGGAGGGTGGCATGACCCAGATTTTTGAACCGGTCATTATTGCATTTTGCTGTCACTACTGCGCTTATACCGCGGCGGATATGGCGGGAAGCCAGCGAATCTGTTATCCGCCCAATGTGCAGATCATTCGTGTTCCCTGCACGGGAAAGGTGGACACCATCCATATCCTGAAAGCATTTGAAAACGGCGCGGATGGCGTGTATGTCGCCGGATGTCTTTCCGGAGATTGCCATTTTAAAACTGGAAATATCAAAGCCGCCAAGCGTGTGGCTCAGGCCCGAAAACTTCTGGCCGATATCGGCATCGAAAGCGACCGGGTGGAAATGGTAAATCTCTCCGCAGGCATGGGGGAGCGCTTTGCCGAAATTGCCCGTGAAATGACGGAAAAAATCAGAAAAATGGGGCCAAGCCCTGTTCGAAACCCGATTCTGACGGCCAACTGATCGCGTCGCAGAAATCATCATCAAGGAGAAAACAATCCAATGATCACAGCGGAACGCAAACCCCTGGAAGAAATCATTGACTATATCCGGCCGTTTCAGAAAATTCTTCTGGTCGGATGTAATGAATGTGTGACCGTCTGCGCGGCCGGGGGCCGCAAGGAAGTTGGCATTCTGTCATCACTGCTGCAGATGTTGTTTCTGAAACAGGGTAAAAATATACAGATTCGGGAGCATACCCTGGAACGTCAGTGCGACCCGGAATATATCGAAGAACTGGTTCCCCTGATTGATGGCGTGGATGCCGTACTGTCCATGGCCTGCGGATGCGGGGTTCAGGAAATCAGCCGTCGCTTCAAAACCAAACCCGTATTCCCGGCTGTCAACACCAAATTCATGGGGGCATCCGAAAGACAGGGGGTCTGGGCAGAACGATGCATGGGCTGTGGTGACTGCATGCTGGGTATCACGGCAGGTATCTGCCCCATTGCCCGATGTTCCAAACAGTTGCTGAACGGGCCCTGCGGTGGTTCCACAAATGGCAAGTGCGAAATCAGTCCGGATGTGGACTGCGCCTGGCAGTTGATCTGGGATCGGTTGAAGGCCCTTGGCATGGAGGACCGGTATGAGGAAATCACCCCGGCAAAAGACTGGAGAACGGCCCGGGCCGCCGGCCCCCGAAAAATCATCAGAGAGGATCTGGCAGAATGAAAACAGACAGTGTGCTTGAAAAGATGTTGAAATCCGGCAACCTGGCAGTGACATCGGAATGCGGGCCGCCAAGAGGGGCATCCCCGGAAAAAGTGAAACAGAAAGGCGGCCTGTTGAAGGGCTATGTGGATGCGGTTAACGTGACCGATAACCAGACTGCCATGGTCCGCATGTCGAGCTTTGCAGCCGGTGTGTTTTTACGGCAGATGGGTCTTCATCCCATTCTTCAAATGGTGACCCGGGACCGAAACCGTCTCGCCATGCAGGCCGATATTATTGGTGCCTATTCGCATGGCATCAATACCATGCTCTGCCTTTCCGGCGACCACCCCCATTTCGGGGATCATCCCATGGCTGCCAGCGTGCATGACATTGACTCCATTCAATTCATTCAGATGGTCAAAAAAATGCGGGATGAAGGTAAATTCCAAGGCGGCGCGGATATTGAAAATCCACCCCAAATGTTTATCGGTGCGGCTGCCAACCCCTTTGCCGATCCATTTGAATTGCGGGTCGCGAGGCTTGCCAAAAAAATTGCGGCGGGTGTGGACTTTATTCAGACTCAGTGCATCTACAACCTGGATAAGTTCGAAAAATGGATGGAAGGTGTCCGGAACCGGGGCCTGCATGAAAAATGCCATATTCTGGCAGGCGTCACGCCCATCAAGACCGTGGGCATGGCCCGCTATATGAAAAACAAGGTTCCGGGCATGGATGTGCCCCAGGAAGTGGTGGACCGCATGGCCGGTGTTCCCAAGGACAAACAGGCTGAAGAAGGCATCACCATCTGCGTGGAAACCATCGAGCGGCTGAAACAGGTCAAAGGGGTGGCCGGGTTCCATATCATGGCCATCGAATGGGAGCAGAAGGTGCCGGAAATTGTGAAGCGGGCCGGTTTGTATCCGAGACCAGAAATAACAGACTGAAGACTGAAGGATAGATAACAGTATTTTATTGGTTATATAGATAAAGGAGAAATGAAATGAGTGAAAAAAAACGTATTCTGGTGGTAGACGATGATCCGGATCTGGTTGAATCCGTTGCGATGAAACTGGAAAGTGAAAATTTTGAGGTGATCAAGGCCTATGACGGCGTGGAAGCCTGGGATCAAATCAAAAAGGAAAAACCGGACCTGGTAATTCTGGATGTCATGATGCCACGCAAAAACGGGTATGAACTGTGTGATGAAATCAAACGCTCCGATGACCATAAAAAAATCGTGGTGCTGCTTCTGACCGCGGTTGCCGAGGCCGTGACATCCACCAATTACACCCATTGGGATGGGAAGAACACCCTGGCTGACGACTATATCCCCAAACCCATCAATTTGAACAAGCTGATGGAAATCGTAAAGGATTATCTGGGGTAAGGGTAAACGGAATGAGGGGTGAGGGATAAAAACCGAATGAAACAGCCGGTTCAAAAATTTGCCATCGGTGGATTGAAACTGAGTCTGGAACTGATTCAGATTCAACTGGCACCGGACACCCCTCTGCCGGTTCATGAGGTGTTTGCCCGGCTGACAGGCCAGCATATCAATATGACGCTGCTGTCGCTGGATGTACTGGATGGCCGGATTTCAGGTGCATTCTGCATATCGGCAGCCGATAAAATCTGGGCGGAAATGGCGCTGTTACCCATTGCCGGATTTTACAGTATGATATCCCCGGTGGGCAGTCTGACCATTTTTCCGCATCAGTCCCGTATGGCGCTTATTGGATGTGTTCTGTCGGCCATGCACCGGGTCAACGCCCCCATTTATGCCATGGCGTCATCGTTTTCCGCGCTGACGCTGATTACCCATTATCACCGGATGGATGACGCGGTTGAGGCCATTCTTTCGGATGTGACACTTCCGGACAATCACGCGCCGTTTCGACCCGAGTTTCAGGTCAGGCAACTTTGATGGAAACATTTGCGGTCTATTGGGAACCGGTTATCAAGACCTATGGTATTTTTGAACGGACCGGTCTATGTCTGGTGTCGTTTCAACTGAAGCCGGAGTGGATCGGTGAAATGGGCAACTGTCTGTTGAGCCGTGCTGATTCCGGCGAAGGTGACACCATCCTGTTCTTTGCCAGACCAACGAGAGATGGCATGCTGGTTATTCATGTTCTGCTGGCTTCTGAATCCGCTGTTTCCGAAATGCTGGAGACCGGATCCGGAAGTTCAGAAATCATGACAGATGTTCGAATTGACAAAGATGTCGAACTGGTTTATTTCCAGGGACCTCATTTTGGCGATCGATACGGAATCGCAGAAGCGGCGCTGAAAGCCCTGGCATCTCATGACGTGGCTCTGACCGCTGCCATAAGCACCGGCGCTTCGGTTTATCTGATCACATCAAAGGGTGGAAGTCCGTTGATCAAAAATGCCCTGGCTGGCGTATTCAGTGCCCCTTAACCGATATTTGAAGCGTTTCATATCTGGAGGGCGAATGCCCCGCCTATTATGAATATTTCTTGTGGAATCCCTGTGAACACTACTTTGGAAATCGACTGGCGACTTCGGGTTTTTGACTCGCTGTCATTTCCCACGCTGATTCTGAGTCCGAACCGCACCATTGTTTCGGTCAATCAGAAACTGCTGGAAAAATTTCAGATCACCAAATCTGAACTGGTGGGAAAGACATGCCGGGACGTATTCCATACCTATTTCAATGATCCGGAACTGCCCTGTACCCACAATACCTGTCCGCTTGATAAAACCGTGACAGAAGGCGTGGGCCATTCCATCCTGCGACAGATACGCAACAGCGATGGCAGTTCGTATTGGGAGGATCGCGTTTTTTCGCCAATTTTGGATGATACGGGTCAGGTTATTTATGTGGTTGAATCCATACGGGATGTGACCCGAACCAAGACGCTTGAAAAAATTTTTAACGACATTCGGGAATTCATGGACCGGGTTGTCCAAAGCTCAGCCAGCGGCATTCTGGCTGCAGATCGAAGCGGAAAAATCCTGTTAATGAACCAGGCGGCTGAGGAGTTGTTCGGATATGCTTTCAACGCGACCAAAAATATGACGGTTGCAGATCTCTATCCGGAAGGCGTGGCCAAAGAAATCATGAAAAAACTTCGAGACGAGGTCTATGGCGGAAGAGGAAAGCTTCCGGTGACCCGGGTCAACATTCTGACGGCACAGGGAGAAAAAATTCCGGTGGAAATGACCGGAGCCATCATCTATGAGGATGGTCGGGAAGCCGCAACCATGGGAATTTATAATGATCTGCGGGAACGGCTTGCGGTCATGGAAAAATTGGAGGAAGCGCAAACCCAGTTGATTCAATCGGAAAAGATGGCCTCTCTTGGACGGCTGGCCGCCGGAGTGGCGCATGAAATCAACAACCCCCTGACCGGCATATTGATGTATGGCAGCCTGATTCGGGAAAAGCTGGAACCGGATCATCCGCTTCAACCCAGCCTGGGTTGCATCATAGAGGATACGGAGCGGTGCCGGGATATCGTGAAAAATCTTCTGGCCTACAGCCGCCAGTCCAGTACGACGCGAAATACATTCTCTCTAAATACCCTTGTCGAAGAGAGCCTTCGGCTCATTCGGGACCAGAAGCTGTTTATGACTGTCACCATCCGCCAGAATCTGTCCAATGAGTGGATGCCGGTTATCGCGGATCAGAACAAAATGAGCCAGGTGGTCATCAACCTGATCATCAATGCCATTGATGCCATGAACCGACAGGGCGTACTGACCCTGACGACATACCGGAACGATGTGACCCAAATGGCCTGCCTGGAGGTATCGGATACCGGATGCGGCATTCCGAAGGAAAATCTGTCCCGGGTGTTCGATCCATTTTTCACCACCAAGGAAATGGGCAAGGGCACCGGTCTGGGCTTGAGTACGGCCTATGGCATTGCCAAAGACAATGCCGGCGAAATATCCATCAAACAGACCAGCCCCAATGGCACCATATTTTTGCTGGAGATTCCATTGGATATTCAATCCATGGAAATGATGCCGGACTCGATTGGCTGATGGATGGTTACCGTGAAAATGCAAAAGCAGAATTCAGTAGTCAGGATTCAGAATTCAGTAGAAAACGGTAAAGTCATTTTCATGTCCGGGGGTGAAAATTCTGGAATGATTCATGACCGTTTGCCGTGAAAAACCATTCTTTGCTTTTTTGTCCAAATTATAGGGGAGTACCTGTTGAACGATAATCAATCTGCGATGCAGAAAACAACCCATGAAGCCGCATTTCAAATCAGCTATACACCCAAAATTCTGGTTGTGGATGACGAAGCGCGCATCCGGAATGCCTGCAAGCTGGTTCTGGATGAATGCGGTTATGAGGTTTGTCTGGCCATAAACGGAAAAGATGGGCTTCAGCAGATTCATGACCATCATTATGACATCATTCTGCTGGATCTGATGATGCCGGAACTGTCCGGATTCGATGTCCTGGCTCAGGTGAAATCCTTGCATCCGGACACCGTGGTCATTGTGATCAGCGGGTATGCAACGCTGGAACATTCGGTGGATGCCATGAAAAATGGCGCGTTCGATTTCATTCCCAAGCCGTTTACACCGGATCACCTGCGGGTCACTGTGTCCAAAGCCATCGAGCATACCCGCGCCCTTCGGGATATTGCCCAAACCCAGTCCCGGCTGAGAACCCTGGTCAACCGGCTTTCGGACGGGGTCATGTGCACCAATCACGACCATCGGGTCGTGCTGGCCAATCCGTCTTTTTTGCGTATGATCGGGTTTCATTCCGAATCAGTGAAAGGGTATGATATCGATGAATTTATCGACAGTATAGAATTACGGAACATCATTTATCATGCGCAGGAAATGGCTGAAAATGAATTCATGGAACTGACCGGAGAACTGACGTTCGATGGTCCTGAACGGCCGGATCAAATCATTCTGGGCGTCAGATGTGCCCCGTTTCGGGATCGCAGCGGACGGAATCTGGGTGTCATCACAGTTCTGCATGATATCACCGCACTTAAACAGATGGATCGCATGAAATCCGAATTTGTATCGATGGTCAGCCATGAAATCCGAAGTCCGATGAACTCGGTTCTGATGCAGCTTCGGGTGGTTCTGGATGGTCTGGCCGGTGAACTGACCCCGAAACAGAAAGAAATTCTGGAGCGGGCCTCAGAAAAAATCGACAATCTGGCTCAAATGACATCCGAACTGCTGGATCTGGCCAGAATCGAATCCGGACTGATTTCCCAGGAACGCGAGCCTGTGGATATGCTGTCCACCATTCGGGATCAGGTTGCATTTCACCTTCCCCGGGCCGAATTCGGATCGGTTCAAATCGATCTGGAGGTTCCGGAAATCCTGCCCCCGATCCTGGCCAATCGGCGGAACATGGAAGAGGTTCTGTCCAATCTGATCACCAATGCCATCAAGTACAGCCCGAATGGGGGACGGGTGACCGTTTCTGCGTCATCAGGGACCGATTATCTGTCCATTCGGGTACAGGATACCGGAATCGGAATCGCCGAGGCAGATAAAAATCACATTTTTCAACGGTTTTTCCGGATCAAAAATGAAAAGACCCGTTATATCAATGGAACGGGTCTGGGATTGGCCCTGGTAAAAAGCATCCTGGAATCTCATCAGGGCCGGATTACGGTGGAAAGCAAGCCCGGGGAAGGCAGCACATTTTTTGTTTTTCTCCCCCTTCTGGCAACCGGTTGATCCATTTTCAGTTCGGTGCCCAGAATACCAGATAACTTTCCCCTCGGCTGAATGCGGTTGACTGGGTTGCGACAACCGAAAACACCATTTCCGGCCGGTTATCCTTGTTCAGATCGGCAATCATCACATCGCTGATGTGACCCGGAACATCCGATGTTTTCCATTTGGGGCTCATTCCCATGCCATCCCAGATCAGACACTCGATATGCCCGTTTTTGAATACTCTCAGATTGGGAAACAGATAAGTCGTCATGTCGTTGTTTTTGATGACCAGAATTTCATTTTTCCCATCGCGGTCAATATCGGAAATCAAAATCCGCTGAGGCAAAAAATATCTTTTTTTCCGCGGCATATCGGATTTACGGCCATCCGAATCATCGGAAGGATAGGGCAGCCAGGCTGCACTTCCCGTAAACCGTTCCGGGCTGATCCATTCCGCATCACCACCCGGGTCAATCACTTTAATGTAGTTATCCGAAGTAATCTGAGCGATGACATTTCGGCCATCATTCAGGGCATTGCCCTGGCTGTAGGAAAATATATTGGCTCTGGATGGAAGGGCAATTGCGGCACTGGCTGAATAGGTGTCGTTCTTCCAGGTCATCCGCTCGATGGTTGTGGCAAACAGCCCACCCATCCCGGTTTCCTGGCCCAGAAGAATATCTCCTGATTCACTCTGAATCACCCGCAAATATCGGTCCAGCTCCGCAACCTGCACAAGCTGGTTCCCGTCCCATTCATACACAATGGATTTCAGCCGGGATTTATCCTGAATCAGCCGGTTGACAAAAATTTCTGCCCGTCCGTTTCCATTGATATCGGCTGCGTCCACCCGAAACAGGTATGCATCCAGGTTCGATCCGGTTTCTGCCATTTTTTGAACCTTGCCATCCTGATACCGGAATACGGAAACCACATTGTTCAGAATCAAAATGATTTCATCCTGCTGATCGCCATCGATATCCCCTTTGGCAATACTGGTTGTTTCACCGTCAAATCGGTGACTTTTCCATATCGATACGGCGGTTTTACCATCCTGCGTAACGGTTTTGATGGGATCATTGGAAAGCTGATCAATACCTTTCCACAGCTTTTCCGGATGCTGATGGCTTTCAGCAGTAATGGCGGTTTCAGCCGGGTTCGGTGATTGAAACGGTTGAACCGCAACAGGTGTTTCGGCCTTTCCCAGGAGTTTCTCCTGAATCTCTGAAGCCAACTGATTGATATGGGTAAGGATATTCCCTTGGGTTTTTCCCTGCCGGCTGAAATTCAACCGGACTGATCCGTTTGAACTCTCAAGCAACCGGCTATCTGTACTGACCTGTTCTCCCAGAAGGGTGACACGCCCAATTACAACAAAGTCGGCTTTGAGGCTTTTCCCAAGCGATACGGCAACAGGCTCACTGATGGGATCAACCAGTTTCTGAAACTGATTTCGGGTTTCATCATCGTCAATGGCCAGAATTCCGTCCATGGCGGTCAACCGGGTATTCAGCATCTCCTGAATCCCCTTTTGGAGAAAAGACATGTCTCCGGATGTATGAATATCAAACGGCAGGACCAAAATACGGATATCGGATGCTGCCACCGTTGTTATAGAAAACAGCAACACAATTGCCGAGATCGAAATGATGGTTTCAAAAAATCGTTTTTTCAAGTTTGTCAGTCTCCTGTTACCGTGAAAATACACCAGCGCTGTCATTCCGGCGAACGGCCGGATTAAAGATCATTTTCTATTTTCATGTTTGAATTTATCAGAAACAAAATGTATATAAAAGAAAAAGATTTTTACCGCATCCGTATTTGTTGCAGTTGACGATTCGAATCACGGACAAGTTGCTCCCTGTCCATTTTTTTTATCGTTTTGTAACAATTTGCTTGATTTAAGCTGAATTATCTGTAATAGAAAAAAAACAAAAAACATATCAAATTTTTGAAAGGAGGTGGTATTTCAGGTTAACAAGTTGATTTTATAAATTATTAGGTAATTTGATCATCAATGGAAATTCAATGAGGAGGGAAATTAGAATGAAGAAATTTACAATATTGGCACTCGCAGCCCTGCTGGTCATCGCTATGACCATCCCGGCCGCTGCACTGGAAAACATTTTTGGTGGCTATTTCAGAACCCGGGCGTTTATGGATAAAAACTTTACCGGTGAAGACGAAACTGAAGCGAGCGATGTGAACCGGATCGATACCCGAACCCGACTTTTCTATACCGCAAAATTCAGTGACAACCTGAAGTTCGTCAATGCATTTGAAATGAATGCGGTCTGGGGTGGCTCGGGTACTTACGGACAGATGGGCGCAGACGGCGATAATTTAGTTGTCAAACATTCCTATGTGGATTTCAAACTGGCCGAACATCGGTTTGTCTTGGGTGTTCAGGACTTCCTGCTGGCCAGAGGCTATCTGTATGGTGATGATGGTGCCGGCTTGAAAGCCATTTTCAAGGTCAGCGATGCCATTTATATTCCTTACATTTATATCAAGTCCTATGAAGGCGGCTACGGAAAAGATGCCGATGACTTCGATGTGGATGCCCACGTATTGTATCCCACCATTTATCTGAGCAAGGAAACCACCCTGAAACCCCATGTGGCTTATCTGACATCCGATGATTATTCCAAAGCCACAACCAAAGGAAAATTATTCAACAAATTCCCCGGTGCGACTGAACTGGATGCGTACACCGTTGGTCTGGAATTTGATATGAAACAAGGTGTGTTCGCGTTTGGCGCAACCGGTATTTACGAGTTCGGCGACCTGACTGTTCCTGCTGCAGCCTATGGTCATGACAAGCTGGAACTGGGCGGCTATCTGTTTGACATTTATGGCGCCATGGCAATGGGACCGGCAAATTTCCGCGCCAAAGCCATTTACGCTTCCGGCAATGACGAAACCAGCATCAAAGACGGCAATATCGATGCGTTCTTCAACCCCGGCACGGCCTTCACCGGCGCTTCCTACTACTGGGCAGAAATAATGGGTTACGGAATTTTTGATGCAACCGGTCTGTCCACTGCTGATGACCCGGCGGGTGGTTTGAATGATAAAATTTCCAACCGGATTATCGGAAACCTGGGTGTTGATTACAAAATTCTTCCCAGCCTGAAAACATCTCTGGATCTGTACTATGCCATGACAGCCGAGGATGTTAAGCTGGTTGACGGCACCTATGGTGATACACTGGGTCTGGAACTTGATCTGGTTGTAACATACAAAGTGGTTGACAACCTGAATCTTGATCTGGTCGCCGCCTATCTGTGGGCCGACGATGTTGTCAACAAAGCCGTATCCGCAAACAATTCAGCAGATCCCTATGAACTGGGCGCACGGCTGTCACTGGCTTTCTAATCTGACTGCCTGACTTTGTTCATCCGTTAAACAAAAGCCGGAAGGTGTTTCCTTCCGGCTTTTGTTGTTTATGGAGATATAAGGGCGTTTGAATTTATCAAAATCATTATCTTAAAGGCCATAGGAAGACAAAACAATCACAAATAAAAGGATTATTAATGAAAAAAATGATTCAATCCATGATTGTCTGTGTAATTTTATCTGTCTTAACATGTTCCGCTTTCGGTTCGGATTCACTTGTTCTCCGTGAGCATTCTTTCAATATGGGCCTGCTCATCAACTCCTACGAGTATACAGAGCCAGACCTGATGAAAATCGATGGCATGATGTATGGCGTGTATCTGGATTATACCTACCACAGCCCCAATCGAATCATGTTAGGTGGCGGCATTGAATTTGGTCGAGGAGACCTCACGTATACCGGTTCCACATGGGGAGGTGATCCACTCGAAAGCGATACAACGGATTGGCTTTATGAATTACGGGCCTTGATCGGTTATGATTTACCAATTCAGAATATCGGGTGGTTAACGCCATTCATTGGTATTGGTAACAGGTATCTGAACGATGATGGAGAAGGCGACGGATCATATGAGCGAGAAATCTGGTACTGGTATTCTCCTTTTGGATTACGACTCAACACAAAACCGGCTCCTGAGTGGGAGATCAATTTTACTGCGGAATATGATTTATTTTTGGATGGCGAGGTTTCAAGCCAATTGAGCCAGGTTGATCCCCGCCTAAATGATATAACCGTAAAACAGGACGGTGGTTATGGTTTGCGGTTTTCTGTCGGTTTGAATTATGGCAATTTTGGCGTAATACCCTATTATCAGTATTGGAAGATCGATCAATCGGATGAAGAAATATTGACTTTTTACGGCTATCCATTGGGAACTGTTGTGGAGCCGGATAACGAAACCAAAGTGTTTGGACTGAAAATTGAATATCGCTTTTGACTATAAAGGGATAGAAGCCCTCTGATCATGAACTTGGCCATTGATATTCCAGCCAATCTTACTCTGCAAGCATCCGCTTCAGTATCTCATTCACCATCTGCGGATTGGCTTTCCCCCTGCTGGCTTTCATCACCTGGCCCACAAAAAATCCAAATACCTTTTCTTTTCCGCTTCTGTAATCGGTCACTTCTTTTGGGTTTCTGGAGATAACATCCTGGATCAGTGATTCAATGGTCAAGACGTCTGAAACCTGAACCAACCCCTTTTCATGAACAATTTCTTTTGGCGATTGACAGGATTCAGCCATTTCCTCAAACACGGTTTTGGCAATCTTGCCACTGATGGTTCCATTTTCAACCAGAAGAACCAGTTCTGTCAAGTGTGAGACGGAAACCGGACAGTTAGAAATTGTTTTCTCCATCGTATTCAACACGGCAATCAGGGGGCCCATGATCCAGTTGCAAACCGGTTTCGCCGGTGCGCCAAGCCTGACGCAGGCTTCAAAATAATCGGCGATTTCCCGGGTGGATGTCAGGATATCCGCATCATAGGCTGGCAGACCATACTGTTTGATAAACCGATGTTTCCGGGTATCCGGCAACTCGGGCAGATCGGATCGGATTCGCTGAATCCAGTCATCGTCAATCACCAGCGGCAGAAGATCCGGGTCCGGAAAATACCGGTAATCATGGGCTTCTTCCTTGCTCCTCATGGAAATGGTTCTGCCTGCTGCCGTATCCCACAGGCGTGTTTCCTGAATGACCTTGCCCCCATCCAGCAACATGTCCTTCTGACGGTTGATTTCATAGTGAATCGCTTTTTCGACAAACCGGAATGAATTGACATTCTTGATTTCGGTGCGGGTTCCAAATTCATTCCGCCCTTTTGGCCGGATGGACACATTGGCGTCACACCGGAAGCTCCCCTCTTCCATATTGCCATCACAGATATCCAGATACCTGAGAACCGCGTGTATCTTTCTGAGATATGCCCCTGCTTCTTCTGACGAGCGCATATCCGGTTCACTGACAATTTCGATCAATGGCACGCCGGTCCGGTTCAAATCCACCCGGCTGAAGGATTCGCCAAAATCATGAAGCAGTTTTCCAGCATCTTCTTCCATGTGAATCCGGGTGATGCCGATCCGTTTCTGACTGCCATTGATATCAATATCAATATACCCATTTTCGGCAATGGGTTTTTCATACTGGCTGATCTGGTAGCCTTTGGGCAGATCCGGATAGAAATAGTTTTTTCGGGCAAACCGGCTTTCTGCGGCTATCCGGCAGTGTGTCGCCAGGCCCATTCGGATGGCAAAATCCACCACTGTTTTATTCAATACCGGCAATACTCCGGGCATGCCCAAACATACCGGACAGGTGTGGGTATTGGGTGGTGCGCCGAATTCCGTGGAACACCCGCAAAATATTTTGGATCGGGTTTTGAGCTGGGCATGGACCTCCAGCCCGATGACAGGTTCAAATTCCATTGATTGTGATTCCTTGTGGGATGGTCAACAGATACATGCATGGGTTCAGATGCCATTCAATCTAAATCCAAGTGCGGCATGCGTCAAGGTAAAAAACTGAGAAATATTGCCCAATATTTACTTGACTAAAACCCTATGAAATTCTTAATATTAAAAGCTTGAAATCAATTGATCACATTTTAGGTACGGTGAAAAAATGATGCTGGAAAAATTCATGAAACCTGTTATCAGAATGATTCTGTTATTGGCACTTCTGCCGTCGCTGATTTCCTGCCAGGGGAATTTTCTTGCAAAAGGTCCTGTTGTCATTCCAAAGAAACAGATGATTCCCTTGTCAGATGGAATACAGGAAGGAATCTGGCGAACAAAAGACCTGCATATCCTCTATCGTTTTCAAAAGACACAACCCGATCTTGTTTCATTTTCCGGTGAAATTGTTTTTGAACCCTGGCTTGAAATAGGTTTTTCGCGTATGGACCGATTTCAACTGGATGTATTCTTTTTGAATACAGGCGGTCAAGTTCTGGGTTCTCAACCGGTTTATCTGATCGCCAACGCAGAGATTGATGTTGAATTGAACCGGTTCAACCGCCGACTGACGCTTCCATCCGGAACAACTGCTGTGTCATTCGGTTATGACGCCAAGGTGATCAATGCCGGTAATGACGACGGTATGGATTCATATGATTTCTGGTATCCATGACCGGTTCATATCACTCAGCTTCTCTGCTGTTTCCCGATACGATCGGAACCTGAATGACCAGAAATGCAACCTATAACATTCTGATGTATTCCCATGACACCTATGGTCTGGGACACATCAGAAGAACCATGGCCATTGCAGAGCACCTGAAGGCACCGGACGTCAATGTTCTGATTCTGACAGGCTCTCCGATTGCCGGACGGTTTTCCTTTCCCGAGCAGATCGATTTTGTCAGAATCCCGGGCATGATCAAAAAAACCAATGATGAATATCTGCCGCTTTCCATCAAAATCAATCCCAGTCATGCCGTCGATATCCGGCAGAACATCATCACTGCCACGGCCAAAACGTTTCAGCCCAATCTCTTTATTGTCGATAAGGAGCCGTTGGGCCTGAAAAAGGAAGTCCTGCCTACCCTGCAGTGGTTTCGTCGCTGCCTGCCCCGGACACGAACCATCTTGGGGCTTCGGGATATCATGGACGATGCCGAGACGGTCAAGGCAGACTGGCAGAAAAAGGGTGTTTACGACATTCTGGATGAACTATACAGCGAAATCTGGATTTATGGCAACCAGGAACTGTACGATCCGATTGTACAATATGATATCCCGGATTCCGTCAGTCGGAAAATGCATTTCACCGGCTATATCCCCAGAAACGTCCCGGGGAAAGACGCTGCCCGAAAAATGCGAAAAAAATATGGCGTCCGGGAAAATGAAAAACTGGTTCTGGTCACAACCGGTGGCGGTGGAGATGGTCATGCACTGATGCATACGTTTTTGACCATGATGGAATCCGAGCCGCATTCGGCGCCGTTTAAAAGCGTTCTGATTACAGGCCCGTTCATGCCCAGACAGGAACGGGAGCATCTCTTTGCCAGAGCCAAACGTCTGGGGATTCGTACCTGGGAATTCTACCAGAAAATGGAAGAGATCATGTCCGCAGCAGACGTTGTGGTCAGCATGGGCGGATACAACACCATCTGTGAAATTCTGTCCCAGGGCACGCTGTCTCTTGTCATTCCCAGAGAAACGCCGCGAATGGAGCAGTTGATTCGTGCCCAGGCCCTTCATGAACGCCAATTGGTCGATTATATTCCCTGGCATGACATGTCACCCGCCCTGTTGAAAACCAAAATTCTGAATCTGTTGAATCACCCCCAACCCTTTCAGGAAGCCATTTCCCGCTTTCAACTGACAGGTCTTACATTCATGCGTCAGCGGCTGGCGGCGTTTCGGGAAAAAGAAGGTTGACCATACCGGTGATACAACCTGTTCTGGGTATGATCCTGAAGGGATATCCCCGAATATCCGAAACATTCATTTCCAACGAAATTCTGCTTCTGGAGCAACTGGGCTTTTCCATCCGCATCTTTTCCATGCGACAGCCACGGGAATCCTTTACGCATACCAGCATCCAACAGATTCGTGCCCGGGCGGTTTATCTTCCGGAAACCCTGCTTCGGCCACTATTGCCGCTGTTATTTCACAATGTTCGACAGTTCATTCAAGCCCCTGATGCCTATCGCGCAGCGCTGAAGATCGCTGCCAGACGATTTGCCCGTACACACAAATCCGCATCCATCAAGCATCTGCTTCAGGCAGGCTATCTGGTGAACCGGTTTCTGCCCCAGCATCCGGTTTCCCATTTCCATGCCCACTTTGCCCATTCTCCAGCCTCGGTTGCCATGTACGCGAGTCTTCTCAGTGGAATACCGTTCAGCTTTACCGCACATGCAAAAGATATTTATACTTCAAACCCGCTTCAACTGGCAGAAAAAATGGACAGGGCCCGCTTTGTGGTCACCTGCACCGAGTATAACCGGGAATATCTGCGCCAATTGCCCCTGAAACACGCGGTACCGGTTTTTCGGGTATATCATGGCATCGACATCCGTATGTTTACACCGGAACCGGGTTCATGCAATCCGGTGCCACCCTATCGACTGCTGACTGTGGCGCGAATCACGGCAAAAAAAGGCCTTTCTTCGGTGTATAAGGCTCTGAAAATTCTCAAGGATCAGGGAATTGCGTTTGAACACACGCTGATCGGCGATGGCGAGGATCGGGATCAAATTGTCAGACAAATTCAGGAACTGGGTCTGGAGTCTGTCACGCGACTTTTAGGCGTCCAACCGCATGATGTGGTCCTGAATGCCTATCGAAAGGCCGATCTGTTTGTAATTGGATGTAAAATTGCCCGCAATGGGGACCGGGACGGCATTCCCAATGTTCTGGTGGAAAGCATGGCCATGAACGTACCCGTGGTTGCAACATGGATTTCAGCCATCCCGGAGCTGGTGACACATGACCAAACCGGGTTATTGGTACAGCCGGGAAATCCGGATCAACTGGCATCGGCCATGATACGGCTGCTGACAGACACCGGGTTGAGACAGCGCATCATTCCGGCTGCACGGGAACGGGTTGTTCGTGATTTTGACAACCGGAAGCTGATCGGAGAACTGGCAGATATCTATCAATCCGGGGCACAAAACGGTTTTTTCCGATAATGTCAGATATTCGGCGCCCCGAACCCCTGCCCAAAAATATCTGAATCGTTCACCCCTGCCGGATAATGACCCATATGCACATATTGTTTTATGCGCCCCTAAAACCCCTGAATCATCCCCATCCATCCGGCGATCTGGTCACGGCAACCGGCCTGACCGAGTTTTTGTTCAGCCGCGGTCATATGGTTTCTGAAGCCAGCCGCCTGCGGGCCAGATGGATTTACACCAGACCCTGGTTATGGCCCGGACTCATTTGCGATATCCAACGTACAATCCGCCATGCCCGCACCAAAAAACCAGACATCTTTCTGACCTATCACACCTACTATAAATCGCCTGATCTGATTGGACCAACCGTCACGCAAAAACTGAATATCCCCTATGTGATATTTCAGGGCATCTATTCAACCAAAAAAAGGCGCAAACTGAAGACATGGCCCGGTTTCATGTTAAACCGGTATGCCCTGTCAAAGGCCGATCATGTATTTTCCAACCGCAGCGTCGATATGATCAACCTGAAACGGCTGATCCCGGAAAGCCGCCTGAGTTATATCCGGCCCGGCATTCACCCCGACCATTTTCAGTTTGATCCGGAAGCGCGATCGGAACTTCGGCAGAAATGGAAAATCGGGGATATCCCGGTCATGGTAAGTGCGGCCATGTTTCGTCCAGGCGTCAAGGCGGACGGTCTGGAATGGGTCATTCGGTGCAGCGCCCGACTGCATCAGGATGGGTTTCGGCATCAACTGGTCATTGTGGGGGACGGCCTGGAACGGAACCGGCTTCATCGGCTGGCAGGTGAGCTGATCCCGAATCCGATCATTTTTACCGGACAAACCGATCGCAAACACATGTACCGATGTTACAGCGCCGGGGACGTATTTGTTTTTCCCGGTATTCGGGAAACGCTGGGCATGGTGTATCTGGAGGCCCAAAGCTGCGGGCTTCCGGTTGTGGCATTTGATAACGGCGGTATTCCGGAGGTGGTTCAGCATGAAAAAACCGGCTTCCTGACCGCGGCATTTGATATTCCTGCGTTTGACAGGGCTGTCAAAACCCTCTTGACAAATTGGCAGCTCCGGCTGAAGATGGGACATGATGCGGTAGAATATGTCCGATATTTTCACAATCTTTATCAGAATTATTTAGATATGGAATCGATCATCAAGAAAACCGTTGCCTCTTAATTACGTTAATTACGATTTAACACAAATTGTGGAATACTATCCAGGATGCCGGAAATAAGTCGTTTCTTTGGGATCATCATTCGGATGTATCTGGAAATCGGCGAACAACATCATAAGCCTCATTTCCATGCATATTATCAAGATGATGTCGGTATTTATAACATCGATCCAATCGAACAGATTGCAGGGATACTACCAAAACGTCAACAGCGTTTGGTAGAGGCTTGGGCTGAACTTCATCAAACTGAGTTGTTAACTGCCTGGAAACTCTTACAAAACGGAAAACCACCAATCGCAATTAAACCATTAATGTAAGGAACCGGTTATCATGCATCCAATTTATCGCGTTAAATCGTTTCGGCATGTCGCGCCCTATACACTGCGAATCCAATTTAACGACAATACAGTTCGGATTATTGATTTCAAGCCTGTTTTGTTTGGTGAGATATTTGAGGATTTACGTGATCCGGAATTATTTAAAATGGTCAGCATTGACAAGGAAGCGCATACGCTGATCTGGCCAAATGGCGCTGATTTTGATCCTGCAACCTTGCATGATTGGCATGAAAATTTGTCTGCGTTTACAGCTTTAATAAGTGGATGGAATTCTAAGAATACAAAGCAGATGATATAATTGCCATAGACTTTCAGAAAATTCATTTCACAAGGCAGCAGGAAGTAGATAGGCCATTTGCGGCTGACGCCTTGAAAAACTGTCGGCCATCCCCGACCGATAACGCAGTGAAATTATTTTTCTGAAAGTCTTTATGAAACCGATGCCTACCGGAATCGGGATTTTCGAAAGCATATGATCGATATGGATTCTGCTGTGGATCAGATTACACAGGATATTCTGTTTGATCCTCAGACATCCGGCGGGCTTCTTATCTGCCTGCCTGAAACCGTTGCGGTGGAGCTGCAGAACGAACTTCGGCAGGAGGGCATCATTCATGCCAGTATCATTGGCGGGGTAATATCCGGACCAGAAGAACGGATTCGCATCTCATAACATTGGGTCAGACCGTTTTCCCCCATCCGATCATGGTCATGGTTTCAACCGTCCATGGAATCCTTGCCTTTGCATCTTCCGCTCGATAACTGCAGGAATGACTGGCACAAATCGGACAGTCAATGGCGATACAGGGATCCATATGAATGAGAATGGATGCAGACTCTTGATAATGATCCATTAGAATCATTTCCAGATTTTTGGCCTCATTGTGGGCCGCTTCCAGGGAAAGATCACGGGGCAGAATGAGATGAAAATCCATATGAACCAGATTGCCGGATGTCCATGCCCGCAGTTGATGAATATCGATCCAGCAAGGTCTGCGATGGAAACTGATTACCCGGCTGATTTCTTCCAGCAGACGGGGGTCGGCCGTATTCATCAGACCGGAAAATGCCTGAACGACCAGAACCCCACCGGCATATAAAATATTCAACCCGACCAGACAGGCAACCGCCCCATCCAGCCAGAGTTTTCCCGTCAGTTTAACCAGTAACAATCCAAGCAGGACAGCGACTGTTGAATACACATCGGTCAAGATATGTTTTCCATCCGCGGTCAGGGCCAGTGAACCGGTTTTTTTCCCGCTCTTGATCAGGATTTCTGCCAGAATCAGATTCACTATGGCTGTCCCCAGGATGAGTAACATGCCAGTATCCAGGTTGGGCAATTGTTCCGGATGAAAGATTTTTGGCCATCCGGACATAAAAATGCCGCCGGCAGCCAACATGATCAGGGCGCCTTCAAAACCGGCACTGAAATATTCGATTTTGCCATGCCCGTACGGATGGTCCTTGTCCGGGGGTCTGGAAGCCACCAGAATGCTGCCCAACGCAAATGCGCTGGCAATCACATTGATAATGGATTCCAGCGCATCAGACAGAATCGCGGCCGATCCGGTGATTTTGTATCCATAGAATTTGGTCGCCATTAACAGCAGCGATACGGTAAAGGACAGGCTGATTGCGATGATTCGCGTTTTTATATGTGTTTGAGCCGCCATTCAGTCGCTGTCAAAATTTTTCCAGATGGGTGAATTCGCCGATATCCCGGCGGGCCGGCGGAGAGGATATTTTGGCCGGATATCCCAGAGGAATCAGGTTCACCAACTCATAGCCTTCCGGCACATTCAGCACGGCTTTGGCCCGGTCATGGTCAAAGAGACCCACGACCACGGTTCCCAGTCCCATGCTGGCGGCGGCCAGACACAAACTTTGTGTGGCAAGACCCAGATCGAACATGAACCAGTCCCCGAATTTGGTGGTAACCTGGCCGCTGTAGAAACCGGAGCTGTTCAGTTTTCCACAAAGCGCCAGAAGGACTGGTGCGGAAACAAGGGCTTTGGTGGCCGGATTTTTGGAAGCAAGGGTTGCCTGAAGCTGTTCCTTGATGGCCTGGTCCCGTATCACCACCACTTCCCAGCACTGGGTGTTAGCCCAGGACTGGGTCCATTTGACCGCTTCCAGAATCTGATTCACCAAATCCGAAGAGACATCTTTTTCCTCATATCTTCTGATGCTTCGCCTCTGTTTCAGCAATTCCATAAATTCGTTCATGTTGAGCGCTCCTTAATTTTCCCTGTGACAATCGCAATGTTTCTCACCACAACGGCTGCATGTAAAAACCGGTTTTTTTGCATCGGATCGTGATTTTTTTAACCATAATATCCAGACAACTGTAAAAACAACCACAGCCGCAACAAAACCAATGAGGATTTCCGTCATTATTTGATCACCTTTTCAATTTTTAACGATCAGATCCTTCAGGGCTGCTTCCATGTTTGGGAAAGTGAATCGGAACCCGTGGCGAAGCAACACTGACGGAATGACCCGCTGGCTGGCCAGAAGCGATGACGCGAATTCGCCCAGGACCAGTTTCAATGCAAATGCGGGGGCGGGAAAAAAAGCGGGTCTTTTCATCACTTGTCCCAGGATTCCAGCCAGTTCTTTATTTCGAACCGGATTGGGTGCGCAGAGGTTGACGGGACCGGAAAGCGTGGAATCCCTCAATATAAACCGGATGCCGGCTGTCAGGTCCGACATATGAATCCAGGAAAACCACTGTTGGCCGCTTCCCATCGGGCCGCCTGCAAATAGTTTGAATGGCCGCACCATTTGTTCCAATGCACCGCCGTCACGCCCAAGAATGACACCAAACCGGCAGACAGATGTTCGAATACCAATGGATCCGGCCTTCAGTGCCTCGGATTCCCAATCATGGCTCAAACGGGCCAGGAAATCGTGGCCGCCGGGCTCGGCTTCATCCAGAATATCATCTCTCCGGTCGCCATAAAATCCCACGGCTGAGGCGCTGATCAGTGTGGCGCAGGCTGAACCCCGAAGCCCCTCAACAATATGCCGGGTGGTTTGAATTCGGGAATCATGGAGTTTCTGTTTGTAGGATTCTGTCCATCGGTTGAAAATACTGGCTCCGGCCAGATTGATAACAGCGTCCACATCCTGAAGCGCTTTCTGCCAGATTCCGGGCTGCGTGGTGTCAGCAGACAGCACCGTTATATTGGGATGCTTGTCGGAATTCTGGGGGTGTCGTCTTCCGATAATAATGACCTGATGGCCTTCGCTCAGCAGAAGAGGCACCAGACTCTTTCCAACAAACCCGGTTCCGCCTGCGATACATATTTTCATGGCGTATCCTTCCGATCATCTTTCAGAATAAATTTCAGACATGAAAATGAATTACCATAATGCCGAGATGTCGGGATGCCGTCATGCCGTCATGTCGGCATTTTAGCATCTCGGCATCTCGGCATTCCACAATGTATTTCCAAGGCAAAAAAATCAGCCTTTGATCCAATCATCCGATATTGAACTGCCCGGACTCGATATACGGCACATCCAGGACGGTGATCGCATGAAGAACACCCTGATTCAGGCGCTTTTTCATTTCCTGAATGACTGGCCGCCGCTTGTTCACAGACATGGCGAATGTCATGACCTCATTCATCAGATCATTGATGTGACAGGCTTTTAAAATGATGTGATGCCGTGCACATTCATCTGCCGTCATCCGCACGCCGGTGTATTCCAGCTCTTCCAGTTTATACAGGGGAATGGCCTTTTTGAGCAGGGCATTCATTCCAGGAAGAAAGGGAATCCCCAGATCCACTTCCGGAAAACAGAAAAATCCCCTGTCAGACCGCATAAACCGAAACTCAAACGCACAGCACAGAATCGCGCCGCCGGCAAACGCATGACCGTTAATCGCGGCGATGGTGATCATGGGATAGGACACGAACCTTGTGAACAGCCGGTTGAGAAGGTAAAAATAATCTTTGGCACCCTGGATATCCTGACGTTGAATGACCGGAACCAGCCAGTCCAGATCGATGCCGTTGGAAAATATTTTTTCATGGGCGGATGTGACCACCAGTGTTGTCGCGCCTGTCTGATGTTCCACATCATCCAGGGTTTGTAAAAACGCATTCAGAAAGTCCGGGTTAAAGCGGTTTTCACCGCTGTTCAGGGTGATGATTGCGACATGTCCATCCAGTCTGTATTCCACCAATGCCATAATGATCCTCCGATTATCAATTTGAAATCCATGTGAAATAACGGTAACATGACAGTCATTATCCGTCAATACCCGGAATCAGCCTTTCGAAAAGGGTTTTTCTATGCTTCATGTATATCAAAGCAATCGGGTGGAAAACCTGGCATATGCACTGGAGACCGTACTTCGCCACCCTGCCGGTTCTCCGCATGATCCGGAATGGATCAGTGTCCAAAGCCAGGGCATCCGCATCTGGATCGGCATGGAAATGTCAAAGCGGCTGGGGATATGGGCGCATGTCAATATGCCGTTTCCCAGAGACCTGATTGCATATCTGTTAGGCACGATTCTGGAAGCCGATGGCCGGACACGAACCATTTTGCAGATGGACAACCTGATATTCCGGATCATGGGGTTTCTGCCCGAATTTCTGAATCGACCCGAATTTGAGTCCATTCAACGTTACCTGAATCCGGACGAAAAAGGCGTGCGTCTGTATCAGCTTTCCTGCCGGATTGCCCATGTTTTTGATGAATACGGCGTATACCGGTATGACCAGGTTTTGAAATGGCAGTCTCAATCCGGCCCTGTCGCCGACCTGCCTGCAGCGGAACAGTGGCAGCCCATCCTCTGGCGGGCCCTGTTTGTTCATCAGCCCTATTCGCATATTGCCGCCGAAGCCGCCCGCTTTTTCAGAAAGGTTCAATCCGGTGATATCCCAACAGACCGCCTGCCGTCCCGAATCACCCTGTTTGGAATTTCGACCATCCCCCCCCTGTATCTTAAAATTCTGTCCGCCTTATCCGAGTGGATTGATGTTCATCTGATGATTCCCTCACCGTCACGGGAATACTGGGCAACGATTCGATCCAAGCGCGAACTCATTCGGGAGATGCAACGCCACTCCCCGGATATCGATCAGATCGATCATGACCTGTTTCTGGAAGAAGGGCATTCACTTCTTGGGTCCCTGGGAAGAATGGGGAGGGAATTCCAACAGGTTCTGGAAGACCATGCGGTGTATCATGAACCCTTGGGCGATCTGTATACGGACCCGGCTTCCGGTGATCACCCGGTCAGCCTGTTGAACATGCTTCAGTCCGATATTCTGAATCTGCGGCTGAGGGGGCGGGGCGATGAACCGCTGTATCTGATTGCTTCAGATGACCGGTCCATATCGGTTCACAGTTGTCACAGTCCCATGCGGGAAGTTCAGGCGCTTAAAAATATTCTTTTGGACATGTTTGAGACAGACCCGTTTCTGTCGCCTCATGATGTGATGGTGATGATGCCAAATATCGCGGCATACGCCCCGTTCATTCATGCCGTTTTTCAGTCTGCGGATAAGGATTATCCGGAAATTCCCTACCAGATCAGTGATGTTCCCATCCAGCAGGAATCGAATGTCATCGAACAGTTTCTCATTCTTGTCGGGCTTTTCGAATCGCGTCTGACAATCCGGGACGTGTTTGATCTGCTTGCCCGCGATTCGGTCCGGCTGCGGTTTGATATATCCGAAGAGGATATTCCCCGGCTTTTCAACTGGGTGGTGAAATCCGGAATTCGATGGGGAATGGATTCCGATCATCGAAAAGATCTGGGTCACCCGGATTTTTCGGAGAACACCTGGCGTTCGGGGTTTGACAGAATTCTTCTGGGCATTGCCATGCCTGAAGCGGATTGGCCGCTGTTTGGGGATGTGTTGCCGATGGATGGTATCGAAGGTCATGATGCATTTCCGGTCGGACGCATGATCCATTTCTGTGAAACACTTTTTGAACAGATCCGGCTGCTGAAAAAGCCCCGACCCCTGAAAGAATGGACGGCTGTTATGGCCGCGATGCTTGGCCGAATGATCGTTCAGACTCCGGACAATGAATATCATCATCAGCAGATTCGGGAATATCTGTCCGATCTGGCCATTGTGGCAGACCAGATTGAATTCAATCAACGGATTCATGTGGATGTCATGCACCAGATCCTGACTGACCAGTTCTCCTCCCGCACGTCTCATCGGGGATTTCTGTCCGGTGGAATCACCTTCTGCAATCTGCTGCCCATGCGGAACATCCCGTTTCCGGTGGTCTGTCTCATGGGCATGAATGACCGGGAATTTCCCCGCATTAAAAACCGGGCCGGATTTGATCTGATGGCCCAAACGCCCCGAACCGGTGACCGATCGCCCCGGCATGAAGACCGGTATCTGTTTCTGGAGGCGTTGCTCTCGGCCCGAAAACGCATCGTGATCACCTATACCGGTAAAAGCATTCATGACAACTCGGTTTTGCCGCCGTCGACGGTTGTCAGTGAACTGCTGGAAACAATCGCCGATGGATATCGTGTCCAACACGAATTCCCGAACCGGATTCTAAATCGGATTGTCTTCAATCATCCCTTGCATCCGTTCAGCCCGGAATATTTTATGGCAGGGTCCTCCCTGAGCAGTTTTTCAAAAGATGATTTTGAAACGGCTGCTGCACTGATCAAACCGCGTGTTCATCCCAAGCCGTTTATCCATGCCCCGATTCCGATGGATGCCAGCATGGCTCAACCAATAAACCTGATTGATCTGATACGATTTTATTTCAATCCCGCGGCGTTTTTTCTCAGGGTTCGACTGAACGTCAGCCTGGATGCCGCATCTTCAGATGTTGATGACCGTGAACCCCTGATTCTGAACCGGCTGGAAGAATATCATATCGGCCAGAAACGGGTGGAACTCGCCATGAATCAGGGGAATGTTCAGGCATATGACCAGGCGATTCATAAAAGCGGAAAACTTCCGCCCGGCTCTGTCGGACAATGTCAGTATGCTCAAATTCTTTCCAATGTGAAAATGATGCGTCAAAACGCAGGCCCGGTATCCGGCGAAACAGGTTTCAGACCAATCGATCTGGTCCTGAACGGTATGAGACTGATCGGGAAAGTCGATCAGATTCGGGACCAGGGCCGGATTGTCTGTCATTACGGGTCGCTTAAAGCCCGTCAGAAAATCAGTCTCTGGATTCATCATCTGGCCATGCAGTGTATCAATGCCGATCCAGTTCCCCAAAAAAGTATTCTGATCGGAAAATTGGATGACAAGCCCGACCGGATTGAGCTTTCCGCAATTATCGAAAATGCCCGGGATATTCTTTCGAATCTGATTGATCTGTATCTGACAGGACTGACCATGCCCCTTCGGTTCTTTCCGGAATCCGCTCTGGCGTATGCGGAAAAATGGCATGCGGAAAAAGAAGAAACACATCGGGATTGGGTTGCATTGAATCAGGCTCAAAAAAAATGGGCGGGATCTTATGAATTTCCGGGTGAGAATATGAATTCGGCCCTGAGGCTGGTTTTTCGGGATGCCGACCCACTGGAAGACATTGGCGCACCGGAGGGGCTATGCTTTCGAGATCTGGCGCTTCGTGTGTGGCTGCCTTTTTTACAGGCGCTATGAGACGAACCTGAAACAAGGTGTTGAGTTGACTTACCAACAAAACCTGCTATACATTATCGTAATAAATTTTCAGAAAAATATGGCATGACGGCCCACACCATGCCGGGCGATCGGGAGCGCTGCCTGGCGGCGGGCTGACGCCATCAGCCAAGCCGATTTCGCCCCAGGCGGTGTCGGAAATGCTGAACAAATGGCTATACCGATGAGGTGTGACCATCATTTAAGGAATTCGTCATGAAACCCGGGAAAAAAGACAAGATAAAAATAGCAAAAGCCCCGGCAGAGGCTGAAAATGCTGCCGGTTTTCCCATCGTGGGCATTGGCGCATCGGCTGGTGGGTTGGCAGCCTTTGAAGCATTTTTTTCCGGTATGCCCGCAGACATTGATCCGGGCATGGCCTTTGTCCTGGTGCAGCACCTGGCGCCGGATCACAAGAGTATTCTCTCCGATCTCATCCGGCGTTACACCCGCATGCAGGTCTATGAGGTCAAGGACGGGATGATCGTCGAACCCAACTGTGCCTATATCATCCCGCCCGGTCATGACATGGCGTTTTTGAACGGAACGCTTCAACTGATGCCGCCTGCCGCGCCGCGCGGCCAGCGTCTGCCCATTGATTTTTTCTTCCGGTCCCTGGCCCAGGACCAGCGCGAACGGGCCATCTGCATCGTGCTTTCCGGAACCGGCAGTGATGGAACCGTTGGTCTGAGGGCCATCAAGGCGGAAGGCGGCATGGTCATGGCCCAGAACCCCGACTCCACCGAGTATGACGGTATGCCACGAAATGCCATCGCCACCGGCCTGGTGGACTACGAACTGCCACCGGCCGAGATGCCTGCCCAGCTCATGGCCTATGTGGCCCATGCATTCGGCAAGCCTCCTCAGCCTGTCGTCATTGCACCGGCCCATCATGCCGAAAACACGCTCAAGAAAATCTTTATTCTGATGCGCACCCAGACCGGCCATGATTTTTCCCAGTACAAGCCGAGCACCATTTATCGCCGCATCGAACGACGAATGGCCATCCATCAGATTGAAGACATGGACGGGTATGCCAAGTTTTTACAGCAGACACCGGCGGAGGTGGAGGCCCTGTTTCGTGACATGTTGATCAGTGTGACCAGCTTCTTTCGTGATCCGGAGGCATTCAAGACCCTTGAGGAACAGGTGATTCCCAAGCTTTTTGCAGGCAAGTCCCCGAATGGGGTGATCCGGGTCTGGTCCACAGGCTGCGCCACGGGCGAGGAAGCCTATTCCCTGGCCATCTTGCTTGCCGAGCGCCAGGATGTCTTGAAGCAGCGATACAAGATGCAGATCTTTGCCACAGACATTGACAGCCAGGCGATTGCCACGGCCCGGGCCGGTATTTATCCGGCCAGCATCGCTGCAGACATTGGACCGGAGCGACTGGCGCGCTTTTTTACGGCAGAGTCCGGCGGCAGCACCTACCGGATACATAAAAGCATTCGGGACATGCTGATCTTTTCCGAGCAGGACGTCATCAAGGATCCGCCCTTCTCCAAGCTTGATCTCATCAGTTGCCGCAACCTTTTGATCTATATGGGCGGAGATTTGCAGAAAAAGCTCATTCCCCTGTTTCACTATGCACTGAGTCCGGGCGGATTTCTCTTTCTGGGCACATCCGAGACCGTGGGGGATAGTGGAAATCTGTTTGCGGCGATAGACCGTAAGTTGAAGCTGTATCAGCGCAGAGAAGACTTCAACAGCGAACAGCGCGCAGCATTGAGCCGGTTTCTGACACCCATGATGGAGATGGATACGGCGCCCCTGCAGACTGCTGGTAAAACCATCGGCCCCGGAAAACTTCCACTGCGCCAACTCACCGAACAGGCGCTTCTGCAGCAGGTTGCCCCGGCCGCCGTGCTGGTCAATGGCCATGGCGATATTCTCTATCTTCACGGCCGTACCGGGAGATATCTTGAACCGGCTCCGGGCGAGGCCGGAATCAACAATATCCTGAAGATGGCCCGCGACGGATTGAATCGCGATCTGACCACGGCCCTGCACAAAGCGGTGGGAACAAAAGAAATTGTGTATTGCAATGGTCTGCGGATCAAAACCAACGGCGACTTCACACGGGTCAATCTGACCATTCATCCGGTGGCAACAGGCCATGCGGAAACGCCTGAGCCGACACTGTACCTGGTCATTCTGGATGAAGCGCCACCATCGGAGGCAGTGAACCATGATCAACCCGTGAGCAGTGATCCATTATTGGAGACAGACGCACGGATCAAGGCGCTGAAACAGGAATTGCGGAACAAGGAGGAATACCTTCAGACCACCAATGAGGAACTGGAAACCACAAACGAAGAGCTGAAATCATCCAACGAGGAGATGCAGTCAATCAACGAGGAATTGCAGTCCACAAACGAAGAACTGGAGACCTCCAAGGAAGAACTGCAATCGGTCAATGAGGAGCTTACCACGGTCAACTCCGAACTGCAAACCAAGGTTGCGGATTTGTCCCAGGCAAACAACGACATGAACAACCTGCTGGCCGGCACAGGCATTGGAACCGTTTTTGTGAATCACGGGCTGAAAATTCTGCGATTTACCCCGGCCGCTACCCGGATTATCAATCTGATCCAGAGCGATATCGGCCGACCCGTGGGCCACATTGTCTCCAATCTGGTGGACTACGATAACCTGTTGGCGGACGTAAAATTGGTGCTGGACACCCTGATTCCCAAGGAGGTGGAGGTGCAGACCCGGGCCGGGATTTGGTACACCATGCGAATCCTGCCCTATCGAACGATCAACAATGTGATCGAGGGCGCAGTGATCACATTTGTTGATATTACCCAGACGAAAAAGGCGCAGGACGCGCTGAATCTGACTGAAGAACGCGTACGGGTTGCGCTCCAGGCATTTCCCATCACGGTATTCAATCAGGATAATGACTTGCGCTACACCTGGATCCAAAGCGCCAATCCCGCTTTTTCCGAACAGCGGGTTCTCGGCAAGACCGACAGCGATCTGCTGCCGGCAGATGAGGCCGCCACCCTGACGGCCATCAAGCGGAATGTGCTGGAAAGCGGGAAAGGGGTGCGGCGGCAGGAAGTTGGGATGACCTTTGGCCTCAAGCCGCATTGGTACGACCTGACCGTGGAGCCGCTTTGTGACAATGGCGGCGCGGTCATCGGCATCACCGGCGCCGCACTGGACATGACTGTCCCCAGACGTCAGGAGCAGACGGCTTTTCGTTGACGGCCAAGCCCGTTCAGGGGAGTGTCTTCCGGATTTTTCTGCCGGTGGTGGGAGCGAAAAAGGGCTGAAAGGCTGAAGTCAGTGAAGAATCTGACTGAGAAACAGTTTGGTCCGATCGTGCTGGGGATTATCAAAAAACGCCTGAGGGGCGTCTGATTCCAGAATCTGACCAAAATCCATGAACAGAACGCGATGGGCCACACTTCTGGCAAATCCCATTTCATGTGAAACCACGATCATGGTCATGCCTTCCTGGGCCAGATTGATCATGACATCCAACACTTCCTTGACCATCTCCGGATCCAGCGCGGATGTGGGTTCATCAAAGAGCATGACATTGGGTTTCATGCACAGGCTTCGTGCAATGGCCACCCGCTGTTGCTGACCGCCGGAAAGCTGACCGGGGTATTTATGCGCCTGTTCCGCGATATGAACCTTTTCCAGATACATCATGGCGGTTTTTTCCGCTTCCAGTCGGGGTATTTTTCGAACCCATATTGGACCAAGGGTCAGATTTTCCAGAATGGTCAGATGCGGAAACAGGTTGAAATGCTGAAACACCATGCCCACCTCGGCGCGGATTTTTTCGATGTTTTTGACGTCATTGCTCAGTTCGATGCCATCGACAATGATTTTACCCCGCTGGTGCTGCTCCAGACGGTTGATACACCGGATCAGTGTGGATTTGCCGGACCCGGACGGGCCGCAGATCACAATCCGCTCGCCTTTGTGAATGGTGAGATTGATGCCCTTCAGCACATGAAATTCACCGTACCACTTGTGCATATCGGTTATTTCAATGATGGCTTTTGGTAATTCGACTGACCCGGCCGGCCTGGTCTGTATGTCGTTCATGAATACTCCGTTTTCTTCACGTACCGAGTTCTTTTTCCAGACGTCTGCTGTAATTGGACATGGTATAGCAGCAGATAAAATAAATGCAGGCCAGGAAAAAATAGGCTTCGGACGAAAACCCCATCCAGTTTGGATTGGCCAGGGTGGACTGCATGGTTTTCAGAATATCGTACAGGGCAATGATGACCACCAGGGACGTATCCTTGAACGCCGAAATCAGAATGCTGACCGACGGGGGAATGACGATTTTCAGTGCCTGGGGCAAAATGATCAGCCGCATGGTCTGAACATAATTCAGCCCCAGTGATTCAGCCGCCTCATACTGGCCTTTGGCGATTCCCTGAAGGCCGCCCCGAACCACTTCTGCAATATAAGCGGCGGTAAATAGAATAATGGCGACCTGGGCGCGCAGAATTTTATTGATGGTGATCCCCTCGGGCAGAAACAGCGGAAAGATGACGGCTGACATGAACAGCAGGCTGACCAGCGGAACGCCGCGAATCATTTCGATATAAATGATCGAAAGAATGCGAATGGCCGGCAGTTTGGACCGTCGTCCCAATGCCAGAACAATACCCAGGGGATAGGCTGCAGTCAGTCCGAAAACCGCCAGCAGAAACGTCAGTGGCAGCCCGCCCCATAACTCGCTGTCAACGGTTGACAGACCGAACAATCCGCCTTTCATCAGGATTCCCATGCCAAAAAGGCCTGCAATCCACACATACAGCAGTCTGCGGCTCCAGAAATTCCGGTTTCGGCTGATCAAGAGCAGAACAATCAGCAGAATGACAGCAAGGGTCGGTCGCCACTGAATATCGTATGGATAAAATCCAAACAGAATAAACCGATAATTGGATGTAATAACTGACCAGCACGCACCATCGATATTCCGGCATGCGGCAGGTGTCGATACCCACAGACTGTCGATAAATATCCACCGGATAAGTGGGGGAACGGTTTTCCATAGAAATATCAAGGAGATGATGGTCAGAATGGAATTCAGCACGCTGTTGAACAGATTGGTTTTGATCCATCCGATGACACCCACGCTGGTGACTGGCGGCCGAACATCCTCTGTGATGATCTGATAAACCGGCATGCTGTGCCTTATAATACAGGATTCAGAATTCAGTAGTCAGAATTCAGAAGAAAAAACGCACCCAAAATCTTTATCTTGAAAGCTATATTCAGGTTCAAAGTGGCAAAGGCCCTGAGGCACAAAGGGAAACCGATTTATTGCTTTGGTGAGCCGGTTGATCAACAGTCATGTAGAGTCGGCCGCTTGCAGCCAACGGCTGATGGACAATATGCCACTTTGCCCCTATGTGCCTTTGTGCCTGAATAGTTAGCAGTCTTATTACCTTTCAACCAGCGCCATTTTCCTGTTGTATATGTTCATCACAAACGATGTCAGCAGGCTCATGATCAGATATACCAGCATGATCATGGCAACCCCTTCGATGGCCTGGCCTGTCTGGTTGATGGTGGTGTTGGCGACCGAAACAAAATCCGGAAATCCAATCGCAACAGCCAGTGAGCTGTTTTTGGTCAGATTCAGCATCTGGCTGGTCAAGGGGGGAATGATGACGCGAAGGGCCTGGGGCAGGATTACCTGACTCAGGGTCTGCCAGGGTTTCAGACCCAGGGACAGGGCTGCCTCGGTTTGACCCTGGCTGACCGCCTGAATGCCGGCTCGGACGATTTCCGCGACAAATGCGGCGGTATACAGCACCAAGCCCAGCAAAAGTGCCGTAAACTCCGGGCTGACATTGACACCGCCTGTAAAATTAAATCCGGTAAGCTGGGGCACATCCATTGCCGTGGGGCTTCCGCCCGCAAACCAGGCCACCAGTGGCAGCCCCAGAATCAAGGCGGCTCCGACCCGAATCATGGGAAATATCTGTCCGGTTTTATCCTGCCGCTGTCTGGCCCAGCGATGCAAAAAAAATATGGCGACACATCCCACAACAAATGCAACGGCCACATACCCATAGGCCGGATGGGGCGCCGGAATGCCGAAAGCCAGCCCCCTGTTGCAGAGAAAAACTCCGGGTATCGGCGATAATGCCTGTCGCGGTCCGGGTAGGGAATCGTAAAAAATGGCATACCAGAACAGAAGCTGAATCAGAACCGGTATATCCTGAAATACTTCAATATAAATGGCGGACAGCCGGGAAACAATCCAGTTGGTCGAAAGCCTGGCGACACCGATCACAACTCCCAGAATCACGGTGAGCAGAATCCCGACACATGCCACCTTGATGGTATTCAACAGGCCTGCCAGCAGCGCCCTGGCGTAGGAATTGGCAGCGGAATAGGGTATCAGGGATTCGCCGATTTCAAACGCGGCTTCTTTTTCCAGAAAGTCAAAGCCGGTTGCAATGGATTGGCGCTGCAGGTTGGTGGTGGTATTTTTAAACAGATAAAAGCTGATCAGTCCGACAACGATCAGGGTTATCACCTGATATACCATGGCCCGCCGGTCCGGGTCATTCCAGAATGGAATGGCCGGATGGCGGGTGGTTGTACCGCGAACATCGTCCGATTTTGAACTGTCACCCATGGCCTGGCGGCTTTCAGATTATTTGAACGGCGGTGAGTACATCAATCCGCCGTTTGTCCAAAGGGCGTTCAGACCCCGTTCCAGTCCAAGCGGGGTTTTTGTGCCCACATTCCGCTCAAAAACTTCACCATAATTGCCGACCTGCTTGATGATGTTATAGGCAAATTTTTCATCCAGGCCCAGAGATTTCCCATTTCCGGGAACCACTCCCAGGAACCGTTGAATCGACGGGTTGGGGCTTTTCAGCATCTCATCCACGTTTTTGGAGGTGATGCCCAGCTCTTCGGCCTCGATCAAGGCCAGAATCGAATAATTGACTACATCCTTCCAGATATCATCCCCATGCCTTACTGCGGGGGAAAGCGGCTCTTTGGAAATTATTTCCGGAAGAATGACATAATCCGCCGGATTCGGGGCCACAGACCGGGCGCCGGCCAACTGGGAGGCATCCGATGTCAGACAGTCGCAACGACCGGCGAAAAAAGCCTTGTTCAGCTCGGCATTGTTTTCAATGACAACCGGCTTCATGGTCATGTTGTTGGACCGGAAATAATCCGCGACATTCTGTTCGGTGGTGGTTCCGGGCAGAACGCAAACCGTCGCACCGTTCAGTTCTTTTGCACTTTTGATATTCATCTTTTTGGGAACCATGAATCCCTGACCGTCATAATAATTCACCTGAGCAAAATTGAGGCCCAGCGCCGAGTCCCGGTTCAGGGTCCAGGTTGCATTCCGACAGAGCACATCCACTTCGCCCGACTGCAGCGCGGTAAACCGCTGAACAGCCGTCAGTGGTACGTATTTGATTTTGGTGGCATCCCCAAAGACTGCGGCGGCAATGGCGCGACCGGTGTCCACATCCAGCCCTTTCCACTCACCCTTGTCATCCGGCATACCGAACCCGTACAACTGGCCGTTGACCCCGACCTGAACAAAACCCTTGGCCTTGACATCATCAAGGGTTCCTGAAAACGACAGCGTCGCAAACATCAGGATCATTGCCAACGATACCCAAAAAGTCCGTTTTTTCATCGTATCCTCCCGTAGTGGTTTATGGTGAATTGAATTCATAAAATTGGTGACAGCCAGCAATTTACTGTTGATAGCATAGCACTTTTTATATTGGCAAGAAAAAAGAGCGTTTCAGGATAGCCTTGCATAAATATGAAAAAGTGATGTAAAATATTATCATTTACCGTGAAAAGACAGATGATAGCGGGGGGAGGTCAGTTGTCAGCAGAGATCATTTCCATCCATGGGGGTAAAGCCCTCAGAATGATTCATGACCGTATTTAAACAATCTCTTTCTTCCCCATGGGGAGCCACAAACAAGAAGGATTTTATCACGTAATGAATTCGTTGCAGACGTTTAATGTTTTTCCATCTCTTCCGCATTCCATCCAGTTTCTGGATAAGCTGTCCCGAAATCTCTGGTGGAGCTGGCATCGGGATGCCATCGATCTCTTCAGACGGATTGATCCCAAGATGTGGTTGGAGACCAAAGGCAATCCGCTGATGTTTTTAACCCGAATCCCGCCAAACCGGCTGATGGAGATATCCCGGGATGAAAGCTTTCTGATTCATCAGCAGGGCGTCATGGAAAAGTTTAACACCGAAATCGAAAATGATGCTGAAGACAACGGGACGCCTTATGGCTTAAATGGGACCGTTGCCTATTTTTCCATGGAATTCGGGATTCACGAAAGTTTGCCTCTTTTTGCGGGTGGACTGGGGATTCTGGCCGGAGATCATCTTAAATCCGCTTCGGACATGGGGCTGCCATTGACTGGTGTGGGACTTTTCTATCAAAGCGGATACTTTCATCAATACCTGGATCATGACGGGTATCAGCAGGAAGAATATCCGGAAACCGATGTGTTTACACTACCCATGTTTCGGGTTCCGGATTCAAACGGGAATGATCTGATCATATCGGTTGACGGCCCGATGGGGATGATTCATGCCTGTGTCTGGAAATTGCATGTCGGCCGGATTCCGCTGTACCTCCTGGATACCAACATCGGGATCAACCCACCCATTATTCGATGTATTACGTCCAATCTGTATGCCGGTGACTATGAAAAACGTCTGGCTCAGGAGGTGCTTCTGGGTATTGGCGGGATTCGCGCCCTGTCCGCCATGAACATCTTTCCCACAGTCTGCCATATCAATGAGGGGCACCCGGCCCTTGCCAGCATTGAGCGACTGTATGAATTCATGACCCGATATCGTATTGATATCCGGACCGCACTGGAAATCATTCCCCGTTCCACGGTATTTACCACACATACACCGGTGGCTGCGGGACACGATGAATTTCCCTCCCACTGGGTGGAACCTTATCTGAAGCCATTATCAGGGCGGCTGGGTATATCCTGTGACGAGATGATATCCTGGGGCCAGCCCCGGAATCATGGTGTCGAAAAACCGTTTTCCATGTTTATTCTGGGCAAGCGCATGGCTCATGACTGCAACGGTGTCAGCCGGTTGCATGGGCGGGTTGCCCGACGCATGTGGGCGCATTTGTGGCCAGGCCTTCCGGAAAGCGAGATCCCCATCACCCACATTACAAACGGTGTTCATGTCGCCACCTGGATTTCTCATGAATACTCACCGTTGTTTGAACGATACATTGGCCCCAACTGGGAAATGGATATCAGAAATCCGGAAATCGTCAAACGTTTCGATGATATCTACGACGAAGAACTGTGGCGGGCGCATGAAATCAACCGGGCACGGTTGGTCAGGACATGCCGGAAAAAAATGATCGACCAGTACCGAAGACGCCACGCGCCCCTGTCCATGATGAAGGATGCGGAATCGGTTCTGGATCAGGGAACACTCACCATTGCGTTTGCCAGACGATTTGCCTCTTATAAGCGGGCCTATCTGATTCTTCAGGAACCGGAACGGCTGGAAGCCATGATTGCTTCGAAAAACCATCCGGTTCAGTTTATTTTTTCCGGAAAAGCACATCCCAAGGACAAGGAAGGAAAAGATCTCATCAAACGGCTGGTGGAATTTGCCAGGCGCCCCGCCGTCCGTCACCGGATTGTTTTTCTGGAGGATTATGACATTCATACGGCCAGATACCTGGTTCAGGGTGCGGATGTCTGGCTGAATAATCCACGCAGGCCCTTTGAAGCATGCGGCACATCCGGTATGAAAGCGGCAATCAATGGGGTGCTGAATGCGAGTATTCTGGATGGATGGTGGGATGAGGCCTACACCGAACGGTGCGGCTGGATCATCGGAGACGGTTTTGAATATACCGATTCGGGATATCAGGATATCGTGGACTGCCGGTCTCTTTTTAATGTTCTGGAAAATGAGGTCATTCCCTGTTTCTATGAACGGGATAAAGGAGGACTTCCGATCCGATGGATCAAAATGATGAAGGAATCCATGAAAACCACGATCCAGAATTTCAGCAGCGCGCGCATGGTCAGCGAATACGAACAATTGCATTATCTCCATTCAGCCTATCAGACAGCCGGACTGTTACTCAACAATGCAGAGGAGGCGCGTCGGATTCATGCCCAGGGAGAGCGCCTGATGTTGCTTTGGAAACACATCGTTGTACAGCATCCGGTGAGTGATTTTAATCAGCAGTATCGGCTGGGTGATCCCCTTGATGTTTCTGTTGATGTCTTTCTGGGTGAACTGCATCCGGATGAGGTGGATGTCGAACTTTGTGTGGGGAAAGCCCTCACCGTGGATGGAATGGATGCGATTCATCCTGAAAAAATGTATGACTGGGTCGAATTGGGGGCCGGACATTTTCGCTATCGCCGCTCAATCATATGTGAGAAATCCGGCAGATTTGCTTTTACCGTCAGAGCAATGCCCAAAGGAGATGACCGGCTTCGGTATACGCCGGGACTCATTACCTGGGCTTTATAGCCAGTGAAAATATAGCCATCCGGTTAAGATGTTAAAAATAAGGATACAGCCATCATGAAACAGTTGCGTAATCCCAGAATCCTGGTTGTCACTCCGGAGGTGACCTATCTTCCCAACAGAATGGGCAGCATGGCCAGCATTCTGACGGCCAAAGCCGGCGGCTTGGCCGATGTCTCCGCCGCGCTGATCAATGCCCTGTTCGATCAGGGGGCTGACGTTCATGTGGCCCTGCCGGATTACCGATCATTATTCAGCGACCGGCTGGCCCCTTTTTTGCAGAAAGAATATCATGATCTGAACAGCAAAATGCCACAGGATCGGATTCATCTGGCAGAAGACCGGGCTTTTTATTATCTGAACCGGGTGTATTCGGATTACTGGCAGGAAAACATCAAACTGGCACTGGCATTTCAGCGGGAGGTTATCAACAATATCGTTCCTCGTGTGCAGCCGGATTTGATCCACTGCAACGACTGGATGACCGGGCTGATTCCGGCCATGTCCAGACGGCTTGGCATTCCCTGCCTGTTCACGGTTCATAACATTCATACCATGAAATGCCATCTGTCCCTGATTGAAGACCGGGGCATCGATGCGGCTTATTTCTGGAATCATCTCTATTACGAGAGAATTGCCGAAGAATATGAGGCCATTCGGGAAAACAATCCGGTGGATTTTCTGGCCAGCGGCATCTTTGCGGCGCATTTTGTGAATACGGTCAGCCATACCTTTCTGGTGGAAGTGATCGAAGGCAGGCATTCATTTGTCGAAAAATCCATTCAGAACGAGCTGGCCAACAAGTGGCGTGCGGAATGCGCCGTGGGAATCCTGAATGCACCGGATCCGGCATTCAATCCGGCAATTGATTTGTCACTTCCGCAATCCTATGATCCGGATACGGTTATGGTCGGTAAGCGGGTCAATAAACAGGCCCTTCAGAAACTTCTGGGACTGATCGAAGATATTCATGCCCCGATTTTTTTCTGGCCATCCCGGCTGGACAGCATTCAAAAAGGATCACAATTACTATCGGATATTCTGTTTTCTGTTGTCTCCCGGTACTGGGACAGAAATCTTCAGATCATCTTCGTCGCAAACGGGGAGTATCAGCAGCATTTTCGGGATATTGCCCAGTTTCATAATATTCAGAACCGGGTGGCGGTCTGTGACTTCAGTGAGCAGCTCGAGCATCTGGCTTATGGCGCTGCGGATTTTATTCTGATGCCGTCCCTGTTTGAACCCTGCGGACTGCCCCAGATGATCGCGCCCATTTATGGGGCCTTACCGGTGGCGCATGACACTGGCGGCATTCATGACACCATCACCCCTTTGGATATCCATCAGAGCCGGGGCAATGGATTTCTGTTCCGGTATTTTGATTCCATCGGGTTGTCCTGGGCCATTGACCAGGCCATGTCGTTTTATATGCTTCCAGAATCCATCAGGGTTCCCCAGATTCAGCGGATCATGACCGACAGTCTGTCCCGGTTCACCCATGAGGAGACTGCCCGGCAGTATATTGATCTGTATGAAAAAATGCTTCAGCGGCCACTGATCAACATGTTTTGATCTCAATCCTTGGCAATATTTTCAATCGCAAGTTCATCCAGGTGGTTCATCCGCCAATTTGGCCGTAATGAGCCATTATACCGATAAAATTGATTATTAACTGTGCGGCTGTTGATGCAGTCAAACCGTTAATGTCCCGCTCCGGGCGAACCTCAAACAAGCTTATGCCGGCTATCCGTCCTTTTGATGCAATGCGTTGCACCAGATCAGTGGTTTCATCAAAAGTAAGTCCTCCCGGACTGGGATAGAGCACACCTGGCGCGATGGCCATATCCAATGCATCGGTATCAATGGTGATCAAATAGTGATCTGCCACCGGGATTTTGTCAATACATGCATCGATTCCTTCCTGATGAACGTCGCGGGCACGGATGAAAACGCTTCCGAATAAAAGCGCATCCGTTACCTCCTGTCGACCGGCGCTGCCGATGCCTCGCAATCCAACCTGGGCCATGGCCTTGACCCAAGGCATCTCTGAAGCCCGGCGCATGCCACTACTGTAACCGTCCCGAACGCCTTTATGCTCATTCCGCCAATCAATGTGTGCGTCAATATGGATTACGCAAAGATCTTCGTAGTCTTCGAATGCCCGTACGTAGGGAATAAACCCACCCTCATCGGTCCCCAAAGCAATGGGCATGGCTCCTCGGGCCAGGATGGTGCGAATCGCGGCGGTGATATGTTCCGGATTTTGCCGATCGTTTTTCGTTTTCCGGTCGACATCCCCGCAATCAATCAATCGAATCGGACGGTCTGACAAAAGGACATCATTGAAGTCGAAATCATAATGATCCAGGTGGTCGATGAATCTGGATGATTGAAGACGGATGGCATCAGGGGCCGTTCCCAGCTCAGTCTGGGTTGCAGGTATTGCCAAATTCTGCGGATACGGACTGACATAATGAAGTCCGATAATGGCGATGTCCGCTTCCAGGTCTTTAAGCTGCAGGCAGATCGGTATGCCTGCGAAACTGTGAACCGGTGGGGTCAGAAAATCCGAATCCATGAACGTGTATTTCTCCACAACCGTAAGAGTCAGCAGGCTCAATATCTGCTGCTGCGGTGTAAAATTCTTATCTTGAAAGTCTATATTACCTCATTTATCTTGAGTAACCTTGATCGCCTGCTTCACAAACGGATACAGATTCTCCACAATCACCTGATAGCCCTGGGCATTGGGATGAATGCCATCCGGCTGGTTCATGCTGCGACGGGTGGCCACCCCTTCCAGAAAAAACGGCATGAAAATCACCTGTTCCTCCCGGGCAATGGTCTCATACTGGCTGTTGAACATCTGGGTGTAGGATTTCCCCATGTTTTCAACCATTTTCATACCGGCAAGAACAATGGTGACATGCTGTCCCTTCAGTCTGGCAATCATGGTTCGAATATTTTTAGTGACCAGAGAAGGGTCCATTCCGCGAAAGCCATCGTTGGCGCCGGTACACAAAATCACAATATCCGGTTTTAACGACAGGATCCATTCAATTCGGGACAGTGCGCCTGACGATGTCTCGCCACTGACTCCCGCGTTGATTACCCTGAAATGATACCCTTCCGCTGTAAGGCGTTTTTCCAGAAGCGCTGGATATGCCTGGGTTTCATCCACACCAAGTCCCTCGGTCAGGCTGTCTCCCATTGCGACAATAATGCCATTCGGGATGGGGGACGGTGCGGTTGCAGTTGGCGTTTTGGAATCACTGCATCCGAACATCAGAATTAAAGCGATCATCAATCCAAATGCAAATATTGGCGCGTTATGTTTCATCATGTGACATCCCGTAAAAATTCAATCGGTTTATGTCGAATAATGGCGCGGGAAGACATCAGGCCGATGGCGGTTATCAGAATAATTGTTACTGACATCATCAGGATGCAGGTGATCAAAAAGCCGCGATAGGAAATGTCTAACAGATTTCGACAGACAAACCAAGCCACGGCCTGAGCCAGAACCAGACCCAAAACCGCGCTGAAGCCCCCCAGAAAAAGATTTTCAAACGTGATCATTCGAATCAGAAAGGAAGAAGCGGCACCACTGATTTTATAGTAAACCGTTTCCTGAATCCGTGCAAACCGGGTCGACCAGATGCTGTTGATCAGCAACAGAAGTCCGGCAGAAACGCTGAATAGCATCAGAAACCGAATGGCGGTTGATAACCGGCCCAGAAGATTTTCCATGCGGGCCAGTGTCTGAGTGACATCAATGATGCTGATATTGGGAAATTGAACCGATATCCGTCGTTGAATGGATGATATCTCATCGCCTGAGACCCGGATAGCCGTAAAAAGGGTTTGTGGCATGTCTTTCATCATGGATTCCGGAAATACAAAATAGAAAAACGGTTGAATGGAACCCGATGTCCGGGTTCGGATGCTGGAAATTCGGGCATCGACCGGAACTCCCTGAATCTGAAATGTGATTCGATCACCGATATCCATCGGATGGATTTCAGCAGCCGTATCCAGAATGGATACCTGAAGGTCAGTCTGATTTGAATCAAACAACTGCCCCCCTTTTTGAATGATTTCATCATTCAACAGCGTATTCCGATAGGTTAGGTTGAAATTTCTGGCCAGATTGTCACCCTTTTTATCCGATTCTTTCTGGCGGTCAATCGGCATGGCGTTGATTGCCTGAATTCTGGCCCGGATAATCGGATAGAACATGGCATCATCACCCAGCTCGTCAGCCAGCGCGCTTTTTTGATCCGTCTGAATGTCGATGAAAAAGAGATTGGGAGAATCTGCCGGGTAGGCGGTGATAAACGATGCGTTCAGATTGCTTTCGATCAGGATCACGGCCAGAATAACGGAAAATGAAACCGTTAGGGTGGTCATGACCGCAACCGTGGCGTTACCCGGCCGAAACAGGCTTTTAAGCCCCAACCGAATGGCCAAAAACCGGACCCGAATTTTTTTGACACCGTAAAGCGCGGCGGCCGAAAAACCGGCTGACAGAAGCACCCATGCCGTCATTCCGCCCGCAATTTGAAGCACGGTCTGCCTGTCATCCAGTTTCAGGAAAAAAAACAGCATGATGATCAGGCTGCTGATCCCATACCCGGTATAATCGACAAGACTTCGGGAAAGCCGAACCATGTCTTTTTGAAATATGCGTGCCGGTTTTAATTTTCTGATTCGGAACAGCGGGGTGAATGCAAAACAGCCCACCACGACAAAACCGACTGACAGGGCCTCGATCAAAAAACCGGGAGACGTCAGAATGGCGGTTTTATCCACAACCAGTCCGGGTATCAACGATGCACCGGCAATCTGTAGACCCCAGCCGGCCGCTATCCCGATAACTGTTCCGACAATGCCCAGAAAGCCGGTCATGATCAGGTAATGGGTCATGATAAACTGTCGATTGGCACCGATGCTGGAAATAACGGCAATGGTATGTTCCTGATCCTGAACATAGGCGGAAACCGCGCTTTGAATGGCCATGCCGGACAGGATCAGAATAAACATGCCAATCAGTCCCAGAAAAAACAGCAGATTGTTGAGAAATTGGTTGATTCGGGACTTTGCGGTTTGAAATGTCTCCACCTGTTCGGGCTGACCGGAAGCCGCTGCCGTAATTGCTTGAAAAATCAAGGGAAGCTTTTCGGAATTCTTGACCTGTATCAGGCGTTTGTACTGAACCCGGCCGCCGGGTTTAACCAGATCCATTGCCGTGAGTTGATTGGCTGAGACAAATATCCGGGGCCCCAGGGAGAAGAACGTGACGGGACGGTCGGGTTCAAAAACCAGGATATCCTGAATCACCAGTTCCGCGCCACCCAGTCGAACCGTATCGCCCAATTGACATTTCAGCCTGTCCAGAACTGCGGAATCGACAATGGCCGCGTTTCCGGTCAGAACATCCTGGAATCTGCGGCCAGACTGCAATTGAATCTGCCCATAAAATGGATATCCGGGTTCAACCACCTTGATTTGGGATAAAAGCGAGCCGCTGTCATCCACTGTCCGGGCCATTGAATAGAATTCATATACCCGTGCGCTTTGGACAAGGCTGTCTGTTTCCAACTGATTGATTCGGTCGTCGGTTGATGATGATACCGGAAAATTGGACCGAACAATCACATCGGCCGCATGAAGCGCCCGTGCATCTGCCGTCAATGCCTGCTGAATGCTTCGGGAAAATCCGTTGACCCCGGTCAGTGTGGTCAGGGAAAACATCACACTGACAAACACCATAGCCGACTGTCGGGGATACATTGCCATCTGACGAAAGAGAAAAGACCAGTGTATCATCATGTTTTGTTTTTCGGATTGCCGTGAAAATGCAAAAAAAGAATTCAGAATTCAGTAGAAAAGCGGGAGATATCATTATCATTCATGGGGGGTGACCCTACAAAACGAATCATGTAACTTCTTAATAAGTTCGGGTGTTTTATTCTGATCATGACAATCTGCCATCTAAATCAAAATGCATTCCGCAGTCACAGCCGATCCGTTGAAGGAAAGTATCATGACAGACGGTGCGGATCCATGCCGGGGGTGCGATGCACTGCCCGGATTGATGATCAGGACATTATCCCGGGTTTCTTTCATGGGTTGATGCGTATGGCCATGAATGACCACATCAATGCCTGCAACCGACGGGGTCAGATTTAGACCAGAAAGATCATGGAGAAGATAAATCCGCTTCGCCCCGATCTGAAGGATTTCCGTCAGGGGAAGTCGGGATGCCCATTTCCCCCGATCCATGTTTCCCCTGACCGCAACAACCGGCGCAATGGCAAGCAACCGGTTCAGAACGTCTTCCGTATCCATATCACCGGCGTGAATGATCAAGTCAGCCCGGTTTAAAACCGTTATGGCAGCAGCAGACAGTTTACCATGCGTGTCGGAAATCACCACGGCTGACAGGCAAGCCGGAAGGTCTGTCGGATTCATTGAATGAATGTCTCGGGCAGCAGCGCCTTCATATCCAGCGCCGGATTGATCAGGGTTCCACATGTACAGATGACCACGCCAACCCGTGCGACTGTCATGATCAGAACGCACCCAGTTGGCAGGGTTTGATCCGGATTCCTATGGCTTCACAGATACCGGATATTTTCATTTTGGGAACATTCGCTATCCTGGCCAGATTCCAGGCCTGTTCACAGGACAGGGTATTGTCAACAGTGGCGGACTGAATAGCCTGGCGTAATTCGGGATCGGGGTTCTCCACCGGCTTGACAATCTTTTTTTCAGGCAGATATCCAAACAATCCCAGTTGACAATGGGTCAGACCGATGTCGAGGGCATCCAGCGACTTTCCGGCATCAGACGGCGAAACATCAACCTGTGTCAAAATATCAAACACGCTGGCGCAGGCAATGGTGCCCTGTCTGGCTGTTTGAACCAGGCGTTCCTGAAATTGCGGATCGAGCCGGGTCAGATCGAATTTGGTATCACGAACCTTTTTTTGACGCCCCATAAAATGACACTCCTTTCTTAAAATTAAACGCTCGTGGCATGAACAGAATGGTGCTTTCATTTATGAAACTGACGTAACTGCGCACGTATTCAGAATTAAGGAGTCAGAATTCAGAATGGCCTGCGAGTAAGCTTCCAGCAATTTCCTGACATCTTCAATCAACCGGAAGGATCGCGTCATATCCATAGACAGCGATAAATTGATAATATCGTCGTATGAATTTATAGGCGTGAAGTCAACAATAAATCCGGATTATAACGGTTTTGGAATAATACAAAAAGATCCCTCAAGTCCATTATAATCAGAATCAATCCGAAAACCAATGGGAAACTTGATGTCGTCCCCGTTGCTGTAGTAAAGGACAACTATACAGATGATATTTGTCGGCAGATGATTCCATACGACAAAATATCGCTTTCATGCCGAATAAATCGTAAGCGTGTTTACATAATCTGTTAGATATTCACATTATTGGAGGACTGGACGGAGATGATATCGGAGCTGGAACCTCAATTAAAAGAAATTTTGTTAAAAGCCGAAGACATGGCTCCCCTCACCCGCGATGAGGCATTGACGTTAATGCAGGTTGGGCTGCATAATAGAGCCTGCTATGCGTTAATGGAGGCTGCCAACCGGATGTCCCGATCGCAATTCGGTGGGAAGGGCGAGAACCACTTCCATATTGGGCTCAATGTCGAGCCCTGCCCCATGGATTGCCTGTTTTGCAGCCTCACGCGCAAGGCCGGTATTTTCAAGGAAAAAATTGAGTATTCGATGGAGCAGGTGATTGCATGGGCGAAACAGGCGGAGACGCATGGCGCCGATGCCTTAAACCTCATGACCACCGGCGCTTACCCCTTCGAACGGCTGCTTGAGGTGGGTCGTATGCTCCGTAAAATAACTGCCGTTCCCCTGGTGGCCAACACAAGAGATATCTCGCACCGTGAGGGAGAGGCGTTGTTGGATGCCGGGTTTGTCGGGGCCTATCACGCGGTCCGGCTCGGAGAAGGCAAAGACACCCCCCTGAAACGGGAAAAGCGTATCAATACGATCCGTGTGCTCAACGATGTCGGCCTGCTGTGGATGAATTGCGTGGAGCCAGTGGGGCCGGAGCATTCGGCGGAAGAAATCGTGGATCTGATGTTCCTGGCCCGGGATCATGGGGCCGTTTACAGCGGGATCATGCGGCGGATCAATTTTCCGGGTTCTCCCATGGAACGCTTCGGCATGATCAGCGAATTGGAAATGGTGCGTCTTGTGGCCATCAGCCGCCTGGTCATGGGGGATGTTCCCAGGGCACACTGCACCCATGAACCCCACTCGGCATCTCTTATCGCCGGCGCCAACCTCTTTTTCCCCGAGGTGGGATCCAGCCCCCGGGATGGCGAAGCCGATACCGAAAAGGGCCGTGGCATCGGCATCGAAATTTGTCAGAAAATGCAACGAGAAATGGAATGGGACCCCCGATCCCGTTCCAACTGCTTTGAAATGACGCCATCATTAGAAGTGCTGTGAATACGACAACCATCTCAGAAAAGGTGAATTTTCATGCGGCTTTTCAATAAACGAATTCGAATGACTGCGATCCTGATCCTGATCTTGTCGTTATCCCCGCTGTCGTCGTTTGCCGGTGAGCCGATTCCCATCGGAACCTGGAAAACAGCACAGACGATCCAGCCTTTTTTTTACGACCGCTTTCTTCCCGAATCGATGAAAAGCCAGATCTTTGCGTTTACCAACCCGGCGGATCAAAAAACGGCACTTCTTGCAGGAAGCCTCGACATGTGTGGCACCACACTGGTCCACGCCATCTATTCCGCTTCGGCAGGCCAACCCGTGGTGGTCGTCGCTGCTTTGTGTAACAAATCTTCTGCGCTGGTGGTGAAAAAAGACGGTCCGATTCAATCCGAGGCAGACCTCAAAGGGAAAACAATCGGTTATGTCCCCGGAACCATGCATGAAATCCTGCTTCGGGAAACGCTGGTGCGAAACGGTATTTCGCCGGAAAAAGATGTCAAACTCATTCGTATTGATTTCTTCGACATGGGAACGGCACTGGCCGGAGGCAGCATTGACGCCTTTCTTTCCGGTGAGCCCTTTCCGGCATTGGCCGTGAAGCAGGGTTACGGCAGGATCCTGTCTTACCCCTACTTTGGAGACTCGGTGGGGTCGATCAACGCAGGGATGATGGTTAAGCGATCTGCCATTGAAAAACATCCCGAACAGGTGGCCGAACTGGTGCTCGCCCATGCCAGGGCCACAAAATATCTTATTATCCATCCGGATGAGTGGCTGAAGCGGGCATCTGAATTCGGGACCCCGATAGATGTACTGGATACAGCCGCGCCGAACATGGAGCTGGCCTGGGAAATGGATAATGCCTACGTCGCAAAAGCCAAAGCCCTGGGCAGTCGTATGCAGGCGTTGGGCATCATCGAACGTCAGCCGGATTATGATCGGCTGTTTGATCTCTCATTTGTCAGACAGGCAAAGGAAAAACTCAAATGATCGATCGCCCTTCTACAGGCCCATGGCTGAGCCGGGTCCTTCCCTGGGTTCTGCCCGGACTGTTCATTCTGATCTGGGCCGTGGTAAGCGGGACCGGCGTGGTACCCCCCTATCTGCTTCCGCATCCCGGGGACGTATTTGCAACGGCATTCCAATATATATTCAAAGGAGCCGGGCAGGGGGCGTACGCCGGAAGATTCTTCGAGGATTTTTTGGCCAGTACGATGCGAGTCATGCTGGGCTTCGGCCTTGCGGTGGCGGTGGGCATTCCATTGGGTGCTGTTTCCGGGAGGCTGATAGTGGTCAACCAGATATTGAGTACCACCATAAACGCGCTGCGGGCGGTTCCCGGCATCAGTTGGCTCCCCCTGGCAATGATCTGGTTCGGCATCGGCATCAAGACAACCGTCTTCCTGGTGGCTCTGGCGGCCTTTTTCCCGATCTACCTCAACACGGAAGCCGGTGTCCGTCAGGTCAGTCCAATTCTATTGCAGGCTGGCGCCATGATGGGGGTTCGGCGCCTGCGGGGTACCTTTGCGATTCTTCTGCCGGCGGCCATGCCGCACATCATTGCCGGGCTGCGCCTTGGCATGGGCATCTCCTGGGCATACCTGGTGCTGGGTGAATTGACCGGTGTGCCGAACGGTCTGGGTGCACTGATTATGGATGCCCGCATGCTCGGTCGCATTGACATCATTGTGGTGGGCATCATACTGATCGCCATGATTGGCCGCCTGTGCGATGTGGGATTGCATCAGTTCTTGAGGCTATGCTTCAAAAGCGCCAGGAGGCATCCGTGAGAACTCGACTACACATCATAAGAAACGAACCGCACCCGAATCTGGCTCCGGCAGTTTTTGAAATCGACCAATTGGGCAAACGGTTTCAAACGAATGGATCGGGTGAAATCAGCGTCCTGAAGGACATCAGCTTTACGGCCCGGCGTGGGGAAATGATCTGCATATTGGGTCAGAGCGGATGCGGCAAATCCACCCTGCTTAAAATCCTGGCGGGCTTCATGCCGCCGACCAGCGGCAGCGTACGGTTGAACGGTCGACCGGTCAATCGGCCCGGCCCGGACCGCTGTATGGTATTCCAGGAGGATGCGTTATTTCCCTGGCTGACCGTTCGGGAAAACATCGCGTTTGGTTTGAAAGACCGCCGAATGGACCGCGATACACAGAAACGCGAAATCGACCGATTTCTGTCACTTGTCGATTTGACGGATTTTGAAAATTACCTGCCTCAGGAAATCTCCGGCGGCATGAAACAGCGGGTGTCTCTGGCGCGGGTTCTGATTCTTCAGCCAGAGGTACTTCTCATGGACGAACCCTTTGCCGCTCTGGATGCCCAGACACGGGAAGAAATGCAAAATCTGTTGCTGGCGCTGTGGCAGAAATTCAAACACACCATTCTTTTCGTTACCCACGATGTGGGTGAGGCGGTATTGCTGGCCGACCGGATACTTCTTTTTGAAAAAGGCCCCGGCCGTATCAGGGAAGACATCACCATCAGCCTCCCCCGCCCCAGAAGAAAAGATACGAATGCGTATTTCCTGAATTGTCGCTCAATGACTGCAAAAATAAAGGCAATATAGCGGCAACAGATTCATGACAGGAGAATAACCATGACAAAAGACGGAAATAATCAACACATCATCATGCCGTGGGACGAGTACAATCAGCAGCTTGTGAGGCATGTTCATCCGGACGGCTGGAAGAACCCGAAACCCGCATCCCGCTACAATCTGGTTGTTATCGGCGCCGGAACCGCAGGCCTTGTCTGTGCGGCCGGTGCAGCCGGCCTGGGAGCAAAGGTTGCCCTGATCGAGCGCCACCTGATGGGGGGCGACTGCCTGAATGTCGGTTGTGTGCCGTCCAAGGCATTAATTAGCGCATCCAGAGCTGCCGCTGCCGTGCGGGATGCCGGAACGTTCGGCGTGCAAGTTCCAGATGGCGTGAAAGTTGATTTCGAGCAAGCTATGGAGCGTATGCGCCGGCTTCGGGCATCCATTGCCCCGAATGACTCCATCAAGCGGTTCACCGATATGGGAATCGATGTGTTTATCGGCGCGGGCCGATTTGTCGATTCCAGTACAGTTGAAGTCGGGGGCGATCGGCTCTCTTTTAAAAAGGCGGTCATTGCCACCGGTGCACGTGCTGCGGCACCGCCCATCGCGGGGCTGGACCAGGTGGCGTATCTGACCAATGAAACCCTGTTTTCACTGACCGGGCTTCCCAAACGGCTGGCCGTCATCGGGGCCGGGCCTATCGGCTGCGAAATGGCCCAGGCTTTTGCCCGTTTCGGATCGGAAGTGTTTCTGCTGGAAACCGTTCATGGCATTCTGCCAAGGGAAGACAGCGATGCCTCCGCACTGGTTCTCGAATCCATGGTAAAGGACGGCGTCAAGCTTCTTTGCTGCGGGAAGGAGCTGAAGCTTTTCAGGGCCGATGAAAGCGGCATCCGTCTCACCGTTGATTCCCACGGAAAAGGATACGATGAAGTCGTTGATCGGCTTCTGGTTGCCGTGGGGCGTTCCCCGAATGTCGAGGGGCTCAAT
>Ga0351890_10010_pt1 | contig 76024 bp, 68 predicted proteins | sample TotcelFGM3001M15_FD_206743 | JGI IMG/M metagenome (GOLD analysis project Ga0351890, IMG submission 206743) | Enriched cells from coal bed in the Powder River Basin, Montana, United States - Total cells FGM rep3 HSBNCT.FGM.300.1.M15 ...
ATGCAATTCTTGACAAGAAGGGGAGTTATGTTTGCTCTTTGAACTTAAGTTCTATTGGAACAGCAATTTGTGACTACTTTGTAATTTGCAATGCAGATTCCAGACCTCAGGTTATGGCAATTGCCGACAACATCGAGGAGATGATGATTAAGAAGTGCAAGAGAAAAGTTCTTAGAATGCAGGGGAAAGAGAACGCATTCTGGATAATTTTGGATTATGCAAATATTGTTGTACACGTTTTTCAGACAGAGTACAGACAATTTTACAGAATCGAAGATTTGTGGGCAGATGCCGAAAAAACAATTTATCAAGAATAATTTATTAGATGGAAAACCCTAACGAAAATAAGAAACAGGATAAACCGATAAATAAAATGTGGCCCCCTAAGTTTAATATTATATGGATCTATATAATATTACTGGGTGCCATAGCCTATATGTGGACCTCTTACGACAAGCAGGACCCCATTAAATCTGAGTGGCTTAAGGTTAAAGAGCAGATGGTTGCTACAGGTGATGTAGAGAAAATCATCTATGTATCTAACCAGAACAGAGCAGAGGTCTTTATCAAAAAAGACTCACTATCTAAGTATAAAGAGATGTTTGGTGGGAAAGAGCCAAAGTTCGGCCCCCATTTCTTCTTTTTGGTCTCAACCAATTTTAACCCGGAAGAGCAGTTTGAGATAGTGCGTGAGCAACTTTCACCGGAGAATAGGTTCTCCATAGAGACAGAGGAGAGAACCAACTATCTGAGCAGAGCACTTGAGTGGCTGTTATTCCCTATACTGCTAATAGCACTTTGGGTCTTTATGTTCAGGAGAATGAACAAAACAATGGGAGGCGGAGGACAAGGCGGCGGCGGAATATTCTCTGTAGGAAAGTCTCAGGCCAAACTTTTTGACAAAGAGAACAACACCAAGATTACATTCAAGGATGTAGCCGGGTTAGAGGAGGCAAAGGTAGAGGTGATGGAGATTGTAGACTTTTTAAAAAATCCAAAAAAATATACCAGCTTAGGTGGTAAAATACCAAAAGGTGCGCTACTGGTAGGCCCTCCGGGGACAGGAAAGACACTCCTTGCAAAGGCTGTTGCCGGAGAGGCAAATGTACCTTTCTTCTCAATCTCTGGATCTGACTTCGTAGAGATGTTTGTGGGAGTAGGTGCATCCAGAGTGAGAGACCTCTTCCGCCAGGCAAAAGAGAAGGCTCCTTGTATTGTTTTTATTGATGAGATAGATGCCGTTGGTCGTGCCAGAAGCAAGAATGCCGGCTTCTCATCCAATGACGAGAGAGAAAATACTCTTAACCAACTCCTTACAGAGATGGACGGGTTTGGTTCAAATTCAGGAGTAATTATTTTGGCCGCCACAAACAGGGCAGATATTCTGGACAAAGCGCTTATGAGAGCAGGTCGCTTTGACAGGCAGATTCACGTTGACCTTCCGGAACTAAGGGAGAGGATAGATATATTTAAGGTTCACCTAAGGCCTCTTAAGTTAATAGAGGGATTTGATATTGAATTCCTTGCAAAACAGACTCCCGGGTTTTCCGGTGCAGATATTGCAAATGTATGTAACGAAGCGGCCCTTATAGCAGCTAGAAACAATAAAGAGGTTATTGAGAAGCAAGACTTTCTGGATGCAGTCGACCGTATTATCGGAGGACTTGAGAAGAGAAGCAAGATAATCTCACCGGGTGAAAAAAAGACTATTGCTTACCACGAAGCGGGTCACGCTACTGTAAGCTGGATACTACCTCACGCAAACCCACTCTTGAAAGTTACAATTATTCCGCGAGGACGCGCCCTTGGTGCAGCCTGGTATCTACCGGAAGAGCGTCAGATAACAACTACAGAGCAGCTGATGGACGAGATGGCTGCCACACTCGGTGGAAGAGCAGCAGAGGAGCTTATTAACGGTAAAATATCAACAGGAGCGCTCAGCGATCTTGAGAAGATAACCAAACAGGCATACGCTATGGTATCATACCTCGGAATGAGCCCATCGGTCGGTAATATCTCCTTTTATGACTCAACTGAGTCTTCCGGTTTTAATATAGGTAAACCATATAGTGAAAAAACCGCAGAACTTATTGACAACGAAGCTAAAAGACTTGTAGATGAGTCCTATGTGACTGCGAAAAAAATTCTTACGGAGCATATGGATGGGTTCACAAAACTGGCGGAGCTTCTTTTAGAGAAAGAGGTGATCTTCTCGGAAGATCTGGAGAAGATCTTTGGTAAAAGAGAGGGTAGCCAACCTCCTACAGCAAGTGAACAGATAATAGAAAATGAGCAGCAGGAAGAGTTGGAGCACGAGGTAAAAGAGAACGAAGTAACAAAAGATAATGAATAACACAGTTATAAGGTCCCTGAGTGGGGCACTTTTTCTGGTAATAATGACAGGCTCTCTGCTTTTGAGTCCTGTCATTTTTGCCTTAGTTATGATGCTCTCCGTTTTTGTAATGCTCAAAGAGTACACGGATATTGCTCTTGGAAAGCTATACAGGACCGGAAAACTCTATGCAATAATATCCGGATTGATTTTGTATACCCTTTTTTATTTAGTATACGGCTTTGGTGCAGATTCTCGCCTCTTTTGGATTATGGTACTCCCGGTTTCATCAATATTTTTATCTGCACTGTACGAGAAAAATGAAAAGGGTGAAGTGCGAAAAGAGGGGTATATCAATAGCAGTTTTCTCATAGTGGCACTTCTCTATATTGCCCTCCCTTTTTCACTTACAAATACAATTCTTTTCGACTCAGCCGGAGAGTACACGCCAAATCTGCTGCTATCTATGTTTATTTTATTGTGGAGCGCAGATGTTGGTGCATATGTATTTGGGATGGCATTCGGCCAAAAGAGTGGTCATAAACTCTACCCCGCAATATCTCCAAAAAAGTCGTGGGAGGGATTTTTTGGCGGTATGCTCTCAACACTGATAACAGCCGTAATATTACAACTCAGTGGGTTGATATCTTTTCCGATAGCACATACAATAGCTATATCACTGATAATTTTTATTTTCGGGGTTTTTGGAGACTTGGCGGAGTCGCTTTTCAAACGCAATTTCGGTGTCAAAGATTCTGGCACAATAATGCCCGGGCACGGTGGTCTTCTGGACCGTTTTGACGGTGCTTTAATAGCTTTTCCGGTTGCTATTGCGTATATTAAATTATTTGGATTAATTTAGCAGCCGATTTAAAAAAATGAGACTTCACAATATGCGTATACACAAAGAGGGCTATAAAATTATCTTCAACAGCTTCATAATATTGTCAGCTGTAGTTGCACTGTTCTTTATCTTTGCGGGGCTGTCAATATCAAGCTATATTGCGGCTGCAGCAGGGTCTGTTCTATTCATTTTTCTGTTAAGATTCTTTCGGTTCCCCGTTAGATTACCAAAAGATGATGAGAGTTCAGTTTTTGCACCTGCAGATGGTACAATAGTGGAGGTTAAAGAGGTCTATGAAAATGAGTACTTAAAATGTGAAACAATACAGGTCTCAATTTTTATGTCTGTCTTCAATGTCCATATAAACTGGTTTCCAATAAAAGGAGTTGTAGAATATTTTAAATATCACCCGGGAGACTATTTGGTTGCTATGCACCCAAAATCTTCCGAGAAGAACGAAAGAACTTCTGTTGTTATTAATAAGAACGGAACAAAAATACTTATGCGTCAGATTGCAGGGTTACTTGCCAGGCGCATTGTCTGTTATGCAGTTGAAGACTCAGAAGTTGCTCAGGGAGACCAGGTAGGATTTATCAAATTTGGCTCCAGGGTAGATCTTTTTCTCCCGCTCGACTCAAGGGTTCAGGTAACAAGAGGGCAAAAAGTTAAAGGTTGTAATACAATAATTGCAAAACTTCCGGATCAAAAAGAGATTTAGCTAGCCAAAAAGCATCTCATCTCTTTAACAATCAAGGCTGCAGCCTCACCTGCAGCTTTATCGAAATTGACTCCCCCGGAGTACTTTCCGGTTTTGTCATCCATCCAGGCAAATGAAATTGCTCTGGAGACATTCACTAGTAGGCCGCAACTGCTATTCATTCCATATTTTGCAACCTCAGCAACTGTCCCTCCCTGGGTACCCACACCGGGAACCAACAGAAAGTGATTTGGACAAAACTCTCTTATCTGAGCAAGTTTCTCCGGCCTTGTAGCCCCAACGACAAACATAGTATTATCTTGTGATCCCCAATCCATTACACTCTCTATTACCCTGCGGTAAAGGGGAGTATCTCCCACATTAAGTGTCTCAAAATCATCTGCAGATGGATTTGAGGTAAGGGCCAGAACAATTGCCCACTTCCCTCTCTGTTTTAAAAACGGATCAATAGAGTCCCTGCCCATATAGGGTGCAAGAGTTACAGCATCAAAATCCAGCTTGTCGAAAAAAGCAGAGGCATACTTTTTGGCAGTATTGCCAATGTCACCCCGTTTAGCATCTGCAATTATAAAAACAGACGAATCCTTTTTACGAATGTACTCAACAGTCATCTTTAGCTGCTCCCACCCTATTGCCCCCTCTGCCTCATAAAATGCCAGATTTGGCTTATAAGCGACCGAATACTCTATAGTGGCATCAATTATTGCTCTGTTGAATTCAAAAATGGGAAGCTCCTTCTCTCGTATAAATGCGGGAAAGAGCGCAGGATCGGAATCAAGGCCTGTACAAAGGAAACTACCTTTGCGTAGAATATTACTATACAGCTGATTATAATCCATAGTTATAATTACTGACCGCTATCTTTGAGCCTCTCTGCGTTCTCCGCAACCTGCAGCTGATCTAAAACCTCTTGAAGTGCCCCATCCATAAATACAGGAAGATTGTACATAGTGTAGTTAATCCTGTGGTCGGTAACCCTTGACTGAGGATAGTTATAGGTCCTAATCTTTGCAGATCTGTCGCCTGTAGAGACCATCGTCTTTCTTTTTGCAGATATTTCGCTAAGGTATTTGTCGTACTCAAGATTGTAAATTCTTGTCCGCAGCTCTGCAAGTGCCTTTTCGTAGTTCTTAATCTGAGATTTTTCGTCCTGACACTGTACCACAATTCCTGTAGGTGCGTGTGTGAGGCGGATTGCAGAGTAGGTTGTATTTACAGACTGCCCTCCGGGACCCGAAGAGCAGAAAGTATCTTTTCTCACATCGCTAATATTCAATTCAATATCGAACTCATCCGCCTCTGGTAAAACCGCAATTGAGGCTGCAGATGTGTGCACCCTTCCCTGTGTCTCAGTCTGAGGAACCCTTTGAACCCTATGAACACCGCTCTCATACTTAAGAACACCATAAACGCCATTACCCGAGACCTTACAGATCACCTCCTTAAACCCTCCTGAAGTACCTTCGCTCTGGCTGTTTACCTCAAATTTCCAACCTTTACGCTCTGCAAATTTTGAGTACATCCGAAAAAGATCGCCTGCAAAAATTGAGGCCTCATCACCACCCGCTCCTGCTCTTATCTCTAGAATGGCATTTTTTGAATCCTGAGGATCTGCAGGGATAAGAAGAAGTTTAATCTCCTCTTCCAGAACCGGTATCTGTGACTCCAACATAGCTATCTCCTCTTTTGCCATCTCCCTCATCTCCTCATCTTTCTCCACCATAAGAATCTCCTTTGCAGAATCCAGGTTGCCCATAAGCAGTTTATACTTCTCACCCGCTTCTACCACCGGCTCTATCTCTCTGTACTCCTTATTCAGAGCTATATATCTCTTCATATCCGACATAACGGAAGGGTCTGAGATCTGCTGTGAAAGCGACTCAAACTTCTCCTTCATCCCGGAAAGTTTAGACAATAAACTATTATCACTCATAAAAAAATAAATTGAGTGCAAAAATAGTCAAAACAACCCAATATCTGTGCAGTTTTTACAAATCCCTTACACAACGAATGGAAAAACCGGAGTTTTTATGAAAATCCGTTCTCTTTAATGCCGAGGTGTTGTAATAGAGATGCCAGTAACCTGCAACCAAAGAGTCCTTCTCAACTGTTCCCCACCAGGCAGCATAGTAATTGATTCCGCCAAAGGCCCCATTGGAACCCCTTCCACCACCGGGAAGTGCAGTAAAGCCACTGCTGTTGCTGGCGTCTGTGTTAGGATGAGCCCAGTCTACTGTTCCGGCCTCCTTCAGTTTACCTCCGGCAACACTTTTTCCTCCAAAATAGTTGTAGAGCTTTGCCCACTCTGCATCTGTAATAACGTGCCAACCCTCAGGGCAGATTTTTCTTGAATCGGTAGCGGCATACCAGGTGTAGAGCCTCCCGTAGGTTGCAGCCAGCTCCTCTTTACCACCGAATACCCATTGAAATTTAGGTTCAACAAGGTCAGAGATGTCAATGTTTGCAGGATTTGTTGTCTCAATAGGGTCACCATTATTGTACCTTGTAACTCTTAAATTCTCTGCCATCCAAACCTGATCGCCGATTTTTACCGTTTTGTAGATATTGCCGTCAATATCGGTTAGTTTCTCTTCACAACTGCTGGTTAACAATAAAGTTAAACTTAAAACTAAAAAGCTGTAAATTAATTTACTAAGATCATTTTTCATTAGATTTTGAATAATTTATTAAATACTATTTGGGTTAACAGTGAATTTGCACTGTAAAGATAGGGCATATACTCTATATGTGCAACAAACAGTTACAGATAAATCACACAAAACAGAACAGGACTCTCGGTTTTTGAATACCCGAAAGTCCTGACGGCCGGGGTTGCCCCCATTAAAGTTGTCTTGAATCTACAAAATCAAATATTAACCCAGGAACAACTTCATATCTTCATCTACACTCTTGATCCCGGCAATTCCAAAGTTCTTTACCAAAACCTCTGCAACATTTGGAGAGAGGAATGCAGGCAGTGTTGGGCCGAGGTGTATATTCTTAACTCCAAGAGAGAGAAGTGCAAGAAGTACAATAACAGCCTTCTGCTCGTACCAGGCTATGTTGTAAGCTATTGGCAGTTCGTTAATATCGTTTGCATTGAAAATCTCCTTTAACTTAAGTGCTATGACTGCCAGTGAGTATGAGTCGTTACACTGTCCGGCGTCTAAAACACGCGGAATGCCTCCAATGTCTCCCAGTGGAAGTTTGTTATAACGATATTTTGCGCAACCTGCTGTAAGTATCACAGTATCTTTAGGAAGTGCCTCAGCAAACTCTGTGTAGTAATTTCTGTCCTTCATTCTTCCATCACAACCTGCCATTACAAAAAACTTGCGGATAGCACCGCTCTTAACTGCATCAACAATTTTATCTGCAAGGGCAAAAACCTGAGCGTGAGCAAATCCACCTATTATCTCACCTGTCTCAATTTCAGTTGGAGAAGCACATCTCCTGGCGTGCTCTATAATAGCAGAGAAGTCTTTGGTCTTACCATCTTTACGATCCTGAATATGAATAAATCCCGGAAATCCGGATGCACCGGTAGTGTAAATTCTGTCAGAATATGTAGCACTGCTTTTTGGCGGAACAATACAGTTGGTAGTAAATAGAACAGGTCCGTTAAATGTCTCAAAATCCTGAGTCTGCCTCCACCAGGAGCTTCCGTAGTTACCTACAAACTGACTATACTTTTTAAAAGCAGGATAGTAATTTGCAGGAAGCATCTCTGAGTGAGTATAAACATCTACACCCGTTCCCTCTGTCTGCTTAAGCAACTCCTCCATATCTTTTAGATCGTGACCGGAGATCAAAATTGCCGGGTTATTACGGACACCTAAGTTCACTTTTGTAATTTCGGGATTTCCGTATGCAGATGTATTCGCTTTATCCAGAAGTGCCATTACCTTAACTCCGTGGGCACCGGTCTGGAGTACAAGTGCTGTAAGTTGATCTGCAGATAGTGTGTCGTCTGTTGTATCAACAAGCGCCTTTTGCATAAAAGCGTAGATATCTGCCTGCTCAAATCCCAGATTAAAAGCATGTTCTGCATATGCAGCCATACCTTTTAGTCCATAAATTGAAAGTTCACGCAGTGAACGAACATCTTCGTTCTCGGTAGAGAGAACTCCAACCTCTGTGGCTTTCTGCTCCATAACTGAGATATCTCGTGAGCTCCAATAGGCCCCTTCAAATGTTATCTCCTCAATTTTTCCACCTTTTGAAATGAACAGATTCCTTACAGAATCTCTCATATCAATAGCCTGATTTACTCTGGTAACAAACCTGTCTCTGTCAAAGTTTGCATTGGTAATAGTCATAAAGAGAGAGTCGGTAATAAATTTATTTACCTCTGCACTCTCAACTCCCATATCTCTAAGGCGAACAGAGAAGTGTGAAATACCTTTACATAGAAAAACCAACAGATCCTGAAGGTTTGCAACATCTGCGGTTTTTCCGCAAACTCCTTTAATTGTACAACCATTGTTTTTGGCTGTCTCTTGGCACTGGTAACAAAACATATTGCTCATTATTTTAAATGATTGATGGTTAATATTTGATTCTTTCAGGTACAAAAGTAGAGAGATTGTCATCTAAAGAGTGTAATATTTGTTACACTCACTAAAAATTCCTAATTTTAAAAAAAGGATAGAACAATATATATATGATAACCGACTCAATGATAAACAAAGAGGAGCTCTCACAGTGCCCCGTTTGTAAAGCAATTTCGAAGGAGAATATGGACTACCTTTTCCACAATATGAAGTTTAGGGTATCCAAATACAATAAGGGAGATATCATTGCCAGGCAGGGAGATATATGTAAACACCTATATCTGTTGGTAAAAGGGGCTGTAGCAACAGAGATGATAACAGAGTCCGGCGGAGTGCTCTCTATAGAGAATATCAAGGCTGTACGCCCGCTTGCCTCTGCATTTCTGTTTGCAGAGAATAACCGTTTCCCCGTAGATGTAACAGCCACAGAGGAGTCAACCGTAATAACAATAGCAAAAGAGGAGGTTATAATTCTATTCCAAAAAGATGCAAAATTTCTTGAGAGTTACATCAGATACAACTCCGATAAAACCCAGTTTCTTTCTAACAAACTTCAGATGGTCACCATAAAAACCATACGGGGAAAGTTGGCAAACTATCTTTTGGAGCAGCTCGCAAAATGCCACTCTATCAGTCCTGCAATCAACACATTTTATATGGACAAAAACCAAACTGAGCTCTCTAAATATTTCGGCGTTACCAGGCCAGCCCTGGCCCGTATTCTGGGAGAACTTCAACAGGAGGGAGTCATTTTGGCCGATAGAAATAAGATCACAATCTTAAACCGACAAGCCCTCCAAAACTTACTGGGGTGATCCCTGGGAGTTTTTTGTATTATGCACATTTTGTGATATATAGTTCTTATCAACTCCATCCCAAACGCAAAGTCATCTGGATTATGTCTTTGAATTACAATTAATTATAAAAAACTCCCAGGGATGTTTCCCGCAGACCAACAACCGCGAAGAGGAAACCCTATTTGCTATGCTCCCCGGCGAGGCCGAAATAACGCAAACCTGTGCAACAGTGAGGGCAAACTCAGCCGGAAGAAGCGAGCTTGCTAGCGGATGAGGATGGACTTGCCCGATGTGTACAGCTTTGCGCAGGCCCGCAACGTAACAAAGCGGCAAATAGGGAGGATTTTCCGGGTTGATACCGCAAGACAAAGTTGTTGCCGGCATAAAAACAGATTATAAATGGGAGGGGGTAATACCAAGAAAATTTTTGAAAAAAGAAGAGGCTGCCTAATTAGACAGCCTCAATTCAGTTAAAACAACCACTGTTGATTAATCAACGTAACTCTCCAGAATCTCCCTAACCTGGGAAGCCTCTAGCCTGCCATAAACTTTCTCACCGATTAGAACGACCGGTGCAAGACCACAGGCACCTACGCACCTTAGGCAATCAAGCGAGAATTTTCCATCCGGAGTTACTCCGCCAACTTTAATCTTAAGCTGATCTTTAAGTTCGTCTACAATTTTCTCTGCACCACGAACATAGCAGGCAGTACCCATACAAACAGATATTGGATACTTCCCTTTTGGAGTCATTGTGAAGAACGAGTAGAAGGTAACAACCCCATAAACTTTGGCAACAGAGATTTTCAGATTCTTCGCAACCTCGCGTTGAATATCTTCGGGAAGGTATCCGAACTCACTCTGTATTTTATGCAGAATACTTATCAACTCTCCGGGATTGTTTTCAAAAGAGTTGCAGATCCCTTTAATTGTCTCCTTGTGACAATCTTGTATTTTGAATGTACTCATTGCGATTTAAATTTTATTTTTGTCAAAGTAGTGGGTATGAAGAAGATGGTGAGCTTTCTCGCTCATCGGGTGACCAAGGAACTCCTTGTATAACTTAACGATGTATGGATTCTCGTGAGATTTACGAATGCTCTTTCCGGCATCTTCTCTATATATTGCATCATAGCGTGCCCGTATAACGCTTGAATCTCCGTGGTGAAGAGGTTGACCTGCACCACCGATGCAACCACCCGGACAAGCCATAATTTCAATTGCGTGGAAATTATACCTACCCTCTCTAATACCATTAAGAAGCTTTCTTGCGTTACCAAGCTGGTGAGCGATACCAATGTGAATAGGAGTATCTCCAAAGTAGATTGTGGCAGTACGGATTCCCGACATACCGCGAAGCTCTTCGAAGTTAATTCTGTTTAGCTTGCTTCCGGTATGTATCTCATATGCTGTACGTACTGCTGCCTCAATAACTCCTCCGGTTACACCGAAAATTACTCCGGCTCCTGTTGATTCGCCCATAGGGAGGTCAAACTCCTCTTCCGGTAATAGATCAAAGGTGATGTTTGCAGATTTTATCAAGCCCGCAAGCTCTCTTGTAGAGATTGAGAAGTCAACATCCGGATTTCCATCAACCGAAAACTCTTCACGCTGGCACTCGAATTTTTTTGCAAGACAAGGCATAATAGAAACAACTACAAGATCTTCTCTCTTAACGCCGATAAGATCTGCATAATATGTTTTTGCTATTGAGCCAAACATCTGTTGAGGCGAGCGCGCTGTAGAAGGTACATCAAGCATATCAGGGAAGTAAACCTCAAAGAAGTTAACCCACGCAGGACAGCAAGATGTTAGTATTGGAAGCTTAACATCTTTATCTCCTTTAAGATGTCTGGTAATTCTGTTAAGTAACTCCGTTCCCTCCTCCATAATGGTTAGGTCGGCAGCAAAGTCCGTATCAAATACCTTGTCAAAGCCAAGAGTACGCAGAGCTGCAACCATTTTGCCGGTTACAAGTGTTCCTGCAGGCAGGCCAAACTCCTCACCTAAAGCTGCACGAACAGCAGGTGCTGTCTGTACAATAACTGTCTTTTTAGGATCTGCAAGGGCACGAATGATCTTAGCAGTATCATCATAAGGTGTAAGCGCACCGGTAGGACAAACCGCAACACACTGGCCACAGAATGTACAAGGTGAATCGATAAGGTCCTGCTCAAATGCTGGAGCCACAACCGACATAAACCCACGGTTAACTGCACTCAAAGCACCCACAGTCTGAACATCGTTACAGATAGTTTCGCATCTGCGACACATAATACATTTGTCCATATCTCTGTTAAGAGCAGGAGAGCAGTCTTTTCTGTATGAAGATACCTCTGCGTTCTCAACTGCGTGAATCTCTCTGATACCCAACTTTTGAGAGAGTGACTGAAGGTCACATTTCCCTGATGATGAACAGATAAGACACTGAGCAGGGTGATCGGAGAGTATCAACTCCAAAACAGTTTTTCTGGCGTTTAGTACCCTCACACTATGTGTTTTAACCACCATTCCATCTGCGCACTCAGTAGAGCAAGATGGAGCAAGGTTCTTCCGTCCCTCAACCTCAACAACACAAATTCGGCACCCGCCGGGGCGGTTTTCAATTTTCAGGTGCTCTAGGTTCATATAGCAAAGCACAGGAATATCTATGCCTATCTGCTTTGCCGCCTGGTAGATAGTAGTCCCTTTTTTGACCTCTATCTCGTTTTTATCTATAGTAACTTTTATTAATTCCATAGGATTGGATTATTGAACGTGAATAGCTGTAAACTTACACTTGTCATAACAAGCACCGCATCTGATACATTTATCTACGTCAATCACGTGAGGCTGACGCTTTTCTCCGGTAATGGCAGCAACAGGACAAGCCCTGATACAAGCTGTACATCCGGTACACTTATCTGCAATAATTGTATAGAGCTTAAGAGCTTTACATCTTCCTGCAGTACATATCCTCTCCTTAACGTGAGCAAGATACTCGTCGTGGAAATGCTCCAATGTAGAGAGTACAGGGTTTGGAGATGTTTGTCCCAGACCGCACAGAGAGGTATCTTTAATTACCCTGCTTAAGTTTTCCAGGTAGCTCAAATCGTCCTCAGTACCTTTACCTGCACAAATCTTCTCAAGAATCTCGTGTAATCTCTTGTTACCCACACGGCAAGGAGCACATTTTCCACAAGACTCTTCAACTGTAAACTCAAGATAGAACTTGGCAACAGAGACCATACAGTCATCTTCGTCCATAACAATCATACCACCGGAACCCATCATTGAGCCTGCAGCGATAAGGTTGTCAAAATCAATAGGTGTGTCCAGGTGTTTCTCTGTAAGACATCCGCCGGAAGGGCCTCCTGTCTGAACAGCCTTGAATTTTTTGCCATCTTTGATTCCGCCTCCGATCTCAAAAATTACCTCTCTCAGGGTTATACCCATAGGAACCTCTATAAGACCAACATTGTTAATCTTACCTGCCAGAGCAAAAACTTTTGTCCCTTTAGATTTCTCAGTTCCGATGCTTGCAAACCAGCTTGCACCTTTAAGGAAAATAACCGGTACATTGGCAAAAGTCTCAACATTGTTTACATTGGTAGGTTTTCCGAGATAACCTTTCTCTGCTGGAAATGGTGGTTTAACAGTAGGTTCACCCCTATGCCCCTCCATTGAGTGGATAAGAGCTGTCTCCTCTCCGCAAACAAAAGCACCTGCACCATATTTAAGTTCAATGTCAAATGAGAAATCAGATCCCATAATTTCGCCTCCCAACAGACCATATTCGCGAGCCTGAGCTATAGCAACCTGAAGACGCTTTATGGCAAGCGGGTACTCTGCACGGATGTACACTAACCCTTTAGATGCACCAATACAGTACCCACAAATTGCCATCGCTTCAATAATTGAGTGAGGATCTCCCTCAAGTATTGATCTGTCCATAAATGCACCCGGGTCTCCCTCATCTGCATTACAAACCACATATTTTTGGTCTGCTTTATTCTTGGATGCAATTTCCCATTTGATTCCGGTAGGGAAACCGCCACCACCGCGACCTCTCAGTCCGGATTTTTTAATCTCGTCTATTGCCTGACTTTGAGTCATCTCTGCAAGGATTTTACCTAAAGCAGCGTAACCGTCACGAGCAATATATTCGTCAATGTTTTCCGGATCAATAAAACCGCAATTTCTTAGAGCAATCCTCAGCTGTTTTTGATAGAAACCCATATGTTTAGAGTCCTCTATATGCTTCCTGGTTTCCGGGTCTTCGTAAAGAAGCCTGTTAACCCTGCGCCCTTTAAGAATGTGTTCGCTAATAATCTCGGCGCAATCCTCCGGCTTTACCTGAGTATAGAAAGTGTTGTCAGGTAAAATCTTTACGATCGGTCCTTTTTCGCAGAAGCCAAAACAGCCTGTTGCTACTACCTGTGCATCATATTGCAGACCTTGTTTTTTCAATTCTGCGTTTAGATTCACGATAATCTCTTCGCTTTGTGAGGCCCGGCATCCGGTACCAGCACAAACCAGCAAATGCATTTTATACTGTGCCATAAACTACTCCTTTATTCATTAATAGTTTGATAGTTGGTAGGTATAATACCGTCAAGAAGCTCTCCGTTTTTGATATACTTCTCCACGATCTCTATTGCTACCTTTGAGTCGACATTGCCGAAGACAACCGGATCTTTGCCGGGTATCTTTACCTCAATTGTCGGCTCTGCATAGCAATAACCCATACACCCGCCCTGTGTGACCACAGCAGGAATCTTTTCAATCTCAATCTTCTCTATTAGAGTGTTCATAACCGTCCTGGCGCCGGCTGCGATACCGCAGGTAGCCATTGCCACACGAATTTGAACAAGAGACTCTGGCGAATTGCTCTTCTCACGGATATTCATTCCGTGCTCGAGACTTTGCTTCATCTTCCGCAAATCGTCAAGGGATTTGATTTTATTCATACTTATTTTATATTTGGTTATAGTTGTGTCCGCCGAGGTTTGAATCGAAGCTCAAAAGTAGGTATATTATTACAGATTGCAAAAAATAATTGGGGTTCAAGTTACAATTTGTTATATTTTAATTACTATATAGTAGTGCTTGCCTAATAATTTCGCAAATATAAGAAGTAATTTTGATATTAAAATTTAATTTTCTTCTTTGATCTCTTTTATATTCTCATCCACCATACCGGTGAGCATTCGGATAACCGACGGTTCGTTTACGGGAAGTCCCTCCAAAACCTCTTTTACCTCGACACTGTCAAAATGGTACTCGTTTCCGTTGTAGATATAACTGAAATAAAAATCTATCTCCGGGTTTGCACTCACCATTAAGATAAAGCTATTTGCCAAATCTCCCAGAGGCGGACGGTCAATATGACTATGTTTGAACGTAGCTGTTACTTTAGTTCCGACACCCGGCTCCGAGAGAACAATAAGGTCTCCACTGCTCTGGAGTGCAGATTGTTTAAAAAGAGGAATCCCCATCCCTACCCTTCGGGTGGTTCTGGATGTAAAAAAAGGATCTTCAAGACTCATCACCTGTTGAGCAGTCATACCCTTTCCGTTATCTTCAATCTCTATTGTAAGCAAATCTTCTTTAATATTCTCATTCACCGTGAGTTTTATTAATCTTGCTCCGGCAGAGAGAGAGTTTTGTATGATATCTATAATATGGAGAGAGAGGTCATTCATTGCGGTTAATTGCAGATTTAATATGTTCAAATGTGGTTCCGTCTGTATTTAGTTCTGTATACACCTTTCCAATTTCATCTACATAATGAGCATCCGAAGATTGTATAAAAGTATTTTTTGCTAAATAGCTGTTTCGCTTTTTGAAATCCTCAATATTTGTGCGGGAAGAGAGCTCCAGAGCATCAACATTTAGGTGGGTGGGAAGAAATCCCAGCTGGCTGATTACAGAGTTTTGCTGCTTATCTATATGGGCGGGGATAAATATTCCGCCCAAAGAGTGAACAAACTCCTCTACCTCCTCTATACTTTTGTCTATTGCTCCAATAAGCAGATTATCCTCCTGATAAATCACATCCTCATTTTGATTAACGACAAGCTGATAACCGAAAATATCGGGATTATTGGGAACTACAATAAGGTTTGACGTTAGCCACTCCTGAAGTTTGTCCAGAGAATCATCTGTATCGACAAAAGCAAGAATATGAACCTCTTCCCGGGTGGTTATCTCCGCGCCACAAAGCACCGCAACTCCTGCCAGAGCTCCTACCCTTCGAATCTCCCGTGCCTGGAGGGTTGAGTTATGATCTGTAATTCCAATAATATCAAGCCCCATCTCTTTTGCCTTTGCAATTATGGCAACAGGAGTCATCTCAATGTCGCCGCACGGAGATAGTGTTGTGTGAATATGAAGATCTGCCTTCAAGTTATATTAAACCTTGCTATTTCAAAAGCTGGTAAAGCTCCCCGCAAAGTTCAAAAGCATCCAGATCGCTTCCCAAAATTGGGATATTCTCGCTCTCAGATAGTTTAATAGTCTCTAGATCCGGAGTAAAACCTTTTACAAGAATAATTGCAGATAGATCTCTGAGAGATGCAACACCAATTATATTCTTGTGAGTCTGCAGAGTAATCCAGAGTTGCCCCTCTTTTGAGTGTCCCATAGCATCGGAAAGAAGATCCGATGAGTATCCTCCGGTAACAATATTATCCAGTGCATCTTCGCAAGAGTAAACTTTTAGATTCATCTTTTGGGCTATGTCCTTAACTTTCATTTTATATTAAGTTTATTAAATATCACCTATCTACTCTTTCTCATTTTTATCAAATCTCTCCTCTCCCCAAATACTCTCCATAATCTTAATTGTATCTTCAAGAGATATCTCTCCCCTCTTTTCAAAGATAGTTCTCAGGAATATACAGGAGTTAATCTGAGCCTGGTCCCGTACAATATCCTCCGCAAGAGCCTCGCAACTGGGAGCTCCGCAGGCACCACAATCAATTCCCGGAAGAATCTTCTTAAGCCGTCTTGCACTCTCCATCTTTTTTATTGCAACTTCAATATCCCGGTCATATTTTACCATAGAGCGAGGCTCTATCTTATCCATATGAACCACTGCACTGCAAGATCTCTTGTAATCCTCAATAAGGTTATGTGTGTCTGGTACTGTTTTGGCAAAGTTTTTCATACTCTCGGCTGTGAGGAATCTGTTTCGGTGAGAGAGTATCCCCCCGGCACAAGATTCGTCGCAGGCTCTTATCTCCAGAAAGTCTACATTATCTATCTCCTCATTCTCCAGCATCTCCAGAAAGTCTATAACATTCTTCATTCCATCTATGGCCAGTGTACGCCCTTTTACGTGAGCACTCTCCTGACCTGTGGTTGGGAAAAGCACCCCCTTTGAAGAGAGTTCTCCGTTAATAATAATGCTTTTAGTAATAGGAAGTCTCTGTTTATAAGCTAAATAAACTTTATTAAAGAAGAAGTCCATATTGATTACTCCCGTTATCGGAGAGGTATAACCTCCAACCGGAGACTTTACTGCAGCTATTTTAGCAATACAGGGAGTAAGATAGAAGATTCCATATTCACTCTCAGCAATACCCTCCTTCTCAAATCTCTTTTTGTAATATTGTGCGGTAATCTCAATAGGAGGCAGAAGTTTCATTATGTTATCTACCAACGATGGAAATCTTACCTGAATAAGTCTTATAACTGCCGGGCAAAATGATGAGATAACCGGTTTCTGTGCCGTCTCTAGATAGTCATTAATCTCATTAAGGAGAGTATCTACACTCTGCTCAACTGCACAAACCTCTGTAAAGCCAAGTTCACCGATTATTTGGCAGATTGTATTGCGTTGAATGGAGTCTTTGAACTGTGCAAAGAAGACAGACGGAACCAGCAGAACTCTGTGTTTGAATTCGAAAATCTGCTTAAAATCATCATCCATCACCCTTATGGCTCTGGTTGGGCAAACTCTGTAACACTCCCCGCAATCTATACACCAGTCTGCGTGAATTCCTGCCTTACCGCCCGATACTCTGAGAGCTTCAGTTGGGCAGACCTTAATGCAGTGAGAACAACCTATACAGATATCCTCAACTATCTCAAGTGCTCTGTTATATGTAGTTTGACGCCTGCTCACGATTATAAATGCAAAAAAATATCTTTAAAATCTTATCTCAATATTAAGTGTTGTCCCCTTTCCGACCTCTGTCTCTATCAAAAGAGAATCTGCATTTTCGCTGATATTGGGAAGTCCCATTCCGGCTCCGAATCCCATCTCTCTCACGGCAGGAGAGGCTGTAGAGAAGCCTTTAGTCATCGCTCTGGTAACATCAGGAATCCCGGGGCCCTCATCCACAAGCTTAAGTTTTATACCGGAGCTCTCTATATCTGCATATATAACACCTCTGTATGCGTGTGCCACAATATTAACCTCTGCCTCGTAAAGAGCGACAACCACTCTTTTGATTACCGATGAGTCTACACCAAGTTGCTTAAGGCTCTTCTTTACCTGTGAGGCCGCATAACCCGCCTGTGTAAAATCTCCCCCCTCTACTTTGTACTCAAAATGCATATTAGTATACAGGTTTTAATCCGGCATTAAATAGAATGCCGGCACATCTAAACATAGAGAATTTACTTTTGATAATGAGAATATTATCTTCCCGGGCCAGCTCCAGCATCTCGTCGGTAACCTCCTTGTTTCTGCATAGAAGCAGGTAGGGGGCATCCGACATCTCTGCTGTTCGTATGGATTGAATGTTGGCTAGTCCGGTAATAAGCAGAAAATGATCTTTTTTTATGGTGAGAACATCACTCATAAGATCAGAAGCAAAAGCAAAATCGACACTATCGTCGAGCCTGCTCTCTCCGCTGACTACAATACCCTCTGTAAGAGAGCAAATATCCCTTAATTTCATTCGGTTATAAATTTTTTATATAACATCTTCTTTTCATATATGGCTCGTAGCCATACCTTTCCCACACTTTATAAGCAGAGTTATTCTCTGCCTGAGGGTTGGTTATGGCGTATTTGATAGTCCCCCTCTCGAGGTTGGTAGCAATATGAGTATGATAAATCGAGGAAATTCCTTTGTTCTGCCACTCCGAAGATGCTCCCAAAAGCAGAAGATCTATTGTTGTATAGTTACGAAACTCCCACAGGATACGCAGAAGCCCGAATGGAAAGAGTTTTCCTCCCGCCTTTTTAAATGAATTCGAGAGGTTGGGAACACATATACCAAAGGCAGCAATGTTGTCTTCTCCGTCCAGAATAATACAGGTAAGCTCTTTTCTGAGTTTTGAGAAGTAATCTTTAGCTACTTTTTCTACCTCTGTGTCTGTTAGGGGCACAAAATTATCTATATCCTTAAAGCCCTCATTGTAGCTCTTCTGGAAACTTTTTATCAATTTACTTGAACCCTTAAGTTCTTTGATATTCATAATTCTAAGATTATGTTTCTCAAGCAACATCTGGTTAATTCGCTTTATTTTATCGGGAACCCCCACATCTGCACGAAGTTTAATCTGCACCCAATCTACCTGCTTCTCAAAACCCAACTCGTCCATAATTTGCGGGTAGTAGGGGTAGTTATACAGACAATTTATGGGAGGAGTGTTCTCAAACCCCTCAATCATCATCCCCTGACGATTTAGCGTATTGTACCCGAGAGGCCCGTGCATCTGCTCCATTCCAAGCTCTCTTCCCCACAGGGCAACCATCTCCAGTAATGCGGCAGCAACTTCCCGGTTATCTATAAAGTCAAACCATCCGAAACGGACTCTCTTCTCAAAATGGTATTCGTTTGAGTGAGGGTTCCAGATAGCGGCAACTCTTCCTACTATTCTATTTTTGTTATCTGTGGCAACCCACATCTTGATTTTACAGTACTCAAGTGCAGGACTTTTGGTTAGAGTTTCAAATTCATCTCCGTTAAGTACAGGCACATATTGATTATTGCCTTTATACAGTTTATGAGGAAACTTTATGAATTTTTTAATCTGAGAGGGTGTTGTAACCTCTTTAATTTTAAATTCCATAAGTGCTGGGTTTAGGTTTTCATATATCTTACAAATGTACTAAAAAAAAGGTAGAATGCTTAATCTGCAATATCATCATCAAGTATATGGAGTAACGCTGCCTGAGCGGCAATACATCCGAAAACTGCAGGCATATAAGATATTGTACCAACCTGAGATTTTTTATTCTGCTCTTCAACCGGAATAATTGCATCTGTATCCGGGAGCTCTTCAGAAAAAACCACCTTAAATCCTTTGCTTATTCCAACCTTTCTCAGACGCTTCCTTAACATATATGCAAGCGGGCAGTTAAACGATTTGGATATATCTTTCACCTTTATTTTTGTGGCATCTCTCTTTGCACCTGCACCCATAGAGCTCACCAACGGGATGGAGTTCTTCACACAATACTGAATAAGAGCAATTTTGGGAGAGAGAGTGTCGATGGCATCAATTACAAAATCAATTTTAAGACCGTCCAAAAGGGCAGAGACATTCTCCTCCGTAAGATACTCCCCTATGGATACAACCTCAAGATCTCTGTTGATATCCTTTAACCTGCTCTCCATAAGCTTTACCTTAGAGTGCCCCAAAGTGCTGTCCATAGCCAGAAGTTGTCTATTTTTATTAGAAAGATTGACTACATCACTATCCAGGATAACCACCCTTCCGGCACCTGCACGAACTACCATCTCCGCGGCATAGGCTCCCACACCACCAAGCCCTATTATTGCAAAAGTTCTCTCGTTTAATTTTTCCAAAGACTCTCTTCCAAGAAGTAATTCACTTCTGGATTGCCACTCGTACTCCTTCATATTACAACTTTTTTGCCTCCTCCCAAATAAGATCCATCTCCTGTAGAGACATATCTTTAAGAGATCTTCCAGCTTTAATGGTTTTCTCTTCCAGATAGTTAAATCTTTTAATGAATTTTTTATTTGTCATCTCCAGTGCTGTATCCGGATTTATATTGTACAACCTTGCCGCATTTACAAGTGAAAAAAGCAGATCTCCAAACTCCTGTTCGGCACGCCTTCCGTCTCCTCCCTCTGCATTTGTGCTCAGAAATTCTCTCTCCTCTTCAACTATCTCTCTTTCAAACTCGGCTATCTCCTCTCTCACCTTATCCCACACCTGTTCACGAATATCCCAGTCAAATCCCACAGCTCTTGCCTTGTCTTGAATACGATATGCTTTTACAAGTGATGGAAGCGATCCCGGGACACCACTCAACAGACTTCTGTTCCCGTTTACCTCTTTTCCTTTAAGCTGCTCCCAATTCTCTATAACCTCACGAGTGCCGTTCACCTCAGTTTGAGAGAAAACGTGCGGATGCCTGTAAACCAATTTATTGCACAGACCATCAATAATAGTTGAGATATCAAAAACTCCCTGTTCCCGGCCAATCTTTGCATAAAAAACAATGTGCAAAAGAATATCTCCAAGCTCTTTACCAATGTTGGTGCTCTCCTTTTCCAGGATTGCATCGCTCAACTCATAGGTCTCCTCAATCGTGAGAGGTCTTAGAGACTCCATTGTCTGCTCTTTGTCCCAAGGGCACTTAGCCCTTAATTCATCCATAATATCTAAAAGTCTCTCAAAACTTTTTACTGCCTTCTCTCTTTCCATTTATAATGTTTTTTCTTTTTTCTCAATATACTCGGTTTGTGCAAACCTTATTCTTATCTCCGAAGTTGGATTAATACTCTCTAACAATGCAATATTACCCTGGTTGACGGCAATCTCTAATAATCCTGCCGAGTTAAACAGAGCTATAATCTCTCCCGGAGAGCTGTCGTTATAGCCTCTTGATATCCTGTTAATCTTTGTATATGGTCCTTGTACAAAAATTGTGAAATCTCTCCCGTTATGAATTGAGTCAAAAACTCTTCTCTCAATATTTGTTATTGCATTACCGAAAGAGTCAATGTAAAGCACCCTTCCGGTAATGTTGTTTTCGTTATGGACAACCCCGGGCGAAGACTCTCTCTTGACATCGCAGATTTTGGTTCTTGTCTCAAAGCTGTTTGTGCAGATGATATCTACTGCCTCTTTAAACAACTCTAGAGAGTTGAAGCTAGAGAAGGCGATACTTCTTCCCTTTAGAATCTCAAAACATACTGCAGGAGGATTATCAAACAACAGAGAAAACCTCCCGTCATTCACCCCGACAAAATAGTGCCCCTCTCCAAATACAATAACGATATTTGCCCCCGGAGACGGTTCACTCATCACACCCATCAAATGGATTGTATTTTGCGGAAAATGGCGATAAGTAGATTTAATTATGAAAATTTCCTGCAAAACATCAAAACTCGGAATGGAATTTGTTATATCGACCACACTAATATCGGATGACAAAGATAAAAGCGATCCCTTGAGTGCAGCAAGATAATAATCACCATTTTTCCAGTCGCTTGTAATTGTAACTAATGTCATCCTTTAGAACTAATATTATGCAAAGATAGGAAATTTTAATACATTTGCCGCTTGAATTTATTTCGGTAAAATTATATCAATTCAACTAAATATCAATTATTTATCATGCACAAAAATCTAAAGTTCATCAGTGCCGACGAAGCTGTTAGGGTGGTAAAATCGGGTGATCATATTCACCTGAGCAGTGTTGCAAGTGCCCCCAAAATTCTGATTGATGCTCTTATACGCGCAGGAGAGAGAGGTGAGTTAAAGGATGTAAGAATCCACCACCTCCACACCGAGGGTGATGCCCCATATGCAGACCCAAAATTTGAAGGCATCTTCTTTCACCAGGCTTTTTTTGTCGGGAGCAATGTCAGAAAAAGCGTTCAGGCCGGTTATTCCGATTATATTCCGGTATTTCTGAGCGAAACCCAGAAACTTTACAGAAGTGGAATCCTCCCGTGTAATGTAGCAATGATACAGGTCTCATACCCGGACAGACACGGCTTTGTTTCACTGGGAACCTCAGTTGATGCCACACTAGCTGCAATAGAGACTGCAGAGTATGTAATTGCCGTTGTAAACAAAAGGGTTCCGAGAGCTTGGGGTGATGCAATGATTCCACTCAATATGATAGATCTCTTTGTAGAGGATAATACACAACTGGAGCCCGCTCACTTTGCAGAGCCGGACCCGATTGAGATAGCAATAGGAAAAAACTGTGCAGCTCTTATTGAAGACGGAGCAACGCTGCAGATGGGTATCGGAGCAATACCCAATGCCGTTCTGGCACAACTGGGAGGACATAAGAATCTTGGAATCCATACGGAGATGTTCGCAGATGGTGTATTGCCTCTTGTAAATAGCGGGGTGATTAACGGAGCCAATAAAGTTCTGGACAGAGGTAAGTTGGTTGCAACATTCCTTATGGGTTCTCAGCAGGTGTATGACTTTATCGATGATAACCCTATGGTCTTAATGCAAGATGTGGCTTATACAAATGACCCGTGTATTATTGCAAAGAATCCTAAAGTTACCGCAATAAACTCTGCGTTGCAGGTAGACCTCACAGGTCAGGTGTGTGCAGATTCCATAGGTACTAAGCACTATTCCGGAGTTGGAGGACAGGTAGATTTTATTTACGGGGCCTCAATGTCACAGGGTGGTAAAGCAATAATTGCAATGCCCTCACTTACAAACAAAGGGGTGAGTAAAATCTCTCCGATTCTTACACCCGGTGCAGGAGTTGTTACCACAAGAAACCACATTCACTGGTTTGTTACAGAGTTTGGTGCAGTAAATCTTTACGGGAAATCACTTCAGGAGCGTGCACGAATGGTAATCAGTGTGGCACATCCAGACCATCGTGAAGAGTTAGACAGAGCCGCATTCGAAAGATTCGGCCCTCACTACCACTTTATTGGCTAAGAAAAAAGATGTTTATCTACTCGGGCAGTACCTCTATGTAAAAGTGGAGTTGCTGCCTTTTTCCGAATGATTGTGTCTCGGTAGCGTATCCCCACTCACTTCCGAAGAAAGTTACAGCCTTGCCTCCGTATCTCATTTTTAGAAGAGTCTTTGCAAAACCGTCAACTACACTGCTTCCGGATGTTGATGACTCTCCAACTTCGTGAATCTCTTGTGTAAGCGGACCGTATGTTTTAGTTGAGTTGTATATCTTGTACTTTCTTGCAGTATCCTCAATGTTTGTATCAAACACAAAGCCGTTTGTAAGTCTTCCCACATAATTATATCTCGCGGTAAGTCCTGCCTTTAAAGAATCACCGGTACCCTCAACAAGTGACTTATAGTAGTATCCCTTTACCAGAGAGTCCAAGCCATCGTAGTGGATATTACTGAAACGCTGAAGAGTATCCAGCTCATACTGAGGATAGTCGTCAATAACCTTAACAACCTCTACATCATAAATTGTTGTAGTGGCGTGGTATCTGTCGCTGTTAAGATAGTTAAATTCAGAGGCCCAGGAGGGAATTATAATCTTTGCGCGAGCCCCCTCTTTGAGAGTGAGAAGCGCCTCTTCCAGACCTTTTATAAGTGTAAAATTACCAAGTTCAAGAAGAATTGGTCCATAATAATTTGCATAGGAGAAGCTACCCAACTGTTTTGCCAGAGCCTCATTTGTAGTAGAGAGGTAGTTACCCTTTAGGTCCAAAGTGGAATACCTAACAAAAACGGTACTGTTCTCCTTAAATGAAGTGCCTGTTCCCTTTTTTGTATTGATAATATAGACACCGCTTGGGAGAGGCTGGATGCTGTCTTTATGTACAACTGAAATATATGATTCAAGTATTCGTTTCTCAATGGAGTCGGAACTCTCAACGACCTCTTTCGCACAAGAGGATAAAAATAGTGCAATGGTTGTGATAATAAGTGCGAAATTGAGTCTGTGTCTGGTATTCATTCGTAAAATTATTTCTTGATATCTGTTAATATTCAATGTGAGCCTGCGCAAAAACATACAAAGTTATAAAAATTTAATTCTTTTTCACATCTAGTACCCAAACCTCAATGAGCAGAGGAGACATTTTGGGAACGAGACCAATTTGGGTATTACCAAAACCGTGCCTTGCAGAGAATATTACATAACATCTCTCTCCCTTTTTGACAGAGATAAGCCCCCTATCCATTCCTGAAAGAAGTTTGCCTTTCCCCACAACTACCCATTTCGGCTGCATAAAGTCAAAATCCATCTCCAAACCCGCCTCGTTTGCCACGCTCTTAATATTTGTGTCATAGAGAGCTCCTTTGCCGGAGTTGAAAATATAGGCTGCGTAATTGATTTTTAATGAGTCTCCCGCAACTGCCTCTACAGAGCCACTCCCCTCCTCCATAACCACTCTCCATACTCCATCTTCAACCACAACTCTGGAATCTGCAAGTGTCTCTACAAATTTGTCTATTGCAGACTCCTGCTGACTCATAAGGTTGAGTTGCTCCTCTTTTGCGCAAGAGAGGGGAATTAAAAAGAGTAATGAAAGTATTAAAAAACTCAGCCTCATTTATTTATAATTATTTCTATTATTTATTGATTTACCGGTTGCGATTGTGCCGTTCTCTTCGCCAGCTCCGTTATCCCCTTTGCATTTATAAAAACTCTGCTCAAGAGCTCTTTCAAAAAATGCGCCAACCTCTTCGAAGTTTATGAATAACTTCCCTCCGGCAGCCCTCTCGTGGCCACCACCATTGAAATGTAGTCTGGAAAATCTATTGACAGAAAAATCATTCACAGACCTGAGTGAAACCCGTATCTGCCCGTCACGCTCGGTAAATAGTGCAGATATATTTACCTCTTTTATGTTTAGCGGCAGGTTTACAAAACCCTCGGCATCCCCCTCACTAAAGTCATAGAGCTGTTGCTCCTCCTTAGAAATGGTAATATACCCAGCACTATACTTCTCAATTATAACCATTTTATTGAGCAGAATATGTCCCATTAACCTCATCCTTTTTTGAGAAAAACCGCCAAAGACCTTATGTTGAAGAGATTCTTTATCTACTCCCACCGAGAGAATATCGGATGCCATCTTAAAAGTGGCACTGTTAACAGAATTTGAGAAGTTGTTGGTATCTGTCATCATCCCCACATATAGCGGTGTGGCAACAGATATTTCAATTTTAGAAACCTCACCCTCCAAAGTCAAAATAAGCCAGTATAGGAGTTCGCAGGTAGAGGAGACCTCTGTATTTGATATAACCAGATTAAAATTATTACAATCCGGAGAGGGGTGGTGATCTATCAATACCCTCTTCGCTCCGGAATCCAGAATGTGGGCCTCAAGTTCGTCCACTCTTTGCAACTGATTAAAATCCAGAGCTATTATAAGATCGCTGCTATCTGCAAGAGCGATAATCTTTTGGGGATCCTTTTTGTATATCAGAATCTTCTCTCTGTCATCCAGAAACTCCAGATAATCGGGATAGTCATTTGGCAATACAATGGTTGAGGAGATACCCTTGGAATGCAGGTAATTTCTCATAGCGACAACCGACCCTACGGCATCTCCATCCGGGTTTGTATGACTGATAATAAGAATGTTGCCGCAAGAGTTTACTAACGCTTTAAACCCTTCTGCTTCCTTTGCATTTATGTATCCGTTCATATTAAAATAATTAGGACAAAAATAGGAAAATATATTGCGGGGTCTAAATATTTATTTTACTTTTGTGGAACTTATTGCGCAAAGCGCATTTACCATAGATAAAGAGAGACTAATATAAATTCTATAATAAACAATGAAAAAGATCTTAATAATTGTTGTAATGCCTATAATCATAATTGTTTTAGGCTATCTAATCTACCGCAGCGTTCAGCAACCGGTAATTTTTGAAAAACAGAGAAAGATAAGAGAGAGTGTATGTGTAGAAAGGCTTAAGGATATCCGGACCCTTCAGGTTGCATACAAATCCAGGTTCAACAAATTTACCGGAGACTTGGACACTCTAATAGATTTCTACAAAAACGGAGAGATTACAATAGTTAGACAAATCGGTTCTATGGATGACTCTGTTGCTGTTGCACAAAAGAGGGTGTTCCGCGACAGTATCAAAATTTCTGTTAGAGATACATTGCTCAAAAGACCGGGTTTTATAGTTGACTCTATTGCCTACATCCCATTCAGCGGAGGCAAAAAGATGGTTATGAAATCTATCATAGCTAAAGTATCCGGAGTAGACGTTCCTCTTTTTGAAGCAGGAGCCCCATTTGACTTCTTACTTCAGGGTCTGGAGAGACAACTTATTGTAAACCTTAATGCAGACAGAGACCTTCAGGGTCGTTATCCGGGTCTTAAAGTTGGTAGCATTGATGCACCAAACAACAATGCAGGTAACTGGGAATAAATATTATGCCTATAATTGTCAATAGTCAGCCTCAGCTGGGAAAGACAACTGATTACAGACTATCCATTCAAGCTGACTTGAATGGATTTTCTTTTTCGGTTACAGACGAAAAGCAGAAGAGCCTTCTCTTCCTCTACTCATCGGATTTCTTAATGGATGTAGAGGATATGGACTCTTTTGTGAAGAAGTGCTCAGATCTCTTTGCCACTCTGCCACTGTTGAGAAGTAAGTTCAGCAGAGTTAATGTCATCTATAACACAGAGAAGTACTCTGCAATTCCTGCCAAATTACACAAAAAAGGAGAGGAGATTAAAGTCCTTAACAAACTTCATAAACTGGACGATCTGGACGAGATAAATACCGTTCGGGTTATAAAAGAGAATATGGTTGTAGTTTTCGCGGTAAACAGTACTTTTCTGAATATGGTAAAGGAGTACCAACCGGAATTTAATCTATACCCATCTGTATTCTGCCACCTGACATATCTGCCTCTTTTTGAAGAGTACAACAAAATCTCCTTTAGCTTTATCAAAGGGGTAGTCTCATTAACAGCCGCAGAGGGCGATAAGATTATCTACTGCAACTCATTCCCTGCTTTTCACTTTAACTCTGCACTCTATTTTCTTCTTTTAACCCTCAAAGAGGTTCAGTTTAATCCTGAGACTACAACTGTTTATATAAGTGGCAACATTCGTGATTTGGAGATTTTCGATATAGCTAAATATTTCTCGAAGATAAAATATTTCCGAAACCCCGAGATACCACTCCCGGACCAGTTTACAGAACTCAAATACTCATCGCTTCTGTTTGAATTATAGCCCCTGTTGGGATTATTCAAGATAAATTTTAAAATTATGAAAAAGAGCTCTTTTTTTATGGGCATAGTGCTAATGGCACTAACTCTGCTTATGTGGGGATGTGAAAAATCTACCACAGATGCGTACCCCTACACTTTTAAGTTTATAACAGAAAACTACAAACCTCTAAACTATATAGAAAACTCCGTTGTAGAGGGGCTTGCTCCCGATTTGCTTAAGGAGATATGCAAAAGAATGAATATTCCATTCATAGTGGAGCTCCTACCGTGGAACGAAGGTTACGCTCTTACTCAAAACACTCCAAATGCAGTCCTATTCTCAACAGTTCTGAACAGTGCCAGGAAAGATCTTTTCAAATGGGCAGGGCCAATTGCCTCTTTAGATTGGGTTTTTTACAGTTTGCCTTCGTTTATAAACACAATTAACTCCCTGGATGACGCAAAAAAGAGCGGAATCAAGATTGGTGTAGTCAAAGACTACTCAATAGAGCAATATCTAAAACAGGAGGGGTTCACAAATTTTATTTACTGCACAGATAATGTAAATGCATTTGATAAACTTATCAAAGGGGAGATTGACCTCTACCCTTGTGATAAAATAACAGCCCAGGCGGCTCTTAAATCTCTAAATAAATCTATCTACTCGGTTACCGCCAAGTATACCATTCGCACAGATCTTTTATACTATGCATTTAACAAGCAGGTTCCGGATGAGGTTGTCGCAGATTTTCAACAGACAATAGATATACTAAAGAGAGAGGGCAAATTAAGAGCTCTCACTCAGGAGTACCTAAATTCACTTGACTCCCCTGGCGTACTTCAGGTTTACACAGAGCAGTATCCTCCCCTCACCTTCCGCAATATTAACGGAGAGATTACAGGTTTCGGTACAGATGTAGCATTGGAGATAATGAAAAGAACCGGTTCGCTTGAGCACATTAAACTCTCCAACTGGAGTAACGGTTACGAACTGGCACTCAATAACCCTAATGTGTGTCTGTTTACTATGGACCGCACCCCATTAAGGCAGAACCTATTTCAGTGGGTTGGCCCTATCGGTACAAATACAACCTGGTTTTACACCAAAGCCGGTTCCGGGATAACCATAACCTCCATAGATAATGCAAAAACATTAACTTCAATAGGTACTGTGACCTCCTGGTTTTCGGACCAGCATCTGAGAAGTCTTGGTTTCAACAATCTGGTTTCCGACTCAGATCCAAAAGTTATGGCAAAAAAACTTATGGATGGAGAGATCAAAGCATTTGTATGCTCCGGCGTTACTTTTGGAGATATACTTAAGGAGATTGGCTATCAGTATAGCTCTGTGGTTCCGGCCTTCTCACTAATGTCATCGGACTACTTCATTGCTTTTTCCAAGAACACTCCGGAATCTGTTGTAAGCAAATGGCAGACAGCTCTTGAATCTGCAAAACAGGACGGGACCTATAACGCAATATATAGTAAATGGTTTCAGTAAACAGTTAAATTGATGAGAATTATAGGAGGTGAGTACAAAGGAAGGCAGATTCTTCCCCCAAAAGGTTTTACGGCAAGGCCTACAACAGATTTTGCCAAAGAGGGGCTTTTTAACATATTGACTAATATGTACAATTTTGACGAGCTCTCTCTGTTGGACCTCTTCTCCGGAACAGGCAGTATCAGTTTTGAGTTTGCATCCCGCGGGTGCAAAAGCATTACAGCCGTAGAGATGAACTCACTCCACTATAGCTTCATTAAAAATACATCTGCAAAACTGGGAATAGAGGGATTGCATATAATAAGGCATAATGTCTTTGATTTTCTGAACATCTGCCACCTAAAATATGACATAATATTTGCCGACCCTCCCTATGATATTGAGGGGCTTGCAACAATTCCCGATAAGGTTCTCTCCCGGGCGCTTCTCAAAGAGGATGGATTATTTATATTTGAGCACCCATCGTCATTTCACTTTGATAAACACCCCAATTTTTTGAAGGAGAAAAAATATGGAAATGTCCATTTCTCACTTTTCAGATAAAATTCTCTTATTTTTTTGCATTCTTGAAAATAGTGACTATATTTGCAGTCCCAAAAGGAACAAGGTTTGGTAGTTCAGTTGGTTAGAATACATGCCTGTCACGCATGGGGTCGCGGGTTCGAGTCCCGTCCAGACCGCAAAACTCCGGAGATCGAAAGATTCCGGAGTTTTTGTTTTTATATTTTATCAGATACAGAAAGCTGCATATAATTGAACTTCTTTTATTGCAAAATTTTAATTATGTTCGGAATAATCAAAATATTCTGATTATTTAGGGCATTCTGATCATATGTGGAGTCTTCCGAGTAGCGGTAAACACACCTGTGCAGAAATAATAACACCTGCGCAGCAGACCGCAGTTTATGGAGAATCTTGTAATAGACTGTAATTCAATCAAAAAGTTATGTGGAGAACTTTAGTAGGACTTATTTCCAATATAAATAACTGACTGTTAATGATATCACTACAGCTAAAACCCCTGAAATAATGACAGCGAGTACTCTTGAGACTCTTCTTTCACAACTTAAAAATAGATAATTTCCAGCAGAAAGTATTAATGTAGAGAGTATCGCAACTGGCATCATCCAGTTAGAATGAATCTCGTCACTTAGCATTAAGAGAATAAAAGGTGCAAATCCATATAGCGCATATACTATAAGGAATAGCTCTTCCCGTGTTTTCTTTATTACATTCTTAATCGGCTCAACACCCGGTTTGAAAATTTGAGCTATTATAAGTGTAATTATTAATGGAATCCAGGCCCAAAACCCCAAAATATCATCTGAAATGCTTGGAATAGCTACATTCATAGAAAAAAGTGAGAATAGTAAGCAAAAACCGATAGCAGGGAAAGACCATCGCGGAAAATCCTTTATCCAACCAATTGTTAATAGCGCAAACATAGAGATGACAGAAGATAATAGCATAATATTTTGGATAACCCCGGGGACACTAAAACCCGAATTAGAAAACATCCAAAACAGACCAAATAATACAAATGGGATTGTTGCCGGTAAAGATAATCGTGAAGAGAATCTTGTTTCCATATTCAATAGTTTTAAAGTATATAATTCAATTGTCTTTATCTCACTCCCCGGTAGGTGACATAATGCTTTTTTCAGAGAATCATCAAACGTTGCCCCTTCTGACATACTTTGTTCTATCATACAGCACAGATGGTCCAGAAAATCACCTAAAATCAACCTGTTCTCAATATTACAATTTTTAAGATACTCTTTGATCTCATTAATTTGCAATTCATTTAGCATCATAAACTAATGGTTTTAAATCAAATAATTGCACCAGCATTAAAATTGACTCTCTTATCTCTTCAAGTTTTGCAGGTGCTGTCTTTATCCCAGATTCAGAAAGTGAGTAATATTTCCTCTCTCTGTTTCCTATCCATTCGCTCTCTGTGATAAGAATGCCCTCATCAACCAGTTTGTGCAGTGCCGGGTAAAGCGCACCTTCTGTAATGACTATTTTTTGAGTTGATAACTCTTTTACTTTTTGAGTTATCTGATACCCATACATTCTCCTCTCATCTTTAATCAATTTAATAATGAGAGGTTTAATTGTGCCTTTTAAAATCTCTTGTGAAAACATAATTTAATATCTTTAGTAATGATGAATGTTCTTTTGCAAATGTAATAAATTTTACGATACCTAATATTATTATGTATAATTTTATTATGTATGCCGATTATAAAATTGGTCGATTCGATCCAATTTTGAAAAGAATTCATCGGGAAAATTTCCGGTTTCACCGATTTTTAGCCTTAATTAGCCGTTTTTCTATTCCCGGGGGATCTGCATCTGCATACTTTTGCATCATAAATTTTTAAAACAACTTTTGATATGAAAATTATTGATGAGGGGAGCAGCCCCCGCCGCGAAACAATACACGGAATAGGCATTGCTGCAATTTTTATTTTAGCCGGTATTTTTATCCTTGGACGCAACCTGGGATGGATTGAACACTCACTCTACAGAATTGTCATCTCCTGGCAGATGCTTCTGATAGTAATTGGTATCTTCTCTCTTATTAAAAGACAGACAACCACAGGGCTTATTCTTATAGGTGTAGGCGGATTTTTCCTCTTGCCACACCTCTTTACTCCCGAATATTACTCTGTAAGGACATTCTGGCCATTGGTCTTTGTACTTATTGGGGTTATACTTTTAGTTCGCCCGAGAAGAGCCTGGAACTGCTGCGATGGAGGTCACTGGAACAAACCTGCACAGCAAGGAACTGTAAACAACGAAAATGGATTTGTTACTTCAAACAACTCTTTCAGCTCAGTTAAGCAGATAGTTCTTGACCCGGTATTTAAAGGTGCAATGCTGTCAAACAGATTCGGAGGCACAGTTCTTGACCTTAGACACACCACTATTGAACCGGGTGAAACCTATATAGATGTAGATTGTGCATTTGGAGGCATCGAGATCTTTGTACCATACAACTGGACAGTAAAAACTGCAGTAAACTCAGTTTTCAGCGGAACAGAGGACAAACGCTACAGACACACCGACCTTCCTGACACAACATTCAAATTAATTATAAGAGGAAACGCATCATTCAGCGGAATAGAAATTAAGAGTTAATTGCCATTTAGATAATCTTAATTGTCAAATTAATAATCTTAATTGCTAAATTTGGGCATAATTTAAATTAATGAAGAGAAATCCATTAATTGAATCATACAACAGAAAGGTGACCTGGACAGCGGTAACAGTTATAGTTACCGCTGTTATCTGGTCACTTTTATCTCTATATGGCAACATCTCAATAGTTCACGCTCTGGTCGGGAGCCTTACATATACCATTCTGCTTGCAGCATCCGGTTACCTCTACTGGTTTATGACTGAGTATATCCGACCAATTCAGGCACAAATTGTTATAGCAATTATAAATCAAGTATTTATAATATCCATCACCTATGCAGTTGCAACCATCTCAGGGATGGAACAACCCGGGCACTTCACAAAGAACATCCCTATTTTTGCGACAGTGGGGCTTTTAAGCTGGATTATACTGGCTCAGTGGTACAGGGCAAATACAATTTCCGATATTAAAGAGTCGGAGATCATAGCATCTGAAGAGTCTGCAGAAAAAACCAACGAAGAGCGATCTAACACAGATGTACTTGATAAGATCTCGGTAAAGGAGGGATCACACATTTATATAATACATCTTAGTGAACTTCTTTACATCCAGGCTTACGGAGATTATGTTATGCTTTTTACAGAAAACAGCAAACATATCAAGGAGCAGACAATGAGATATTTTGAGACTCATCTGCCTGAAACTTTTGTCCGTATCCACCGCTCTTGCATTGTCAATTCCGAGAAGATAGCAAGGGCAGAGCTCTTTGGAAAAGAGAGCTACAATATCCACCTAAAAAATGGCACCTGCCTAAAAGCAAGTGCCACCGGTTACAAATTACTAAAAGAGAGGCTTTTATTATAAGTGACTGTCACTCAACAAAGCCCCACTACCCTTGGCAAGGTTACTCCTACCAATTGTGCCGATTAACTTTTTGGCGTAGTCGTATGAGCAGACATACTCATAGTGGCTCTTGAGTTTGGTGAGGCGCTCAATGAGGTTATGATACATCTCCTGCGAAAGGTTCTGGTCGTCACGAATGATCTTCTCGATATATCTTATATGGCTTGCAAAAAGTGCGATATCGGACTGCTGTTTGGAGAGGATTCTGGCTTTGTACCAGTCGGACTCTATGAGGTTGTTATAAGTAAACATCTCTCTGAATTCAGGTGAGTTAAGATCTTTGCCCTCATAACTTCCGTTAACCATAATGTTAAGCAAAGCCTTTAAAGGCGGAATTGCAGAGTTTATACTTCCGTCACGGAAATATGCCTGAGCAACCTTCTGCTGAGCCTCCACTATATTGAGAATACCATCTGCAAACTGATCCATAGATTGTAACTCAGGTTTTAACATATCATCCGGGAATATCACATTTGGGTTTTCAAACACCCGCCCGAAATATCCGTTAACAAACTTATCTGTAATCCTGTAACCAAGAATTGATGCAGGAATTCTCTTACCATCGAACTCAAAATCCTCTATCTTCTCAAGATCTCCGCTTGCTATCATTAGTTTTGGATCTCTCTCACTGTTACTTAGCCTAGCCCACAACTCCGGAATCAACAGACTCAGGTCGTGATCTATCCTGTATTTGTGACCAATATACCCTGCAGGGGTTGTAAAACCGTGATATCCCGTAAGAATAAACGACACAAGGGCGTTATTTAGGTCAATTATTGGCCACAGTGCATTGAACGGTGCTTTTGTGAGAGCCCCCTCCGAACCCGCTCCGGTGGTGGAAGGAGATTTCCCGGTCAGAGAGCAGATAAAGTCCATAAAGAGTTCCGGAAGCTCCTGATAGTGGAGTGGATTGTAAACTGCCAGAGGGCGTATCCCCTTCTCAGCCGGGTTATTTCTGCGCCCCGGCAAAACAGTGTTCACAGGTACATAGAGCGGCTTACTGAATGGAAGGTTACGAGATATTCTCATACCCATCTCGGCTATATATTTATTTCGCGGATTCACAATATCGTCCCTGGTTTGCAGATACCTCACATTCATAGACGGTTTTCCGTCTACAATACGAGGGTTTGCAGATGAGACAAAGTATTGCGGAACATTTTTATCTGCAACATCTTGGATAAGGTCTCTCATAGGTTGAGTGAATTCATCAAAATTGATAACATCTTCAACCATATTTTTTGCATCTGCAGTTGTGAGCGGTTCAAAATTGGAGATGAAGGTGTTTGGAGAGGCTATGTCGCTCTCTGCCTTGTTGTCTGCACCTCTGTGAATGGCCTCATCGGGGCGCTGAAAGAACCTAAACTCACAGTTCTCCAATATCTTAACGCTCTTATTATCTACAATAGGATTGAGGTTAGAGAGCTCACTTGTGGGAATAACAGTAGAGACCGTAATATCGTCCTCCATCTGAATCTTCACAGAGTGTACATAATCTTGCCTGAGTTTGAATGTTCTCCAGGCTCCTTTATCGTCATATCCTACTCTCAAATATCTAGCAGCCAATTTCTTATTCTTGTACTTTAGCTCATTGCCAGGTTGTCCGTTAAGAATATCTACGGTAAAGAACTTTTTCCAGTCACTGCCCCACTCCTCTCTGTAGAATCGTTTAACAATAAAGGCTATACCCTTAATGTACTGAGGAATGGAGTCGAGCCAGGCATTGTACTCATCTACAAATTCACTAGAGGGGGTGAGCATTTTAATTGATGAGCCCATAGAGCGTTTATTGCTCAGAAAGGTCCTGCTGGTGTTCTTGGCAGGTTTAAGCGGGCTTGAGTCTTTAAACCGGTTTGAGTAGTTGTAGTTAATGATCTCATCAACCATTTTAAAGTCACTTTCAAAATCTTTAATGAAGAATGACCCGGATATTATGGAGTCAGATATAGATTTTGAGATTTCCGACTTGCCGCCACCCGAAACAGTGCAGGGTTTGTGGATAAAAACACCCTCCGAATTGGTCTCCACAAGGCGGTAATTAAGCGTACCAACTGCCTTCTCCATTGAGTATTTCTGGCCGTTTGGAAGTATGTATGTATGTTTTGGCAGCAGTTTAATGCTGTACTCCTGTTTTTTCTTTGTCCAGGAGATTGTCTGCTTGTTTATGTCAAAACGGCACAACTCCGGAACATATAAAATATCGGGATAGTTTCTGTCAATACCGTATCCTTCCGGTTTAATATCAATGATCTCCGGAAATAGTTTGGATACCGCATCAAGGGAGGTTGTAAAACTCTCCGGTTTAGTAATCTGCCCCTCTCCCTGGTTATATGAAGGGAATATCAGAGCACCGCCTGCGTGCTCCTCCTCTGCATTACCCAGCAGGTTTGCAGCGTATGATATAAAGGTCTTAACCTCTTTCTTTGAGTATCCGAAATAGTTATCTGCAATAACTGTCACAATAACACCCTCATCGGTTCTCATCGTAAGTTTAAAAGCTGAGCCGTCGTTATAGAGCTCGCTCTCCTTCTCCCAACACATACCGTCTCTCTTTTGTCTCTCGGTAGCTTCAGAAATATTCGGCAATCCAACCTCTTTTTTGGTCAGTTTGCAAAGCTGCGGAGCCAATATTATACAGCCTGTATGCCCGCTCCAGGTCTCAAAATCAAGGCCGGCATCGTTTGAGATATGGTAAGGCGAACCTCCGTTTCCAAAGATAGATTCAACAAAATCCAGATTTGAAACCAGTGATCCCGGTGCAAAAAATCTCACCTCCATACTCTTTTTCGGGTATAGACCATCAACTGAAGGGCTCACTAAAGGTCTCATTAGCAGAGAGACAAATATGCTCCCCTTTTTGTCGTAATCTTGAGTGAACGGCAGGGTAAAGAGATCACCCTCAATAGTTGTAGCTTTTTTTAACAGAAGCGCAGCAGTTTTTACCGGAACTGCCTTTTTGTCATCGGGAATGGGTAAACCACCCTCTGCAATATGAAAAACTCCCTTGGTGGTCCTTCTGTCGTTTCTCGGATTATGCAGGATACCCTGTTTAATTCTATACGAGGTGAGGTATTCAGATGTGTAGTCGTCTCGTTTCTCAGGGATAGAGAGCTCTCTTGCAATACCGTAAAAATCGAGTGTAAATGTAAACGATGGAATACTAATCTCGGGTGCATCAACCCCTTTAAAATAGTTCCGGATAAAGTTTTGAATACGCTGGTCTGCAGGGCAGAGGTACTGTTTAAACTGCCTCTCCCTCTCGCGATAGTTTATTATTAGTGATTTGGCAAGATGCAGGAAACCATCTGAATCATTCTCCTGATAGTTATCGTCTATAAGCCCAAGCGCCTCCAGTCTCAATTTTATGTACTGATGAATATACTCTTTTGAATTCTGTTTTGAATTCTCAAAAAACCCCAGTGACTCCTTCTGATTCTTCATATTTTGAGATATTGATTAATTTTTGAGATATTGTGTAGTTACGTTGTAAGTGAATAAAAATATATGCAAAAATAGTTCCTTAAAACAATAAAACGTTTGTTAAACCGATATAATTTGGATTGACCCAAAAAAAGAGTCATATTTGGTACGACTAATTTTAGAATTATTGAATTAAATCACGATGAAAAAGATTACAACTATATTATTTGCAATTATCTGCACAACCCTCATTCAGGCACAGAGCAGTAAAGAGACAACATACTCCACAGAAAAAGATGTTGAGATATTTAACAAATATGTAACACATATGCAGGAGAAGAGCAATCTCTCTTTTGACGCTATCATAATTGAGACAGCAAAATTCTTTTTAGGCACCCCATATGTAGGACACACTCTTGAGATAGTACCCGAAGGGTTGGTAGTTAACCTGAGAGAGCTGGATTGCACCACTTTTGTAGAGAGTGTGTTTGCACTTTCAAGAACAATCCGCGACAGTTATAAAGGCAAAGCTGCTACTTTTGAGCAATTTACAAAAAACCTTAAAGATATCCGTTACAGAGGTTTGCAGGTAGGAGATTATGCAGACAGGCTTCACTACACTACAGATTGGATTTATGAAAATCAAAAAAAGGGGCTGGTAAAAAATATAACCAAAGATGCGGGTGGAAAAGAGCTTAAAGTTGACCTCTATGCAATGTCCACAAATCACGAAAAGTATAAGCAGCTAAAAGGAGACGAAGCGCTCACAGCTAAAATAAGAGGCATAGAGCAGGCAGCTAACAGTCGTAAAAACTGGCATATCCCAAATACAGAAATAGAGAAAAACTCTGCAAATTATAAAAACGGAGATATGGTAGGGTTTGTAACCACCTTCAAAGGTATGGACCTCTCTCACGTTGCAATTATCTATTGGGAGGACGAGAGACTCACCTTTATTCACGCCTCAAGTACAGAGAAAAAGGTGGTAATAGAAAAGCATACCCTTCAAGAGTATGCTCAAAAATCTAAAACAAACAATGGAATTATGGTTGCCAGGCCTCTTTAGGCAAGTTACCTTCCTCCTCTGTAACCTTTTCCAACACTTCCACTTTGAGAGCAGGTACCCGGTGCTTGTCCGTTAGCTGTTCCGGTACAGTCACCACTCTGATTTACGGCGCCCCTACTTCTAAAAGATCCATTACCCGCATTAGTGCTGTTCTGATTTCCTTTTCTTTTATATTGCTTCCCATTCATAAAACTATTATTGCTAATAATCTCATCATACTTCTCTTGTGTGAGAAAAGCAGGAGCGTAGGTTCCATTAAGTGCATAAATCTGGCGAACAGACGCTTTCAAGTGGTTTACAGATCCCTTTAACAGATTCTCTATTACCATTTTTATGTTTGCGTTTTGAATGGTCTCAAGAACCTTTGTGTAATCTGCAACATCCTTCTCCTCAAGATATGCTGTTGCTTTGTATGCCTCCAAGGCTGTAACTCCCTTCGCTATAAGATTATCATAATATGCCTTACGATCTCCGTCTTTAAACTCCCCTGCAGGACCAACAGCAGGATAAGTTATTGAGTAGAAATAGAACAACTTCTCTACGGCTGCAATATGATTTGCCTCTGCTTTGGCAATCCTGGAGAAAGGTGTAAGTTCAAATTTATCAAAGAAGTAAGTGTATACATCTCTCGCCAATTTTTCGTCTTCTCTCACTGCATAAAGAAACTCAATTTCATTTGCGGTAAGATCTGCAGTGGTATCAAATGCCGGACAAAGATTAGTGGTGATAAACGATGTAGTACCATCCACAGCAACCGATAGGATTTCAACCTCAGTATTGAGAATCTCTTCCTGAGGGATATCACTTTTTTCACAGGAGACTAAACCTATTGTTAGAAGTCCTGAAAATAGATAGATTAAAGATTTTGTTTTCATTTTTATTAGTATTAATGTTTAACTGCTTTTAACCATTAACCGAACGAAAATGAATTTACCCTACCCTATTTAGAAAACAATTTGCACCGATACTATCGGGGTGAAGGGAACGGCTTGGGAATAAATATTTAGTACACCCGACTGACCTCCGGATGCAAATGGCAATGCATCAATATATTTATAGTTAGAATTATTAAACAAATTCAGAACTGACAACCCTGCTTCAATTGAAAATTTTGCGCGTGTAAGTCTATAATTCAGAGATATATCAAATCTTTTATAGTCATTACTAACCGGATCGTCACCTAATGCATTTTTATAAGGGTTTATATATCCAGATCCAAAAACAAATGTAGATGATATATAAAATGAAGATAAGGCTATAACTGCACCTGTTTTGATCTCAAAAGGGGTATACTCTTTTTTAGGCAGATTAAGTGATTGATAATGTTCATTTACTCGAGATAATGAAGTTGAAATAAAAACATTTGAGCCTTTTATCTCTTTGTCAATTAATATATCAACACCCATAACCTCTATATTTGTTTTTACAACATCTGCACTGCCTCTGTATCTGCCAAATCTTAAAACATCTGAACTCTTCTTAAAAAATCCCTCAGTGGTTAACAGCCATCCTTTTTTAGAAAAGGAGGCACCCAGAACAGTATGGAGAGCAGATATAACAGGAACATTGTCATTATCGGCAATTTTCCAGATATAAGAGTAGTTATTGGAATTATCAATAAATGGAACTTTATTAATGAACTGATTGTACAACCCGACTCCGGCAGTAATTTTAAATTGATCAGAAATTTTGTAAGTCCCTTGTAATCTTGGTTGAAAATAACTATTCCCTAAAAACCTGTCCAATCTTAACCCTAAATTGATATAGAAATTTCTTATTACAAGATTTTCGTTTACAAAGGCACCTATCTTACCTGATGCATCATTGATTCCATTATGATTACCAAATAACCATTTGTATGAGAATCCTGCATCTAAGTTGCCGTTGTTCCCCGTATTAATCTTATGAGTAATCTCTGCTCCGCATTCTCCAATAAGATTTTCCGTTAAGAAAGAGAGTAAATTCTGCGATCTGTATTTTTTAATGTTTTCTGCATCTAACAAATTTGAAGAGTAATGGCCTGTAATTGATGTTTTGCCTCCAACATCGCTCCAATCTTTGTCCAGTTTAAGAGAAAATGCATACTGATTGTTGCTCTCCCTGGCATCGTATGAGTTGTCACCGTAATCCAAAGTGTAATTAAAATTATCCTGCGCATAGTAGAAGCTTGCAGCAAGATTACTCTTTGGAGTCAACAAAGAGCTAAATCTTAAATTCAAATCTCTGAAACTGTAATCCGGCTTAATGTAAAAATCATTTTGAGTGCTTAAAGAGGAGTTTTCGGAACCCCTTCCATATGGGTTCAACTTATCTATATCATATAGATTATAGTATGTTTGTCTGTAAGAGGCCATAATTACCGATCTGTTCACCAAGGGAGCAGATGCAAACAAATTCATTGTTAAGTTGTTAATGTTTGCTTTAAAAACCGGTCTGTAGGCATTACCGTCAATTCCTATTATATCCACAATAGCACCGGTGGCATCTCCCTTTGTTGCGTTATAGCCCCCCTTATTAAGGGCAATCTCCTTAATAATGAAAGGGTTAATTGAACTAATCTGCTCGTTGAAGTTATTTAACGAAAAGAGTCTGAACCCATCTATTCTAATAACACTCTCTCCATTCGTAGAGCCCCATACAGAGAGAAAAGATGGCTCACCGGATGACCTCACTCCGGGCATCATCCGTAAAAGGTTAAAGACAGAATTATCTCCGTTCCCTGGTAAAAATTTTGCAATATTATAGTTAACTCGAATTAGGCCTGCAATACTCCCGGATTGCATTGCTTTACTATTTAAATATGCTTTTACAGTAACAGTATCAAGAAAAGAAATTGCCGGATTTAGGTAGATTCTGTTATTTTCTGACAACTCTAAATTTGCGTTGACAGTTGTGAAACCCAGATAGCTAATAGTGGCCTCTACCCTGTTTTCTTGTGAAACAGGAATATCATCTTGCAAAACAATTGTAAAACCACCATCTATGTCTGAGTAATAACCTTTTCCACGCAAAGAGATGTATGCGTAAGGGAGCCTCTCTCCGTTTACTGCACTCATTATTATCCCCTTAATATATTTTTTAACGTTAATTTTCGATTCCGATTGTATTTCATTGTTATAGTCTCGATTTGAGACAATTGAGTTTGAATTAAACGGAGTAATTACTATGACATTTTCAATCGTCTTTATCCTAAAAGGAAGGTTTACAAGAAGCGCAGCAATAGCCTGCTCTACAGTAGAATACTTTCCATCAATTGATATCTTGTATTCAGACAGATTGGACTCATTAAAGGATAAAGAGGTACTGTATCTGATGCTTAAATCGCTTAAAATTCTATTAATAGATACAGAATTATATTTTAAGATAATATCTTCTGCACTGACAAACTTGTAGATAAATAGAAAACAGAGTAAAAAAATGAATTTCCTCAAGATATTTATTGAATTATTAGAGTATTAATAAATTTACATCTAAACCGTGCGTAAATATATTAAATGGTTTTCTAAAAATCTAATAAACCACTCCTTTTACAAATATCCGTTATCGAGTTATTGCACTCTCCGGGCAGACCTCCATACACTTTCCACATTTGTAGCACATAGTCTGGTTAATCTCGGCATTTTTAAGCTCTCTTTTAATTGCTCCCTCAGGGCATTCAACAATACACTCTCCACAACTTGTACATTTAGTCATATCAAGAATAGGATCGTGCACTGTTAATGGGACGACAGTATATATTGCATTCTCAGGACATTCAGGTATACATTTTCCACATCTGGTACATTTTCCCTGATCTATTACAGGAGGAGACTGGCCAAGCTCTCCAGTTTTGGTAACTCCGTTATAAGTACAAATAGTATAACATTTCCCGCATTTAGTACACTTAGATTGATCCAGGACAACAGAAGATGGAATAATTGCACCCCTGTCACACTTTGCTAAACACCTTCCACACTTGATACAAAGAGAAGTATTAATAACTGCCTTCTTATTACTTTTAGTTATTGCTCCAGATACCGGGCATACACTAGAACATCTTTCTATACAACCGGCACATTTGGAGTTTATTACAGAGTAGTATCTTACATTATAGGTAATGGCTTTCCCCTCCCTTTCACATACAGTTACGCAATCACCGCAACCGACACACGCTTTGGCAATTGTGTATTTTAAATTATTGGTAGGAAGAGATATCGCATTGTCTGAACAAAAAGGGAGGCATTTCCCGCACAGATTGCATCTCTCTTTATTTATAAAATAGTCTATTGCCGAGATATCGATAGCATTAAACTTGCAAACTCCCTCACAAATTCCGCAATTTGTGCACTCCTCTTTTTTTATGCTATAGCTGCTCAATTGCGGTAAAACAATTGCGCTGTAGTAGCAAACTTTTAGACACTCTCCACAACCAATACATCTATCTCTTTTGATAAAATATGGCGGATATAACCACTCCTCCTGGCAGGCTTTTAAGATTGGAACAGATAAAAGCAACAGACTACCCTGCATCCACTTTTTAATAAACTCTCTGCGCTCAAATATTTTTTCACTCATTTTGCAAATACATTAAAGTGAGATTCTACATTCAACTCTTCCAAAAAAAAGCTTCTGGCCTTGTTGACTATTATTTACCAATCCTGTAACTGCTACAATTTGGAGAAACTTTGCAAATCTTTTTCCATATTCAAAGTTCAATTCCGATAAAGGAATACTACCCATTGCCGCCGAGTATTGCAATTTAAAATGAGTTTTTATAGAAGGAAATGATACTCTGGCACCTATCTGCAACAACGGTAAAGCATCTCTTGAATCTAGCCTTAATACGTCACCCATAAATAAATTACTATATGAATTAAGTATTTTTGCCGATTCATCAATCTTATAAGAACCAATATATCTGGCATTAACAGAAAATTTATTTTTACTGGTTACTAAATTTGACTCTAAGGCTAAAATATAAATAATTGCATTATTTTGATCGGATATTTGATACAGCACCTCCGGTTTAAAGGTAAGATTTGCCGGCATCACAACTTTTAAAAACAAACCGGGTATATAAACGATATTGTTAATTAAACTGCCAAATTCAGAATAGAGCACCAATCCAATATCCTCAATTTTAAATCCCCTTTTTCCTCCGTTTTCCGAAAACTCAGACTCAAACTCATTAGTTTTTGCTTTTGAGGGTGAATATTTTATAGAGAGACCGGCAAAATTTGTCTCTCCGGGAGTACCTCCTATTAACGCTAAGTTCCTGCCTTGAACTACATCGTATAAATAACCTACCGAACAAAACAGACCATTTCTGGAGAACCCTTTTATAACAGTACCACCATTAAAATTTAGAGCCCAGGCATTTTTATTATACTTATAATTCACCCCCAACATCCTCTCATTCAACAAAAAATAGTCATCTAATGTTGCAGATTGAATTCCGGCTGTAACTCTGCTGTTACTCCCTTTGTATTGATAGAAGAGCTCTCTAATCCCAAAATGGCCATTATTAAAATTGTTCTTTGAATCTAAATCTACTCTATCCCAATACTTATATCCAATTTCTGAAAATAAAACAGAATTTTTAAAAGAGTAGTCCAATCCTAAAAAACCCATAGAGTTAAAGATTGCATTATTTGTAAGATAACCGGCACCTAGGGTTACTTCTGATGCCCAATAGAGTTTGCTTTGACCAAATGGCTTAAGGTTTGAGCTTAACTGACTCCTACACTCCCATTGTGCATACATAGGAGATGCTATAACAAACAGAAATAATATAAATAGTACTCTTTTCATATCAACGCCTATTATCTATGCATAATGATTGTTTTTTACAACTTCCAAAACATTCACCGCACATTATACAATCCTGGATATTTAGTGACACTTCCGATTTTTCGTAAACTATTGCATTTGTTTTGCATAAATTACTGCATATCTTGCAATTGACACAAGTTTCACTCTTAGTTAGTTTTCTTGCCCCGGGTATGAGAGTGACCCACCCCAGGACAAGTCCTACTGGACAAATTGCTCTGCAAAAGGGTCTATAAATAAGAAGAGACGATATTAATAAAATAATTACCAGAGAGAATCCGGCAATATTGTGAGTTCTTAGGTTATATATGGACTTAAAAGGATCATAATGTCCCCAAAGATAACTCATTGTAATTGCAGTCTGCACAAAAAAAAGAATTAGAACTGCCAATCTTATTCGCCTTAAGATAGTTTGAGCTTTAAGAGATGTTAAAATCCTGAACCTTGAACCGGCAAAAAGAAACTCTTGAAGTGCCCCTAAATGGCAAAGCCAACCGCACCAAATTTTACCAAAAAAATATGTAAGAGGAATGAGTGATAAAAACCAGATAATCGTAATCCACGCAATGCTTTTACCCAAGAAAAGAAGTAGTGTATTCTCCATACTCATTATCATACAAGGGCATCCACCCTTATAAAATCCGAAATACGCAAGAGTTGACAGAAGGAAAAGAGGTCTTAGTTTCCTGATGAAATCATTTTTAATAAATAGAGAGATGAATATCAGGAGTAAAAAAAGTGACCCTAGCTCTATAAGAAATCTAAGATCAGATTTTGTTAAAAACTGAGTAGTTGTCTCTTCCAATGCAGTAAAATCTACATTTTCCGTAAATACATCTTGTAGCATAAACTACTCTTTCTTAAGAGTTAAAGTTCCAAATCCCCCCTCTTTCTTACAACTCCTTTCTACTTTAATAATACCCTCTTTTTTAGAATCTTTTAATACCTGTATCTTCAACTGTCTGGTAAAAGTTCCTGGCGAACTCTCTTTCCAGGGAGTACCTCCCAAGATCTTCAATCCATCTGCAGTAAACTTAGTATCTGACAGTGTTAACTCACAAACTCTATGGGTATAGATAACAACGGCTTCAACTATTACCTCATCTCCCTCTTTATAAAACTCTTTTTTATCTCCTGTTATGCTTAACTTTATTTCACAAGCCAAACCAACAGTAGTAACTAATGTGGCTATCAACAGAGTGCTCAAAAATTTTCTTTTCATAATATAATAATTAATTAATTTACAATGTTATATACGCCATCCCTCTCCTCTATCTTTAATCCAAAAGGGAGAGTAACAATCTCTAAAACAAGAAGAGGATTATCAAGCTTTGAAAAGTTGCCGGTATAATTAAAATTGAGATTTTCGTCATATGAAATTGAAACGTTATATTGTCTTCCAATCTCATCAATTACATTCTTTAGAGGTTCTGCTTTGAATAAAAAATTATTCTCAATCCAGCTGTTTTTTAGATCATACTGTATAGATCTCTCCACAATAAAGCTCCCTTCTGAATTCCTGAATAATCTTGTATTATTTTCAAGTGTTGTTCCCTGTTCTACTCCGGGAGCTTCAACACCAACTTTTCCACTATAGCAGGTTACACTAAAATTATCTCCTCTTGAGAAAACATTAAATTTTGTACCCAAAACCGAGACAACTCCGTTAGAAGAGCTAACCTTAAAGTCAGACCCTCTCTTTACCGTAAAAAAGACCTCACCACTCATTTTTACAGCTCTTTCCTTAAACCAAAGTATTGGTTTGTAGCTTATGCTGCTTAGTGAATTTAGTGTCACTCCACTACCGTCCGGAAGAGTCACTGTTAACCTCTCGCCAGTTGAGGCTTCAAAGCTCTTTACATAAAGTGAGGGGATGAGTAAAACAGCTGCAAATATTGCTGCAACTGCCGTTGCAAATTGAAATCTTCTTTTATACCTGAAGAGAAATGGTGTTTTTACAACCAATGGTTCCAAAGAGACAATCTCTGCAAAATTGTCGGCCCATATCTGATCTTTGGTTCTGCTCCACTTAGGTTCTACCTTTATATTTTTCATCTCTTAAAAATTTGGAGATTATTTTAATCTATTTAGTAACTATACTCTTATTATATTGCCCAAGTCTTCTCTTCAACAGAGCAAGCGAGTTGCTTATTCGCTTCTCAACCGTCTTTACACTTATATTCAAACTTAGTGCAATCTCTTCGTATTTAAGTCCTTGCGATCTACTCATTAGAAATGTCTCTCTCTCCTGACTGGTCATTTCAGATAGCGCTTTTGAATACAACCGCTTAATATCCTGATACTTTAAATTATCCTCTCCTGTCAACTCACTGTTCTCAATAGTGATCGAGTTTACAAAATTAAGCTCTGTTTTCTTGCGTCTAATTTTTGATATATAGGTATCTGAAGCCATTTTATAAAGCAGATTCTTATCTTTATCCGGATGAAGGTAGATACCCTTCTCCCAAATTCTTGTAAAAACATCCTGTGCAATATCTGAGGCCATCTCCTCGTCGGAGCATTTAAAAAATATAAAGCTCCTGATTGAATCGAATTTTTGGTCAAACAGATATTTAAAATCTTCTTTGGTCAATTTTTTCACTCTTTACATTATTACCGAACGAAACCAAAAATACCCTAATTAATATTAGAAAAAAAACCAGAGATAACTCTGGTTTTAGACAAATATACAATAATAAAATATTTACTGAATTATCTCTTTTTGCTTTTATCGTCTTTAACATCGTTATAGTCGAGACCTTCACGATATACACTCATAGCGGCAAGACTCATACCCATACTTGAGTAGCCTCCGTCGTGAAAGAGGTTCTGCATTGTTACCTTTTTCGTGAGGTCGGAGAATAGAGTTATAATATAATCTGCACACTCCTCCCCTGTTGCATTTCCGAGCGGCGACATCCTCTCGGAGAAGTCATAGAGCTTGTCAAAACCCATAATTCCTCCACCGGCTGTCGTGATTGTGGGAGATTGAGATATTGTGTTGATTCTTATATTCTTCTCCCTTCCATAGATATAGCCGAAACTTCTGGTAATAGACTCCAGCAAAGCTTTGGCATCTGCCATATCGTTATACCCATAAAGAGTCCTCTGAGCAGCAACATACGAGAGAGCTACAACAGAGCCCCAGTCATTAATTGCGTCCAGTTTGCGGCAGCTCTGCAGAATCTTGTGAAAAGATATTGCAGATATATCAAGGGTTTGGTGCAGATATTGGTAGTTAAGGTCGTCGTATGTGCGCCCTTTGCGAACATTTGGAGACATACCAATTGAGTGAAGCACAAAGTCAAACTTACCACCCAGGTACTCCATACCCTTGGTTATTAAGTTTTCCAGATCCTGAACATCAGTTGCATCTGCAGGTATAACAATTGTATTGCATTTATTGGCAAGGTCACTTACATTTCCAAGCTTCATTGAGGCCATTGTATTGGAGAGCACAAACACTCCCCCCTCTTCATACACTCTCTCTGCTGTTTTCCAGGCAATAGAACTTTCGTTGAGGGCTCCAAAAATAAGACCTCGCTTTCCTTTTAGTAGATTATAAGACATAGTTTTCTTTTTTACACTCTTTAAAACATATCTGAATTGATATTGTTCAAACAAGAGAAGCCTTCTAAACTTTATCAAATGGAATTTGTTTTTAAGTAAAACATATTTATCTTTGCATTATTATTTCTTATGGAAATTATTTCTTATAGACATATAAAAAAGATTATAACAAAACTCTACTACAAAACAATATGAAGAATAAGATTATAGCATTTGTTAAAAAGGAGTGGCTCTGGTTTGCCGGAGGTGCTGCAGGGGCCCTAGGAGGATATTTATACTGGTACTTCATAGGTTGTAACAGCGGAACCTGTCCAATTACATCCTCGCCTACTAACAGCACACTGTATGGCATCCTGCTGGGAGGTCTAATTTTTAATATGTTTAAAAAGAGCGAGAAGAGTAAAAATGGTTGATTACTTCAAGGATAAGGCAAAAGAGTGGGACAGCCCAATGAAGATTGATATGGCAGATAAGTTTGTTTCGGAGATGTTTAAAAGCATAAACTTTACAAACAATCTAAAGGTTCTTGAATTGGGTTGCGGTACAGGCCTGGCCGGTCTTCAGATAGCTCCCCTTGTTAAATCTATTGTATTTTTGGACAGCTCAACCCAGATGATTGAGGTACTTAAAGAGAAGATTGAGGGGTTAACTTTAAAGGAGAGATCATCAGCAATAAAGGATAGTTCGACTATAATAAATGGAACAATTGATAAATACACAACTCCTGACATCGATGTAATCTTCTCACTTATGGCAATACACCATATAGAGAATACCCAAAAGACTTTTGAGCATATATCATCAATTCTTAAACCGGGAGGTCTGTTTGTAATAGGCGACCTAAAAGAGGAGGATGGTTCGTTTCACGGAGGTGAGTATGTGCCTCATAATGGATTTAATGTCCAACAACTGGCACAACAACTCGAGAACAGCGACCTGGAGGTGGTAAAAACATATACCTACAATAACTTAAGTAAGAATGGAACTGATTATGAACAGTTTATTCTTATTTCTAAAAAAGCACAAAACGACATAAAATCGTGAAAATAAAAAAAAAAAAACAAATATAATAAATCAAGCAATTAAAAGAATATTAAAACATTATGAAGACAATACATCTTACAAAAGAGGAGTTTCTAACAAAAGTTGCAAACTACGAAGCAAATCCACAAGAGTGGAAATATCTTGGAGACAAACCGGCAATTATTGACTTTTATGCAGATTGGTGCGGCCCGTGCAAAACGATTGCTCCAATTCTGGAAGATCTGGCCAAAGAGTACACAGACAGCATCTATGTTTATAAAGTAAATACAGAGCAGGAGCAAGAGCTTGCCGGAGCATTCGGTATCCGCAGCATTCCATCGCTACTGTTTGTGCCAATGGAGGGATCACCTCAAATGGCAATGGGAGCACTTCCAAAAGCCTCCTTTAAAGAGGCTATAGAAAAAGTGCTGCTAGGGAAGTAACCTTGCCAAGGGTCGTGGGGCTTTGCTGATAATGAGCTGCTTGAGTATTCTGGCAGCTTTTTTTTTGTAAATAAAAGCCCCACAACCCTTGGCAAGGTTATTTTCGTAGGAATTTTTTAAGAGATTTGTCTATATATTGTAATTAGAGATAAAAGATTTAACTTGTACATAGATTCTTGGGACATTACAAGAGTTACAAAATAGAGAGTGCCTTTAGGTATGATAGATAAAAGAGGTGATGAACAGATTGTAACGGATTTTCTCAATGGCGACAGAGAGAGCTTCAGAGTTCTGGCAGAGAGGTATAGTGATACTCTCTTCCGGGTTGCGATGGGATATCTGCACTCTAAAGAGGACTCCCAGGATATGGTTCAGGATGTTTTAGTCAAGGTGCATAGCTCACTGGGAACTTTTAAGGGAGACTCCAAACTCTCAACCTGGCTTTACAGGATAATGGTTAATGCCTGCCTGAATGAGATTGACAGAAAACACAGACGAGGTATATTTGACCGAGTAGAAGATGTTATGGCAAAAATTGCAAACAGAGGTGGCGCAGAGAGGGATCCTCAGGAGAGTATGATTGCAGATGAGGTAAAAATTGCGGTTCGTAAGGCGATAGATTCACTCCCCGATAAACAGAAGACGGCATTCATACTTCAAAAGTACCAGGATTTGTCGCAAAAAGAGATATCTGCAATTATGCAAATTTCCGAAGGTTCTGTTGAACAACTCCTTATGAGAGGGAAAGAGAATCTGAAAAAGAGATTAAAGCATATTAAAGCAAACTAAATAATCAAAGAACAAATTAATTCTCAACGATATGAAAAAAGAGAAATGGGATAATTTAAATGAGCTGGATTTAGTGGATAACTATGTCAAAAGCGAAAGGGGTATAGAGCCCGATCCGTCTCTTGTCTCAAAATTGATCTCCACGATAGAGGCTATTGAGCATTCCAGAGCCGGTGTCAATGAGATTGGGATAACAGGTGCCAATGAGATTACGAAAAGCAGAAATAATCAGATATTTATGAGTGCACTTTACAGAGTTGCAATTGCAGCAAGTATAGCACTGATACTTTTTTTGGGAGTTTCGCTTGGGTCATCCTTTAAAGGTTCCGTTAACTACGAGATGTCTGTCAATATTAATGATAACCAGATGGAAAATCTGCATATTTACACCGCAGATGAGTAATTATTTAGAGAAGATTGGAAATTTAAGATAAAAGCAATGAAAACAGAACTAAGAAGCAGGATTTTGGTATGGAGTGTCATTTTACTGGCACTTCTCAATATTAGCACTATCGCAGCAATTCTAGTTAATAACAGTGCAAATTCATCTGCAGAGGAGTCCATAATTATCGACCCGGAGAGCTCCCCTCTTAACGGTAGATATCTAAGAGAAGAGCTTAATTTCAATCACGACCAGATAGAGATTTTCCGACAGGAGAGCAGAGAGTTTCGTCAAAGTGCAAATAGAGTCATTGAAAAGCTCAACAGATATAAGTCTCTGCTGTTTGAAGAGATACACCGGGAGAACCCCGACAGGTTAAAAACCAAAGAGTATTCGGACTCTATCGGGCACGCCCACTCTCAACTCAAAGAGATGACAGTAGATTTCTATCTGAAGATACGCAAATGCTGCACCGATGACCAGACCGTAAAACTTGAAAAGATATTTGCCCCCCTGTTCCGTGACAATCCTCAAATGAGAGGAGCCGGCCAGGGTCACGGGCGACGAAGATAACCTTGCCAAGAGTCGTGGGGTTTTGTTGATAATGAGCTGCTTGAGTAATTGAGCAGCTTTTTATTTACACAAAAGCGTAGGAATATATAAAGAGAGATGTCTTATAATCGGAAACAATTTGAAACAACAATTAAAATTTTAGAAAAAATGAAAACAAGAATTGTATTAATAGGACTTGCACTGGCAGCATCAACAACATTTGCGGCAGCACAAAATAACAGTGTTAAAACAACAGCTATTCACAACAACAAAAGTTGCTTTGTAGATGCAGATAAAAACGGCGTATGCGACAGTTTTGAGAAAGGAACCTGCACTTTAGGCAACGGCAAGGGGCTGATGGATGGCAGTGGTCGAAGAGAAGGTTTAAGAGATGGTAGCGGTCGCAGAGAAGGTTTGAGAGATGGTCAGGGGATGAAGAAAGGAGATAGAAATGGAAATGGTTTGAGAGATAGCCACAGACACAGGAGGTAACCTTGCCAAGGGTCGTGGGGCTTTGCTGATAATGAGCTGCTTGAGTAATCTGGCAGCTTTTTTTTATAAAAAGAAGCACTGAACCCGGAGCTAAAATGCTAAACTCCTTATAATCACGAAAGCCCCACGACCCTTGGCAAGGTTATTTTTAACGCCTCATACAGAATCTGTATGGGGTGTTTTGCTATTCGGCCGGTTCCGTCCAGGATTTGCTGGCGGCAAGATGTGCCGGGAGCACAAACGGCAGTTTGGATAGCGGCACTTCTGACCATCGGGAAGAGCCGCTGCTCCCCTATCTCAATCGATATTTTGTAATGCTCTCTCTCATAACCGAAGGAACCGGCCATACCGCAACATCCGGTTGGAAGTGTCTCCACCTTGTAATTAGCCGGTATAGATAGCATCTTTGCAGATGCCTCCACGCTGGCCAGAGATTTCTGGTGACAGTGGCCGTGCAGGATTATCTCCAGCGGCGAGTCTGTGAAGAGCGATCTATCTATATTCCCCGCCTCAAACTCTCTCATTATGAACTCGTCATAGAGCAGACAACTCTTAGACAACGCTTTGGCATCTTCCTTTAGATTTGCAGATACCAGGTGTGGATATTCATCCCTAAATGAAAGTATTGCAGATGGCTCTATACCAACCAACGGAGTCTCTGGAGTGATTATATCTTTGAGCGCTTCTACATTTCTGTTTGCAAACATCTTTGCCCGCCTGAGCATCCCCTTTGAGATTGCAGCCCTTCCACTTTCGTAATGTTTTGGGATTACTACTTCATAACCCAGAGTGTTGAGCAGATCAATAAAAGCAATTCCAACCTCGGCCTCGTTGTAGTTTGTAAACTCATCTGCAAAGAGATAAACCCTTTTTTGCCGTGCAGAATCTCGCAGTTTCAGTGCAGAGTAGCGGCGAAGTGTAACTTTTGATAGTAAAGGGATGTTACGGTTGGAGGAGAAACGCAGTATCTTCTTAATTATAGAAGAGGAGAGTCTGTTTGAGGCAAAAAAGTTATATATGCCCGGAAAAAGAGAGCCAAAACTTTGAACCTGAGCCATTCTGGAGATCATAAAAGAGCGAAAAGGGAGCTCTTTTAAATTAAAAAAACTACGCACATCGTAGTGGTGCTGCAGAAACTCTGCTTTATACCTTGCCATATCTACATTGGAGGGGCATTCGCTTTTACACGCTTTGCAGGAGATACACAAATCCAGTGCAGCCACTATCTCGGCCTGGTCAAAGACCTTTTTGGTACGAGGTCTGGTTAACAGCTCCCGCAAAATATTAGAACGACCTCTGGTAGAGTCCTCCTCCAAACCGGTAACCCTAAAGCTGGGACACATTGTTCCGCTGAACAGTATAGATTTGCGGCAGTCACCCGAGCCGTTGCACTGCTCAATAGCCCTTATCCACCCGCCACTATCTGAGTAGTCAAAAAAGGTATCGTACTCTTTAACCTCAACATCTGCCTGATACCTCAAAAAAGTATTCATTGCAGGTGTGTCTACTATCTTATTGGCATTAAAAATCAAATTAGGGTCAAATAGTCGTTTTATCTCCTTCATTACCCCGAAGATGCGATCTCCAAACATAAGTGGAATAAACTCACCCCTTAGTCGCCCATCGCCGTGCTCTCCACTTAGTGAGCCCTTGTGTTTTTTGACAATTGAAGCCATCTCCCCGGCAACCCGGCGGAAAAGGGCAACATCTGCAGATTTTTTTAGATTTAAAATGGGTCTCAGATGCAGCTCACCGGTGCCGATGTGGGCGTGATATACACACTTTAAAGCGTACTTCTCCATAAGTGCGCCAAAATCCTCCATATATGCCGGAAGGCGATGCGGAGCAACTGCTGTATCTTCAATAACAGATACCGGTTTTGAATCTCCAACCATCGAGGTGAGAAGCCCGAGGCCCGCCTTTCTTAACTCCCAAACCCTTGAAATATCCTTCCCGTAAACCGTTGAACAGTAGTAAGAGTGTCCGGATGAGATCATATCCGCTCGCGCAGTTTCTACCATCGTCTCCAACTCCCCCGGGGTGCCGGCGGCAAACTCAATTATTAGAATCGCAGCAGGCTCACCCGAAATAAAGAAGCGGTTCCTGTTTTGACTGATATTGGATTTACTAAGCTCCAGAATGTTTGAATCCATCATCTCAACCGCCGCCGGCTTATGCCCAAGCGCCACCAGATTTGCCCTGAATGCATCCTCCAGCGTTGTGCAGTGAGCACATAGTAGCGCCTTATGAGCAGGAGGTAGCGGAACCAGATTCAGTTTTAGCTCAGTAATAATAGCCAGCGTCCCCTCGGATCCTGCCAAAAGGCGGCATAAATTATATGAAGACGCCACAAACTCATCCAGTGCGTACCCTGTATTTCTTCTGCGAACGGCCGGGTCGGGGAACTGCTCCCGAATCTCATCCAGAGTAGCACTATCTTCCAATATTTTACCCAGATACCGGTAAACATCACCCTCGACACCATCCAGAAGCCTCTTCTGCTCAAACTCCTCACGCGTGAGGTCCTTGAAAACCGTTACCGACCCGTCCGATAAAATCACCTCTGCCTCAAGCAGATGGTCACGAGTGCTTCCATAAACAAGTGAGTGTGAGCCGCAAGAGTTGTTTCCAACCATTCCACCCATACAACAACGATTTGAAGTTGATGTCTCGGGCCCGAAGAAGAGTCCAAAACGAGATGTCTCCATATTCAGCTCATCCAGAACCACCCCGGGCTCTACCCTGGCCCACCGCTGCTGCTCATTAATCTCCAGAATTTTATTCAGGTGGCGTGAAATATCAACCACAAGACCGCTCCCCACAACCTGCCCGGCAAGAGAGGTGCCTCCGGCACGGGGAATGATTGAAAAACCTTCCCGGGAAGCCCTCTTCACTATAGATATAAGATCCTCTTTACTCTTGGGAAAGAACACCCCCATAGGCTCCTCCATATATGCAGATGCATCTGTGGAGTAAAGTATTTTGTTTAAAGAGTCGCTTTTGATTTCCATACCGGGTGAGACAGCTATAATTTTTCTATCCGCTCAACTCCCTGTTCGGTGAGATTATAGTGCTGACCACTTTCGGGGCATATACCCAGACCCTCAGTATCAAAATCCAGCCTATGACCATATTCACTCACCCACCCTATCTGCTTAGCAGGGTTTCCAACCACCAGGGCATAAGGCGCTACAGATTTTGTAATTACAGCCCCGGCACCCACCAATGCGTACTTGCCGATCTCGTTTCCACACACAATTGTTGCATTTGCTCCAATAGTTGCCCCCTGTCGTACAAAGGTGTTTACATAAAACCCTTTTCTCACGATTGCACTCCTGGGGTTAACAACATTTGTAAAGACACAGGATGGCCCTAAAAATACATCATCTTCACAAACAACACCTGTATATACAGATACATTGTTCTGTACCTTAACATTGTTTCCCAGAATCACTTTCGGCGATATGACAACATTCTGACCGATGTTGCAACCATTACCGATAACACATCCGCTCATAATATGAGTAAAGTGCCATATTTTGGTTCCGTCCCCGATAACACAATCTTTATCAATGACAGAGGTTTCGTGAGCAAAGTAGTTCATTTGTTTTAGCCGGTTATCTGGTTACAAATATAGATAAAAGCTAAATGTATGAACACAAAATTCTACTCAATTACATAATCTGTAACACTATTTATACCTTTCAATCCGAAATAGCTATCAGTAATGGTTCCCTTAAGCCACACCTTTTTACCTAAATTGGAGGGGTTTGACTTAAGGTTGAGTGCCTCACGAACAGAACCTGAAGCCAGGGCAACCCCGGCGCAAAGTGAACGAACCAGCTCTCCTTTTTTATCTGCAACAGCGATATTGGTCTCTACATCAAACGGAGGAGAGGAAAAAAGAGATGCCGTTGTAAGGTAACCCGCTACATAACCACTAACCCAAACACCCTTGGCCCCCACAAAACCGGCAATCTCTTCGACCCGAATGGCAAGCTCTCTGCTGCTTCCATCCCTTTTATCCCCAACCACAATATCATCTGTAATCCAAATAGAGGTGGTGTCGATAAGAATACCTGTAATGACCGAAGACTCTCCCCCCGATCCGCTACCGCCACCACCACCGTTTGAAGATGAGTGCAAATTCACCGAGACCATCTCTCTTGCAGAAATACTCTTTCTGGTAATCAGAAACCTATCTGTTCCCGAGGATGCTCCATCTCTGAGCTTAATGGTCACATCACCGGGATTCACATAGAGATAACGACTCTCATTGTATGGATACTCTTTTACCCCTTTAATATCTTCAATCTCGGGGATATAACCTGCAAAACGACTCAGAAAATCCGACGAGAAACCCAGCCGCAAAGCACCGTTAGACTGCCTGCATAAAAATGAGAGGTTCGTCACCTTGTTCTCTTCAACAACAACTGTCCCGGAATCTGAGTAGAGTGGAGCATCAAACTCGGGAACCGAAAAACTCCCCGAGACAACCTCAACATCGTAATTTCCCACACTCAACTTAAAAGTTTTGGGCCTCTCTCCATATTTACCACTGTAAACTACATCACCTCCCACCCTCTTAACAGTGAGAATAAATGAGTTGCTGTCCGGGTATGCTCTGTTAACAGAATTTTGAAACTGGTAAGAGCTTTGCAGCTCCAAAATCCCTGAATTTGTTCCCAAAGCTTCTGCCGCAATGGCATTAATGCTCCATCCCGCTTTGTTAAAAGCAAACCGCAGTTCGCCCTCCTTTTCTGTGTCATCCTCAACAAACGAAAATCCGCTGCAGGATGAGAGCACAGCGCATAATAAAATAATCTCCCGCCTCATATCCTAAATATTTAATTGGTTTTCAAAGTCAAATTTATTACAAACTGCTTCTAATATGTTACCAAATCAGATATTTTTCAAAAAAAATCTAATTTTAAAATTGCGATATCTAATTTTAATTAATTTTGCTGAAATTTAAAATGAACTATAAAAACTAGCTATGTACAGAATCACCGAACATCCAATTCTTCCTATCCCTGCGGAAGATAGCGTAGAGTTTCTTTTTGAGGGAAATAGGGTTACAGGTCAAAAAGGTTTTACAATTGCAGCTGCACTACATCAGCGGGGTTTGGTAGTTCACAAACACAGTCTGGAGAATCGTGAGCGTACAATGGAGTGTGGTATTGGCAAATGCGGAGCCTGCGAAATGTTGGTAGACGGCAAAGTACGCCGCATCTGCATAACAAAAGTTGACGATGTGAAGAGTGTAGAGAGAATTGATGAGTCCTATCTTCCACAGGAGGATAAAGGAGATAACGGCAGCGTTAAGGTTTACAAAACAACCGTGGCGATAATTGGAGCCGGCCCTGCAGGACTGGCAGTGAGAGAGGAGCTCAATAAAGCAGGTGTAGATAACATAGTTATAGACAACAACAGTAAAATCGGGGGTCAGTTCCTAATGCAGACTCACCAGTTCTTCTTCTTTGAAAAAGAGAAGCGCTTTGGCGGAATGCGCGGGTTTGACATTGCTAACACTCTTGCCGGAGAGGATCACTCGGGAATTTTGCTGGACTCTGTTGTATGGGAAGTTCTTGAAGGTAAAAGACTTGTAATAAAAAACATAGCTAAGCAAGAGATTCTTTATGTAGATGCTCAGCACCTTGTAATTGCAACAGGAGCTGTGCCATTTATGCCTGCATTCAAGAATGACGACCTTCCGGGTGTATACACAGCTGCTGTGGTACAGAGGATGATGAACAACGAGCTCACACTGCTTGGGAAAAATATCCTTACAGTGGGAGCGGGAAACATCGGATACCTCACATCTTACCAGGCAATGCAGGCCGGAGCGAATGTGAAAGCCATTATTGAGGCAATGCCTAATGAGGGTGGATTCCCTGTTCAGGCCAACAGGGTTCGCCGCCTTGGCATACCTGTTCTTACATCACATATTCTTCTTGAAGCAATTCCAAATGAGACACATACTGGAGTGACAGGGGCAATTATTGCCGAGTGCAAAAACTTCAAACCAATTCCGGGAACAGAGAAGAGAATAGAGGGGATAGATTGTATAAACATCTGCACCGGACTTATCCCGGACAATCAGCTATTCCGCAAAGGGGTTGAGGTATATGGCCGCAACTGCCACGGCGTGGGTGACTCGGTAAAAATCGGAGAGGGAACATCTGCAGTGCTTCGCGGAAAACAGTGTGCATTCGAGATAATGCAAGATCTTGGCAAGAGATATGACTACGACCAATACCTGGCAGTATCCAAAGAGTATATTGACTCTCAACAACATCCGGTTAGAGTTTTAGAGACTCCTACCCTCCCTTCAAAGGAGCGTATGTGGTCAAAAGGGTTTGTGCAGATTGACTGTCTGTATGGTTTTGCCTGCAACCCGTGCGCATTCGCCTGTAAATATGGTGCGATTGTTAAAACCTCCACATCTACAGTTCCTGTGATAGATTTTGAAAAGTGCACCGGCTGTATGAACTGCGTCTATCAGTGCCCGGGGCTGGCAATCTTCGGATACCAGCTAAATAAAAACTGGCTATTCCTTCCTATTGAATATAAGGCAGATGAGGGTGCAGAGGTGTTTCTGGTAAACAATAACGGAGAGATACTTGGGGAGGGTGTCATTGAGAAGATTTCAAAGAAAGAGAACAAGACCAACATAGCCCGTGTTAAAGCAACTACAGTTGAGGGCGAGAAACTTTTAACGGTAAGGGGATTCATAGTTAAAGATAGATTCCCGCAAAAGCTGGAGCTCATACCACTCACAGAGAAGCACGACTCAAAAACTTATGTATGTCACTGTGAAGATATAACCGTAGATAAGCTGATATCTGTTATCGGCGATCGTACAGCAATCTCATCTGACGAACTTAAACACATCTCCAGAATCGGGATGGGCGCCTGCCGCGGAAGCCGTTGCATACCAAGAGCCCGCCTGCTTCTAAGGCCATATGGCATTGAAGTTTACGGAGACCCCACTCCTCGCGGACCTATGTCCAACCTGGTTACCCTCGGAGATATGGTCAATGTAGACCGAGTTGAAGAGATTGTTCTGCCCGGAAAGAAAAGAGTTGTCAATAAAGTACCTGCAATCATTGCAGGTGGCGGAGTTGCGGGCTCTTCACTATTCAGATTTCTTGCCGAGGCAGGATACAAACCACTGCTCATAAACGACGGGCTTGGAAGCTCCTGGAGGAATATCGCAGGCGGCCGTCCGGCATTCTCTTTACCTGCGCTTGCAGATATTGCAAAACACAACCTTGAGATTTTCCGCGACCTTCAAAAGGTACACGATATTGACTTCCGCCTCATAAGATATGTGAGTTTTGCCCACGACGAGGCTACATACAAATCTCTGGACGCCTCAAGAGGTTGGTCAGATGCCTATATGGTAGATAAAAAGGATTTCCGCAAAGAGGTATCTGAGCACTTCAATCCGTCACTGAATCTTTACAGCCACGCCCTCATCACAAACGATTGCTGGCAGGCAAACCCCGGACAGACAATAGATGTAATCCGGATGATAGGCCGCCGCGAGGGGGGAACAATCCTGGAGAACAACCGCATTGTAGAGGTGAGCAAAGTGGGAGGCGAATACAATGTTATAGTACAAAATTCAAACAAAGAGTTTATTGAGTACCGCACAGAGATCTTCATTAACGCTTTAGGAGCAGAGGCCGAGACATTCGCCAAAAAACTTGGCATAGAGACCGGTCTCTACCCTGTGAAACACCAGGCCTTCATTACAAAAAGACTCCCACTTCTGGGCAAAAACGGTGCAAACCTGGATATGCTCATAGACAGACGCAAATACAAAGGCTTCTCCGCCGTTTACGGACAACAACTTGCCGAGACAGGCCAAATCATTGGTTGTGCATCCCCTCTAAACGACGCTCTTGAGACCGACAAAAACCTTAAAGTGACCTCTCAGGAGTTTCTTGAAGTGGTAACAGAGATATTCAGCAACTGGATTCCGCGCCTGAGCGGAGTAGGCTTCCAGGCAGTTTGGTCCGGCTACTATGTAGAACCACGCTACATTGTAGATCCAGAGCTGGGACTATTCGTAGGAATGCGCGGCCACGGCTTTATGCTCAGCCAATACCTCGCCAAGCTATATGTAGACACACTCCAGGGACGCCCCGTACCCGACTACTTCCACCAACTCAAACTCCACGGCACCGGCCTCAGCGAGCAAGCATTTAAATAAACAGAGAGATCCTTGCCAAGAGAGAACCTTGCCAAGAGAGAACCTTGCCAAGCATCGTGGGATGTTGCTAATTTTCAGCGAAAAACACAACCGCGAAGCGGACCACACAACCGCGAAGCGGACCACACAACCGCGAAGCGGACAAAACTTTGTTGAAGTTCCCCACTTGCTTAAACGCCACATTTTCAGCTAATATCAATGCAATCTCTAGTTTTTTTTGCATAGTGCAGATAATCAGACCGCATTCATCCTATGACACCCTAAAATCTACTGTGTGCTTTCTAATTCAACTGGCAGTGTTATGTGAAACAAGCTGGTTTACAAGTGTTTAAAAATAGGGATTTTGATAATTGAGAAAAATGCAAAAATTAGTATGCTAACCTACAAGCACTTACACAAAACACTAACAGATGAACTTTAGCAAAGTTGATTCGGGAGGGTATATAAATTTCATGGGGCCCTATCTCCGAGAGATAAAACCCCATTACTTAACCTAAACTTAAACTATGAAAAACTTCATCTTAATAATTAACAAATCTCGTGCCACAAATTATTCTACGATGCGAAGTTTTGCAAATTTAAGTAATAAAATTTTCCTTCCACCCTCATCAAAATCTACAACTGCCTTTAAATTAAGCGGATCACCCTCTATTGACAGAATTTGACCAAATCCAAAGCGGTCGTGCTCGATTTTTTGTCCGGCCGCAAGTTTTGAGATTGGATCGGCTATAAAGTTTGGATCTGCCGGTTTTTGGGGGGTAAAGCCTGCAGATGCTCTTTTGGTTGGTGCAGATGATTCGCCTGATGATGGATATTTGCCGTTTTGGGAAGACGATTGGTTGCCGGAAGGAGATTGCCCACCTGCAAACGGTTTTGTGCCACTATTGTTGCCAGAGTGGCGATTACCCGACCAACCCCCTGATCCTGAACGGTTGGCAGAGCCGGAGTGGCTTGACGAACCGGAACCCGAACCGTAATCTGAATCTGCATCGTAGCGTGAGTTTGAGCCAAAACGGGTATCTGCGCCAAAACGGCCATTTTTTTCGTTTTCGAGATCGGGCCAGTTGAGGAATTTTGGGTTTATCTCTCTCAGGAAGCGGCTTGGAGGGTAGCTTACGTGACTTCCCCATCGGAACCGGGATTGGGCATATGAGATTGTTACGCTCTTTTTTGCACGGGTTATGGCCACATACATCAGCCTGCGCTCCTCTTCAATTTCACTTTCGCTACTTGATGAGTTAACCGAAGGGAAAAGATTCTCCTCCAGTCCAATTATATATACGTGTGTAAACTCCAGTCCTTTAGCAGAGTGCACGGTCATCAGGCTTATTTTGTTTGAATCTTCGTCTTTGTTGTCGTCCATCACACTCATTAAGGAGATGGTCTCCAGGTAGTCGCCAAGAAAAGCGGCCGGGACAACGGTTGCAGATTGGGGGCCGGGTTCCAGACCGGGTGAAGATACCGGCACGGTGGCAGATTCGAGTTCGGATTCGGCCTCTTGCTCTTCTACGAAGGCTTTGATGGAGTTGAAGAGCTCTTCTACGTTTTCTGCACGAGACTGCCCCTCGAGAGTGGTATCGCTTTTAAGGAGGGTGGCGTAGCCGCTTCGGATGAAGATCTCCATAGCGATGTCGTAAGCGTTAATGGCGGCAACTCTGGTGCGGATGTCGGAGATGATGCCGCAGAACTCCATAAAACGGTTGTAGGTGGCGCTCTTGATTCCGAAACTCTGCACATCACCTGTATGGATAGCCTCCCACATTGAGACTCCGCCGGCGGCAGCGTCAGCAGAGAGGTAGCCCATAGTTGTGTCGCCGATTCCTTTTCCGGAGACCTTTACTGCACGGCGAAATGCTTCGTCATCTTTTGGGTTGACCAGAAGGCGCAGGTAGGCCATCATATCCTTTACCTCTGCCCGATCGTAGAATGAGTGGCCACCATATATTTTGTATGGCAAAGATCTTTTGCGCAGAGCCTCCTCAACGGCGCGCGACTGGGCGTTGGTTCTGTAGAGGACGGCAAATTCGCTGTATGCACTTTTGTCCTGATAAATTTTGGAAACTATTGAAGAAGCCAGCAGGAAAGACTCCTCCTGGTCTGTATAGGCCTTAACAACCTCAATATTCTCACCCACCGAAGCAGCAGAGAAACACTCCTTCTTTAACTGAAGAGAGTTTCGGGCAATGAGCGAATTTGCCGCATTCACAATAGTCTGAGTAGAGCGGTAGTTCTGCTCCAGACGAAACTCCTTCGCCTCCGGGTAATCTTTCTTGAAATTAAGAATATTCTCTATCCGCGCGCCGCGAAAAGCATAGATACTCTGAGAGTCATCTCCCACCACGCACAAATTCCGGTGCATCTCAGATAACTTCTTCACAATAAGCCACTGAGCAAAATTAGTATCCTGAAACTCATCAACAAGAATGAACGAGAACCTGTTTCGCAACTTATCTAAAACCTCCGGAAAGTCACGAATCAGAATGTTGGTATAGAGCAAAATATCATCAAAATCCATCGCCCCGCTCTGCTTGCATCTCTTATCATAAAGAGCATAAATATCACCGATCCGCGGTTTTCTTACAGCTGCATCATTCTGTTGCAAAGTAGCGTTTGAAAGGTATGAGGCAGATGTTATCAGATTATTTTTTGCCATAGAGATTCTGGAGAGAACCTCGTTTGGTTTGTAGATCTTTTCGTCAAGAGAAAGCTCCTTTACACAGTTCCTTATTGCACTCCTGGAATCCGATGTGTCGTAAATGGTGAATGAAGTAGGGAAACCAATCAACCCCGCATCTTCACGCAGAAAACGGACAAAAACCGAGTGAAATGTACCCATCCACAAATGCCTCGCCCTATCATAACCAACAAGAGAGGAGATCCTCTCCTTCATCTCTTTGGATGCCTTGTTGGTAAAGGTTAAAGCAAGTATAGAGCCAGCTTTGTGGCCATTACTTAAAACATTGGCTATTCTGCAAGTAAGAACCCTTGTCTTCCCCGAACCCGCCCCCGCAATTATGAGTGAAGGACCTGTAAACTCTTCAACTGCTTGTTTTTGAGCAGGATTAAGCCCCTCAATTATACTAGAAAATTCTCTGTTCATTGGGTACAAATTTATAAATAATGTGTATCTTTGCGGCAAAAATTTTATCAAAACGATACATTTATATAACAATTTGCGATAATTATTTATAAATAATGTCAGACCACATTAGATTACGAAAAGGTTTAAACATTCCACTTAAAGGGGACGCAAAAAACCAAATAACCAAAACAGTATCCGTAGATATTGCAGCGGTAAAGCCAACCGACTATAAAGCACTCAACGCCAAATTATTGGTCAAAGAGGGTGATGAGGTAAAGGCAGGGACACCGGTTCTGGTAGACAAAAAAAGAGCATTCATAAAAATTTGCTCTCCTATCAGCGGTAAGGTATCCCGGATAGTGCGCGGAGAGAAAAGAAAATTGCTGGAGATACTGATTGAATCAGACCATAAAAATGATTATGAGAGTTTTACCACTCCAAATCCAAAATCTGCAACAAAGGGAGAGATCATAAATGCTCTCCTGGATAGCGGCCTGTGGGCAACTTTCAAACAACGACCATACGGAACCATTCCTGACCCCGAAATTGAGCCAAAAGCCATCTTCATATCGGGCTTTGACTCATCTCCACTGGCGCCCGATCTCGATTTTGCATTAAAAACAGAGATTGAAAACATTCAGACAGGAATTGATCTCCTCTCAAAACTCAGCACCGGAGGAGTTCACCTTGCCCTGCACGCTTCCAACTACGCCAGCAGCCCTTTCCACAGGATGGAAAAAGTTGTTATTCACACATTTGACGGAGTACATCCGGCCGGAAACGTTGGAGTACAAATCCACCACATAAGCCCAATGAACAAAGGAGAAATAGCCTGGACTATAGACCTGTACAATGTAGCAGCCATCGGGCGCCTCTTCAAAAAAGGGATCTACGACCTGCGCAAGATTATTGCAATTACAGGCCCAAGAGCCAAACACACAAGCTACATAGAGACTCTTCCCGGTATGTGTCTGACTGAAATAAAAGAGTATGCAGATATTAAAGGAGACGAAAAATCAAAAGAGGCACCGCTTCCTATAAGATATATCAGCGGAAACGCCCTGACAGGAGAGAATGTAGGCAAAGATGGATACCTGGGATTCTTCCACAACCAGATAACTCTGCTCAGCGAAGGGAGCTATTACGAAATGCTCGGCTGGGTTAAACCTTTCAGAGCAAAAAAATTCAGCATCTCACACTCATATTTTTCGTGGCTGTTTCCTAAGAAGAGATACTCTCTGGATACCAACCTCAACGGAGGAGAGAGAGCACTCGTGGTAACAGGGTTATACGAAAAAGTTGTACCTATGGACATCTACCCTATGTATCTGATGAAAGCCATTATGGCAGAAGATATTGACAAGATGGAACAGCTTGGAATTTACGAGGTTATAGAAGAGGATCTGGCACTTTGCGATTTTGTCTGCCCTTCAAAAACCGAGGTTCAGGAGATTATCTCCAGGGGGATAGAGCTTATGATAAAAGAAATGTCTTAATTAAGAGATAGAGATGAAAGCAATACGAAAATTAGTAGACAATATAAAACCCACATTCAGTAAGGGTGGCAAGCTGAGCTTTTTGCACTCCACTTTTGACGCATTTGAAACCTTTCTATTTGTTCCCAACACAGTAACAAAAAAAGGTAGTCATATCCGGGACAGCATAGAGCTCAAAAGAACAATGACTATGGTTATCATCGCCCTCCTTCCGGCTCTGCTTTTCGGAATGTGGAATGTAGGATACCAGCACAGCCTTGCCACAGGAGCCAATATGGATTTCTGGCAGATAGTTCTTTACGGATTCATTAAGGTCTTCCCAATGGTTGTAGTCTCCTATGTAGTAGGGTTGGGAATCGAATTTGTATCTGCACAGATAAGGGGCCACGAAGTAAACGAAGGGTACCTGGTAACAGGGATGCTTGTTCCGCTTATTATGCCTGTAGATTTGCCTCTGTGGATGCTTGCCCTTTCGGTAGTATTTGCAGTTATAGTTGGTAAAGAGGTGTTTGGAGGAACAGGAATGAACATCTGGAACCCCGCACTTATCGCAAGAGCATTCGCATTCTTTGCATACCCCTCACATATGTCAGGAGATAAAGTTTGGGTCGCAGGGCTCACAAAAGGGGAAGGTATCGTAGACGGCTTCTCCGGCGCAACCCCGCTTGCAAACGCACAGGCAGGGCTGGATTTACCATCTTTCCAGGATATGTTTCTGGGTATTATTCCCGGCTCTGTAGGAGAGACATCTACACTGGCAATACTTTTAGGAGCTGCACTGCTGCTCTTCACAGGAATAGCGAGCTGGAGAATAATGCTTTCGGTTTTCGCGGGAGGGCTTCTAACCGGCCTGTTTCTAAACCTGGTTGCCCCATCTCCCGAATCCTATCTTGCAGTTCCTGCCTGGAACCATCTGGTAATGGGCGGCTTTGCTTTTGGAGCGGTATTTATGGCAACAGACCCTGTAACAGGCTCACAAACAGAGAAAGGAAAATGGTTTTACGGATTTTTGATAGGCTTCTTTGCCGTGATTATTCGAGTGTTCAACCCCGGATATCCGGAGGGTATGATGTTGGCAATTTTGCTGCTAAACACATTTGCACCACTTATTGACCATATTGTAGTGCAAGCCAGCATTAAAAAGAGACTTAGAAGAGCTGTCATTAAATAAGAGGGATATAACGATGGATACAAATAAAAATTTATACACAATACTATACGCAACCGGAATGGTTGTGATTGTAGCCGTAGTCCTCGCTTTCGCCTCATCACTGCTCAAGGAGAGGCAGCAAAGAAATGTAGAGATTGAGAGAAAACAGATGATTCTCCGCTCAGTTCATTTAGCTGCAGATGCCAATACGGTAGAGGATAAAGACAGTTATATAGAGCAGGAGTACGCAAAATTCATCACCGACTCCTCAATAACCGAAGGAGAGAGACAACTCACCCTCTATATCTGCAAAATTGAGAGCGGAGAGAGGTTTTATGTGATTCCTCTTCACGGAGTGGGTCTGTGGGGCCCGGTATGGGGCTATATCTCACTAAAGGGCGACTTTAACTCCGTTTACGGGGCAACATTCGACCACAAAAGCGAGACACCAGGCCTTGGTGCCGAGATTACAACTACCGAATTCTCCGGACAATTTGAGAACAAGAGAATCTTTGACGAAAAGGGAGATTATGTCTCTGTACAGGTTGTGAAAGGTGGGGCAAAAGAGGGCAACTACCATCAGGTAGATGCAATCTCCGGCGGAACCATCACCTCCAAGGCAGTAGAAGATATGCTCTTCAAAAACATCCGTGAGTATATGAACTTCTTCTCCGAGAACCTTAAAGCGGCTAAAGAGAGAGCACTCGAGAAGGCCCGTGCAGATGAACAGGAGCAGGAAATAATTAATAACAGAGAAAACTTAGTAAGATGAGCAATAAAAAGATATTTATAGAGCCGCTGTTCAGGAACAACCCCGTAACCGTACTGGTGCTGGGTATCTGCTCTGCACTGGCTGTAACAGTAAAGCTTGAACCGGCACTTGTGATGGCACTCTCCGTTACAGTTGTAACAGGCTTCTCAAGTATGATTGTTTCACTAATCCGCAACACCATTCCAAATCGTATCCGTATAATTGTACAACTTGTAGTGGTAGCTATGCTTGTTATTCTTGTAGACCAGTTACTTAAAGCCTATGCATACGAAGTGAGCAAACAGCTCTCTGTATTTGTAGGGCTGATAATAACCAACTGTATCATTATGGGCCGTATAGAGGCATTTGCACTTGCAAACAAACCGATTCCATCTCTTATTGACGGGTTGGCAAACGGGCTTGGCTACGGTATAATACTGGTTGTGGTTGCATTCTTCCGCGAACTTCTGGGGTCGGGAACCGTAATGGGCATTCAGGTGATACCAAATGCAATCTACATTAAAAACGGAGGCTTCTACGAAAACAACGGTCTGATGATACTGCCCCCAATGGCTCTTATTCTGGTGGGGCTCTTTATATGGGTTCAGAGAAGTATTACCAAAGAGTTAATTGAAAAAAAATAACACATATCCGCTATGCAAGAGTTAATTAATATTTTCGTAAAGTCTATTTTTATAGACAATATGGTATTTGCATACTTCCTTGGAATGTGTTCATACCTGGCAGTATCAAAGAATGTAAAGACAGCAGTAGGTCTTGGTTTAGCAGTAATCTTCGTTTTAGGAGTTACTCTTCCTGTAAACTATCTGCTTTTCAAATATGTACTCTCACCGGGCGCACTTGTGTGGCTGGATCCCTCCTATGCCAATATAGACCTTAACTTTCTAAGCTTTATCATCTTTATTGCGGTTATCGCATCTATGGTACAGCTTGTAGAGATGGTCGTGGAGAAGTTCTCTCCCGGGCTGTACTCTTCACTTGGAATCTTCCTTCCTTTGATAGCCGTAAACTGCGCAATCCTTGGCGGCTCACTCTTTATGCAAGAGAGGGCTTACGAGACACTTGCACAGGCAACAGTCTTTGGCCTGGGTTCCGGTTTTGGGTGGTTCCTTGCAATTGTCGCTCTGGCGGCAATTCGTGAAAAGCTATCCTACTCGAACGTTCCTGCCCCACTTCGCGGGCTGGGCATTACATTTATTGTTGTAGGGCTTATGGGTATTGCCTTTATGAGCTTTATGGGTATAAAACTATAGACATTTATGGAACTGACACTAATTACAATCCTATCTATAATAGCTTTCCTGGCAGTTACACTACTGCTGGTTGCGGTACTTCTATATGCAAAGGCCAAACTAACCCCCTCGGGTAAGGTACAGCTTACAATCAACGGCGAAAGGGAGATAGAGGTATCTCCGGGAGAGAGTATACTATCTACACTCTCAAACAACAAGATTTTTCTTCCAAGCGCCTGCGGAGGCGGGGGTACCTGCGGTATGTGCAAATGCCGTGTCACTAAAGGCGGCGGAGAGATTCTGCCCACAGAGGTTGGGTTCTTCACCCGTAAAGAGCAGCATAACCAATGGAGGCTTGGATGCCAGGTAAAGGTTAAGGAAGATCTCCAGATTGAGGTTCCGGAAGAGGTTCTGGGCATCAAGAAGTGGGAGTGCGAGGTTGTGAGCAACCGCAATGTGGCCACCTTTATCAAGGAGTTTGTTGTAAAACTTCCGGAGGGAGAGCTGCTTCACTTCAAATCCGGCGGATATATTCAGATAGATATTCCTAAGTGTGATGTAGATTTCTCAACAGATATAGAGGTTGAGGAGAGATTCCGGGACGAGTGGGACAGTCTCAAAATATGGGGTCTCAAGATGAAGAACAGCGAAGAGACCTTCCGTGCCTACTCTATGGCCAACCACCCTGCAGAGGGGAATATCATAATGCTCAATATCCGAATTGCCACCCCTCCTTGGGACAGGGCAAAAGGGACATTTATGCCGGTTAACCCGGGTGTATGCTCATCCTACATCTTCTCCCGCAAACCGGGCGATAAGGTGACCATCTCCGGCCCTTACGGTGAGTTCTTCATTAAAGCGACACAAAACGAAATAGTATTCATAGGTGGCGGTGCAGGTATGGCACCAATGCGTTCACACATCTTCCACCTCTTCCACACCGAGAGAACCACCCGTAAGGTGAGTTTCTGGTATGGGGCTCGCTCGCTGCGCGAAGTCTTCTACGAAGATGAGTTCCGCGCCATCGAGAAAGAGTTTCCAAACTTCACCTTCAACCTTGCCCTGAGCGAGCCGAAACCCGAAGACAACTGGACCGGCTACACCGGATTTATCCACAAAGTCCTCTTTGACAACTATCTGAGCAAGCACGAAGAGCCGGAAGAGATTGAATACTACCTATGCGGCCCTCCAATGATGAACAGCGCCGTAAGCACAATGCTCGACAACCTGGGCGTACCAATCGAAAACATCGCCTTCGACGATTTTGGAGGGTAACCTTGCCAAGCATCGTGGGATATTGCTGATTTACAGCAGAAAGTAATCCTTGCCAGGCATCGTGGGATGGCTACTTTGTTTGCGCAATTATTACAACAGGATTGCTGTTTTCGTTTAATTTTGACGCCAACTCATTGATGTAACTTCCGGATTCACTGTTTGTAACGGCATAGTTAATGATATCGGCAGAGCCTTTATATGAGATGAGTTCCTGGTTTGAGTTGGAGTATTTTGGCCAGAAAGGAGGTCCCTGTTTTATATCATCACTTAGCCCGGGCACACCTTTTAAAGGTTGAGCCAGGACAAAAAACTTCCCGTCCGATTTCCGGAATATTCCATACGCATCTGTCCGTACAGATTCATTTACAGTACCGTCGGGCAGATTATAGGTGCGAACAATGGGCTCTTTGGTTTGCCCTCTTAAAATCATAGTCAGGAACAGGTTACTCTCTGTCTCTATAAGATATGGGCTGATAGATATAAATGGTGCTTTTTGTGAAATAAAATCTTCATAAGTAAGTCTATCCGGTTCCCTGTACTTACCCTGCTTGAAGATATAAGCAATACTCTTCTCCAGCTTACAGTTGAGTGAAAAAATCGTATCTCCCTTCACCGAAAAGTAACGAATATCATCATTAAACTTTACTATTACCGGGTGATTTATCCTTAGCGGGACATCTGCATTATCGGAGATAAAATCTATTGGTCTAAAAACTATGGAATCTCGAATTTTTGAAGAGCTATCAAGCATAACAATTTCTGTTGAAGCATTATCTGCCAATACAAAGTGCGAAGCCGCAAAAAGGGTATCTCCAAAATTTTCAAAACTTGTGAAGTTTACACCCATTTTTGGAGAATCAATAGATCTGACAAAATTGTGAAGCGAGTCATAAATGTTTACTTTTCCGGAAAAATCTAAAATTAAAATATTATCTGTAGCTCTATCAACTACAAAATTTCTTAGAACCACATACTCTCCCGGCCCCCTCCCCTTTCTGTTCAAAGTTCTTAAATGCTTCCCACTCCTATTAAAAACAAAAAGTTTATTGCTATTGTCAGATACATAAATCTTACTGTTTTCTACAGCTATTTTTGAGATATTATTAAGTAATGCACTATCATTTGTCTCAAGCGGTATATATTCGATACCCTTTGCAACTTCACTCAACTTTTTGATTTGAATAGTATTGATACTGCTCTCAATATCAATAACCTTCCGGGCTGAATCGCCATCCTTTGAACCTGAAGTACAAGAGGTTAAACCTGCGAAAAGCACAAATGTAATAACAAGTAATTTTATTTTCATATAGTAATCTATTTTATGTGTCATTTATTTCATTTTTGCAATTGCCACAATCGGGTTATCTATATCTTTCAGCTTCTTAACTATCTCCTTTAGCTCTCCTTTTGTACTGTTTTTTGAAGCAAAATCTAAGATTTCAGCAGCGGTATAGAGTGCAGATGCTTGAAAATCCGATGAGATGCTTGTTGGTATAAAAGGCGGTCCATCCTCCAGGTCCTCTTTAAAACCGACAATCCCCGTTACTGGTTGGTTAAGAAAGGTAAATTTACCTGATTTTTTGTTATAGAGAGCATAACAATCTGTATGCCTTCTTGGTTGCATTCCCCGGGTAGTCGGAATCATCATCTCGTAAGGTTGGTGACAGAAGTCTCTCATACCGAACTGGAGAATAATATTCTCTTCCGATTCTATAAAATATCTGACTATCATATCGATATGATTACCATCAAGTTTGGTAATATGATCTCTTTTCTTAGATAAATTTTTGTATTTTCCGTAATTGATGCAAAAAGCCGGTGAGTAGTTCAATTGAGAATCCAATGTAAAAATTGTATCATTTCCTGGCGTTATTAACCTCATACTATTTTTAAATGGATATAATTCAGGAGGAAATACTCTATAGAAAGTACGGCCTTTTAAAATAGATACGCTGCCATCCGAAGCTCTCATAGCCATACTCTCCTGATATATTTTCTCATAATCCGGTATAGATGGCATTAAGATATTCTTTATTACATTAAAGGCAGAGTCATAAACAATCGCAAAGATCTGGAGCGAATCTTTATGACGTGGGGCAGCCGAGCCAATAAAAACAGAGTCGTTTAAACTAATTGTCTTCTCTTGACTAGTAGTCTTATTCCGTGGAACCAGCTTGCTCTTTTCAAAGTTCCCGTCACGATCATAAAAAAGAAGTCTATCCTTAGCATCGATAGAGAATGTCTGTATCACCATACCCCCGGTATATGGCATTATCCTTATATTGGATATACCTTGGGCCTCTTCCGGGCCTCTGCCACTCTTATCGAATGTAAACAAGAATTTCCCATCCCTGTCGAACACCTTCACCACCTGCCTTGTCGAAAAAACATAAATTCTCTCGTTTTCATAAAATACTTTTGGATATGTACCAATGAGGGAGCCCTCTGTTGTCTCCAGTTTTACATACCGGATATCACTTGCAACCTTACTCAGGTTCACAATTTTACCCTTGCCCACCTCCGCCGCAAGATCAATAACCGGAAGCTCTGTGGGCAGTGTGTCGGTTTGTGATTTGCATCCGTTCATAGCCACAACGGCTGTCAAAACGAGGATTCTAAAAATGTTATTCATATATCTATTATTTGCAACTACTTCATTTTAACCAGCACAACTACCGGATTATCAAACTCTTTTAGGTTTTGGGCAATGGATTTTAGTTTTGCAGATACCGGGTTTGAATCTGCAAAGCTCTTTAGCTTATCGGGGTAGATAATTGAGATGGCATACATCTGTGAAGATAAATAGCTTGGAAAAAATGGTGGTCCATATTCAAAATCCTCCTTAAACCCGGGTTTAGCCGGTATTGGTGTATTCATCAGGGTAAGCTTCCCACTGCTTTTATCGTACAACGCAAAACTTTTGGTGTTTTTGGATGTGCCCTTTCCATTTGGGAACATTGTCTCTAATGGTTCGTGGGCAAAATTTCTAAGGTTGAATTCTATCAGGATAAAATTATCCGTTTCATAACAGGTGCCTCGTTCTAAACTAATATGGTCTCCTTTAGAGTGATGTCCGTCAAACTCTTCGGGATTTTTGTATTTCCCGAAATTTATTACATAGACAGGAGAGTAGTTTAGAGAACGGTCTATTGAAAAAATTGTATCATTCTCATAAAAGAAAAATCTCAGGAACTCTCTATACCTATATCCTAAAGGGTATATTCTATAGTTTTTTTCAAAATTAAATTTTACTCCATTTTTCCCGGATATCTCAATAATTCTATCGTACTTTCTTTTATAGTAATCTAATTTTGGCTTGTAAAGCCTCTGTACAATAGTCCCACTACTGTCAAAAACCTTCGCATAAGCCTCTACTGTATCAATGATTGAGATTGGATATTTTATAATAAACTTATTATCATCCAATTTAAAAAATTTGGTATTTAAAACATTTTGAATTGAGTCAGATAAGTACCTGCTCAATAGTGTGCCTTCAGGAGAGTAAGTTAGAATAGAGGCTGTTTGATCGGAACAAAAAGCGTGTAATAAAATATTACCACTGTGTGGATCAACATCATTGGATGAAATGTAATTATACTCCTGTGGTCCATTGCCTCTCCTATCGAAAGTTAATAAGTGCTTCCCGTTTGAATCAAAAATCACAATATTATTAGTAGTAAACAGATATATCCTATCCTTTTCATAATAGATTCTATTCACATTTGATATCAAAGATTCCTTATTGGTCTCCAGAGGTATATATTTTATCTCTGTAGCCACATCACTCAAATTGAAAATCTTACCCGAGCCGATTGCAGATTCCAGATCAATAACCGGAAGCTCTGTGGGCAGTGTGTCGGTTTGTGATTTGCATCCGTTCATAGCCACAACGGCTGTCAAAATGAGGATTCTAAAAATGTTTTTCATATATCTATTATTTGCAACTACTTCATTTTAACCAGCACTACTACCGGATTATCAAACTCTTTTAGGTTTTGGGCAATGGATTTTAGTTTTGCAGATACTGGGTTTGAATCTGCAAAGCTCTTTAGCTTATCTGGGTAGATAATTGAGATGGCATACATCTGTGAAGATAAATAGCTTGGAAAAAATGGTGGTCCATATTCAAAATCCTCCTTAAACCCGGGCTTAGCCGGTATTGGTGCATTCATCAGGGTAAGGTTCCCACTGCTTTTATCGTACAACGCAAAACTTTTGGTGTTTTTTGAAGCCCCCTTTCCATTTTGAGTCACTATCTCGAATGGTTCGTGGGCAAAACTTCTAAGGTTGAACTGAGTAAGAATGAAACTGCCGGTTTCAAAGAAGTTGTGCGAACTTATTGTTACATTCTCTCCTTTTACACTACTGGAACCTAATTCGGAGGGTTTCTTATACTTACCAAATTTAATTGCATACGAAGGAGTGAAATTAAGCGCTTTGTCTAAAGTAAAGATCGTATCACTTAAAGGGAAAAAAAATCTCATTTTATCTTCGTATCTATATACTTTGGGTGGCATTCTCAAAGTAGACCTCGTACTGTATGTTGTTCTCACATTTGCTCCGACTTGGACAACGGTAGAAGGAAGATTTGCATAAGCATCTTTATAATCTTTTAAACTGGGTTTATTCAGAGATTTAAGAAGATTTCCGTTTAAGTCGTGAACCTGAGCAAAAACTTCTGTTGTATCTTCAATTGAGACACTAAATGTAGTTAATATTTTATCTTCCAGGCATCTAAAAGAGAGATCACTCATACTCCCCTGTGTAATATTAATTGAATGTCTATCCACTAAATCTCCATTCAAAGAGTAACTTAATAATGAGAATGCTTGATCCTGGCAAAAAGCAGTGAGTAAAATATTGCCTGTTTTAGGATCTACATCGTAAGATTTAAACCCCAAATACTCTTCCGGGCCCCTGCCGGTTCTGTTAAAAGTTTTTTGATGTCTGCCACAAGAGTCAAAAATGATGAAATTACTATGTGATATAACATAGAATCTTCCCTTCTCATAAATCACAGAAACAAAATCGGACATCATCGACTTATCATTGGTCTCCAGAGGTATATATTTTATCTCTGTAGCCACATCACTCAAATTGAAAACCTTTCCCGAGCCGATTGCAGATTCTAAATCAATCACAGGTATTTTTGAGGTAATTACACTAGGATTGGAGTCGCAAGATTGTATTAATGATGCAATTAATACAGAAACAAAAAAGATTAATCTTCTTGACATATTTTTATTGAATTAACAACGAAATGGATTTTGATGCAATCTTCTGCTTCTTAGATCGTTTATAAATTGCTCATAAACAGACTCTCAAAAAACGTTCCAAGAATTGCGCTGGAATATGTGGTCTGCTGCGCAGTTGTGTTACCCGCTGCGCGGGGAGAGTTTTATCTCAGAGATGTAGTTCCAATTTGCTTAATATCACGGGATTAATACAAATAGCGTATTTGGTGTAAGTAGGTTAAAATCTGATGTTTGGCACTATAGCTCTGAGATGAAAGCGGTCCCCGCTCCGCGGATATGTGGTCTGCTGCGCAGGTGTGTTACCCGCTGCGCGGGAAAGCAGAGTAGATAACCTTGCCAAGCATCGTGGGATGTTGCTGATTTACAGCGAACAAACTTTGCCACTGTTTGATGAAATCTACTGACAAGCAATATGTTACAAAACCCAATTTTCCAAATATGGAAAACTGGGTTTTGCAAATAACTGTATTCTAATTATTTACATCAAACACTGCCAAAGCTCTTCCTTATCCTCCAATTGATAGGGTAAAGATTGTTAGCTCGGGTGCCCAGATTCTTGACATAACCTAACGGAAGGCCGCCATAAGTAACTATTAGATAGCCCAATGGAGCACCTTCAAGCTTTATAGACTGCCGGGCGAGATATTTAAGAGCTGTCTCTTTTGTAAGTTCAAATCTCGGGATATCATTTATACCGGTAATTGAGAGCGCATCTTCCGGATTAGGCAGGAATTGGGATGAAGAGTGTTTTGGCGACAACTCTTTGGGAGATAAATTCTTGGCAGATAGGCCCTTAGACGAAGAGTGTTTTGGCGACAAATGCTTATTAACAAGGGAGTTGCCGCCTCTATCGTGCAGTTTCTTCAAATTACCAGACGCGATATTGTCTTTACCTGATGCGATATAGTTTGAATTTTTAAGAGGGTTTTTAACTGACTCGTTTTCGACTGGCAGATCTGAATTAATCTCTTTTCTGAAGAGTGCGAAAAAAAGTCCTTCGCCTCGTACCAAACCGGGAAAAAGGCGATATCCGCCGGCATCTCCTTTTACTACACCGGACTTTTTGAGAAGTGTTTCCAGATGCCCGACTGAGAGGTGAGCATTATGAGCAGTTGAATCGTGATCCAGATCATAGAGCTCCTCCAGAGAGACGAGGCGGGCGCCAAGCTCTTTTTGAATCCAGGTCACGTTTTGGTCGTTTTCGTAGATGTTGAAGGTGCAAGTTGAGTAGGCCAGATATCCGCCCGGGGCAAGGGCCGGCCAGATGTCGGACAAAATTCTTTTTTGCCTGGCTGCGCAGGTTTTCACATTATCTTCACTCCACTCGCTAATTGCGACAGGGTCTTTGCGAAACATCCCCTCTCCCGAGCAGGGGGCATCTGCAAGTATAAAGTCGAACTGCAGGCCCACAGCTTTGCAATATGAGGCCACCTCTGAGGCATCCTTGCTGGTAACCTCAACACGATGGTTCCCCCACTTTAAAAGATTCTCTTTCAAAGGGGCCACCCTATTTTTAACAATCTCATTGGCAACTATATATGAGTCCAACGGAAGCATTGAGACAAGATGTGTGGTTTTACCTCCGGGGGCAGCACACAGGTCAAGCACCCTGGGCTGAGAAATATCTGCAAAGAGAGGTTTAAGCAGAGCCAAAAACATTGACGATGGCTCCTGAACATAGTAGGCGCCGGCGTGAAATGCGGGGTCCAGAGTGAAGTTTGGTCGTGAAGGCAGATAGTAGCCATCCGGGCACCAAGGGACTTTGTCGCCTAAGGCAATTGCCTCATTAGCAATAGAATCTACCTTTACGGAGAGAGGCTTCAATGGGTTTAAGCGGATGGATACAGATGGGGTCGTACTCTCAAGAGCGTCCATGATTATTGGTGTCCTGTCGCTACCTGCCGCCTCCAGCAGATAGTCTTGAAATTTGTTTGGAAGTACTCGCTTCTCCAAATTATTGGGCTATTAATAAATTGTTAGTAAGCTACTATTGTCAATTTCTGGGGTGTTAATAACGGTTTCGGTCGAAGCCGGCGGAGCGGAAAATCTCGGTGGAGTAGTTGGCTCCCCACAGGTCGTATCGGTCAAATTGATCTACAAGCTTGAGCTGGAATTTTGGCCAGTTTTTGTTGGCCGGAAGGGTCCAGTAGACCTCTGCCAGTGCAGAAAAGCGAGGGAAGATTCCGTACTCCAGACGCTGCTTGTGAGGAAAGTACTCTGTCCACATACATCCCTGACCTCCAATGATATTGGCAGCTACCGATGCAGGAACATCTGCAGGAACCGGTTCAAAGAGATAGACTGAGTCTACCGGTGCAAACCAGGCTCTGTGGCAAAGGGTATCCTCGTCACGCTTTTGAGCCACATTAAAGTAGCTATATTTTATAGGTGTCATAATCGCCTTATGGCCAAGCTCTGCAGCCTTGATGCCATTCTCAACATTTCGCCAGCTCATCACCACTGCACCTTTAACTAAACCATCGTCCAGCATCTCGTCCCAGCCAATAAACTCACGACCGCGAGCGTGAACAATATCTGCAATACGCTTTGCAAAATACTTTTGCAGTTCATTCTCGTCCTTCAAGCCATACTTAAGCATAAACTCCTGAGTTTTAGCAGACTCCTCCCACCACTTTTTAGCACACTCATCTGCACCGATATGGATATACTTGCCGGGAAAGACATCCATCAACTCGTTGAAAACATCCTCCAGAAACTTGAAAACCTCCTCCGACGGAGCAAGCACATTGTTCTGGCGGTTATAGATGCCCCAGGTTATTGCAGGTTGTTTCGGAATTTCCGGGGTTGTGCTAAAGTGCGGATATGTTGCAATGATTGCCATCGAGTGGCCCGGCACGTCAATTTCCGGAACCACAGTGATATAGCGCTGCGCAGCGTACTCCACAATCTCCTTCATCTGCGCAATTGTGTAGAACCCACCGTAACGAGTGCTGTCTACGCCGGTTCCGGGAAAAATCCCGATAATCGTGCCGGCCCTCCAAGAGCCAATCTCATTGAGCAGTGGGTGACTTTTACTCTCCATTCTCCACCCCTGGTCGTCTGTAAGATGCCAGTGAAAATAGTTCATCTTGTGCAGAGCCAGATAATCTATATATTGTTTCACATAATCTAC
>Ga0351890_10013_pt2 | contig 67836 bp, 63 predicted proteins | sample TotcelFGM3001M15_FD_206743 | JGI IMG/M metagenome (GOLD analysis project Ga0351890, IMG submission 206743) | Enriched cells from coal bed in the Powder River Basin, Montana, United States - Total cells FGM rep3 HSBNCT.FGM.300.1.M15 ...
TTCAAAATGAACGCCGTTTGTTGTGCTGGATAAAATCCGTTCCATGGCTTTGGCCGTTTTTACCGGCAATGTGCTTTTTTCCACAATGATTTTGGAAGTCGTCGAGACGTTCAGGATCTGACGGGCCGTTTTTTCCCAGTATTGCAGATCCGCAGCCATGCCAGCCCCAACGCCGAATGATTTTGTTGGCGTATTGACGCTGACAAAAATGATATCGGCCTCTCGAATTCCCTTTTCAATATCCGTGCTGAAAAACAGATTCCTGCCTCTTGCAGACCGGACAATTTCATCCAGGCCCGGCTCATAGATCGGCAGATCATCCGATTGCCACTGCAAAATTCGGGCCGGATTAATATCCACAACCGTTACCTGATATTGGGGGCATTTATGAGCAATCATGGCCATGGTCGGACCGCCGACATATCCTGCACCAATACATAAAATATGTTTCAGATAGTTCATAACAGTCTTGTTCCCGTTGGTATGTTTGTCAGATGTATCCATTTTACCCACAACCCCACAAAAAGTGAATCTTTTTTGCCCACACCCGATCGATCGCTTTTCAGATAATGATTTTGGGAAGGCAGCAGCCAGGGTTTAGGCCAGTGGCCATCCCCGACAGATAACCCACCCAACATCTTTATCTGGAAAGATAGCGTATCGTGAATGGCAAGGTTATGATCGTAACCGGATTTTCAGTGAATAGGTATTGTCTTTTTGATAAAAAAGCTGCTCGACCTCATAATCTCGGGATGGTACCAGATCCAGCACAACCCGGGTTTTTCTGGCCGGTTCTTTATGGATGCCGATCCGGATTCGCTGGATGAATTTTCCATTGATTTCCATCAACCGATTAATACCCGGTCTCAACCTGACATCGTGAAAATCGCATATGATTCGGGGGATTCCATTGTCTACCGTACTGATTTCCGGGGGATGAAATCCAGTTAAGACAATCATCACACTTTCCGACTGGTTCAGGCCTGTATTGACATGGATATCAATGATTTTTTTTACTTTTCCGGTCTCGGTCTTAGATATGTCTTTTGTAGAAGGCTCGGGCAGATCTTTTTTGCTTGGACTCTGACCGGTTTCCGTCAACGGTTTTTCCACATTGACGGATTGATTTTCATTTAACAAACGATTCTTTTCAGAAACAGTCTGATCAATCAGTGGGGTTTCATCCAAAGTCGGTTGGGATGTGCCTGGAAGCGTTCCATCGGTTGCCGCGGAAGGGCCGGAAACAGGGTCTGATTCCAATGGCTTGGGAGTGTCTGCAGGAGGCAAAGCCGGAGCGTCAATTTTGTAGCGCAGAATACTGGAGCCTGTCGATTCTTCGGCCTGTTCAGCACCAGACTGATTTTGTGAACAATCTCCGATTGTTGTTGCCATCATCAGTAAAATGATACTGACAACCAGGGTATGGCGTCCCCTATGCATCGGCCTTTTCATGAGTTGGATTCTTTTTGCATTGAACATATTGATTTCCTGTTGAGCGGGAATCGATAACCCAAGTTAAAATGGCCTTTCAATTTCGATCAAATCCAAACCAGAATGCCAACCATGATCATGAGAACCGCCTGAATGATTACCAGTTGATAACGAACCACATGATCCACCATTTCTATCATTTTCTGGCGGTCGTCATGGCGTTTATTTAACCGGGTTTTGGTTATATTCCAGGAAGCGGGATTCACAATATCACGGTAATCCGGTTTTTTAACACCGGGTATCCGTGAGGTTGGCAATGAAACCGGTTTATCCAGACACGAACGGATCGCATAAAGATCATCCTTTAACAGCATCAACTGATGGTCTGTCAAATACATCAGTCTGTCTACAACGGATACCAGATTATGGGTTGGCACGAAGGATTCTGATTTTTTCTTTCGTAGCCGAACTTGATCCAGGAATCCGCAAATATAAAGGATAAGATAGGCGAAAAGGGCAATAAATGACAAAACAAGCAGGCTTTTCATGCCATCTGACCTCTTCATGCGATAAACATCCAGGAGATTTTGGGTCGCAGAAAGAAATAATTAAACCGGATTGCCCTGGATTTTGGTTCGTCGACAAGCATATCTGCCGGTTTACATTATGATAAGTGACAGTGCATGTAACACCGTTTTCGCGCCAAAATACAACCACGATGGATCAACTATTTATTTCTGATGCCTTTTCGCACCTACACCCAAGCACAGAGTCTTTATATCACAGTTTTTTTTAAAATAGCATTAATGTTTGAAAATATGAATCAAAACATGTAAATGATCAGGCGGTGATATGCAAAAACGTCTCACAACCGATTCAGGAGTATAAATGGAAGAAGAACTCATTCCCCTTTCCCTGAGTGACCGATTTACGTTTACCTGCAGGCCATCGGTTCCCTGTTTTACCGAATGCTGCAGGGATTTGAACCAGTTTTTGACGCCGTATGACATCCTTCGGCTCAAAAAGCATCTCAATCTCTCGTCCCGGGAATTTCTTGATCGGTATACATCCCGGCATACCGGACCGGAAACCGGCTTGCCGGTTGTGACGTTTAAAACCTTGCCCATCGAACGGTTTGTCTGTCCGTTTGTGACATCGTCCGGATGCCGTGTGTATGAAGATCGGCCGTCATCCTGCAGAACCTATCCATTGGTGAGAATGGCCTCCCGATCCCGTGAAACCGGAAAAATTACGGCATATTATGCCCTGATGAAAGAACCGCACTGTCAGGGATTCGATCGGGGCGTATCCCGGACCGTTCAGGAATGGTTGGAGGATCAGGGGCTTTTGATTTATAATGAAATGAATGACATGATGATGGAAATCATTGGTCTGAAAAATCAGTTGAAACCCGGCAGGCTGGATCCCGAATTCAACGAACAGGTGTATATGGCCTTGTATGATCTGGACAGCTTTCGATCCTTTCTGGAAGGAAAACCCGATTCTCCGGCGCCATCGGTTCTATCCGATGACATATCCATGCTGAAGTATGCCATGAGATGGATTGTCCGCCAATTGATCTTTCTGTCTCAATCCCCGGCGCCACTGGCTCATGAACCTGGATAATTCAGTCGCCCTGGTGCTGGGCGCGATCAAAGGCATTGGCAGAGGCATCGGACTGGCTCTGGCACAAAAAGGCGTTCGGGTGGCCCTGAATTATTTTGACTGGGAAAATCATCTGGATGATCTCAAACAGGCTTTTTCCGGCTTTGAAGACCGGTACAGGTTGTTTCAAACCGATCTTCGCAACCCCCGGCGTATCAAAGACCTGATTCAGGAAGTCGTCCGTCAGTATGGCCGGCTCGACATTCTGATCAACAACATCGAGCGGGGCGGCTGGCCGATCGTTCATGGTCCTTATGTCGAATCCCAGTGGGAACTGGAAATGGCCACCACGCTTCAGGCCAAATGGTGGATCTGCGATGCGGCCATGCCCCATCTCAAAGCATCCGGAAACGGCGTGGTGATCAATCTGTCTTCCATCGCCGGTATCGTGGGCCGATCCGGGCCCGCGTCCCTGATATTCAATGACGGATATGCGGCTGCAAACCGGGCGGTTTCCTCCTTTACCGAAATGTGGGCCAGAATCGGAGCGCCGGAGGCCCGTGTCAATGAAATCATGCTGGGATTCATTGAATCCCGCCATGCAGAAGGAACCCGCGGCTGGGGGCTGTTAACCGATGATCAAAAACAGGCCGTCTGTGACCACACACTTCTGGGCCGGACCGGAACCATTTCCGATGTCGTGAAAAGTGTTCTGTTTCTCATCGAAGATGCCCCCTTTATGACCGGATCCGTCATTCGGCTGGACGGGGGATATGTGCTGGGTGGCGAAACCGTATTACCCATGCCCAAAGGGGTTGTCTGAAACCCGGGTTTGCACCATAACGCCTTAATCTGATGTGCTTTCCGTTTTGATACCCGTTTCCAACTGGTCATAGGGGGTGTACAGTTTGACCGGCGGGCCGGTTTTCCCTCGAATACGCATATTCAGCATCTCCACCAAAATAGAAAATGCCATGGCGAAATAAATATAGCCTTTGGGAATGTGTAAATCAAACCCCTCTCCAATCAGAGCCACACCAATCAAAAGCAGAAAACTGAGAGCCAGAATTTTCAGTGTCGGATGGCTCTGGATGAACCGGCTGATCGGCCCGGCCATCACCATCATGACCAGGACCGCTATAATAATCGCAATGACCATGACAGATAGATGGTTTGACAATCCGACTGCGGTTATCACCGAGTCGAGAGAAAATACAATGTCGATCATCATGATCTGAAAAATGACCATGCCAAACGAGACGTTATGAACCATCACCGTTTTATCGGCATGTTCCAAACTTCCCTCCAGGCTACCATGAATTTCCAGGGTGCTCTTCACCAGAAGAAAAAGCCCGCCTGACAGCAGAATGATATCCCGGCCAGAGATCGCTTCCCCCAAAACCGAAAACAGGGGAAAGGTTAGCCGCATGATCCAGGTGATTGAAAACAGCAGCCCGATCCGGGTAATCATGGCCAGAAAAAGGCCGACTGTGCGTCCTTTGGCGCGTTGATGCACGGGCAGTTTGTCGGCCAGAATCGCGATGAATACGATGTTGTCAATTCCCAGTACGATTTCCAAAGCCGTCAGCGTTAAAAGCGCCATCCATATTTGGGGATTCAGTATAAAATCCAATTGCCCAACCTCTCTGTAATCATTCTGTTTTTCCAGCCCCGCCTGTTTTCAGGCTGATCATCAGCACCGAAATCGCAGCCGGTGTCATGCCATCCATGCGGGATGCCTGGCCCAGGGTCATGGGTCTGATTTCATTCAGTTTTCCCTTCAGTTCATTGGACAGGCCATGCACGGCTGAATAATCGAATCCATCCGGAATTCGAATCCGTTCCAGATGTCTGAATTTATCGATTTCCTTCTGCTGGCGCTGAATATATCCTTCATATTTGATTTCGATCTCTGTCTCTTCAATCACGCGCTTTGCCAGATTCTCGGGGTTTGGAGACAAGGTGTTGATGACGTCATAATCCAGTTCGGCCCGCTTGAGCAGTTGATCCAGATGAATTCCGTTATCGACCGGCCGGCTTTGCCGGCTGATCAGGTAGTCATTGACCCCGGGCGAGGGTTTGACAATGGTGGATTTGATACGATTCATTTCTTTAAATATCCGTTCCTTCATATCCCGGACAAAATGCAGCCCGTCCGATGAAACCAGTCCCAGTTCAAACCCTTTTTCCGCCAGCCGAAGATCCGCGTTGTCCTCCCGCAGAACCAGGCGGTATTCTGCCCGCGATGTGAACATCCGGTATGGCTCCCGTGTGCCGCGTGTGACCAGATCATCGATCAGAACCCCCATATACGCCTGGGATCGGTCCAGAATGAATGGCGGCCGCTTCTGAACCTGGCAGGCGGCATTGATGCCCGCCCACATTCCCTGGGCCGCAGCCTCTTCATAACCGGATGTACCATTGATCTGGCCTGCCAGAAAGAGTCCATCGATGCGTTTGGTTTCCAGGGTCGGCTTGAGCTGAACCGGATTGACATAGTCATATTCAATGGCATAGGCCGGCCGCATGATTTCAGCCTGCTCCAGGCCTTTTACAGACCGGACCACCTGAATCTGAATATCAACTGGCAGACTGTTGCCAAGCCCGCTGGCATAAATTTCCTCGGTTTCCAGTCCTTCCAGCTCCAGAATCACATGATGTCTGTCCCGTTCCGGAAACTTGACGACCTTGTCTTCAAACGACGGACAGTAGCGGGCCGAAACGCCGGTAATGATACCACTGTAAAGCGCGGACCGGGATATGTTGTCCCGTACGATCTGATGGCACCGGTCATTGGTGTATCCCATGAAGCTTTCCACCTGAGGCAGGGGAATGCTTTTGGTGGAAAATGAAAAGGGGGTAGGCTGTTCTTCCGATCCCTGAGCCGCAAACTGCGAAAAGTCGATCGTGGACTTTTTCAGACGGGGCGGTGTTCCGGTTTTCATCCGGCCCAAAGTGAACCCCAATGATTTCAGGTGTTCCGGAAGGCTATATGATGCAAACTCACCGGCTCTTCCGGCTTTGATGGACCGAAATCCGATATGAACCAGCCCACTTAAAAACGTTCCGGTAGCCAGAACCACACAACGGGCCGAATACCCGAATCCGGTATGGTCTTCCACGCCGACCACCCGGTTGTCTTCAATGACCAGACGTTCCACCATACCCTGTTTGAGATCCAGATGGGGCTGTTTTTCCAGAACGTGTTTCATCACCATATGATAGCGGTTTTTATCATTCTGGGTTCGGGAGGAATGCACGGCCGGACCCTTTTTGGTGTTCAGCGTGCGATACTGAATGGCGGTCTGATCCGTGACTTTGGCCATTTCACCGCCCAGCGCATCAATTTCCTTGACAAGCTGCCCCTTGGCCATGCCCCCGATGGACGGACTGCAGGGCATGGCCGCAACCTTGTCAAGATCGATTGCCAGAATCAGAACCTCACATCCCATGCGGGCTGCCGCCAAAGCCGCCTCGCATCCGGCGTGGCCGGCACCCACAACCACCATATCATAGTGTTTTTGAAAATCCATATCAGGCATTTCCCCTGACTCCATCATGGGCAGCAGCGTGTAACACCGAATCCAGATAGGCTTTTACGCCTTCGACTGCCAGAGAAAAAATCCGGGTTCCGGCCATGATCACATGAACGTTTCCCCTGGTTTCACAAATCTGCGCAAAAGCCGGACCAATGACAGAAGCCGGGTCGGTTGGCCCCGACAGTCCGGAAAGGGCCATCAGATAGGTATCCATCCGCTCTTTCAGGACCTGGAAATAGTTGATTTCTTTTCCAATGGAAAGCGATGTCACGGAGGATATGTTCTGTGAAAATTCAAACAGGAGATTCCAGAAATTTTCGACCAGCGCCGTTTTATCCGAATGGGCTTCCATATAATAGGATATGGACCATCCCACACTCAATATCTGAAGAATATGGATTTCATACTCAACCCTGACAGGGTCGATGGAATCTGTTTTTGGAACCCGGCTGAGGGCAAACAGAACGCGTTCCCGGTCCAGGGCATAATGGGCCAGATTTTCAGCCATTTCCGGAATGGGTAGAACAGGGTCGGTCGAAAAAGACATATTCGGTTCCTTTGACGGGGTTATATAGACTTTCAGACAATTCATTGTAACTTTGAATCTGAATATCGTGCCGATTTCAGATGATTCCGATATAAAGCGTCAGGTTCAACCCGCCGTGAACGATTGAATGGCGGGTCAATCGAAGATGATACTGTTTTGGGGAAAGGATATGCGGTGTTATCAGCGCCAGTTTCCATCCCCTGAAATCCGCGGTCAGTTTTTTCATCATGTCCTGACAGAGGGCCAGGCTCTCTCCGATATTCCCCATGCGAAGCCCATAGGGCGGATTCAAAACGACCAGTCCGGTCCGGCCAAATCCGGCGGGATTGATATCAAAAAAATCACATCTGGCTGTTTGGATGCAGTTGAAAAAATCATGGGACTGAATGGTCTGATTCAATTGGCTGCAAGCAATTTCGGATTGATCCGATGCAAAAATGATCGGCTCATGCCGTAACACAACCTGTTTTTCGGCCTGACGGCGAAGATGCGCCCACTGTCTGGGTCTGAATCCGGGCCAGTCTTCAAACCCGAAGGATCGCAACCATCCCGGCGCAATATTCTGAGCCATCATTGCCGCCTCCAGCGAAAAAGTACCGGAGCCGCACATCGGATCGACCAAGGGTTCAATTCCGGTGTATCCGGCCAGTTTCAGTGCGGCTGCGGCCAGGGTTTCGCGAAGGGGCGCAGAACCGACCCGGGTCTTTAAACCCCTTTTGTACAGGGGCTGGCCGCTGCTGTCCATCGACAGGGTAAACCGGTCATCGCGAGTGAGGATGTAGATATGCTGCAACGGATTGAAAGAATCATCTTCATGCGATATTTGAGTATCAACCATCCCATCATCAGCGACAGGGACATGCGTTGCGATGCCATCCCGGACATGGGCAGCGATGGCGTCCGTGTGATACAGCCGGGAGTGATGAGCCGATACATGAACCAGCAACCGGGAGTGGGCGGGCAGAAACAATTCCCAGGGGATTTCTGAAATCTTTCTGGAAAGCCTGCGAAAATCAGTGGCTGAAAACTGCGCAATGCGCATCAGAATCCGGGTTGCTATTCTGGAATGCAGATTGACCCGATAGCACCCCGGTAACCGGGAGGAGAATTCCACGCCGCCGCCTTTTTCCGGAATGCTTCCGAAAAGTTCCAAGGGAGGCAGCTCCTGATGACAAAGGACTTCCAGGCCAGGGGCACAGTTGGCAAAAAAATCATGCGCCGGTCCGTTTACATGCCGTCGAATGCGTTTTTCCAAGGAAGGAATGGCGGATATCGTATTCACGTCAGGGTTTATAATTCGATTGACCAAAGAAATCAACGTTAAACCCCAATTCGAGAGGGTTGACTCCCTGTCATCTTTCAGATATACGAACGCATGTATACTTGATGGCGGATATGATGATTAAACCATGCATCAGAATCAATTGATCATTTCATGCGAATTGCCTGTAACAATCTGACCTATCAATACCCCCGGACAGACACGGTTATTTTTAAAAATCTGTCCTGCGAATTCAGCCGCCCCGGATTTCATGCACTCTTCGGCCAGTCCGGTGTGGGCAAGACCACCCTGGCCAAAATGCTTTCTGGTGATATTTCCGTTCCTTCCGAATCCATCACGATTACAGACGTTCAAACCGTGCTGTACACCCATAACATGGAACGACTTCCAGGATGGGCCTGCGTGGGTGAAATGATCGAATCGGTGACACTTCCCGGTCATAAACAAAAACGGGTTGAACTGATCGATGCCTTCGGTCTGACCCCCTTTCTGGAATCCCGCTTTGACCGTCTGTCTCTGGGGCAGCAGAATCGGGCCAACCTGACCCGGTATCTGCTTCAGGCGTTTGATGTGCTGATCATGGATGAGAGTCTGGCCAATGTCGATGAGGCCACGCGGGAAAAAATCATTGGTATCATCAAGGAACGGTTCTCTGAAAAATGCTTTGTTTACATCAGTCATAATATGGTGGAAGTCAGCCGGTTCTGCGATCATATCGTGGTTGTCCGGGAATCCCATCGAACCCCTCAGGCGGTTACCGTGAATGGTCTGAATGATCCTGGCATGTCTGCCACGGCGTTGAAGGGGGTGGAGCGGATCATGCTGGAGATGGCCCATGCTTCGTAACCGGATTATTCAGTTTTTTCTGATCTACATCACAGGCATTCTGTTTCTTTTATCGATCAAATACATACTGAATCTGTCTGATTATGTTATCCCAGCGCCAATGGAAATCGGCATCACCGCAAAGGCGGTCGGCATCCGGTATCTCGGTGATGTTCTGAACACCGTGGTGATCGCCGTAATCGGTCATGTCATTTCGATTGTTCTGGCGTTTTCGGTCGGCATTCTGGGCGGCCAGAAAAGCTGGGCCGGTGCACTGGTCAAAACCGCAGCCTATAACATTCAGGCTTATCCGATTGTTGCGGTCGCGCCGCTGATATTTATTCTGCTGGGAGACGGCCTGCTTTCCAGGCTGATTATTTCGGTGATGATCTGCTATTTCCCCCTGTTGTTGTCGGTGATGGGGGTATTATCCGAGCCGGTTGAGAGTATTGAACATTTTTATCGGATCACCCGCAGGATCACCTGGAAGCTTCAGGTGAAAATACGCATATTTGAAAACTTCAGCAACCTGTCAACCGTGATTGTCGGAAGCGCCACCATGGCCATGGTCGGAACCATTGTGGCTGAGTTTGTTGCATCCAATGCCGGAATTGGTTACAGCATTCGTATTGCCCTGTATCAGAGCGATATGGCCAAAATCCTGATTGCGCTGTTCTGGATCGGAATCTGTACATCCGGATACCTGATCGGCATTGAACAGATTGGGTTTTATCTTCATAAACGAATGAAGGCGGACTAATCAGGCAGGTTGTTTTTTTCATACAGGGGGCGAATACGCGGTCGATTCATAACCGGTTACCCGTCAGCTTTTCCATCAGGGTTTTTCGGGTTTCAACAATTTGATCTTCCGGATCAAACACATAGCCGATGGAGCGAAGGCTTTTGAAGTATTGGGGCTTTTTGGGGTTGATTTCAAAATATTTTCGAAAACGGACGATGAAATTATCCACGGTTCGCGTGGTGGTGTCCCGTGTATATCCCCAGCCGATTTCCAGAAGTTTATCCCGTGTCAGGGGTTTCCCTTTGTTGGCGACAAAGAGCTTGAGCAGTCGGACTTCCTGTTCAGTCAATGAAATCGTGCCGGTCTGACCGATGGCCGTGGCGTGCTCAAAATCAATCTGATTGGGCCCAAATGCATACAAATTTGGAACCGAAGCTGTGACGGACTCATGCCGCGACGCCTGATGATACCAGTCCATCCGGGTCAACAGCCGCTCGATTCTCAACAAAAACTCTTCCAGATCAAACGGCTTGGTCAGATAGTCATCCACTCCGTAGGACAATCCCTTGATCTTGTCTTCAGACGCGGTTCGTGCAGAAAGAATCAGAATCGGAAGCTGCTCGTCCTCCAGCCGGATATTCTGAAGGACCGACAGTCCGTCAATTCCGGGAAGCATGATATCCAGAACAATCAGATCCGGATGCCAGCGTTTCCATTTATGAATTCCGCTGATTCCGTTGCCCTCTATGGCCACGTCATATCCCTGAAGTGAAAGATTCAGACTCAGTCCTTCGGCAATATGATGATCATCTTCAATGATCAGAATTCGCTTTTTATGGGATGTTTCCATGAATGATTCCAGTTTGTGGTGCGCATTGATTGACCGCGAAAATACAGGATTCAGAATTCAGTAGCCCGAATTCAGAACAAAAGCGGTAGATGTCATTTTCACAGCCGGAAGTGATCAAGTTTTTGATGATGCGTATTTGCCGTGAAAATTTCCATTCAAACCTTCTTGTATGGCAAGCTGATCGTGAATACCGACCCCTGTCCGATTCCCGGGCTTTCAGCAGTAATTTTTCCCTTGTGCATTCGAACGATATTTTTAACCAGATAAAGTCCCAGCCCGCTTCCTCTTGCTTTCAGCTCTTCCCGCCCCTGGCCCTGGTAGAATTTTCTAAAAATTTTTTTGACATCGGATTTTTCCAGACCAATTCCGTTGTCCAGAAATCGAATCAGCAGGTAATGCGGTGTCTGTTCCAGCGTGATTTGAATTTGCGGCGTTTCCGATTCGTTGTAATGGACCGCATTGGTCAACAGGTTCATCAACAGAATTTCAAACAAGGATGGGTTGACCGGATAATAAAATGAAAGCCCGGGTGGTGGCACGAAGCGGATGTCGCATTTCCGGAACATGTCCGTGTGATTTTTCAAAAACCGCTGAATTTCTTCCGCCAAATCCAGCAAAACAAATTCTCCCTGATACCCGCCGCTTTCCATTTTGGCAATGCTCAATATCCGGTTGATGGTGTAAGACAGCCGGGCGACATCCTGACTCATATATTGTATGTATTTCAACTGATCCGGGGTGTACAGATTATACTTCAGGGCCGTATCCAGATAAAGCTTCAGCGATGTGACCGGTGTTTTGAGTTCATGAGTGAATGTATTGATGAAATTCTGCTGAAGGCCATACAACCGGCTGATCTTCTGATTATAGAGAAAAATAATAAATATTCCGGTCAGAATGATCCCCACCAGAATGGACAGCACCATGATCACCACCCATACCTGGGATTTCAACACCTCACCGCGATCCAGATTGAAGCGCAGCAGAATGGCCTCCAGATCGGTGTTGACCGCCATGTACCAATATATGTACAAAAACAGCGATGCGACCAGGGCTGTTGTGGAGAAGATGAATACAAAAAGAGGATGCAGAATCCAACGGGATCGAATCATGTTGCTCCGGATGGTTTCAGATCATGCCGGTGAAAGCATAATGTAAAAAAAATGTCACGGATCAAAAGCAGGCTGTCTTTGCAACCACATATGATTTAATATGAACATTACCGCAACCAATTACCGTTCTGGCTTTAACGAAAGGATATGGATATGTCTTCCTCCGCTTTCGGTGTTATTCGGGGCAGCGTCTCCCTTTTGATCTATATTCTCAATACCCTGGTTCTGACCCCGCCATTGATCCTCCTGTCTCTGACCAAGTTTATCATTCCGTTACCGTTCTGGCGAAAACTCTGTGATCGGATGCTGAATGGCATCGCAGGTCTGTGGATCAGCATCAACAACTGGAATATCCAGGTCACCAACGCGATCCGATGGGATGTAACCGGTTTGGATTCTCTTGACAAACACCAGTGGTATATGGTGGTCGCCAATCATCAGTCATGGGTGGATATCCTGGTCCTTCAAAAGATTTTTCACCGGAAGATACCATTTTTAAAATTTTTTTTAAAGAAAGAGCTGATTTGGGTGCCATTTTTGGGTCTGGCCTGGTGGGCACTCGATTTTCCATTCATGAAGCGATATTCGACCGATTTCATAAAGAAAAATCCGCAACTGAAAGGAAAGGATCTGGAAATCACCCGGAAAGCCTGTGAAAAATTCAAACACATACCGGTATCTGTGATGAATTTTGCAGAGGGAACCCGGTTTACGCCGGAAAAGCATCAACGCCAGCAGTCTCCGTACCGGCATCTGCTCAGACCCAGGGCCGGTGGCATCGCCTTTGTCATGGCTGCCATGGGTGACCAGATGAACCGCATCCTCAATGTCACCATTGCCTATCCTTATGGCGCAAAAAGCTTCTGGGATTTTTTGTGCGGCAAGGTCATGGAAATCAAAATCCGTGTTGAATCAAAACCGGTCAGTGCCGAACTGATTGGTGATTATTTCAACGATGCCGACTTCCGGGCCGGATTTCAGGAGCATTTGAATCGATTATGGGAAGAAAAGGATTTGCAGCTCCATATGATGCAGAAGCAGATTGAATACAATCCGTCATGATGGTAATAACAGTGCCGCATATCAGACATACCGGTTCGGACTTGACGAAAATTTGTCAAATGCGTAAGGTTTGAAAAATCTACTGATTCACAACATCAACCCGGAGAACCATCATGTCGCACCACGATCATGACCATCATGATAAAGATCACCACCATCACCCGGATCATTCAGGTGAAATGCCGTTCTCGGAAAAAATGGCCAGACTGCTTCAGCACTGGATGAAACACAATTCCGATCATGCGGTTACCTATCAGGAATGGGCAGACAGGGCCAGAGACAACGACTTGTTGAATCTGGCTGATAAAATAACCGAAATTGGTCAATTGACGCAACAGATCAATGGTAAGCTGAAAGAGGCCCAGAATCTGATTCCGGAACAGCATTAAAGATCCGCTTTGTAAAGACTCACGTGTTATCGATTTCCTCCCATGCAAATATGTCACGGGTCCACAGCGTCCGGCATGTTCTTGCCATCTGGACGGACCGTCTTCGGGTCATGTTCATCATCAACATGGTCAAACCGGCTGACGCAAGCATGGGAATCCATGCGCATTCCAGCAACTGCTTTCGGGTCATGTTCCGTTCCCCGGAAGTCAGATTCGAAAGACCTGCCAGGGTGCGAACCGGAAAATCCAGGATATCCGGTAACTGTTGAATGACGGATAGAATAGCCCGGTTCTGAACAAGGCCGTTCTGCCAGGAAACCGGTACAAGAACCGGGTCAATGATCAGGTGTGAGGGCGAGAGTCCGGCTTTTTGGCAGGCGCTGTGCAATTCGATGGCGACTTGAATCCGGCCTTCTCCAGTTGTTGGAACATGGCCGTTCGAATACAGCAGAAATCCGATCACATCGGTCTGAAATCGGACAGCCAACGGCAGAATATGCGCCATTTTTGCCGGCTCCAGTGAAATGCCGTTGATTATCGCGGTTTTGGTATTGGCCAATAATCCGGCTTCGATGGCCTTGGGATTGGTTGTGTCGATCAGAACCGGTAAATCGGTTGCTTCCTGAACCGCGCGAACCAGAAAATCCATGATCTGCTCCGGATTTCGGCTTAATGGACCCGTATTGATGTCAATAAGATTGGCACCGGCGTCCTCGCACAAACGAACCAGGTTCTGAATGGGTAATGGATTCCGATTTATAACGGCTTGGAAAATGGTCCGGTCAAGCGGTTGAAGATTGTCCGCGATCAGAAGCATGGGATAAACCGATTCCTTTCCGTGAAAATGCAATATAGACCTTCAGAAAAATAATTTCGCTGCGTTATCGGTCGGGAATGGCCGAAAATGGCCTATCCCCTCCCTGCTGCCTTGCGAAATGAATTTTCTGAAAGTCTATAATTCTGGCTCCTGAATACCTGAATAGTTACGAAAAAAACATCGTGAATTTCTGCGAGTGTGACATCGAAAAATGGTGTTTCGCTCACGCCATAACACCCTTCCGATCACGTCATTTATCATATATCCCCCAACCTTCCCAAACAAATCTATCGTCAATCAAACAATCTCCTTGAATTTCAAAGAATTTTTCTTGACATCGCATTAAAAATGGTTTTGTATCACATCAACGTGGAGTAAAGTGGGGAAAAGGGGAGAAAAGTGTTTCGAGGCTTCAGTTTTCATACGATTGATGAAAAAGGCCGGATGATCATTCCATCCCGGTTCAAAGAGCTGATCCGGGCCAGCGGAAGCGATGCAGCCATGATTTCACGACTGGAACACTTTCTGGTTGCCTATACGCTTCCGGAATGGGCTATCATCGAAAACCGGATTCTGTCAATGGTTGAAAAAGACGACAGCATGAGACGCTTCAGGCGAATTTTTATCGGCGGCGCATTTGAGTGTCCCCTTGACCGTCAGGGACGGATTCTGATTCCCCCCAGTCTGCGGGAGTATGCGGAATTGAATCGGGAGATCATTCTGGTCGGTAATCTGGATCATTTTGAAATCTGGTCCCAAAATAACTGGAACCGGGAAAATGAGCAAATGGAAACGGATTATCAGAAAGAGGAGGTTCGAAACAAAATCGCCGGACTCGGACTATAATTTATGTTTGTTTACCATCCATCGGCGCTGCTGGAGGAAACCCTTTTTTATCTGAATATCCGTTCCGGAAAGATTTATGTTGATTGTACCCTGGGCGGTGCCGGTCATGCCGCTGCCATCTGCAATAAAATGGGGCCATCCGGCCGGCTGATCGGGCTGGATCAGGACCGGGATGCCATCGATCATGCAGAAGAAATATTGAAGCCGTTTGAGCAGAATGTAACCCTGTTCCATTGCAATTATGTGAATTTGATTGATGTGCTTGCAGAACTGAATATCTCTGGCGTGGATGGTATCCTGATGGATCTTGGCCTTTCACTTCACCAACTGGCAGGAAGCGGTCGTGGATTCAGTTTTAAAAACCACGAACCACTGGATATGCGAATGGACATTCGATCCAAAATTACTGCCAAAGCGATCATTGAAAAAATGGAAGAGTCGAAGATGGCCGATCTTTTCTTCAAACTGGGAGAAGAACGGTATTCCCGGTCAATTGCACGCCATATTGTCGAAGAACGCAAACAGGGATCGATTGAAACCAGTAAACAATTGGCCGAAATTATCTGCCAGGCAATTCCGGCGAGAGCACGAAACCAGCAGCATATTCATCCGGCTACCCGGGTATTTATGGCACTTCGAATTGCCGTCAATCAGGAATTGGAACGATTGAATGAATTTCTGGATATGGTACCTGGCCTGCTGAACAGTGGCGGGCGACTTTGTGTTCTGTCTTTTCACTCTCTGGAGGATCGCATGGTGAAACAACGGATCCGCGATTTTGAGGCATCCTGTATTTGTCCATCCGATTTTCCGGTTTGCCGGTGTAATCGAAAACCCGTGATGCGGGCAATCACCCGAAAACCGATCAGACCTTCACCCGAAGAAATCGACAGAAACCCGATATCCAGAAGTACCCGTCTTCGGGTAGCTGAAAAACTGTAGTGCATTTTGTGATTGTTGAACGCATATGACGGACCGGAATACAAAAACTGCTGTAAATTACCGAATGATTGTTCTGGTAACCCTTTTGTCCATTCTGATCCTGGAAGGGCTGTTTTTTATCTGGTGTCGAACCCAATGTATCCAGACAGGGTATGAAATGGCCCGGGAGATGGAAACCTATCGCAGCCTGATTGCGATGGAGAACAATTTACGCGTGGAATTTTCCCGTCTCAAGTCGCCAGAGCGGATTGCTCAAATCGCCCGCACGCAGCTTGAACTTGAATTACCTAACCCCGAACGGATGTATGTGCTGCCATGAGATTCGATAACAAGAAATACATTACAAAACGGATTCGTTTTCTTGGCTGGGGGTTTTTTCTCATTTTTCTGATCATTGGGGGAAAAGCATTTTATTATCAGGTTGTCATCAGTGAATGGCTTTCGGAAAAGGCCCTGAGGCAATATGAAAAGGAGTTTGTCTATTCAGGGAAGCGGGGCGCCATTTTGGATGCGTCTGGCAGAAATCTTGCTGTCAGTATTGACGCCGAATCCATCGGCGCGCATCCCAAACAGATCAAAAATCTGGCAGAAACGGCAAAGATCCTGTCCGATTCTCTGAGCATTCCCAAAAAAGATCTCGTGACCCGACTTTCATCCGCCAAACAACCCTTTGTATGGATTAAACGCAAAGTGACATCGAGGGAAGTCAGCCTTGTCAAAGCCTTTGACCTGCCAGGAGTGGTATTCAAATCCGAGCATAAACGATATTATCCCAATAAATTCCTGGCGGCTCAGATACTGGGTTTTGTCGACATGGACAACAAGGGACTGGCCGGAATTGAGTTGACTTACGATGAGGTGCTAAAAGGGTATCAGGATAGTATCAAAGTTAGAAGGGATGCCCTGGGAAACAGTTTTGAAGCAGAGAAGGCCATTGTTCCGGATTATAACGGTAACAATCTGATTTTAACCATTGACGCCATGATTCAATACAGTGCAGAAAAGGCGCTGGCGTCTGCAGTCACTGAATTTGGTGCTCAGTCCGGCATGGTGCTGGTCATGTCTCCCCGGACCGGGGACATTCTTGCCATGGCGCATTATCCCTTTTATAATCTCAACGCTCATGCCGAATTTGACAAAAATCTGTGGCGGGTACGGTCGGTAACCGATCCTTTTGAACCCGGATCCACCATGAAAATCTTCAGCGCGGCAGCGGCCATTGAATCCGGAACGGCTAACTCCCAAACCCAGTTTTTCTGTGAAAACGGCGCTTATAGGATCGGTCGAAACACCGTACATGACACCCATTCCTATGGCACGTTGACCCTTCAGGAGATCGTCAAATATTCCAGCAATATCGGAGCCATCAAAGTCGGTCAGTTTGTTGGGGAAGAAATCCTGTACAAAAACCTGAAAAATTTTGGATTTGGTGATAAAACCGGTCTGGCATTATCCGGAGAGACATCGGGAATCCTGGCACACTTTAAAAAATGGCGAAAAATTGATGCCGGAACCATTGCCTTTGGTCAGGGTATTTCTGTTTCCGCGATTCAGATGGTTGCGGCAACCGGTGCTCTGGCCAATGGTGGCAGTTTGATGAAGCCCCAACTGATCAAAGCCATCGTGGATCAGGATGGAAAAATCGTTCAGGAATTCAAACCGGTCAAAATTCGTCAGGCCTGTTCTCCAAAAACCGCGGCTACCATCCGAGAGATGATGAAAGAAGTCATCACAACAGGTGGAACCGGAACAAACGCGGCAATGGAAGGATATACGGTCTGCGGCAAAACGGGAACAGCCCAAAAGATCATTAATGGCGCATATGCCAGAGGCAAATATGTTTCCTCGTTTATCGGCTTTGTACCAGCGGATCGGGCAGAGGCCGTGATTATGGTGATTATTGATGAACCAACCAAACGGCATTATGGCGGAACCGTGGCTGCGCCGGCCTTTAAAAAAATTGCTCTTGAAATGCTGGGATATCTGAACATACCGCCGGAAAATATGAACAACCGGTTTACCGTTGCGCTGCAAAGAGAGGCTGAAGGGTGAAGCTGATCACCTTGTTGGAAGCCATTTTGCCTGAGCGGTTTTATGGACCGAAGGATCCTTTCGAAATCGATTCAGGCAATTCGGAAAACATGCTTGACGCAGGATGGGCGGACACAGATATCCTGTCGATTCATTATCGCGCTCAGGATGTCAGACCGGGCGGACTGTTTGTGGCGATTCCGGGTCAGAAATCCGATGGACACGATTTCATCCCGACGGCCGTGGCCAATGGCGCTGCAGCCGTCGTAGCCACCCGGGTGCCAGTGGCGCCGGTCGATGCGGCAGTGATTCTGGTATCGGATGCCCGGCATGCGCTGGCAGCCCTGGCCCATCAATTTTATGGCAGGCCTTCGGAGCATCTGACCATTATTGGTATTACCGGAACCAATGGCAAAACCACCACCGCATTTCTGATTGAACGAATTCTGAAAAAGGCGGGTTTTCCCGTTGGGGTGATCGGTACCCTGAATTATCGGTATCAGGATATGATTTTTGACAACCCCATGACGACACCCGAATCACTTGATCTTCAGCGGATTCTGTCAGATATGCGTCAGAGTGGGGTGACCCATGTGATCATGGAAGCATCGTCTCATGCCATTGCTCTGAGGCGAATCGACTGCTGCTGGATGGATGTGGGCGTTTTTACCAATCTGACTCAGGATCATCTGGATTTTCATGGAACCCTGGATGCGTATTGGAACGTGAAAAAAGGGATGTTCACGGGTCATCTTTCTGAAGGCCCCAAAAGAAGCCGGGCCGCTGCCGTGATTAACTGCAATGACCCCAGAGGAGAAGAGCTGAATAACGTTCTTCAGATTCCCCGCTTCTGTGTCGGTTTTTCTGAAGACAATTCGGTTCAAACGGCCATGATGAAGACCCATATGGATGGCGCAGACGGCGTCATAACCACACCCCTGGGCATGTTTCAGTTCAAAACGAGTCTGATCGGCCGTCACAATGTGGAGAACATTCTGTGCGCCACTGCCGCATGCGTTGCATTGAACATATCCCTGAAAACCATTCGGGAAGGTATTGAATCCGTATCCTTTGTTCCGGGAAGACTTCAGCGGGTTTTCAATGACCGGCTGAGACATGTTTTTGTGGATTATGCGCATACGCCGGACGCCCTGACGAATGTGCTGCGCACGATTCAGGAAATTGCAACCCACCGAATCATCTGTGTTTTTGGCTGTGGTGGAGACCGGGATAAGGACAAGCGTCCGATGATGGGACAAATCGCCGCCAGGCAGGCGGATTTACTTGTGGTGACATCAGACAATCCCCGATCCGAAGATCCCATGGACATCATTTTGCAGATTGAGAAAGGTATCCAGACCGAACAGATTCCACCTGTACTGGCGACTGAGCTGACATCGAATTTTACCGGCAAGGGCTATGTGATCGAGCCGGATCGCAAGAAAGCCATCCATCTGGCCATTCGCGTATCCGGAATCGGGGATGTGATTCTGATTGCCGGGAAAGGTCATGAAACCTATCAGATTATCGGAGATCAGAAGCTTCCGTTTGATGACCGGGAAATCGCTGCATCCGCTCTGACCACGGAAATCAACCCACCCAACGTTCATATGTGGAAAAAGAAATCAACCCAGGCAAAAACAGTCGCCTGATGCCTTGAACGACTGTCTGAAGGCGCTTCTCGGTATCTTCCCGAGTGTACCCATCAATTTGAAAGAAACCGGCTTTGGAATGAACTGGACCATCGACCATATTCTGGATGCCACCGAAGGCGAGCTTCTTTCTCCCCCTTCAAATCTTTTCTTTTCCGGCATTTCCATTGATTCCAGAACAATCAAATCAACTGAACTGTTTGTGGCCATACCCGGCAGCCGACATGATGGCCACCGATTTATTGACGGCGTCATTCAGGCCGGTGTCACTGGCGTTGTTCTGGAGCATCGAAAGAGACCGGAAATTCCGATTGAACAGTGGATTTCAAAAGGGATTGCCTGCGTTGCGGTTCCGGATTCGATCCGGGCATTGGGCTGCCTGGCTGCATTTCACAGAAAGCGGCTGTCGACTTCCGTGATTGCGATTACCGGGTCCAATGGCAAAACCTCCACACGAAATCTGACATATGAAGTGATGCGCCAACAGTTTCAGGTTTTGTCAACAATCGGCAATTTTAACAACCATATCGGATTACCACTGACGCTTCTGAGATTAACGGCGGACCATGAATGGGCTGTATTGGAACTGGGAATGAATCATGCGGGAGAAATCGACTGGCTGGCGCAGATTTCGCAACCTCAAATCGGAATCATCACCAATATTGCGCCGGCGCATCTGAAAGGTCTCCATTCATTGGACGGGGTCATGGCGGCAAAAGGCGAGCTTCTGGAACGTCTTTCACCTGACGGCATCGCGGTAATGAATCTGGACGATCCCCGTGTGTCTCAACTGGCCAAACAGACATCCCGTCAGGTTATCGGTTTTGGTTTTGGTGAATCTGCCCAGGTCCGTGCGACAGATATCCTTCTACAGAATTCGGATACGCGCTTTAAACTGCAACTTCCGAATCAATCGATAGCTGTTCATCTTCATATCCCCGGCCGGGTCATGATTCAGAATGCACTGGCCGCAGCCGCCGCCGGCCACGCGGCAGGCGTTCCTGCCATTCATATTCAAAAAGGCATTGAGCAGGCCCGGGCTGTTTCCGGAAGAATGAATCTGTTTCAAACCCGTCAGGGAGTCCATGTCATCGATGATTCCTATAATGCAAACCCCGGCTCAACAGAAGCCGCGATTCGAACATTGAATACCATCGGAGCCGGTCATCGCCGGTTTCTGGTTCTGGGAGACATGTTGGAACTTGGCGATCAGGCTGTATTTTACCATCGACAGATTGGCTTGCTTGCTGGAGAATCCGGACTTTTTCGATTGTATGTTACAGGCGATTATGCGAATGTTGTCGCGACCGCCGCATGTGAGGCGGGCATGGCCCAGAAATCCATTCTGGTTGGAACCAAACCGGAGATCGCTTTGGATCTGGTGCGGTTTCTGGATTCAGACGATTGGGTCCTGATCAAGGGTTCACGGGGAATGGCAATGGAGACCGTGGTCAAATCACTTCAGGTGAACATGGAACCGGAAAATAGAAATTGAAATGCACACCCGATGACATGAAATAAGATATAAACCATGATTCAACACTCAACTCTCAACACTCAACACGCATAACCGAACATTCATATATGCTTTATCTTCTCCTGTATCCGCTTCACACGTCGTTTTCGATATTTAATGTATTCCGATACATTACGTTTCGAACGATATATGCCAGTCTGACGGCGTTTTTAATTTGTTTTATTCTGGGGCCTTGGGTTATCCGGCAGCTTTCAGCTCTTCAAATTCGGCAGTATATCCGGGAGGAGGGCCCAAAATCCCATCAGGCTAAAGCCGGAACACCCACCATGGGCGGTGTTCTGATTCTGCTGTCTCTTGTAATCTCTACCCTTTTGTGGGGAAATATCGGCAATTATTATATCTGGATGGTTCTTTTGGTCACTGTCGGATTCGGGCTCATCGGATTTGTCGATGATTACCTGATGCTGAATAAAAAAAAGAACCTGGGGCTGACCGCCCGAAATAAAATAATATTGCAGTCACTTCTGGCGCTTGGCGTTGGTTATCTTTTATATCTTTATCCGGATTTTTCCACCCGGGTGACCATTCCATTTTTCAAGAATGTGTCTCCGGATCTGGGCATCGGATATATTTTTTTTGCAGCGTTTGTCATTGTGGGGACATCCAACGCCGTCAATTTAACGGATGGTCTGGACGGACTGGCCATAGGCCCCATGATCATCGCATCCGTGACCTATATGGTGTTTGCCTATGTGGCCGGTCATGTCAAAATCGCCGACTATCTGCAACTGAATTACGTTGCCGGAAGCGGTGAATTGACCGTGTTCTGCGGCGCATTGGTCGGTTCGGGCCTGGGGTTTCTCTGGTTTAACGCCTATCCGGCGCAGGTATTCATGGGAGATGTGGGATCACTGTCCCTGGGTGGTGCGCTGGGTTCGGTCGCCGTCATCACCAAGCAGGAAGTACTTTTGGTTCTGGTGGGTGGGCTGTTTGTTATGGAAGCCCTGTCGGTCATTTTTCAGGTCGGGTATTATAAAATGACAAATGGCCGTCGTATTTTTCGTATGGCACCGCTTCACCATCATTTTGAATTGAAAGGATGGCCGGAACCCAAGGTAATTGTCCGTTTCTGGATTATTGCCGTGGCATTGGCCCTGATTGCGATCAGTACACTGAAACTGAGATGACGGATCGGCTGGAATAACGGGTATGGACATATTAAACAAACAGATACTGGTGGTTGGACTGGGCATTACCGGTGTGGCACTGGTCCGGTATTTGTGCAGACAGGGCGCCCGTGTGACCGCCACGGATATGTCGTCAGAGCCGACATCGGAAAATGTGATCCGCGAATTTCGGGAGTCCGGCGTAACAATCGAACTGGGTGGGCATCGACCGGGCAGCGTTTTACGGGCAGACATGATTGTTATCAGCCCCGGGGTTCCCCACACCCTGCCCGAACTTGAGACGGCCCGGGCCAGGAACATACCTGTTCTGGGCGAAATTGAGCTGGCATCCCGATTTGTCAATGAGCCGATTATCGCGGTCACCGGAACCAATGGCAAAACCACCGCAACCACGCTTCTGGCGCATATGCTTACCGAATCCGGATTCCGTGTTTTTGTCGGAGGGAATATCGGCAGCCCGTTGATCGGATATGTGGATCAGAAAGAAAAAGCGGATCGGATTGTTCTGGAGATCAGCAGTTTTCAACTGGATACGATTGACACATTTCGGCCCCGTGTGGCGGTACTGCTGAATACGACAGAAGACCACCTGGACCGGTATGCAAACATGGCTGCTTACGCCGAATCAAAATGTCGTATATTTCAAAATCAGAAGGAAAGCGATTTTGCCATATTGAATGCCAATGATTCCTGGGCCATGTCTCGGATAAACAATATTTTGTCCCAAACCTTACGGTTTAATGCGGACGGTCCGGGGAATGCGCAAATTTATGACGATCATATTGACTGGCGGGTGGATGACCGTAAAGCGTCTTTTCTTCCATGCCCGGATGGCATTCATGTCAAAGACGATGAATTTCGGCTGGACCTGTCATCCGTAAAGATTCATGGCCGGCATAATATGGAAAACATTTGTGCCGCCTTTATGGCTGCTTTGGCGGCTGGGGGTACACTGTCGGGAATTCAGGCGGCTGTCAACCGGTTTGAAGGGCTGCCTCATCGAATGACCCATGTCCGAACGGTTAACGGCGTTAGCTATATCGATGATTCAAAGGCGACCAATGTGGACGCCGTTGTCCGGGCGCTGGAATGCTTTACCGATCCTGTCATTCTGATCATGGGCGGTAGGGATAAGGCCAGTCCGTTTGAGTCTCTTCAGGACCCGGTCAGCCGTCATGCCCGGCATGTCATTTTAATCGGAGAGGCCCGATATGCCATTCAAAACGCCCTGAATCCGGATACACCCATGACCATGATCGACTCGATGGCCGATGCGGTGAGACTGGCGAGCCGCCTGGCCAAATCCGGCGATGTCGTGCTGCTGTCTCCGGCATGCGCCAGTTTTGATATGTTTACCTCCTATGGTCATCGTGGAAATGTTTTTCGCGATGCGGTTGAAGCACTTTAACATGAAACAGGAACCCAGAGCCCGCTGGCGGGCATATCAGAATATCAGCTATGATTTCAGGCTCATTCTGCCGATGTTGATTCTGATCGGCATCGGACTTTTGATGATTTACAGCGCCACATCCACCATTGCACTGAACCGCTACCACAACGATGCGTATTACCTGATCAAGCAGACGATTTGGGCCGGTATTGGCCTCATATGTATGGTTATTGCCAGAAAGATACCGTATGATATGGACCGGTTTTGGGTTTACGCACTGATTCTTCTGGCCCTTCTGCTGCTGATTGCGGTCAAATTTACACCCTTTGGGGCCAGTGCGGGAGGCGCCACGCGCTGGTTCAAAATTGGCTGGCTCAAATTTCAGCCATCTGAACTGGCCCGTTTTTCCATGGTGATATTTTTGGCGTGTTCGCTCAGCCGGAAAGCGGACCAGGCGGAGTCATTCTGGATTGGATTTTTGCCGCATGTCATTATTCTGGGTATTTTTGCCGGTCTCATTCTGTTGCAGCCTGACTTTGGATCTGCCGCCATATTGTGCCTTCTGACCTGGATCATCATGTTTCTGGGAGGGGTCCGCCTGTCCCATCTGATGTTGCCGCTGATTGTCGTCATTCCGGTCGGTATCCGGTATATGATATCCGCATCCTATCGTATGGATCGAATCAAAGCATTTTTCGATCCATGGGCATATGCATCCAGTTATGGATATCAACCCACCCACTCCCAGATGGCGTTTGGAACCGGCGGTCTGGTTGGAACCGGTATTGGCAACAGCTTTCAAAAACTGTATTATCTTCCGGAACCCCATACGGATTTTATTTTGTCAGTTGCAGGTGAAGAACTCGGGCTGATTGGGATTCTATTCATCCTGGCGATGTATGCCGCCATCATCTGGAATGGCATTTCCATCGCGTTGAATGCTCCGGATCGACGGGGAGCGCTTCTGGCAGCAGGTCTAACAGCGGCCATTGCCATCCAGGTATTCATTAATATGGGGGTTGCGCTTTGCCTTTTTCCAACAAAGGGTTTGCCGCTGCCGTTTATGAGTTATGGCGGCACATCACTTCTTTTCAGCATGGCAGGCATCGGCATTTTAATCAATATTGCAACCACCCGGCGCTGAAAGATGAAATCCAATCGCCCGGAGTCAGAAGATGACCAGGGACTTCGAATTGTCATCGCGGGCGGTGGAACCGGAGGTCATCTGTTTCCGGGCATTGCCATTGCCGATGCATTCAAAGACCGGAATGATCGACATGACATCCGGTTTGCGAGTGTCGGCAAACCTTTTGAAATTGAAGCCCTTGACCGCGCCGGATACCGACTTGACATTGTCCCGTCCCGGGGATTAAAAGGATACGGCCTGATTCGACAGCTTTCCAGTCTTGCAAAGCTTCCAGGCTGTATGGTTGCGGCGGTCAACCAGTTAACGCGCTTTAAACCCGATCTGGTTATCGGCGTCGGTGGCTATGCATCCGGTCCGGTCTGTCTGGCGGCTTGGTTGTTGGGCATACCGCTGGTACTGCATGAACAAAATCAGAAAATGGGAATTTCAAACCGGATTCTGAAATATTTGGCCAGACGATGTTATCTGTCATTTGAACCCGATCGCGCGGCTTTGTCTTCCGGGCGATTCCGTCATACAGGCAATCCGATTCGAAAGGTTTTTTTCCAGAAATGTGACGCAGTCCATTTTGATCGGCCGGACAGGGATACGCCGTTTACTATTCTAATATGCGGCGGAAGCCAGGGTGCTTCTGCCATAAACCAGGCTGTGATGGATTCACTTCTTCATTTACCGGAAGCGTTTTCGTTTTTGATGATCCATCAAACCGGCGTTCAGGATGAGATGTGGATCAGGGATGCCTATCGGGCGAAAAAGGTGCCGGCCGAAGTCAGCGCATTTTTTTATGATATGGCGGTTCAGTATGGACGTGCCGATCTCATGATCTGTCGCGCCGGCGCCACAACGATTGCCGAAATCACCGCAATCGGAAAAGCGGCCATTTTCATTCCGTTTCCCCATGCCGCGGACAATCATCAATTTTTCAATGCCATGACCCTTGTCAAACATGGCGCAGCAGAAATCATACCGGAAGCGCAATTGAATGGTAAACGCCTTGCAGAAAGAATTCAGTTTATGGCCGAACATCCGAATGTCATTCGGAAGATGGCGGGTCAAGCCAGAAAGTTGGGGAAACCAAATGCCGCAGTTGATATTGTGGACGACTGTTATCGGTTGCTGAAAGGCAAATGACGGTTTCGCGAGAAAACGGGCATGCATAGCGCGTGAAAAACTGTCGCGCAGGAAGAAACATCATTGTATCAAAAAACATATCATATTCATTTTGTAGGAATTGGCGGTATTGGCATGAGCGGTATTGCCGAGCTGTTGTTGAATCTGGGATACCGGGTTTCAGGGTCCGATGCCGCATCATCCGATATCACGGAAAACCTCAAACGCATCGGCGGGATGATTTTTCAGGGACATGATGGAAATCAGGTACAGGGCGCCGATGTGGTGGTCGTTTCTTCAGCCATCGCGGTAGACAACCCTGAAATAGTCGCTGCCCGTCAGGAATCCATTCCGGTTATTCCGCGTGCGGAAATGCTGGCCGAACTGATGCGACTGAAATACAGTGTCGCCGTTGCAGGCGCGCATGGCAAAACATCAACCACCTCCATTATTGCGTCGGTTCTGGCTCAGGGCGGATTCGATCCGACTGTGGTGATCGGCGGCCGGTTGAAAAGTGTGGGAAAAAACGCGGTGCTGGGTAAAGGTGATTTTATCGTTGCAGAAGCGGATGAAAGCGATGGATCATTTTTGAAATATTCACCCACCGTTGCTGTCGTAACCAATATCGATCGGGAACATCTTGATTATTACCGGGATATGGATCATATCAAGGAAATATTTTTAAGTTTTATAGACAAAATTCCCTTTTATGGTCTGGCCGTTCTCTGCCTTGACAATGAGCCGGTTCAGGATATTCTGCCAAAAATCAAAAAACGGTTTACCACCTATGGCATGAGTGCCCAGGCGGATTATATGGCCCGGCGGGTGGAATTTCACGGGATGAAAACCCGATTCCAGGTGGATTACAGAGGCGAGGCGATGGGAGAAATCCTGTTGAATCTGCCTGGTCTTCACAATGTGTATAATGCAACAGCCAGCATTGCCGTGGGGCGTGAGCTGGGCATTCCTTTTTCGGATATCAGACAGGCCCTGGAAACGGTTCAGGGCGTTCAACGCAGACTTGAAATCAAAGGGGAAGAAGGACAGGTCGTGGTGATTGATGATTATGGCCATCACCCGACAGAAATTCGAAGCACTCTGGATGCGTTGAAGGTGTGTTGGCCAGATCACCGAAAGGTGGTGGTCTTTCAGCCGCACCGGTATACCCGTACCCAGGCGCTGTTTGAGGAGTTCACCCGTGCGTTTTATCAGTCCGATGTTCTGGTGGTTCTGCCGATATACGCGGCCGGAGAAACCGTCATTGAAGGGATCGATGCAAAAAAGTTGAGCGAAAACATTCGGCTGCATGGGCACAAGGATGTCCTCTATCTGGACAATCCGGACGCTGCTGTGTCTCATTTGACTCAAATCGTTCGAAAAGACGATGTGGTGCTTACCCTGGGTGCCGGAGATGTCTGGAAAATCGGTGAAGCGCTTTTGAAAAAACTGAAAACGGATCATGAATGATTGGGTTGACAGGATAGTTTTTTAAGTCCTGTCTGCCCATTTTGCCCCTGTTGCAATTGATTTTATGCCTCTATCAGATGAAACAGCAGAATGGCTGCGGCAATTTAAAGCCTGCAGGGTCAAATTCAATGAGCCCATGTCCCGGCATACCACATTTCGTGTGGGCGGACCGGCTGTGGTTTTTCTGGAGCCTGAAACGCCGGAAGCGCTTTTGGCGCTGATAAACGGGCTTGACGATCGGAATGGTTCATTTCATGTTATCGGTGGCGGAACCAATATTCTGGTTCGGGATGCGGGCCTTTCAAATCCTGTCATTCGGCTTAGCCGATGTTTGAACCGGATTTCTGTCCTGGCCGAAACATCTGAATCCATATGGATTGAAGCCGGTGCAGGTGCAACGCTTCATGCATTATGCCGCTTCTGTATGCAGAATGGATATGAGGGATTTAATTTTGCCTGTGGCATTCCCGGTACGGTGGGCGGAGCGATTCGCGGAAATGCCGGTACCGCAGCAGGCTGGATTTCCGATGTGCTGGATTCCATTACCCTTTTAACCCGGACCGGGAAAACAGTTTTTTTGAAAAAGAGTCAATGGCTGGCATCCTATCGCCGACTGCAATTTGATTTGGAGGAACAGTCTGAAAACAGGCTGCCGATTATCTTATCCGGGATTTTTCGGCTGAAGCATGGCAACCCCGATGCGCTGGCTAAAGAAGCGGCCCGGCTGAAAAATTTACGCATCCAGACCCAGCCGATTCATTTGCTCAGCGCCGGATGTATTTTCAAAAATCCGGATTCAAAACAATCGGCAGGCATGCTGATTGACAAAGCTGAATTGAAAGGGTTTCAGATCGGCGGCGCAAGAATTTCCGAAAAACACGCCAATTTCATTATAAACACCGGAAATGCGACAGCGGAAGATATCCTCTGTCTGATCGAATCGGTTCGGGAGCACGTCAAAAAACGGTTTGGTATCATTTTGGAAACAGAATTGATCGTTATGGATGAATAGTGGGTTTGTCATGGGTGTGTTGATCAATCGATACTTGCGTCATTCAAAAATACGAACGATCCGGCGCGAGCGCTTCAGATTCGGAGTTCGGAAGGTTTTGATAGGCGTCGTCGGATCATTTGTACTGAGTCTCATGTTTATTTTCTGCCATGACATGATCATTCAGTTGGCGTATTTCAAGGCAAATCACGTTGAGGTTAAAGGGAATTCAAGATTATCCAGGGAAGATGTCCTTACCATCGCACAGATCAGCCAGACACCCAATATTCTGGCAGTGAACCGACTGATAGCCAGGAAAAGACTTCAGGACCATCCATGGATTGTCAATGCCGACGTGATTCGGGAGTTGCCCAATCGACTGGCCATCCAGATTCAGGAATACATACCGATAGCTGTTCTGGAAATCGGGACCCGCTATCTGATGGATAGTGACGGGCATGTTTTCAAAGAGGCCACGGAATCGGAAGGAGATGGATTGCCCTTGGTTGCCGGGCTGGATCTGACCGATTTGAATACGAACACCATGTCTGAATCGACTGTATTTTCATCTGTTCTGGCTGTCCTGAAAATTGGAAAAGCAACCCATGCCATCATACCAAACCAAAACATTTACCGTATCATCGTGGATCGGGATGTCGGCGTGACGCTGGTTGTCCGGGAACCGGTTCAGGCACTGAAGATTCAAACCATAAGTCTGGGGTTATCCGATTTTGAAAAAAAATACAGATCTCTGGATATGATGATCGGATATTTGAAAAAAACCCATATGACCGACGCCGTGGAACGTATTGACATGACTGATATTCGGCGAATCGTTGTTCGTCCGGCCGCACCCAAAGCCGCTTCGACTGACAATCTCAAGGAGGACGTTTAGGATGCCCAAAAAAGATAATATGATCGTTGGGCTGGATATTGGTACAACCAAAATTTCCGCGGTTGTCGGCGAGTTGACCGGCGGAGAAATCAATGTTGTCGGCATTGGAACAAGCCCCTCAGTAGGATTGCGCAAGGGCGTTGTGGTGAATATTGAATCTACTGTTGAATCCATCAAAAAGGCTGTTGAAGAAGCTGAGATGATGGCCGGATGTGAGATCAAGTCTGTTTACGCGGGTATTGCAGGCAGTCATATTATGGGTTTGAACAGCCGGGGAATCATCGCCGTAAAAGGCAGGGAAGTGAATCTCGGAGATGTGGAACGGGTCAAGGAGGCGGCTCGGGCCGTTGCAATCCCTCTGGACCGGGAGGTCATTCATGTGATTCCCCAGGAGTATCTGGTGGATGATCAGAGCGGTATTACCAATCCCGTGGGCATGTCCGGTGTCCGGCTGGAGGCCAAAATTCATATCGTCACCGGTGCGGTCTCCTCGGTTCACAACATTATCAAATGCGCCAACCGATCTGGGCTGGATGTATTTGATATTGTGCTGGAATCCATGGCATCCGGAGAAGCCGTACTGAGTGAAGAGGAAAAAGAGCAGGGCGTGGTCCTGATCGATATCGGAGGCGGCACCTCGGATATGGCTATATTCTCCGGCAAAAATATTCGACACACCTATGTTCTGCCGCTGGGTGGCAACAATCTGACCAATGACATTGCCATTGGAATCCGCGCCCCTCTGGCAGAAGCTGAAATGATCAAAAAATTGCATGGAACCTGCATTTCTGAAGGAATTACCCCGGAAGAGATGATCACGATTCAGGGTAGCAGCGGTCGAAAACCCAGAACGCTTCCCCGCCAGATTCTGGCAGAGATTCTGGAAATGCGAATGAATGAGATATTCCGGTTGCTCAGGAAAGAAATTTTAAGAGCGGGAATGGATGATGTGGTGTCGGCCGGATCAGGCATTGTGATTACCGGTGGCTCTGCCCTGCTCGAAGGCACGGTCGAGGCAGCCGAAGCTGTTTTCAGTCTGCCGGTTCGAGTGGGTCATCCTCAGGGAATCAGCGGTCTGGTCGATGTGGTCAACAACCCCATGCATGCAACAGGCGTCGGACTGGTTCTCTATGGTGCGAGACATCAACGCAACCGGAAGTTTCGCGTTAAGGACAAAAACATTTTTTTTCGAATTTTCAGCCGAATGGGAAAATGGTTCAGGGATGCCGTATAGAGGGACAGAAAGAAGGCTGAAAAGTCAGGCAGAGGGTGGCGGGCAGAGAACGGGTGACAGAGAGCGGAATATCGATGACACGGTTACAGGGATATCAGTTTCAAATAGACAAACAGGGGGGATCAATGGCGATTACATTTGTAGAAAATGAAAAAAATGCAATTATCAAGGTTATCGGCGTTGGCGGTGCAGGCGGCAACGCAATCAACAACATGATTGATGCCAATCTTCAGGGAGTGACATTCATCTCGGCCAATACCGACAGGCAGGCTTTGGGAATTTCCAATGCAACGGTCAAACTTCAACTGGGAGAAAAAATGCTGAACGGCCTGGGTGCCGGAGCAGATTCACAAAAGGGAAAAGAAGCGGCTCTTGAGAGCGAGGACGCCATCCGCAGCATGCTGGAAGGAAGCAATATGGTGTTTATCGCTGCGGGTTTTGGGGGCGGAACCGGTACAGGCGCCGCACCGGTCATCGCGCAAATTTGCAAGGATCAGAATATTCTGACGGTTGCTGTTGTATCAAAACCGTTTTCTTTTGAAGGCAAACCCCGATTACGCGTTGCCGAAGAGGGTATTGAAGCACTTCGGGAGGTCGCTGACACCGTGATTATCATTCCCAACGATCGCCTGAGAGGGCTGGCATCAAAAAATACCAAAATGATCGATATGTATAAAAAAGCGGATGAAATTCTGCTGAATTCGGTCAAGGGCATTACGGATCTGATCTATGTGCCGGGATATGTCAATCTCGATTTTCAGGATATTCGAAAAATCATGTCCAAATCCGGCATGGCCCTGATGGGGATCGGTGTCGCCAGTGGTGAAAACCGGGCGATCGAGGCTGCAGAAAAAGCCATATCCCATCCGCTTCTCGAGGACATGTCCATTTCAGGCGCCAGCGGCGTGTTGATGAATATCACCAGTTCCATGGATATCACCATGGATGAAATGACCGAAGCCTCGGAGCGCATCTATCGGGAAATTGGTAACAATCCCACAACTGAAATCATCTGGGGGCAGATTTTTGACAACGATCTGGGGGATGAAATGCGGGTGACGGTGATCGCCACCGGTATTGGTCAGGCCGTCCAAAAACCGCAGTTGGTCAAAAAAGTGGCGTCGTTTGGGGATTATCGAGCATCAGGAAAGGTTCGGGATCTGAAACCGGAGGATTTTTGTGATTTCAACAATCTGGATGAACCGACCTTTATCCGCAAGGTGAAGGGGACTCAGGATAATTCGTCGGATGAAATTCCGATCATTCAACCCGGTACGTATGATGATGATGATCTGGAAATGCCCACGTTTCTCAGAAGAAGAGTGGATTAGACCGGGTGTCGGGGAATCGTCCTGCATCGAATGGCCGGAACCGGAACCATGAGCTCGGCTGCATGCAAAAATCCTGGAAAGGTCAACTGGCCATTGCGCTGATCTATCCCAATACATATTCAATTGGCATATCCAACCTGGGATTTCAAACGGTTTATCGCCTGCTGAATGAAATGGATGATGTGATCTGTGAGCGGTTTTTTCTTCCGGAAAAAGTCGGCCCGATTCGATCCATGGAATCCGAAAGGCCGCTCACGGATTTTGATATTCTGGCGTTTTCCATTTCCTTTGAGAATGATTTCATTCATGTTCTGACAATTTTCAGGCTGGCAGGAATTCCCTTCTTTTCCATTCAAAGAAACCAGGACTATCCGCTGGTTCTGGCAGGCGGGGTCGCCTGTTTTTTGAATCCCGAGCCACTTGCACCGGTTGTCGATATTTTTCTTCTGGGAGAAGCCGAGGAATTTCTATCGGAGTTCGTCAATATTGCGGCGGATGGCAGCCTGTCCAGGCTGGATATGCTGCTTCGTCTGGCCCATGAGGTCAAAGGGGCTTATGTTCCTGGGTTTTATCACGTGACATACCACGCCGATAAAACGATTCGATCCATGGATGCCCGGTTTGGCGTTCCTGAACAGATTCATCGGCGTTATGTTTCACATGTCGATGCATTCCCGACCCAAAGTCAGATTTTGACCCCTGATGCGACATTTGCAGATACATTTCTGATTGAAACCGGACGGGGCTGTATTCATGGATGCCGGTTTTGCACCGCCGGATTTATCTACAGACCGCCCCGTTTTCGAAGCATCGATGTTCTGGAGAACGGCCTGAGACTGGCGGCACAACTGACAGACCGTGTCGGACTGGTTGGTGCCGCGATTTCCGATCTCCCCGATCTGAACCGGCTGTGTCAAACCGCACATGAATTGGGAATTGATTTGTCTTTCAGTTCCCTTCGGGCGGATAAGATGACAGACGATCTGATTCGATCCATGGTCAAAAACGGGGTCAAGACCGCTACTCTGGCGCCGGACGCCGGATCGGAGAGGATGCGGAAAGTGATCAACAAGGGAATTACCGAGACGCATGTCCTTCAGGCAACCGAGTCTCTGGTGTATAACGGTATTCCCAATCTCAAGCTGTATTTTATGATCGGTCTTCCGACTGAAACCCTGGATGATGTGGATGCAATTGTCGAACTGATTTTGAACGTGAAGGCGGTCTTTCTGAAGGCCAGCCGAATCCGGCGAAAGATTGGCGAAATATCCATCAGTATCAACCCGTTTATTCCCAAAGCATTTACCCCGTTTCAATGGGCCGGAATGAACGATGTTCCATCGCTGAAGCAGAAAATCAGACGGATCACGAATGCCCTGAAGTCAACCGCCAATGTTCGTGTGACCATGGCCAACCTTCGTGATGCAGTGGTCCAGGCCGTAATTTCCAGAGGTGACAGGCGTGTTGCGGATATTCTGGTTCTGGGAGAAAAATACCGGTGGAACTGGGCAAGAACGTTCAAGGAGACCGAGATTTCCCATGATTTTTTTGCCTTCCGGCAGCGGGAACTGACCGAAAATCTGCCGTGGGATTTCATTCATCACGGCATCAGCCGGTCATATCTGGAAAAGGAATATTCACGGGCGCTCAAAGCCAAACCGAGTCCCCCCTGCCCGATCGAAAACTGTAACCGATGCGGCGTTTGCATCTGAACCGGTTATCGTCAACCCCTATCTTCAAATGGAAAACCCATTATGCTGGAACACACGCGAACCCTTCTGGATGAATCGGATATCGATCGGATTTTGACCCGAATGACCCATGAAATTCTGGAAATTCACAAAGGCGCCGAGGATTTGGCGCTTATTGGTATCCAAACCCGTGGTGTCTTTATGGCCAAACGGATTCAGCAGAGAATTTTGATGGTTGAGGGAGCAGATATTCCGGTCGGAATTCTGGATATCACCCTGTATCGGGATGACTGGACCCGCATCGGAAGTCATCCGGTTTTGCAGGCCACAGATATTCTTTTTTCAATTGACGGCAGGCAGGTGATTCTGGTGGATGATGTGCTGTTCACCGGACGCACGATACGCGCAGCCATGGATGCCCTGATTGATTTTGGACGGCCCGATCGAATCGAACTGGCCGTCATGGTTGACAGGGGACATCGCGAGTTGCCCATTCAGGCCAACTATGTCGGGAAGTTTGTTGCCACCCGTCGATCCGAAACCGTGAATGTCATGTTTCGGGAAAAAGACCAAATCGATCAGGTGACGCTGCAATCGGAGGAATAAATGGGGCTGAAAGAACATAAGGCGGATGCGCCGAACACGCTGAAAACCGCGGTGATTTCTGTTTCCAGCACACGGACCCTGGCCGAAGATAAAAGTGGGTTCTGGATCAGCAGACATTTGTCCAAGGAAGGGCATCAAGTCGTATCACATAGGGTTGTGCCGGATGACGCCACAGTCATTGCAGACCATCTGAACCAGATGATCACGGATCAGCAGGCCGACGCGGTTCTGATCACCGGCGGCACCGGCATCAGCCATCTCGATGTCACGATTGAAGCGGTGAAACCGCTATTTGTTAAGGAACTGACCGCGTTTGGTGTTCTGTTTGCCATATTGAGCCATGAAGAAATCGACTCAGCCGCAATTCTGTCACGTGCAACCGCAGGCACAATTGGCAATACGGTCGTGTTTTGTATCCCTGGGAGTCTTGCCGCCTGCAAACTGGCGTGTACGCAGTTGATATTTCCTGAGCTGGGGCATCTGCTCCGACATCTTCAAAAAGGGTAACCGTCAATACGCTTTGGCAAACACCACCTGCTGGCTGCCGGGTGCACCGCAGCAGATACAGGGCCCGGGTTCAACTGTGGAATCAAACGGAATACACCGAATGGTGACGGTCAGGTCCGCTTTGATTCGGGCCTCACATTCACCTGAGCCACACCACCGGCTGAGTGCAAATCCACCATGAATTTCAGGCTTGTCGGCATTCTTTGGCGTAAAAAAATCATAAAATGCGTTTTTATCATCGATAATACGGGTGTTCTTCTCTTGAAACCGGACCGCCTGATCATAAAGATTTTTCTGCATATCATCCAGAATGGTTGTAATTGTGTTCAGAAAGTCGCTTCGTTTAATGGACACCTTCTCTTTTGTACTTTTATCCCGTCTGGCGATAAAGACCGAATCATTTGCGATATCTCTGGGGCCGACCTCCACCCGAATCGGAATCCCTTTTTTGATCCAGTCCCAACCTCTGGAACCACCGATATCCCGTTCATCAATCTCAACCTGAAGCATCCGTTCGTGATACCGGATCCGTCGCAATTCATCGGCCAGCTTTTGCGTAAATTTCAACACATTGGGCTTTTCAACATCCGTTCGGAATATCGGCAGCAAAACGATATGGGATGATGCAATCCGGGGTGGCAGGATAACGCCATTATCGTCTCCATGGGTCATGATAACCCCGCCGATCAGACGGGTAGAGGCCCCCCAGGATGTGGTCCATCCATATTCTTCGGTTTCTTCCCGGCTTTGAAACCGGATACCGGATGCCCTGGCAAAATTTTGTCCCAGAAAATGGGAGGTTCCGGCCTGAAGCGCCTTTCTGTCCTGCATCATGGCCTCGATACACTGGGTTTCGACCGCCCCCGGAAATGTTTCAGCGGGTGATTTCCGCCCCCGAATGACGGGTATGGCCAGATGATCTTCGACAAACCGGGCATAGATATCGAGCATCAAACGGGTTCTTTCCCTGGCTTCAGCTTCGGTCGCATGAACCGTGTGGCCTTCCTGCCATAAAAATTCGCTGGTTCGAAGAAAAATCCGGGTCCGCATCTCCCACCGCACCACGTTTCCCCACTGGTTCAACAACATGGGCAGATCCCGGTAACTGCTGATCCATTTGGAAAATGCATCCCCGATGATGGTTTCGGATGTGGGGCGAACAACCAGAGGTTCTGCCAGCTTGCCGGCGGGAACCAGATTGCCGGACGCATCTTTTTCCAGTCGATGATGGGTCACCACCGCGCACTCGGTGGCAAATCCCTCCACATGATCGGCTTCTTTCTGAAGAAAACTTAACGGAATAAACAGCGGGAAATAGGCATTTTTTACGCCGGTCGCCTTGAACATGTCATCCAGTGCCCGCACGATGTTCTCCCACAGGGCATATCCCCAAGGTTTGATCACCATACATCCGCGTACCGGTGATTTTTCAGCCATATCGGAAGCCTTGACAACCTGCTGATACCACTCCGGATAATCATCTGCCCGCGTGGGCGTTATTGCGTTTTTTTCTGCTTTTGCCATAATGGTCCTTTCTCGATTCGATTCAGCTCTTCCAGTAAACCGTCAACCAGATGTTCCTGGGAAATTTTTTTTACCACTTTCCCTTTTTTAAACAGGATGCCCAGACCGTCTCCGCCAGCAATGCCGATTTCCGCTTCCCTGGCTTCTCCCGGCCCATTGACGATACATCCCATGATGGCAATTTTGATATCCAGGGTGCAGGTCATCAGCGCCGCTTCCACTTTTTCCACGATATCAAAGAGGGGGATTTGGCATCGTCCGCAGGTGGGACAGGAAATGATTTCCGGCCCCCGTCTCCTGATATCAAGCGCTCTTAAAATTTCATACCCGACACGAATTTCTTCAACCGGATCACGGGTCAAAGACACCCGAAGCGTGTCGCCGATACCCTCTGCGAGCAGCATGCCAATGCCCAAACTGGATTTGACAATACCCGAATAAAGCGAACCCGCTTCGGTGACACCGATATGAAGCGGTACATCAGACCGGGCCGACAGCAGGCGATACGCCTGAACCGTGCGACCGACGTCGGACGCCTTGATCGAGACCTTGATATCGTGAAAATCCATGTCGGCCAACCGATCGATGTTTCGAAGCGCACTTTCCACCATGGCTTCGGCATTGACGCCATGATGTTTTTGCAATATATCCTTTTCCAATGAACCGCCATTGACCCCGATGCGAATGGGAATGTTGCAGGCTTTGGCCGTTTCCACGACAGCCCGGACTTTTCTGGTGCTGCCGATGTTCCCGGGATTGATGCGAAGGCCATCTGCCCCGGCATTGGCGGATGCAATGGCCAGTTGATGATCGAAATGAATGTCAGCGATAACGGGTATGGATATGTGCCGTTTGATTTCTGCAATCGCCTGCGCAGCCTCCAAATCCGGAACCGCCACCCGAACAATTTCGCAGCCGGCAGACTGGAGCCGGTGTATCTGTGAAACGGTTGCCGGAACATCCTGGGTCTGCGTATTGGTCATGGATTGAACCGTGACCGGAGCGTGGCCACCAACCGGTATCAAACCGACATGAATTTGCCGGGTATGTCTTCGCTGAATGGATAACGGCATGATTGGGAAGAATTTATTCTTAAAAAGTTCGAGACCTAATTCACTTCCAATTTATGGACTTAATTGATGAATATGTTTTTATATCTAGGAGACAGGAATCACTGAACCCAAAACAAATGGCCGCTTTTCCGAAGAAAAACGACCATTTTGAATTTTGGCTCCCCAGCACGGACTCGAACCGCGGACCCAGTGGTTAACAGCCACTTGCTCTACCGACTGAGCTACTGGGGAATAAAATAGAACTTGTTTTTTAAATTGATTTCTCGATTAAGTCAAGATGTTTTTTCGACACCCGCTACAGCCTTGATCCGGATATTCAACTCATCCAGTTGAAGAGGCGTGGCTTCTGAAGGCGCATTGGTCAACAGGCAGGACGCTTTCTGTGTCTTGGGAAATGCAATGACATCCCGAATGGAGGATTGACCACACAGCATCATGGCCAGGCGGTCAAACCCAAATGCGATGCCACCATGGGGCGGTGCTCCGGATTCGAGTGCGGAAAGCAGAAAACCGAATTTTTCCTCATAATTCTCCGGTTTCATGCCAAGTGCCTGAAGCACGCGTTCCTGAAGCGCCTTTTGATGAATCCGGATGCTGCCGCCGCCGATTTCAACGCCATTCAACACCATATCATAGGCACGCGATTTCACATTCAACGGATCTGTTTCCAGTTTGTCATAATCCGATTCATCCGGCGAGGTAAACGGATGGTGTACGGCCTGAAAGCGTTTTTCAACCTCATCGTATTCCAGAAGGGGGAAATGGGTTACCCAGACAAATGCAAAGGTGTCTTCCTGAATCAGGCCCAGCCGTTTCCCCAGATGGTTTCGCAGATGACCCAGGGCTTCATTGACCACAACCGGTTTATCCGCAACAAAGAAAACCAGGTCACCGGTCTGCATGTTCAGACGGTTTGCTATGGCCTGCTTTTCAGTATCGGTAAAAAATTTGGCGATGGGTGATTGCCAGCCTTCCTGCCGGACCTTGACCCAGGCCAGTCCCTTGGCCTGATAAATGGCGGCGAATGCCGTCAGATCATCCAGTTCCTTTCGTGTAAACTCCGCACATCCCGGCGCATTCAACGCCTTGACCATTCCTCCGGATGCCACGACATTGGCAAAGACCTTGAACCCTGATTTTTCAACAAGATCCGACACATTTTTCAGCTCAAGGCCAAAACGGATATCCGGTTTATCCAGACCATACCGGTTGATCGCTTCATCATAGCTCAACCGGGGAAATGGCAGACTCAGGCTTCGATTCAGCGTTTCCTTAAACAGCCGATCCATCAGCCCCTCGGCAATGGTCATGACATCTTCCTCACCCACAAAGGACATCTCCATATCGATCTGCGTGAATTCGGGCTGGCGATCCGCCCGAAGATCCTCATCCCGAAAACAGCGGACAATCTGATAATACCGGTCAAATCCCGACACCATCAGGAGCTGTTTAAAAAGCTGGGGCGACTGGGGAAGCGCGTAAAACTGACCCGGGTTGACCCGGCTGGGAACCAGATAATCCCGGGCGCCTTCCGGTGTGCTTCGGGTCAGAACCGGCGTTTCAATTTCCAGAAAACCATTATCGGTCAGGTAATTCCGAATCGCAACAGACGCCCGGTTTCGAAGAATGATGTTTTTTTGAAGCTGGGGACGCCTGAGATCCAGATGACGGAATTTGAGCCGAAGCTGCTCAGAAACATCCACATTGTCTTCAATGAGAAATGGCGGTGTTTTTGCGGCATTCAACAGCTTCAGCTCCGAAACAAGCACCTCGATATCCCCGGTGGCCAGGTTGGGATTGGTCATGCCATCGGGCCGTTTTTCCACCCGACCCCGAACCCCGATCACAAATTCGCTTCGAATTTCATGTGCCTTGATATGAACATTCTGACTGATTTCAGGATTGAATACCACCTGTGTGATGCCTTCACGATCCCGTAAATCCACAAATATCACGCCGCCATGGTCCCGACGACGCTGCACCCAGCCCATCAGAACCACTTCTTCCCCTACATGAATCGAGTTCAGCGCATTGCAGTGGTGGGTGCGCCGCATTTCTCCCATAACATCCAGCTCAAACGTATCGGCCAACGGAAAAACTCCTTTTCAGATTCTAAAACTGCTGAATTTTATAATATTACCGTGAAAATGGAAAAGCAGAATTCAGAACTCAGGATTCAGAATTCAGTAGAAAATCGGTAGAATCATTTTCATGTCTGGGGATGAACCCACCGGTATGATTCAAAAGCATTTATTGTGAAAGCAACCTGTGACAGGTTACGGGCAGCCTTCCGGTGAATTCCACACAGATGTCAACTTCTCAATCAGCCCGTCAAACGGCAAAATGATCTGTGTTTTGGTGGTCATATCCCGAAGAATTGCAGCCTTGTCGTTCAGCTCCTGTTCACCGAGAATGAGAACCTGCGATGCACCCAACCGGTCCGCCTGTTTCATCTGGCTTTTCAGGCTTCGATTTGACATGTCCATTTCCGTTTGAATGCCGGAAACCGACAGTTGACACGCCCATTCAAACGCCTGCAACTGAGCGGCGGTCCCCAATGCGGCGATAAACAGACCCGGCTTTTTGGAAATATCCGACAGGTTGAGCGCTGCCAGTTCGGCCAGACGGTCAAAGCCGATCGCAAAACCGATGCCAGGGATATCAGGTCCGCCAAGTGCCTTGACCAGTCCATCGTAACGGCCGCCACCCACGACGGCACTTTGTGCGCCAAGAAGGCCGGTCTGAATTTCAAACGCGGTTCGGGTATAATAGTCCAGACCTCTTACCAGACCTCTGTCTATTTCATGTTTCACACCAAGCGTTTTCAGTTGGCTTTGGACTGTTTCAAAATGGGTGTGACAGTCCGGACACAGATAATCCAGAATGGATGGAATATCGGTCAGAGCCTCCCGGCAGGATGGCACCTTGCAGTCCATGACGCGCAGCGGATTTTTGGCGCTTCGCCTGCGACAGTCTTCACACAGGCGATCGATCCTGTCGGTCAGCTTCTGCATCAGGGCGACTTTGAACCCAGGGCGACATACCGGACATCCCAGCGAATTGATATGTGCGGCGCAGTCCGTGATGTTCAGGCGTGAAAACAGCGTCATCAGCATATGAATCATCTGGGCATCCATCAGAGGGGATTCAACCCCAAAGACTTCTGCATCGATCTGATAAAACTGACGGTAGCGCCCTTTCTGGGGACGTTCCCGACGAAACATGGGGCCGATGGTATATAATTTTTGAACCGGGTCCTGACTGTACAGCCGGTGCTGAATGTATGCCCGAACAATGGATGCGGTCGCTTCCGGACGCAGCGTGATGAGCTCGCCCTTGCGATCCGGAAACGTATACATTTCTTTTTCAACAATATCGGTGTCTTCGCCAATACTTCTGGCAAAAAGCTCGGTTCGCTCCATGATGGGAATCCGGATTTCACAAAATCCGAAATTCTGGAGCAAAAGGGACGCCTCTGTTTCGATATGCTGCCAGAGCGATATTTCTTCCGGAAGAATATCCTTGAATCCTCGAATCAGTTGTATCATGTCTGTATTCTATATCGGTTGAGGTTGAATATGCAGCGTAACGCTGTTTTTCCGGCAGATGCTATGGCACCGGGGATAAGGTGTCAAGAAAAGATTGATGGCAAACAGCCATTTTCAGGGTCATTTTTCTTGACAGGTATTTTTCGTGATGGTATCTAAGCAGGTAAATAAAGGCACGTAGCTCAGCGGGAGAGCACTACCCTGACACGGTAGGGGTCGTTGGTTCAAACCCAATCGTGCCTACCAGACAAATCAAGGGATTATCGGATTTTTTTCGATAATCCCTTTTGATTTTCAGGAAATAATCCATATTATCAATGCTGTTTCTGCGTTTGGTGTCTTGTCAAACCAGTTTGTATCCCGGCCCGTCTCCGCCTTCCGGACAGGTCCAGGTGATATTGCGGTAGGGATCTTTGATATCACAGGTTTTGCAGTGAAGGCAGTTGGATGGATTCAGACGAAGCTCACGGCGGGATGTGGTTTCATCAATATGAAATTCATAGACCTGTGCCGGGCAGAATCGGGTGCAGGGATTCTGGTAGGTTTCGTAACATTGGTTGACACAGATATTCAGATCATGCACCAGAAGATGACTGGGCTGATCTTCCCGGTGCAAGGTTCTTGACAGATACACGCCGGTCAGTTTATCGACCAGCAGAACCCCGTCAACCGCGGATTTGTCCGATGTCCCGGATTTGTCCCGGGCGTCTTTGGCCTTCAGGGTCAGATAATCCGCTTCAAGCGGCATGACGTCCCGAATGCCTTTACCGGCCGTCACATACTGGGCCGCCAGATGAATGTATTTGGCAGGCCCTTTTTTGGCCAGAGCCGCAGCGAAATTCCGGCCCTCAAAAATTTCGGCCCGCAACCAGCTTTGATCGAACAGTTCTGTATACCGATCCAGCGCATGCTGAGAAAAATCATTGGATTCAATCGCATGAATGATGGCTTCTGCGGCCAGCATTCCGGACTTCATGGCCGTATGAATACCTTTCAAACCGGGAACATTCTGCATGGCGGCACTTCCGCCCACAAACACCGCCCCATCGACCGAAAGCCGGGGAATGGTGAAAAATCCACCGTTCGATACGGTCCTGGCGCCCTGTTCGATCACCTTGCCATCGCGGATGATATCCATCACGAATGGATGCTGTTTGAACTCAAGCAGCATGTCATAGGGGTCCAGAAACGGGTCGTCATAGGACAGGCCGGTCAGAAATCCCAGTGAAATGCGGTTATCCGCCATTTCATAGATAAATCCGCCACCGGGCGTATAAAGCCCAAGCGGATACCCCATAAAATGGATATCATTGGCCTGGCTTCGGGTGAAGTAATGATCATCCGGCAGTTGAATGACTTCTTTGATACCGGTTTCATAAACCTGGGGCATTTTCAAGGAATCGATCCCCAGTTTTTTGGCGATTTCCTGAAACAGGCTGCCTCTGGCCCCTTCCCCGAAAACCGTTACGCTGGCAGTCAGATCGACACCCGGCTCAAAATTGGATCGGTGGGTACCGTCCTTTCCAATACCCTTATCGCCAATTCGTACTCCCAGAATCCCGGTACCGTCCGTTGAAAAAAGCGGTTCTTTTCCGGCAAATCCCGAAAAGATGTTGACGCCCATTTCTTCTGCAATGCCTGCCAGCCAGCGCGTCAACCGCGACTGGCTGACGACATAAAATCCATGGTTGTGCATATAACAGGGAACAACCGGTACGGGGAAAGCCTTATCCCGTGTCAGATAATAAAAGGCATCTGCCCGGACCCGATTTTCGATGGGGCAGCCCTTTTCCAAAAAATCCGGTATTAGTTCAACAAGTGCCCTGGGATTTAGAATGGCGCCGCTCACGGCATGGCTGCCGATTTCCGAACCTTTTTCGATCAGGGCGACTTCCAGCTCCAGATTTTTTTCACGGGCCAGTTGCATAAGGCGGATGGCTCCGGCCAGATTGGCCGGACCGCCGCCCACAAACAGAACATCAAATGGAATGGTTTCGCGTTCGATAGGCATGATTTCAGGGCTCAGGGTTCAGGATTCAGAGTTCAGGGTTCAGTTCAGGATTCAGGGGCAGCGGCTATAGCGCTGGAAGGGCGCCGCATGTCTTCCGTTTTCCCCATCCTCCGCGCTTCTTATCTTCCCAGCTTCTCAACTTCTCAACTTCTCAACTTCCTGCGTCACCATCGGCAGAATCTCAAACAGATTACCAACCACACCATAATCGGCTTTTGCAAAAATCGGTGCTTCGGAATCCTTGTTGATGGCGACAATCACCTTGGATGTCTGCATGCCGGCAAAGTGCTGAATCGCTCCGGAAATGCCGCAGGCGATATACAGATTGGGCGACACCACTTTTCCGGTCTGTCCCACCTGATCGGAAACCGGGCGCCACCCCTCGTCCACCGCAGATCGGGATGCACCCACGGCTCCGCCAACCAGATCCGCCAGTTTTTCCAGAACGCTGAAATCCGATCCGCCCATTCCCCTGCCGCCTGAAATAACGATGTCGGCTTCGGTCAAATCCACTTTTCCCGCCTGCCCCTGCTGTTTATCGACAATGCGAAGCGCCGACTGAGGAATATCCACAGGGATCATTTCCGGAACCGCGCCGGTCTGTGACCGCGTGATCTGAAAAAAATTGGGCCGGTTGACAATGATTTGCGGACTTCCTTTCAGGATTACATCAGAAAGAATCTTGCCGCCGTAAATGGGCCGGGTCAGAATCAGATTCTGATCTTCCCATCGGGTTTTGGTGCAATCCATGGCCAGGGGCGCATCAAGCCTTGCTGAAAGAGATGCGGCCAGTTCACGCCCGACCGTACTGGCACCAATCATCACAAACGCTGGTTTTTCATTGGCCACGATGGCTGCGGTTACCGGCATCCACGTGTCATAGCGGAATTCCGTCAGATCCACATGGTCAACTGTCAAAATCCGGTCTGCGCCATACTCGGAAGCCACGGCCGCAGGCGTATTGACATCATGACCCAGAATCAGGGCGGTCAGGGTTTTGCCTGTTTTTTCCGCGATTCGTTTACCTTCACTCAGCGCTTCGAGCGTGACCTTTCGAAGCCCACTTCCTGCAATTTCTCCCACAACCAGAACACCATCAGACATGATGACAGGATCTCCTTTTAATCATTCAAAAAATTGAGACAGGCGTGATCCGTTAGCCGGTCAGCCTGTTGGTCGTTTAAAAAATCGGCTGAACCGATCAACGGCCAACACAAAAACCGGTCAACCTATATCACCCGTGCTTCCTCATGAAGCAGTCGGACCAACTCCGCGGCTTTGGCTTGCGGTGAGCTGCCATCGATAAATCTGCCGCCTTTCCGCTGCGGCGGTTGCTTCAACGACAGTGTCTGTATTTTGACCGTTCCAATAGATTCGGCATCCAGGCCCAGATCGGCAAGCGTTTTGACATCAATGGGTTTCTTTTTGGCTTTCATGACCCCCTGAAGCGATGCATACCGGGGTTCATTCAGTCCCCGCTGGGTGGTGATCAGAGCCGGAAGCCGGGCTTCAATCGTCATCGTGCCGCCGTCAATGGTCCGCGTACATCGAATCATGTTCTCTTCTGTTTCCTGATGGATAACCAGAGAGATGCAGGGAATCTGCAGATATTCGGCAACCGCAACACCGACCAGCCAGTTTTCATCATCGACGGCACGCTGGCCGGCAATGATTAAATCATGCGGCAGGGTTTTGATAACGGCACTTAATATCTTTGCAATCCCGAGACCCGTCATTTTGGAACAGGCCGGATCCTGAATCAGGATTCCCTTGTCAGCACCCATGGCCAAACCGGTACGAATGGCTTCCGAGGCCTTTTGCTCACCGACAGTCAGAATGGTGACGGTTCCGCCTTTGGTATCCCGAATGCGAAGCGCTTCTTCCAGCGCAAACTCATCATACGGGTTGATGATGGTTTTGATATCCGTGGTTTTGATGGAGACACCGTCTGCAGCCGGCTCGATAAGGGAATCGGTTGACGGCGCCTGTTTGAGAAGTACAATAATATTCACGGGTAGTTCCTCTTTATTCTTTTTGTATCAAAGGATTATTGCCAAGACATTCGCCGCCATGAATGAAAAATATTCCGCGCATAAAGGAAAAATCATTCAAACGGTTCACTTAAAACCTAAAACGTAACACCTGACGCACTTTCACCATAAATCCGGGGAACCCGGGCCGAGACCGATGTCAAAACCTCATACGAAATTGTATCGATCATGGATGCGATATCATCAGCCGTAATGGTCGCATTTTTTTGACTACCCATGATCACGACCTCATCATCGACGCGTGCATCCGGCAGGCTTCCAATATCCAGCATGGTTAAATCCATACATATCCGCCCGACAATCGGGGCTTTTTCACCATTGACGAGCATAAAACCCCGTGAAGACAACAGGCGGTTCACGCCATCGGCATATCCGGCAGAAACTGTTGCGATACGGGTGGTTGAAGCCGTTCGCCAGGTGTGGCCATAGCTGACCGGAAAATCTCGCGGCACTTTTTTGATTTGAATGATCCGGGTTTTCAAAGTCATGGCCGGCTTCAATTCGATGCTGTCCGGAAGGGGTTTTGTTACGGGATAACACCCATACATCGCAATTCCGGGTCTGACCATATCCAGATGGGATTCCGGCATCTCAAGGGCTGCCGCACTGTTGGCCGCATGATGAAGCCGGAATTCGTGGCCCATCCGTTTCAGGTGATCGATCAGTTCCAGAAAAAGTGACAACTGCACACTGGACGATGTTTTATCAGGGTTGTCCGCACTGGCAAAATGGGTAAAAATGCCTTCAGAATCCAGACCCGGAAGATGGACGATGGACTCGATTTCCCGAAGGAAATGTGCGCCCATAAATTTTCCCAGAGAAGACAGTTTGATTCCGGTGGCCAATACGCCCAATCGCCCCATCCCGGTATCCACTTTGATATGAACCTTTAATTTTCCCGCTGCGGGAGAGCATGCCTGAGAGAGCATTTCTGCCTGTTGAAAGGAATAAACCGTCTGGGTGAGATTCAGTTCAACCAGTTGATCGACCCGGTCAGCCGGTGTAGATCCAAAAATCAGGATGGGGGTATTTATGCCTGCCTGACGCAACTGAACCGCTTCATCCATCCGGGCCACGCCCAACATATCTGCTCCGCTCAGAATGGCGGTTCGGGCGACTTCCACCGCGCCATGCCCATAGGCATTGGCTTTGACCACCGCCATCAGTTGTGATTTCGGAGAAACCGCATTTCTGATGGCACTGATATTATGGGAAATTGCGGATAAATCGATTTCAGCCCAGATTGACTGCATGTATGCTTGCCCTTTATCGCAAAAATGCAAAAGCGGAATTCAGTAGTCAGGATTGAGAATTCAGTAGAAAAAAGGTAAATGTCATGTTCATATATGGGGGGTGAAGTTCCCGGAATGATTCATGATCGTTTACAGTAACAATACCGGTCACCCGTCACCCATCATTTGTCACTTGTCCGGTGTCACTGACTACACGGCTTCAGCATGCACCGTCCGGATTGTAGCAGATCCGGCAGCAGTTCAAGCATCTGTTTGATTCATGCAAAGCATCCGATTCAGTAATGACGAGATCTGACTCCACAAAAGACTGAATCCGATCGGCAACCGGAAGTTCCGGCATGGGTGTCCGTTTGATGGGACCAATGCCATCCACTGTCTTGAACAGCGACTCGGGAATATGCTTTTTCCGAAGCGATTTTGGAACCGGTAACACATCCTGTTCGTTCAAAAACAGATGAATGGCCCGTGCCGCCCGTCTGCCGCCACCAATCGCCTCGATAACCAGTGATGCGCCGGTATAGGCATCACCGGCTGCAAACACAAAGGGAATATTGGACTGGAGGGTTTCCGGGTCGCCGTCAATGGTGCTCCAGCGGGTGATTTTCATATCAGCCAGCTCCGCATCCTTGTCCTTGAAAGACACATCCGGGCCCTGACCGATGGCGGAAATAATCATATCCAGATCAATGCGGGTTTCCGAACCCTCCACCGGAACCGGCCGCCTTCTGCCGCTGGCATCCGGTTCACCCAGCTCCATTTTCAGATATTCCAACTGGCAGGCCTGGTTGTTTTCATCACCGATAACCTTCACCGGAGCAGCCAGAAAAACAAATTTGACCCCTTCATGTTCCGCAGCCTCAATTTCCACCATATTGGCGGGCATTTCACTTCGGGTTCGCCGATAAACAATATATACCTCTTCTGCACCCAGTCGAATGAGGGTACGCACACAGTCGATGGCCGTATTTCCACCGCCGATGACCGCGCATTTTTTTCCGATGGGGAAGTCTTTTTCAGGCTTTCCGGACTGCTGGTACTGGGCAAACCGGGTCAGAAAATCGATGCCGGTGGTGCAGCCCGCCATGTTTTCGCCTTCAACGCCAAGTGAGTAATCCCGCCAGGCACCGATTCCCAGAAACACCGCATCGAATCCCTGTGCCTTAAGGCTTGCGATATCAAAATCCTTTCCCATGCGGACATTGGGTTTGTGATCGATGCCAAGGGCCAGAATGCCGTCTGTTTCCCATTTCAATACGGATTTGGGAAGCCGGTATTCCGGAATGCCATATCGAATCATGCCGCCCAGCTCCGGCATCATGTCAAAAATGGTGACATCATGTCCCAGTCGTTTCAGAAAATAGGCACAGCTCAGACCAGCCGGCCCGCCGCCGACCACCGCCACTTTTTTCCCGCTTGACGGCGCACAGGGCACTGGCAGTCGGGCGCCGGAATTCATTTCATAATCCGCAACAAAACGTTTGAGCTGATTGATGGAGACAGGCTCATCCTCGATGCCCCGCCGGCATTTGGTTTCACACGGATGGGGGCACACGCGGCCACAGGCCAGCAGCAGCGGATTACGCTCCCGAATGGTGTTGACCGCCCCGGCATAATCTTTTTTCCGAATATAATCGATGTATCCGGGGATATCGATTTCAGCCGGACAGGTTTGTGCACACGGCGCCAGTGCATCATCTTCCTGGTTGAAATGAAGCAGGCGGTCCGACATGGTTCTCACGGTCAGAATGGTTTTGGGGCAGGCCTTTTCACAGGCGCCGCATCCCACACATTTAAATTCATCCACAACCGGATAACCGTCTTTTCCCATATGAATGGCGTCAAATGCGCAGGCTTTGATGCAGTCTCCCAGTCCCAGACAGCCCACACGACATTCCCGCTTACCACCGTAAAACGACAGGAGCGCCCGGCAACTTCCCAGTCCATCATAGATATACCGGTCGGAAGCCCGATTTCCGCCATTGCAGAAATTCAGGGATTTCAGGGGTTCTGCGGTTCCGGGGTCAAGTCCCATGATGGCCGCCACTTTGGCGGCAGATTCCGGACCGCCCACCATGCAGACGCTGGGTTTTGCCTTGCCATACACAACCGCCGCCGCAGCGGCAGAACATCCGGTAAATCCGCACCCGCCGCAGTTGGCACCGGCCAGACAATCCTCAACCTGCGCAATCCGGGGATCTTCGTATACATAAAATATCTTGGACGCTGCGCTCAGTAGGCTACCACAGGCGCATCCAAGACCCAGCATGAACAGAACGGCTTCAATCACAGGAGCCTCCGTGTTGTGTCAGTATTGAGTATTGAGTATTGAGTAGTGAGATAATGGAACATCATTAGACTACAATCTTCTCACTTCTCATATCTCATATCTCATATCTAAATTATACCATGCCTTTGAACGCAAAAAAGGAAAGGGACAGCAAGCCTGCGGTCACCAGACCAATGGATGTATCCTGAAGGGGTTTGGGAACACGGGCCAGGAGAATCCTTTCCCGGACGCCTGCAAACAGAATGAGCGCAAAACCAAACCCGATCGAATAGCCCAGGGAGGATACAATGGTCTGAATGAAATTGTAATCTTCCTTGACATTGATCAGACAGACCCCCATGACCGCACAGTTGGTGGTAATCAGGGGCAGAAAAATTCCCAGACCGGCATACAGGGCCGGGATGCTTTTTTTCAGAAACATTTCCACAAACTGAACCAGGGAGGCAATGACCAGAATAAAGGACATGGTTCTGAGATATTCCAGTCCCAGTGGTTTTAATACAAACACTTCAACCAGCCAGGTAATCACGCCGGCCAGAACCAGAACAAATACGACCGCCATCGCCATACCCGTGGCGGTTTCCATTTTTTTGGAGGTACCCAGAAACGGACAGTTTCCCAGGTACTGCATCAACAGAATGTTGTTGACCAGAACAAAGCTGATAATCATGACAACATAATCGCTCATCGGTTGCCTCCTATTTCTTCCCCAGGACATTCATGACACACAGCATCAGTCCCAGGCACACAAATGCACCGGGTGCCTCCACCATAAAGTTGAATGGCATGAACGAATCGCCAAATACGGTCTTTCCCAGAAATGTGCCGTACCCAAAAACCTCCCGGATGGCAGCCAGTGCGGTCAGTGAGAGGCCATATCCGATCCCCATGCCCAATCCGTCGGCAGCAGACGCCATAATCCCCTTTTTATAGGCAAACGCCTCTGCTCTGCCCAATAGAATGCAGTTAACTACGATGAGCGGGATAAAAATGCCCAGTTTCAGAAACAATGGATAGGTAAACGCCTGCATCAACAATTCGACCACGGTAACAAACGTTGCGATAACGATGATGAAGCATGCGATCCGGACTTTGGAAGGAATGACTTTTCTGAGGGCCGAGACAAGAACATTTGAGCATAGCAATACAAATGTGACGGCAATTCCCATTCCAATACCGTTTTCAACCGTTTTGGTGACGGCCAGAATGGGACACAACCCCAAAACCAGCCTGAACGGCGGTATTTCCGCCCAAAGACCCTTTGTAAATTCCTGAGTGATCGTTTTAGCCATTGTTTGCTCCCTATTTGAACGCTTTTAATTTTTCGGCAAGCTGGGGTTTCACCTGTTTATAGAGTTTGCCCGCTTCGGTTACGGCGCCGGTAACACCTTTGGATGTTACCGTTGCGCCAGAGAGCGCATCTATTTTACCGCCATCACTTTTGACCTTGAATTCATCACTCAGTAGCATCCCTGCAAACTGCTTGGAAAATTTTGGATCGGTCTGGGCCTTGGACCCGATGCCGGGGGTTTCACTGTGGGTCGTGACCCCGACGCCAACAATTTTGTCATCTGAAATATTGACGCCAACCACCATCCCGATATCCCCGCCAAAGCCCTTTCCGGCAGCCTCAAAGGTAATCACGTCCGGTTTGCCGTTTACAACACCGACAAAAAAGCTTTCTTCCTTGTCACCGACCTTTAACTTGAAGCGGTCTTTTATCGGATCATTGCTGGCGCCTGCGGTTTCCACCAGAATTTTTCGAATGGCAGGTCCTTTGACAAACTCGAGCTGCTGGTTTTCAATCTGTTCCTTGGTTCCATCGCGAAGTGCGGCCAGCAGCCCACCAGAAAATGAACTCAACACGGTCAGAACGACAACCATTTTTACCATTTCATTCATGATCAGTCACCTTTCCCAATGCTTTTGGTCTGATTTTGTCCAAAAGGGGATTTGCGATATTGAACAGAAGGATCGCAAACACCACGCCATCCACATAAGCGCCGATATTTCGTATCAGCATGGTCATGATCCCGGCGCCAGCACCATACAGCAGCATGGGAATGATATTGACCGGAGAGGATGAATCATCTGTTGCCAGAAAAAAAGCCCCAATCAGGGTGTATCCGGTCAGCAAATGAAAAAATGGGTTGGCAAATTTGACCGGGTTGGCGATATTGAACAGCAACGCGGTAATAAACACACCAAACAGAAAGGATATCGATATTTCCCAGCGGATAAATCCCCGGATGATGAGATACAACCCGCCCAGGATCAGGCCCAGGCCGAATGTTGCGCCGATACCACCGGTCTGCATGCCCAGAAGCAGGTTGCACAGGGGATAGTCGGCCGCCGCCGCCCCAAGCTGTTTAACCGCTGCCAGCGGATAGACCATGTTGAAACCGAAATCATAATTGACCAGGGCGGCATTGAAATCAAACAGGTCTTTCCAGCTCACCATGATAATGGCGTAACCAATCAGTGCCGGGTTGAAGGGATTGCCGCCAATGCCACCATAAATGTGTTTTCCAATGAACATTGCCACGCAGGTGCCGGTAAGAACCGCCCACCAGGGCGTTGTTGCCGGCAGAAGCATGGCCAGTAAAAGTCCGATAAGGGCGGCGTTGCCGTCTCCAATGCTGTATGCCCTGCCCGTCAACCTGTTGGCGGCCAGTTCCCAGAGCATGGCGGTGGAAACCGACAGACAGACCACCCCGAGTGCTGGAAGGCCATACTGAAAAATACCAAACAGAACAGCAGGCAGTGCTGCGGCAATGGTATGAACCTGCCGCACCGGAATACTGCTGCCGTCGTGCCAGAATGGCGCCGGTGAAACAATCAATTTTTTCGGATCAACCATTTTCAGCCTCCACTGCCTGACTCTGAGCCAATTCGTGTTTTGCCAGTTGGATATATTGGGAAATGGGGATTCTGGAAACACAGACAGCGGTACACAGGCCGCAGTCCACGCAGGAATGCAGATCATACAGATCCGCACCTTCCTGATACTGTCTGGCTTCCAGAAATCGCACCAGCATGTTTACCTGAATACGGGCCGGGCAAACCCGGACACACTCACCGCAGTTGATGCAGGGATAATCCGAATAAAGCGGAATGGTGGCGCCATCCTGGATCAGAATGGCATCCGTATCCGGTTCGACAGGATGATCTTCCGAATACAGTGCAAATCCGGTCATGGGACCGCCCTTGACAATCCGGTCTTTATCCTGCAAAGACAGATTGAAGGCTGCCAGAATATCCCGAATGGGTGTTCCGATCGGGGCCGATACCAGTTGCCGCGTACCATCTTTTTTGATTAAGGTCAGAAGCTTTTCAGACGGAATTGTGCCGGTTTCAAATGCATCGGCCAAAGCTGCCACAGTCTCTGCACTGATCAGACATATCCCCAAATCTTCACAGCTATTTCCGGCTGGGACTGTTTTGCCAGTGATTTGCCTGACAGCCAGCTTTGGCAGGGCCGATGGATACACCGTATCCACAAATTGAATTTTTGCGCCGATATGCCCATATCCCTGAACAAAATCTTTGCATACCGCGATCCGGACATCCTGAACTCCGGATATCTGTTTTAAAATGGCAATGCCGGATGTAACCGCGTCCAGCCGGGTATTGATGACATGCTGTCGGGTGGCCACCATCAGATCGCTGTCCATACCGCAGACAATGATGGTCTGAACGGGTTTTTCATCATTTCCCAAGCACTCAAAGACAGAACCGCCGGGAATGGTGCATAAGAAGTTTTTTACCGTTTCCAGTGTCTGATCTCCGGCCGAATCTGCAAACGCCGTGTCACTGATTTTTTCAGGGGAACAGGACAGGGTGATGGCGGTCTGGTTTTTGCCATACTCACCGATATAGGGTGAAATATCGGAAACGGTTCCGCTGACAGTCGAAATGATATACGTGTCATCGCCTTCGCACAGCATCAGTTTTTCTCCGGCTTTTACCGGAGCGCCGATTTTTAAAAGCAGATTGGCTCGACTGGTGAAGCAGCGGTTCAAAAAATAGGTAACGGTTTCGGAAGGGGTGACGGTGATGGGGATCTGCGGTTTTTTGTTGATGGGATCATAGTGAATCCATGGTTTTGTGAAGCCAAAAAAAGATTTTTTTAACATAGGTTCAACCCTTTTTTCCGATGTAATGCATTGGTCCATTTGCCATTTAGTTTGTTGCATGACAGGCGGCACATTCCACAGGGCCGGCACCAATCTGTTGATGGCATTCAATGCACTGGGCATGAAATGCATTTGTTTTGGTCACCATTTCATAATCTTCATATTCGGATGGATCGTGGCAGTCTTTGCATGATTCGGGTTTGGCCGTATCACCTTCAGCCTTGTGGCATGCCGAGCATGCCAGAAAATCGGAGTCCTGCCCGGGCGGATGATGGTGGCAGTCGTTGCAGGAAAGACCATAGCCCCTATCTGCTGCATGGGTTTTATGGTCAAACAGCACGCTCCCGGCAACGCCTTTGTACATGATACGGATTGGCTGATCCGGTTTTTTTGCAGAAAAGGCAGCATAGCTGAATAGCCCGATAACCAGCAGGATAGCTGTCATGCTGTAAGCAATCTGCAAATGCTTTTTAGAGGTCATGTCGCAGAAAATCCTTTCACAGAGGGTTGGTTATCATTCTGAAAATCCGAATACAATAAATCTTGAACCGCCTAACACAATGTGAACGCGGTTTCAAGATAATTTTCTGAGAATGATCGATAAAAATGGCTCGTTGCTGTTTGGAGGGGGGAGGGCGCCTGGCGTGCCATCCTGTAAATTTGGGCACTACTCCCCTTAAAACAACAAGTTAAAACAACAAGGAAAATCATGTCGAACCGATTTCAGTTTACGATAACGATGGAAACATCCTTAACAGCATGAATTACTTTCTGTGAAACACTTCCCATCAGAAATTCCTGAACTCCGGACAATCCCCGCCTTCCCATAACAATGATCTGATATCCTTTTTTTGCTTCATCCACAATGTCCCGTGCAACGCCATTTTTCTTTTTCTGAATTTTTTGTGAAATCCGATCATCACTGAAACCGGATGCAATCAGAACATCTTTTGCGCGGACCAGGGCTTCATCAATCAACTGCTTTTTCCGGTCTTCGAGCTGGCAGAACATGCTTTGCTGGGACATAAAATACGGGGTCAGCTCCGGGCTGTTCATATCGCATAACGCCGCCGTATCCGGCAAAATGCTGAACAGGGTAATGTCGTTATCCGGGTTGAACACGTTGGCAATAAATTCTGCCACGCGCAGGGCATTGCTGGAATCATCAATCGGGACTAAAATTTTTTGCGCCATTTTCAGCCTCCTGGTTTAATTGTTGTAAATACACCTAAATATCATAAAAATGGGGTTGATTTTCAGAGTAAACGGTCATGATCGGAGACTTGCTCGCCCCCAAGAATGAAAATGGAGGATTACCGTCATTCCGTGCTTGACCCGAACACCATTTTTATTTATCGATGTAAATCCTCAGATGATTTATCATCGTTTCAATAGTAGAACGGGCAGGGGTTTTCAAGAAGAAATATTGATTTTGGGAAGGCGGCAGGGAGGAGATCGTACTTTTCTCGTTCATATCCGATCGATAACACACCCAAAGTCCTTACCTTGAAAGCTAAAGTTAAAACAAAAAACAATCAGGACAGTTCATCAGAAAATTTTCCACACATGTCGTGTCTTTTTTTTTCAAAAAGGTGTTGATTGTCAACCCACCTTTTTTTATGATTGCTGTGAAGAGCAGGATGAAAATTCAATCACGGAGGAATCACGATGAAGAAATTGGTTTTAATCGCTGTAGTGGCAATGTTATTGGCGGGATGTGGTTCGGCTGCAAAACGGTCCGAATTCTTGGAACACAGCACCATGTATCAAAATGTGGATCATTTGAAATACAGTTGGGGCGGATATACCAACACAACACCTGCAGAAGTTGAAAAGTCTGCAAAGCAGAACTGGTGGGGTGTTCCACAGGGCGGTCATTGATCGAACGCTGGATAATCATTTTAAAAGGGGAGAAGGCCCATACCTTCTCCCCTTTTTTTGTCAGCATAGAATCACCCGATCATTCACAATTCTTTCTTCTGGATAATTGAAAAAAAGATACGCCTCATTCTTTACAATACCGCTTCCATTCATTATTATTTCACCATCGATATTTCAGGCATGACCCTACCTAAAGAAAGGATAAACCCATGAGCTTTGAATTCAATGCAGATGATATTTTCGCGATGGCCGAACAGATTGAACGAAATGGCGCAGAATTTTATCGAACCGCCTGCATCGGCATAGCTGACGCTAATGCCCGGACATTTCTGGATCAACTGAGCAAGATGGAGGAAGATCATGAAAAAACATTCGCTTCCATCCGCGCCGGTCTGTCCCAAAAAGAAAAAACCCCGACGGTTTTTGATCCTCAGGATGAATCAGCGCTTTATTTGAAAGCACTGGCCGACACCAAGGTGTTTTTTGAAAAACAGATTGATGTCTGCTCGATGAAAGAGGTTTTGAAAGCTGCCATTGAAGCGGAAAAAGATTCTATCGTGTTTTATCTGGGAATGAAGGATATTGTTCCGGACGCCTTGGGAAAAAAGCGCATCGATGACATCATCAAGGAAGAAATGGGTCATATTCGACTGCTCAGCAAGGAGCTGGTTAAATTGACGGCCTGATATGCCATAACTGGCTTTCATTCCATCATTTTCCCGATATCCGCCAGTTTCTCCAGGCCGTCCCGGTCGGTTAATAAAATTTCGTTGCCCTGGACCCGAATCAGATTTCCAGCAGTCATTTTGGCAAATATTCGGGACAGGGTTTCCGGAATGGTTCCCAGCAGGCTTGCCAACTGGCTTTTGGAAATGCTCAGATTCACCCGGTCAGTCCGATCCTGTTCCTCTGACAAATACAGAAGATAGGATGACAACCTTCCCGGAACCTCTTTCAGAGACAGATTTTCAATTTGAACCGTAAACTCCCTCAGTCTCATGGACAACAGCCCCAACATTTTGACCGACAGCATGGGATTTTTTGAAATCAGCCCGATAAATGAATCTTTGGGAAAAAACAGAAGCTGGGCTTTTGAGATACACACGGCTGTAGCCGGGAATAAAGCGCCTGTAAAAACAGGCACTTCTCCAAACGGCTCGCCCGGACCAAAAATATGAAGAATCTGCTCTTTTCCGTCTGATGACGACTTGAAAATCTTTACCCGGCCGAACACAATAATATAAAATCCATTACCCGAGTCACCTTCAGAAAAAATGATCTGACCCTTTGAAAAATCTTTTTCAACGGCAATCCGTCGAATGGATTCGAGTTGATCAACCGTAAGCCCATTGAAAATGGGCGCGGCCGACATGACATTCATGATTCGATTTGTCGTCATTTTCTGATCCGGCATGGCCGAAATCTGCTCCAAAATCGGTTATCCTGAAAAATGATAAATTTGCAACCAGCCAAAAAAAAATTCATTCTGTTGATTTAAGTCAAGGTAATCTTCAATCGAATGGGGTTAAAATCAGTCCAACATTGAAAGAGTCGATTCACCATATCGAAAACCTGAAATTCAATCAACCCGATTCAACAGAAAGGAGATTCACCATGTTTTGTTACCAGTGTGAACAGACGGCAAAAGGCGAAGGATGCACCAAAATCGGCGTATGCGGAAAACAACCCGAGGTCGCATCACTTCAGGACTTGTTGATTCATTCTGTCAAGGGACTGTCACTTTATGCCGTTGCGGCAAAAAAACAGGGGATCAGTGATCCGGCCATGGACCGGTTTGTCTGTGAGGCTGTTTTTTCAACCCTGACCAATGTGGATTTCGATCCCCAGCGGTTTGTACCCATGATTCAGAAGACAGTGGCATACCGGGATGCACTCAAAGCCAAAATCGGTTTGGCCATGAGTGACGGTCCCGCAACATTTGTTCCGGAAAAAACCCTTGAAGGACTGATTACACAGGGTGAAACGGTCGGAATTCAATCCGATTCCACGATCAATCCCGACATCTTGTCATTACACCAGACTCTGATTTATGGAATCAAGGGCGTTGCCGCCTATGCGGATCATGCGGCCATTCTGGGGCAGTCAGACGAGAAAGTCTATCATTTTATCTATGAGGCCATGGCCGCCACATTGAACAAGAGCCTGGGTCTTAATGACTGGGTCGGTCTGGTGCTGAAATGCGGCGAAATCAATCTTCGGGCCATGGAACTGCTGGACGCGGCCAATACCGGCACATATGGCCATCCGGTTCCGACCGTGGTCCCTCTGGGAGCCAAAAAAGGCAAGGCCATTCTGGTTTCCGGTCACGATTTGAAAGATCTGGAGGAAATTCTGAAACAGACTCAGGGAAAAGGCATCAATGTCTATACCCACGGAGAAATGCTGCCCTGCCACGGATATCCCGAACTGAAAAAATATGATCATTTTTACGGGCATTACGGTACAGCCTGGCAGAATCAGGCCAAAGAGTTTGCGGCATTTCCGGGTGCCATTCTCATGACCACCAACTGCATTCAAAAACCCAGGGAATCCTATCAGGACAATATCTTTACCACCGGGCTTGTTGGCTGGCCTGGCGTCACCCACATGGCCGACAAGAATTTTGCGCCCGTCATCGAAAAAGCCCTGGCCCTGCCCGGATTTACAGAGGATACACCCGGTAAAACCGTGATGGTCGGATTTGGCCGGAATGCGGTCATGGGGGTGGCTGGTCAGGTCATCGAAGCGGTGAAAAACAAGGCGATCCGGCATTTCTTTCTGGTTGGCGGATGTGACGGGGCCAAAACAGGACGGGATTATTACACGGAATTTGTCGAGAAGGTCCCGGCTGACTGCGTGGTGATGACCCTGGCTTGCGGAAAATTCCGATTCTTTGACAAATCCATGGGAGATATCGGCGGCATCCCCAGGTTGCTTGATATCGGACAGTGCAACGATGCCTATTCCGCCATTCAGATCGCGGTGGCTCTGGCCGGCGCTTTCAATTGCGGCGTTAACGATCTGCCGTTGTCCATGATTCTGTCCTGGTATGAACAAAAAGCGGTTGCCATTCTGTTGACACTTCTCCATCTGGGTATCAAAAACATTCGGCTGGGTCCCAGTCTGCCTGCGTTTATCACACCCAATGTGTTGAATGTCCTGGTTGAAAATTTCAACATCATGCCCATTACCACGCCGGATGCGGATTTGAAGGCGATTTTGGGATAAGGTCGGACCGGAATAGATCGGAAATTGGGTAGTTAATTATGCGTTACAAATAAAAGGATCTTTGTCACTATTCAGATTGACGTAATAGCGTATGACTGTCATTCCGGGCTTGACCCGGACACGCAGTGAAGCGTTAGCGCTATCCAGGACAAATGGCCGTGCTTCCGTCTGCTGCCTGGTTTGATGGCTGTTGGATGCCGGATCAAGTCCGGCATGACGAAGAACTCTTGAATGTCCAGTTATCTAAGCCTAATCGGATAGTTATTTTGTAACGTATTCTAAGAAGATATGAAGTTGGGAAGATCGGAAGCGGTTGCAGGTGTCGGATTCCGATCTTTCCAGTTATAAAACAGTGGTGGTTGTAAAGGAGAGCGTTATCATGAAATGTCCCGGACAGGATACCCAGTACTGGAAACCCGGTGCCATATTTGAGGTCAAATGCCCCAACTGCGGCCAGATCGTGGAATTTTTCAAGGATGACACAGCCCGGAAATGCGGTCATTGCGGCCATCGCTTCATCAATCCGAGCATGGATTTTGGATGTGCGGCATACTGTCAGTATGCGGAGCAGTGCATCGGCACCCTGCCCAAAGAAGCCCTGGCCCAGAAAGAGGATATGCTGAAAGACCGGGTAGCCATTGAAATGAAGCGCTATTTCAAAACCGACTTCAAACGCATCGGCCATGCCTCCCGGGTGGCCCGTTATGCGGAGCGGATCGGTAAGCTGGACGGCGGAAACCTGGCGGTCATTCTGTCAGCAGCCTATCTTCATGACATTGGCATTCATGAAGCGGAACGGAAATATCAGAGTACGGCTGCACGGTATCAGGAAACAGAAGGTCCGCCGATTGCCAGAACCATCCTGGAAAAACTGGGTGCCAAACCGGAACTGATCGATGAAGTCTGTGATATTGTGGGGCACCATCATCATCCACGGGAAACCGAGACCCTGAATTTCAAGGCGGTTTACGATGCGGACCTGATTGCCAATGTAGAAGACAATCAGAAAGAATCCCCGTCAACGCCGGATCGGATCACGTCCATCATCGAAAAGTCTTTTTTGACGGAAAACGGTCGGAAGGTTGCCAGAGAAACGCTTTTGAAACAATAACTGATGATAACGGGTGATCAACCGATAGGGGTAACCATGAAAGTCATACGAAAAATTATACAGATAGATGATGAAAAATGTGATGGATGCGGTCAGTGTGTGCCGGGCTGCGCCGAAGGTGCGCTTCAGATTGTTGACGGCAAGGCCCGCATGGTCGCGGAAAAATATTGCGACGGGTTGGGTGCCTGCCTGGGAGAGTGCCCGAATGATGCGCTTCATGTCATCGAGCGGGAAGCCGAAGAATTTGATGAACTTGCGGTTGAAGAATATCTGGCAGCACAGGAAAAAACCGGTGTGCCGGATGGGCCAAAACCATCCGGCACATGCCCCTCTGCCGCCATTCAAATCCATTCGCCTGCCGGAGCATGTGACAAGGCCAACATTCCTGCCATGCATGCCGGCGGCGGCAACAGCTTTCTGACCCACTGGCCGATTCAGATTCGTCTGATTCCACCCAATGCACCCTTTCTGAAAGGTGCGGATCTTCTGGTTGTGGCGGATTGCGCGGCCCTTTCCTATCCGCAGGTCCAGCAGGTCTTTGTCAAGGGACGGGTGGTCATGATGGGATGCCCCAAATTCGATGCGGTTCAGGAGTATATTGACAAATTTGCACAGATATTCCGTTTGGCCGGTATCAAAAGCATCACCGTTCTGATCATGGAAGTGCCCTGCTGTTCCGGTCTGCCCGGCATTGTCAAAAAGGGCTTGCAGGCGGCCGAAGCCAGCATTCCCATGTCAGTCGCGACAATCAGTACAAAAGGCGAGTTGATCGAACTGAAAAACATCGGGTGACATGCATGAAAAGTGCCGATCATGACCATTGAAAATATAATTCTGCTATCATCTCCTGCCCCGACCTCCCCCTTCCCGGGGGAGGAGATCTATCGGCTGGTTTCATGATCCGGATCGCTCTCCGCGCACAATATTTTCTGTATTTTGCCATCATGGGCCTGTATCTGCCCTACTTCAATCTCTATCTGTCCCATATCCAGTTGACCGGTTTTCAAATCGGCGCACTGTCCGCTCTCCGTTCCGTTCTCATGGTCATCTTTCCGGTTGTCTGGGGTCTTGTGGCAGATCGATTCCAGGCCAGAAGGTCTGTCTATATTCTCTGCACCCTGCTCAGCACATCCATCTGGGGACTTTACCTTTACACCACCGATTTTGAATGGCTGCTCCTGATTACATTGGGATATGGCATTTTTTACTCCCCGATCATCGCGTTTCTGGAAGCCTTTACCATGGATGCCCTGGGCACCGACAAGCTTCGATACGGCCAGACCCGGGTATGGGGCTCCATTGCGTTTATTGCCATTGTCCTTTTGGTAGGCAGACTGATTGAAATCTATCCGATCAACCTGATACTGATCATGGTGCTATGCATCGGATTGATCCAGTCGGCGGCAGCCCTGGGCCTGCCGGAATTCCAAATTAAAAAAAACCGGAAAATCGCCGGCGACCCGCGACGGCTGACCAGCCCGGACAGCATTGTCTTTTTAACGGCCGGATTTTTGATGCTCATGAGCCACGGCGCCTATTATGGTTTTTTTTCGATCCATCTGGAAAAACTGGGATTTGGCGCCACGTTTATCGGAACCTGCTGGGCAGTTGCCTCGATTTCCGAAATCGGGATCATGATGGGGTCAAAGACGTTTTTTCAACGGTTTTCCATAGAAAATGTTCTGGTTTTTTCATTTGTGGTTGCCGCAGCCCGCTGGTTTCTGCTATCTGTAGCGGTAAGCGGCCCGGTCATACTGATCGTCCAGATATTGCATGCCATTACCTATGGCGCATTTCATATGGCAAGTATCATTTATATTGATCGACTGTCATCGGAAGCATCCAAAACCCTGGGACAGACGGTCAATAATGCGGTCAGCTATGGCCTGGGATTGATGGCCGGTTTTTTTGTGAGCGGGTATCTTTATGAAATCGTGGGAGCCCGGATGGTATTCATCATCAGTGGATGTATCGCCCTGACTGGCGGCGCGATGCTAAAACTGTATCAAGCAGGATTTCACAATCGCGGGAAAAGCCATCATGTCTGAACCGATTGGCAGCGTGGAACTCACGGCTGCCCTGAACCGCATTCGAAAATATGTCGAGGAAATCACCGGAAAACCGCCTGACGATGCCGAGCTGGCCTGGGCCATGACCCGCTATTTTGTTTTGAAGAAAATTTGTGACCTATCGATATGAAGCGTCTCGATCCGGCGTCATGATGACCGGGTTGCGACACAAACCGCTAACTTGATCCGAAACGAAGACCGATTAAAGGAGATTTATGACCATCGCCAAAACAGCTTACACCGAACCCGTTGACCGGCCCGTGGCCGTATTTGAAACAACCCTGGGAAATTTTGAGATTGAGCTGTACGCAGCCGAATGTCCGGAAACCGTATGGAATTTTATCAATCTGGCGGAAGGCCGGCAGGAAACCGACCGAAAAGGAAATTTTTATGATGGATTGAATTTTCATCGGGTCATTCAGGGATTTATGATTCAGGGCGGATGCCCGCTGGGGACCGGAACTGGTGGCCCGGGATACCGGTTCAAGGATGAATTTCATCCGTCGTTGAAACATGACGGAGAAGGTATTCTCTCCATGGCCAATGCAGGTCCTGGAACCAACGGAAGCCAGTTTTTTATCACGCTGGGCCCGACCCCCCATCTGAACAATCGCCATTCGGTGTTTGGGAAAGTGATCAAGGGGATGGAGGTCGTTCGAAAAATTGGCGATGTTCAAACCGGCCCGATGGATCGCCCGATCACGCCGGTAGTCATGAACCGGGTTCTCATCAGACGGCCCGATAAAAAAGGATAGTTTGATGATACGGGAAGCCAGTTTTGAACAGGGGCCAATCCGCCCACCCAACGAGGCGCGCAGTTTCTTATTGAGAGTAACCCGAAACTGTCCCTGGAATCAGTGTCTGTTCTGCCCGGTGTACAAACACCGGGAATTTTCGCTCCGAAGCGTTGCCGAAATCAAGACAGACATTCAAACGGCACGGGATATGGCGGATGATATTCACGCCCTTTCGATTCAATTGGGAAGCAATGGAAACGTGGATGATCGGGTGGTCAGTCATATCACCGGTACACGGGGAACCAGCGACTGCTATCGGGGTATGGCGGTATGGATGTATTATGGGACAGGGGCCTGTTTTTTACAGGATGCGGACAATCTGATCATGAAGACCGATGATCTGGTTGAAGTGCTGACATTTTTGCGGCAGAAATTTCCGGAAATTAAACGGATTACAACCTATTCCCGATCAAAAACAGTTGCCCGGAAATCCATCGAATCCCTGAAACGGATTCGGGAGGCCGGTCTGAACCGGGTGCACATCGGGCTGGAATCCGGATGCGATGCCGTGTTGAAGCTGATGAAAAAAGGTGTGACGGCAGCCGTCCATGTGGAGGCCGGACAAAAGCTTGTGTCCGCCGGCATGGAGGTTTCCGAATATGTCATGCCCGGTCTGGGCGGACAGGCCCTGTGGCGGGAGCATGCCATCGAAACCGCCCAAACCCTGAATCGGATCAACCCCGATTTTATCCGCCTGAGAAGCCTTAGGGTTCCATCCCGGGTTCCGCTGTTCGAAAAACTGGAAAACGGCAGTTTCACCATGCAGACGGACGATGCGGTTGTGGAAGAGATTCGGGTGTTTATCGAAACCCTTGACGGAATTCAAAGCACCGTTACCAGTGATCATATCATGAACCTGCTGGAAACAGTTGCCGGGAAACTGCCTGAGGACAAGGATCGAATGCTGGATGTCATTCGATCCTATCAATCGCTTTCCGAATCGGAGCGAATGATTTACCGGGTGGGAAGAAGGGGCGGGGTCTATCGTTCACCCGCCGATCTGAAGACCGATGGGGCGACTTGCAGTCGAATTCGCAGCCTGATCCAGGAAGTCGAATCCGCTGGCGGCAAAGACGGCGTGGATCGGTTTATCACTGAAATGGTGGATCAATATATATAGACATATATAGACTTTCAGAAAAATAATTTCACTGCGTTATCAGTCACCCCCGACCGATAACGCACCCAAAATCTTTATCTGGAAAGCTATAGAAACACGAAATCCGAAATACCTTTAAAATTCAAAGGAGAAAGCCGTGATTGGTGATTTGCTGCAAACAAAGTACGAAAAAGCGGCACGTGTCATCTGCAAACAGGGGATGATCCCTTTTTCTGTCAACGAGACCACTGTGACGATTCTCAAACGAGCGGTTGGTGACAGTGAAGCAGAACTCGATCTCATCGCGGCATTCGATAAAAAGGCTTCTCAGACCCTTGCCGAACTGAAAGTTTCCAGCGGGATGCCGGAAGAGACCATTGTTGAACTGGCAAACAGCCTTGCCAGGAAGGGACTGCTCTTCAATCAGCCCAATACGGCCGGTATCATGGTTTATCGACTCCTTCCGCTGATGACGGTAGGCCTTATGGAATACACCTTTATGGGACCACTCCAGTGGAACGAAACAGAAAAGGAACTGGCCATCCTTTTTCAGCGCCTGATCGATGAAGTAAGGGATCGGGTTCAGGAAAGCTACGATATCTTCGTGCCTGTGTTTAACCTGTCCCCCCCGGTTGACCGGACTGTTCCTGCCCACACCACTGACGACGGGAAAAAAATCAAAGTCATCCCGGTCAACAAAACCCTGGATTCTGCCGGTGAATTCGTTCTCCCCAGCCAGTCGATAGAGGAAATCATTGAAAAATTCGATGAGATCGCAGTGGGGCATTGTTTCTGTCGTCAGCGTCGGGCCTTGCTCGGAGACCCCTGCGCCACAGATGCCCCTCTGGAAAACTGTTTCACCTTTGGAAAATCCGCCCGCCATACCGCTGCTCAGGGTTTTGCGCGAATGATCACCCGGGAAGAGGCATTCAGGATCATGCATGAGGCGGAAGCGGCCGGCCTTGTGCATAAGGCATTTCATCCAAACAGCAACGTGGATAAACCAGAGACAAGTATTTGTAATTGTTGCAAAGATTGCTGTGATACCCTTCGCACCTGGAAGGAGGGCGTCTTTCCACTGGTCAACTCCACTTTCCATCTCTCCCAAATCGACCGGGAACCCTGCACCGGATGTGGCACATGCGTCGAACGGTGTCCCACCGAGGCGATCCGGCTGGACGATATGGGCAAAGCCATCCGGGATGCTGGTGCCTGCTTTGGATGCGGGGTCTGTGCCCGTTTCTGTCCGGAAGAGGCGATCGCCCTCGAAGAAGGCCTCCGGAAAGTCTTCATTTTGCCTCCAAGACTGAGGGTGTCTGCATGAGAAAGACCGACAGGATTATCCGGGGGCGTCCACCCGAAACAGAAAAAACCTGAAAAAGCGCCTGCCATGACGTCCAGCCAAAAGCTGCTGCTGTGAACAATTGCAGCACATTCAAGTACCTCCTCCCATCTGTGCCAAAGTGTATACTGTTGCCGGTCATAAATTGCGATTTCCTTCCTTCTGGTTTGCCCTTCAAAAATCAAAACGCTCGGAAAAGTGTCATATGTGACCAACGGTTAAATATGACCTTTATCATATGGTTAGTCAAGGCATCCCATAAATGCTTTATTACCTAATTATTCTTAAAAATCAAAATGATGAATGATGTGACACAGCATATTGGAAACGTGGCACAATAATTGAAGTTGAAGAAAGTGCTGAACAATAAGCGATAGGAGCGCAACAGATCTTTCTGCGACACAGGAAGATAGGACAGACAACGCTGTGCCTTTGCCCCTATATATCTACTGATTGTGCATCTAAAAACAGGAGGAGCGAAATGAAAAGAAATATTTTATTGACGGTGTTGGTCATTTTTGGAATGGCCTTGTTATCGGGCTGCGCCATGATACAAACATGGCCGGATGATGAAAGAAATGCAGAGAATAAGATGATTGTAATCCAGGAGAAGATTGGAGATGGACTTAAAACCGGTGCGCTTACTCCCGATCAATCCCAGATGTTTCTGACGACACTGAAGGGTATTCGAACAGACTATTCGGCCCTGAGAAATAAAATGGTCTATCGGAGCGAGTGGGAAAGCATTCATGTAAGACTTGATGTGCTCGGAGATGAGATCAACCGGGCGCTGTCCAGTACCACAAGAATCCAAGAACCAAGAAATGCAGACAGGATTGTCGCACTCCAGCATAGAATTGATGATATCAGAATCAGCAGGCGGTTGTCTCTATCAGAGGAGCGGGATCTACAATATAGACTGGACACCATTCGGCAAGATTATATGAGAATGACGGAAGGCGGCAGATATATTTCGATAGATGAGGGAGCAGACATAGCCCGGAGGCTCGATGTATTGGAAACAGACCTGAATCGGATCACAAGAGTTGAAGAACCTTGGAGTGGAGACAGGATAGACGCGCTCCAACGAAGGATTGATGATGCCAGAATCAACAGACGGTTGACTGTAACAGAGGAGCGGGATTTTCAATACAGACTGGACAGCATCCGGCGTGATTATATCAGAATGACGGAAGGCGGCAGATATATCGCGCGAGAGGAGGGAGCAGACATAGCCCTGAGGCTCGATTTATTGGAAACAGACCTGAATCGGTTACGTTAGAATTTTTCAAAAACTAAGCGGGTATGATGTGAAATCCGTAATAAAGAATTTCTTGAAGGCGGAATAGAAATAACTATTGAACAAAGGGAGTTCCGTGAACACATTCCACATTTATCCTGAATTCCCTTTGTTTTCCCGTTTTATGACCTCACACTGCGCTATGGAGAGGGAAGCAATCCCTTCTCCTTGAAACGCACCATGAAAGGAGAAAGACGATGCCGTTAATTCAATTGGTGATTGTTCTGGTTGTTGTTGGGGTAATTTTATGGGTGATTAACAGCTACATTCCAATGCAGCCCACCATAAAGAAAATCCTCAATGCCGTCGTGATTATTGCGGTTATTCTCTGGCTTTTGAGTGTTTTCGGACTCATAGGAGATTTCTCAAGGATTCGTATCGGGTAGTAAATCGTCTGAAAATACGATCAATGGGGATATACTTTAACCGGTCATAAATGGCGATTTCCTTTGACTCCCTCTCCCAGCGGGTAAATTCATGACATTGAACCGGAAGTAAAACATCACAATAGAAGGAGGTTGCTATGCAGGACAAACGAAAAGCATACGAAGAGAAACTTGAGGCACAGTACGAGGAATGGAACGCGCAGATCGCTTTGCTCAAGGCCAAGGCGGACAAAGCCAAGGCCGAGGCAAAAATCGAATATTATAAAAACATCGAAGCGTTGCAGCACAAGCATGAAGAAGCCGGAACAAAACTGCACGAGCTGAAGATAGCCGGAGATGAGGCATGGGAAGACGTAAAAACAGGCGCAGAAAAGGCATGGGATGAAGTCAAGACAGCCTATCACCATGTGGCCTCAAAGTTCAAATGACCACGGACGATGCATCCATGTTTTCCGGCGTTTGATGCCCCTACCTGCAGTGTCAAAAATAAGGATGAAGTGGCCATGCTGAAGCATATTACCACCTGTCGCAATGCTGCCGGTCGCCTGTGCACCGCAGTTGTCTGTCTCATACTGCTTTTGTTATCTCACCCTGCGGTCGCAGTAGAAAGGGTCGGAGATGACTTTCTGACCGGTTATGTGGCCTCTATCCTGGAGCGGGATTTGCACTGGGAGAGAAACAGCTACATCCTGAAGATCGTAAACGGGGTCGCCACGATTACCGTGTTTAAAGATGAGCCATTGCAACAGGAGATGGCCGAAAAGCAGTTGCGCGATATCGACGGACTTCAGCAAATAACAATTTTGGTAAAGCCTCCAGATACTGGCAATCCGGAAGTTGCGAGCAGTTTTATGGGGGTAACCGGCGAAGGAGAAACCTTTCCAACGGGAGACCTGTTCCGGCCACTCATTGCCGACCCGAAGCAGCCGCAGTTCTTTGTCAGCCTCATAAGTTTCAGTTCATTGGATTTGCGATACACATTGGCGTCTGTCGGGTTCGGAGAGACATTCGGTATGTACAGGTTCTTCGGAAGTCGAGAGGGGAACGGCCTGCAACTGAGCTTGGAAGGCGCCCTGTTCGCTCAATTCAACATGGACGCCTCTTCCTCGGACCTCATCAATGCGGATTACACCATCGGCATTCCCGTCACCTACCGGTATGACAACAATTCGCTTCGCTTTCGCATTTATCACCAGAGCTCGCACCTGGGGGATGAATTGCTTCTGAGTGGGAATCATCCGGAACGGGTCAACCTCAGCTACGAAGCCATTGAGCTTATATATTCTCTCGAGTGGCGGGGATGGCGGGGATACGGCGGCGGTGAATACCTGGTCCACAAAGAACCGTCTGACCTGAAGCCTGCGATCGCCCACTGGGGGATCGAGTATCGCGGCAGCAGGCCCCTTGTGTGGAATGGCAGGCCCGTTGGCGGGGTGGACATGAAGTGCATGGAGGAGAATGACTGGTCCGTCGATACCAGCGTCAAGGCCGGTCTCGAGTTCGGTCATCCCAACCCCGGGCAGCGTCGACTACGTCTGTTGGCAGAGTATTACAATGGGTTTGATCCACATGGCCAGTTTTACAACAACAAGGTTGAATACTTCGGCTTGGGGGTGTCTCTGGGATTCTGAAAATCTATAGATATCCTGGATTGTGTTTATTGCTGATTTAACCATGTTCTCTGTCTGCTACAGATACTGATTTATCCTTTTTCTTGATTCATTCTTGACAATTTCGGTTAAATTGACTAAATGCCTGAATCAAGCCGGAGTGGTGAAACTGGTAGACGCAGAGGACTCAAAATCCTCCGCTCGCAAGGGCATGTCGGTTCGATTCCGACCTCCGGCACCACAATAAAATCAGAGACTTGGCCATCAATGGCGAGTCTCTTTTTTTTGGCCTTATTGACCGATTGTGCCCGAAACTGTGCCCGCCAGATTTTTCAGGTATTCTGACTGCCGGATTGCTGCCTCCTTCAAGTCCGTGTGATTGACAATGTTGTACCGGTCAAATACCGATCTGGTTTTATGGCCAG
>Ga0351890_10014_pt1 | contig 67770 bp, 48 predicted proteins | sample TotcelFGM3001M15_FD_206743 | JGI IMG/M metagenome (GOLD analysis project Ga0351890, IMG submission 206743) | Enriched cells from coal bed in the Powder River Basin, Montana, United States - Total cells FGM rep3 HSBNCT.FGM.300.1.M15 ...
AATCCTGTGCGGCCAACCTCGTGGCCCGCACCGGAGCAGTGGCGAGAGAAGGACCCTCATCGTGAGCAGCATCCCAAGAGCGACTCCCGTCTCCTCGCCCAGGGTGGCAAACGACGAGCACGATTGCTGCGAGCGTCATGGACCGGTACACGCCGTTGGCCTTTATGGACGCGGAACGGGATCAACCAAGGGCATTGTAGCACAACGGCGTCGTCGCGTTCTGTTCGCGAGCCAAGCCGACTGGATCAGGTTTCGGGGGCAGTGTATTCCCACTCAGAACGAAAGTAACCCATTTAACTACAATGGCAACCCCCACTCATTCCAGAATTCTGGCTTGCATCTGGAAAACCACGGCGCGTTAGCGTATTTTAATAGTTCGTCGCTTGTCCCTGTCTGGAATCGGAAGTGGAATTCCCCGTGAACGAAGGATCTGCTCGTGGTCGCCGATCCCCATGAACCCGACGGTATGTTCCCAGAGGACAACGGGGGCGATCCGAAACCCGATGACAACCTATCGCTTCCACCTACGGAGAGTTTGGCAGCCGAACCACCCAGTCAGCCCACCAGCATCGGCCGTTATCGTGTCGAGGGCGTCATCGGCAAGGGCGGGTTCGGTCTGGTATTCTTGGCCCATGATGATCAACTGCGCCGGCGCGTGGCGATCAAGGTGCCGCATCGGGAACTGACATCCCAGCCAGCCGATGCCGAAGCCTACCTGGCCGAAGCTCGTGCTCTGGCCAGCCTGGACCACCCGCATATCGTACCGGTCTTGGATGTCGGCAGCACTCAGGAATTCCCCTGTTTCTTTGTCTCAAAACACGTCGAAGGCACGAACCTAGCCCAACATCTGAAGCAATCCAAGCTCAGCTACACCGAAGCGGCGGAATTGACGGCCACCGTGGCCGAAGCGTTGCACTACTCCCACAAGCAGGGGTTGGTGCACCGGGACATCAAGCCGGGCAACATCCTGATCGACCACAGCGGCGAACCCTACCTGGTCGATTTCGGACTGGCGTTGAAGGAAGCCGAGTTGGGCAGAGGCCCGCGTTATCCTGGAACGCCTGCCTACATGAGCCCCGAACAGGCTCGCGGTGAAGGGCACCGTGTGGACGGTCGCTCGGACATCTACAGCCTGGGAGTCGTGCTGTACCAAATGCTGACTGGACGACGCACCTTTTCAGCCGATACGAGGGACGAACTGCTGGAACTGATCGCCACACAGGAACCGAAGCCGCCGCGCCAAGTCGATGACCGGATTCCCAAGGAACTGGAGCGGATCTGTCTGAAAGCTCTTTCGCGGCGGGCGTCGGATCGGTACACGACGGCCAAGGACATGGCAGAGGATCTGCGGGCGTTCGTCGCACTCTCGAAGCCCGCCGCGGACTCCGGCATTCCCGTGTCGGAAAAAGGGAGTGCCAGCGATCATCCTTCGCCGACACCGCTTGGCGATTCCTCGACATTGGACTCTGACAGGCGCCCATTTCGGATCGTTCCCAAGGGCCTGCGCTCGTTCGACGAGCATGACGCCGAATTCTTTCTGGAGTTGTTGCCTGGCCCACGTGATCGCGAGGGGTTGCCGGACAGCATCCGTTTCTGGAAGACGCGGATCGAAGAGACCGATCCCGACAGGACGTTCTCCGTGGGAGTGATCTATGGGCCATCGGGCTGCGGGAAGACGTCGCGGATGAGAGCCGGTTTGCTACCGAGGCTGTCCCAAGATATCGTAGCCGTCTACGTCGAATGTACCGGGCAGGAAACCGGACTGCGGCTGCTGAACGCACTGAGAAGGCACTGTCCTGCTCTGCCAAGTAATTTGGCGTTGAGAGAGACGTTGGCAGCGATTCGCCGGGGGCAAGGTGTGTCCTACCGCAGGAAGGTGTTGATCGTTCTGGATCAGTTCGAGCAGTGGCTGCATGCCGATTGGGAAGCAGATAGCGGCGAATTGGTCCATGCTCTGCGACAGTGCGATGGAAGCCAAGTCCAGTGCGTGCTGATGGTCCGAGACGACTTTTGGCTTGCGGTCAGTCGGTTCATGAACGATCTGGAGGTTCCGCTGCTCGAAGGACAGAACAGCGCGCTGGTAGATCTATTCGATGTGGAACATGCATCGAAGGTTTTGGCCTCGTTTGGTTGGGCTTACGGCCGACTCCCTGACCAAGTGCGAGAAATGACTGGCGAGCAGCGGGCATTTCTCAAGCGGGCAGTCACCGGCTTGGCTCAGGAAGGCAAGGTCGTCTGCGTACGTCTAACCCTGTTCGCGCAGATGATGAAGGGCAAGCCGTGGATACTGTCTACCTTGAAGCAGATGGGGGGAATCGAGGGCATCGGTGTGACGTTCTTTGAAGAAACGTTCGCTACGACGAGCTCACCGCCAAAGCACCGTTACCACCAGAAGGCGGCCCGTGCGGTATTGAAGGCCCTGCTGCCCGAATCGGGGGTGAACATCCGTGGCCACATGCGGACGCATGCAGAGCTGCTGGAAGCGTCCGGTTATCCGCGCCGTCCCCAGGATTTCGACGAGTTATTGAACATCCTGGACAGTGAACTGCGGCTGATCACACCAACCGATCCAGAAGGTATTCAGGAAGACGAAGATTCCCAAGTTCCGGCCACTCCCAGTCAGAAGCACTACCAATTGACGCACGACTACCTAGTTCCCTCGCTCCGCGATTGGCTGACGCGCAAGCAGAAGGAAACTCGCCGAGGCCGAGCCGAACTGCGACTGGCCGAACGAGCGGCGTTGTGGAACGCGCGGCCCGAAGCCAAGCAGTTGCCGTCGTTTGGCGAGTGGCTGAGTTTATGCGCGCTGACCAAAGGGCAGGACTGGACGAAGATACAATCGCAAATGATGCGCACTGCGCGTCGGCGCCATTTTCAGCGGGCCGCGATGGTGGTCGTGGTGCTGGTCATGCTGGGCGCCACCGGCTGGCTGTTCTACCAGCGGCAGCAAGCGAGGAACCTTGTTGCCCGCTTGCTGGAAGCCGAGACTTCCGGGGTACCGGAGATTGTCGGTGAGATCGCGTCCTTGCGGCGCTGGGCCGATCCGCTGCTGGCCGCAGTTGCCAGGACCGATGACCCCAAGAAACGGTTGCACGTCAGTCTGGCTCGACTACCGCAGGACGCCGAACAGATTCCGGCGCTGCGGGACCGTTTGTTGGATGGCCGTCCTACGGAAGTGCGCGTGATCCGCGGCATGCTCCACCCATACGCCACGCGATTAACCACATACCTTTGGGGGGTACTGGACGACAGTACCGAACTGACTGGGCGCCGGTTTCGTGCGGCCAGCGCGCTGGCCGCGTTCGACGCATCCAACCCCCGCTGGCCGGAGCACGCCGAGTCACTGGCGGCTTGGTTGGTGGCTGAAAACCAGGTCATCGTTCCCGAGTGGGCCGACCTGCTCCGCCCGCTGGGGCAGCACCTGATGGAGCCTTTGAAGAGCCTGTTTGCAGCTGACCGCCCGGACTGGCGTTCCGCTGCCGCCGTCGTGCTCGTGGATTACCTGGGCGGCGACGTGGGCCAACTCGTCCAACTGAACCGACACAGCAACGACACCCAGCGGGCAATTCTCGTCGACAGCCTCCGTGGACACAGAGGCCGAGCGGTCGAACTGTTCCAGCAGGAGATATCCCGGACGACCACAGCAGACGCTACCCAACAGGAACAAGCGGTGCTGGCGCGGCAGCAAGCCTCGGCCGCCATGGCACTGATGCTGATGGGCCAGCCCGAGCCGGTTTGGCCGTTGCTGGGACAGACCGACGCCCCGCAACTGCGCACCTGCCTCATCCACTACTTCGCCCCCGCCGGCATCGAGCCCGCACTGCTGCTGGAACGTCTGCGGACGGAGCAAGGGCCCGAGCTGCGGATCGCGCTGCTGCTGAGCCTGGGGGAATACCGGAACAGTTTGCTTCTGACACGCCGCCAGCGCGACGCGCTGATTCCACAACTGCTGGCGGCTTTCCGTTCTGATCCCCACCCCGGGATTCACTCTGCAGTGGCGTGGCTCCTGCGCGAATTGGGCCAGGCCGACAAGATCAGGGAAGCAGAACAAACGCTGCAGGGAAAGGGCCCACAACCCGCCCACCACTGGTACATCACGTCCCAAGGACATACCATGGCCATGATCCGCGGTCCGGTTGCATTCATGATGGGATCGCCGGATCGCGAGGAAGGCCGCGACAAGAGCGAGCTTTTGCGCCGGGAAGAGATCCCCCGCAGCTTTGCCATTGCGACCAAGGAGGTGAACTTGGCTCAGTTCCGCCGGTTTTGGCAGGATTTCCTTATCGAGACCCAAGACGACAGCCACCCGGATCTGCCGGTTGACCGCGTTGACCTATTCGCGGCCATGGCGTACTGCAACTGGCTCTCTGAGGTGGAAGGCGTGGCGAGCGATCAGCGGTGCTACGTGGACCGGGGCGATGGCCAACTCGGCTTGGCCCCTGACGCGTTGCAGAGGACCGGATACCGCTTACCCAGCGAGAGCGAATGGGAATTCGCGTGCCGCGCGGGCACGGTCACGCCACGCCATGATGGCTTCGACGACGACTTTCTCGACTACTTCGCCTGGAATACGCGAAATACGGATCGTCTCCTACAGGCCGTAGGCTCCTTGAAGCCAAACGGTCTGGGACTGTTCGACGTTTACGGAAACGTCCGCGAATGGTGCCACCTGGAGAACACGTTTCTTGACGGGACAGCGTTCCCCGAAAGCGACGATTTTGGCCGTGTTCGCGGCGGTTCGACTTTGTCCGAAAAGCGGACCTTTCGATCCGCCTTTCAGCTAGGAGTGCTTGCCACTAGTGCGTTGCGCGGATACGGATTCCGCATCGCCAGAACGATTGTTTTTCCCTGACTTGTTTTCCCCTGACCTGACTGTATGAGGAGCATTTGGATGAAAGATCAAACAAAAACAACCCCCGATTCCTCGCTGCCTCCCTGTGGCACCTACGGCTCGAACTATGCGATCTTCCGTTGGACAGGTGGTGAATGGGTCTTAGCCCAGGACTGCTGCAGCTACCACTACAATCCGAGTGAGCCGGGCGAGCCCGGTGAGCATGTCGGGGAACTCCGGGTAACAGAATGTGGTTCGAGGCTGCAGTACTCCGAGCATGATTGACTCCCGAGATTCTCACCCGCGGCCCGTCGCTTTGTGTGCGTATCGGCAGGTCTCCGACCCGCCCTCAGATCACTCCGCCTATTGTGGGCTGCTGCAACAGCTCTCTCACGTGGCGGACTGGGAGCTTTGCCGGGTCGGTGACGACGCGTGCGAGGCGTGTTGCCGGAGCGATCCGCCGACACCGGACAAGATCAATTTGGTGGTCGCCTCGTTCTTGTTCAGCCTTGCATCGGCGGTGATCGAAGCCGATGGACTGCCGGATTGCACCGTCGAGGCAGCCTTGGAACTGAAGAGCCGGGCTTTCTCGAACCTGAAATGGTCCGCAGCCAGCAACACGGTCGGCAAGCCTCGGAGTTTGTCGGTGCCGCCGGACGCATACCTGCGCGCGGGCCGGACGTATGCCTGCGACGTCGTGCTGTGCTGTTCGGACTCGTCGCCGGAAACCGAGCGGGCGTTACGAAGCGTGTTGAACCAGAAAAGTGCGCTGACGCTGGTGCATTTGGTAGACAATGGAGGTGGCGCTGGCGGACTGATCGAACGTTATGCCCATTGCGGTACCGTTACCGTCCATCACCACCCGGTCCCCCAATCGCCACTAGCCGCCGTTCACGAGATTGTCGACCGTTTGCATTCCGAGTACATCGCGATCCAGGATCCTCGCACGATTAGCCGGCCATTCCGTATCAGCCACTCGATAGGGCTGCTCGAGGAGCATGGCGGAGACATTTTGGGGGCGAGTCTGCAAACGCCCGGTGGCGAAGTTCGTGCCGTGGCGCCGACCTCGCGATACGATCGTTATCTGCCGCCGGAAACGCTAGTCATCCGCCGCGCAACCTTTGTGGACCTGGGCGGCGTGGCCGATCAGCCGGGTGATGAAGACGCCGAGTTGGTTTACCGTGCCTACCAGGAGAGACGATCCATCCTGATGGCACCGACGGTCACTGTCGAAGCCCAGGCGTCATATCACGCGGCGCCGCTTGGTCGCCCGCCGGTCTGCGATCCGCGCCATGGGCTATTGCGGCACTGTGCCCGCGATTTCCCGATGCAACGTGTGGCCTGTGACGTGGTGCTCCCATTCTGGGGCCAGTTGGACCACGTACGGCAAGCGATGGAAAGCCTGCTGGCTCAGCAAGACGCAGACCTTGTGATCCATCTGATCGATGACGCAACACCCGAAGACACGGATGCGTTCTTGCGTCATTGGGCAGCTTATCCCCAGGTTCGCACGTACCGCAATGTACGAAATTTGAGCCAGTTCACCAGCTTCAACAACGTCGCGCCCTATTTCGAGACGGAGCTGGTTGCAGTCCAAGACGGTGACGACGTCAGCTTACCCCATCGGATCCACTTCGCCGGCAATATGCTGCGTCTGAGCGGCGCGGACATCTTTGGCAGTGCGGTCGTGATCCATCACGGATCGGAGCCGGTGGTGGAGGTGGGCTGGAACCAGTTACCGGCGGACATGTTCATTCGCCAACAGGGCGACTTGTGTATTCCGCACTGGCCGACGCCTGGCGTTTATTGGTTCCTGTTCAATCCCAGCATGGTGCTGCGGGCGGATGTGTTTCGTGTACTGGGCGGATTCGGCGACTTCGGCGGCAACGTGCGGAACCGCACCGGGCACGATATCGAATTCTGTTTGCGGGCCTATCATCGGGGAATGCGATTCGCCTTGTCTCAACAACCCACCGTGCTGTACCGCCAGCATTCGGGCCAGACGACGCGCAGTTCCATCACCGGGTTCGGCTCCGACGCCGAGGGCTGGACCAGTCAAGAAGCGCGCCGCCGTGGCGAGTTGTACCGGCGCACCCGCTTTGATCCCGTCGCTTTTGGAGCATTGCGCAAATACGCCCAGCTGACGCAAAGGTTCGTGCCGTAGCCGAGTAATCCTTGTTTGAGCCGGAACAAGGCAACACGCTGGAAACACACCGCGTCAAGGCGATTGTTATAATGCACCGGTCGCGGGCGTCATCGAGTGAGGTTGCGTGAGTTTGGTTGTGGGTTCTGAATTCTCACGAATTCAGCTGCGGGATTTTTCGCGGGGGCGGTGGATCATGTTGGAAACAGCGGTGCAGTGCGTTTTGCGCTACCACGAACAGACCAAGCACCATCTGAACCGTTACGCCCGGTCGTTGGGCTATCTGGACTGGGCCACGCAGCCCGATCCGTTCCGCCGCTTCGACGGGGCGCCGCAGATTCCGCTGGACCATCCGCCGCCGTCGCCCGAACTGCTGTACGACGCGCTGTTCACCGGGCAACCGGTCTCCACCGGTCGCCTCGACCGTCATGCGATCAGCCGTCTGTTCTACGACAGCCTGGCGATTTCCGCGTGGAAGCAGGCGCCTGGGGCGGGCCGTTGGTCGCTGCGCGTCAATCCGTCCAGCGGGGCGCTGCATCCGACCGAGGGCTATCTGTTGACGGGCACCGTCGAAGGTCTCGGTTCGCAACCGGCCGTCTACCATTACTCGCCATACGCTCACGCCTTGGAACAACGCGTTGCGTTGAGCGGCGACGAGTGGGCTTCGCTGACCGGTGGCTTGCCTGCCGGCGCGGTGCTGGTCGCGCTGACGTCGATCCATTGGCGCGAATCGTGGAAGTACGGCGAACGAGCGTTCCGCTACTGTCACCACGACGTGGGCCATGCCATCGGCTCGATCACCTTCGCTGCCGCCACGCTCGGATGCGAGGCACGGCTGGTCACGTCGATCGGTCAGGACGCTTTGGCCGCCCTGCTGGGCACCAACCGCCAGCATGGCATCGAAGCCGAGCATCCGGACTGTTTGCTGGCGGTGTTTCCTCGCGGCGACTCGTACCCCGCAAGACCGCCGGCGGTGGACGTGCCGACGACGTTGTTGGAACGTTTGGCTACCAGCGAATTCGCCGGCTCGCCGAACCGGTTGAGCGAAAGCCATCATCATTGGCCGGTGATCGACGAAGTCGCCCGCGCAACACACGTCCCGGTGGATGAAACCGCTGCGGAAGAAGGAACCGACGAGCCTCCGTCGATCGCGTTGCCCGGTGCGCCCATCAATCGGCCGTTGCCCGCTCAGCAGATCATCCGCCAGCGGCGCAGCGCGGTGGACATGGACGGCCGGACGAGCCTACCGCGCGAGACGTTCTACCGCATGATGGCGCGGGTTTCGCCGCACCGCGGATTTCCTTTTGCAGTGCTGCCGTGGCCGCCTTGCGTGGCGCTGGCGATCTTCGTGCATCGTGTGGCCGATCTGTCGCCGGGTCTCTATTTGCTGGTCCGCAGCGCGCGGCACGAACGGTTGTTGCGCGATGCGTTGAAGCCCGATTTCCTCTGGCGTCGTCCGGCGGAATGTCCGGACGATCTGCAACTGTGGTGTTTGATGGAAGCCGACTGCGGCAGCGCTGCGCGCACGATCAGTTGCCATCAATCGATCGCGTCGGAGGGTGCTTTTTCACTGGGCATGATGGCCGACTTCGAACCCTCGCTGCGGCATCGGGGCGCCTGGTTCTACCCGCGGCTGTTCTGGGAGACCGGCTTGATCGGGCAGGTGTTGTATCTCGAGGCCGAAGCGGCCGGCATGCGCGGCACCGGCATCGGCTGTTTCTTCGACGACGCGATGCACGATCTGCTAGGCATTCGCGACCGCAGTTGGCAGAGTCTGTACCACTTTACCGTCGGCGGCCCGACCGACGACCTGCGCCTGCAAACCCTGCCGCCGTACGAACATCTGCCACTCCATGACGTCCCGGCAACAGCTCCTACAACGGAGGGAATCGCCTGGCAGACTGGCTTAAACGTTGGACCGAGGGAACCATCATGATCATGATCATTTGTCGCGCCGTCGTCGCATCGGTTGTCGTCTTTGCCGCGTCGGTATCCGCCGCCGACCTGGATGCTCCGCGCACGGGATCAGCATCTGCCAACGCCGTCGCGGACCGGTCGCCGGGGGCACGGCCACTGTTGTCGCGTGCCGATCTGCCTCGGCTGAGGAAGCTCGACCGCGACGGAGTCTTTGCGGTGTTGCGATCGTTCGACGATCGCGATCTGTCCGAAGCCGAGTTCGTCGCGCAAGCCCTGGATTTGCTGGACCCGCAACGAATTGCCGGCTTGGCCGAAGCTCGGCAGAGCGGCGATACGGCTCAGCCGCTGGACACCGTGCTGCGTGCCTGCCGCGGAGACCGCGCGGCGCCCGGCAAGGTCCAACCTTCCGCCGCGACGATCGCCGCTGCCGAGGACGTGCTGGAGCATCGGTTCAGCTTCTACGGCGAGCGGCACCAGTTGCCGCCTGACATCGATTGGGATTCGAACCCAGGCACCGCGCATTGGGGACACGACCTCAACCGTTTTTCGTTTCTTCCGCCGTTGGTGGATGCCTACTTGGCGACGGGCGACGAGCGATTCAGCCGCAAGGCCGTCGAGTTGATCCTGGACTGGATTGCCAAGTCCGACGCCAGCCGGTGCTTTGTCGGTTCGCGTTACGTCTGGGGTTCGTACCTGAACAATGCGATCCACTGCCAAGCCTGGTGTGCCCAGCTTGCGACGCTGGTCGCCTGCGAGCAGGTCGTGCCCATCGAGCTGTTGCGGGTGCTCAAGTCGCTGCATGACCAACTGGCGTACCTGGAGATCGTAACCAACCAGCACTCGGGCAACTGGCCCACGATCGGGATGCAAGGCATGCTGCAGTGCCTGGGGACTTTTCCCGTCTTCCGGGACACGGACCGACTGGCGGACTACTGTGCCACTGGATTGAGCCGCCAGATCGCTCAACAAGTGCTTCCCGACGGCGTGCAGGACGAACTGACGCCTCACTATCACCGGGTGGTCGTCAACAACCTGTTGAACGCGCTCCGGTATCTGCGCGTCCTGCAGCGGGATCTGGACCCGCAGACGCTGCAGACGTTGGGCAAGATGTTGCACTACGTTCAGCAGACGACCGTCCCGGACGGCAGCAAGCAGGCAGCGTTCAACGATTCCGATCCGGGCACGCCAAGCAACTATGCGGAACGTTTGGCCGAGTTGGGGCTCTCGGAGTTCGTCACGCCGCCATCGGAGCTTGGCCCCGAGGTGTTTCCGTACGCAGGCACCGCTTTCCTCCGCCAACGGCAGGACCGAGGCGATTTGTACTTGGCCTTCGACGCCGGGCCCTATGGACGATCGCACCAGCACGAGGACAAACTCGGGTTCTGGCTGTTCGCCTACGGGCGGAACTTGTTGGTCGATCCGGGCCGCCATCTGTACGACGGGTCGCCGCGTTCCTACTACTCCTATCTGCGCAGCACGGCCGCCCATTCGACGATCCGGATCGACGGGCAGGACCAGCACAGCGCCGGGCGGCGGGACACGTGGATTGCCAAGCAGCCGTTGGAGCTGGGTTGGCGCGTCGCGGACGGCGAGGTGCGGGCCAGCGGGATCTATGATCTGGGGTACGGCCCGAACAACGCGATCGCCGTCGTCCATCGGCGGGAGATCGTCTTTGTCCAAGAACGCTGCTGGGTCGTGTTCGACCTGGTCGAAGGCGAAGGCGAGCGTCGGATCGAGTCCCGGTTTCAGTTTGCGCCGGGCGAGTTGCACGTGGACGGCGCCACGGCGCGAACCGGCTTCGATGACGCGAACCTGCTGCTGATCACCGCGCCGTCGGCAGCGTTCGCCGAGATCCGCGTCGAACAGGGACAGGAGCAGCCGCGCCGTGGCTGGTACTCGGACAGCTACAACAAGATCGAACCGGCGCCGGCCTTGTCGCTGTCGCTGCGGACCGCGCTGCCTTGGCGCGCGGCGACGTTATTGTTCCCGTACCGGGGTTCGGCGCGGCCGGCGGTGAGCTTCACGTTCGATGGCCGTCAAGCCACGATCCGTGCGGCGGAACTCGACCCCGCGACGATCATTTCGTGCGGTCTTACCACTGCAAGGCCGATACGGGAGTGATGGCCAATTCGGCGCTGTTGTTGTTCCAGACTAACCGGGCCCGCCAGCGGCCAGGTAGCCGTCGCTGCGGCCGGATTCGTCGCGACTGACCCAGAAAGCGTAAAGACGCCCGTTGGTCAGATGGAAGCGGAAGCGAACCGGCTTGCCGGCCAGCGATGCCAAGTCGTCGGCTCCGCTCCATTCGAGGCGTTACCGAGTATGGTCAGCCGAGACGGCTTTTGACCGCGTCGACGCATAGGGCTCGATCAACTTGCCATCCGCGTCGAGGATCTCGGCGCGGAGTTCGCCCTGCGGGCAATCGACGTTCACAAACAGATGCCGGCCGCTGAACGTGACAGGCCGCGTGGTGAGCGTGCCGCCGCGGGCGTCCGCGTCCAGCGAGGCGAAACCGTCGCGCCGCAGCGTGGCGATGCCGATGCTGCCGCCGTGGTACATGCCGCGAGATCCGTCCGGAGCAATGCCCGAAAAGGCGGTATACGGGAACACAAGTTGGTCGTCCAGCAGCACGAAGACGCCCGTGGTGCCGTGCAGGTAGGCGCGGTCCCAGTCGCCGTCGCGGCGCGTCCCCGCGATGAATCCGCTTCGCTCCGGACGATGCCAGTGGAACCCGTCGCGGCTGAAGCCCAGTTCCAAGTCGGTCAGCTTGGGGAAACCGCCCTTCGCACAGACCGCGTTGTTCGGACCGCGGTGGATGTAGTGCATCCCGATCAACAGGCTCTCGTAAGCCACCGCGTTCAGACTGTACAACTGCGGCGCCTCGCCCGCGCCGGGATAGCGGCCCTCGGGCTCGGGTTCGTCCAGCCGGTCGGCGTTGGTCCAGTACACCGACGGGGAGAAGTCGGTGCCCCGCATGAAATCGGCGTGTTCCGCGTAGTAGCGGCAACGGCCGCGCGGGCCGCCTTGCTTGATGCTGTACACCCAGACCCGGCGAAACGGATTGTAGAAAAACGAACAGTAGTCCTCGGCCAACCCCGTGGGCACCGCCGCGGACCACTGGCGCCCGTCCGCGGACGTCTGCAGCGAGTGGTTGAACCCCCGTGGCCGCTGGCCGCTGGCCACGTGCATCCAGCAGGTCATCTCGGCGCGGTGGAACGTGCGTTTCAAGTCCGTGCTCTCGACCAGGAAATCGTCCACCAGCAACTGCCGCCCCACGTCGATCGGGATCACCATCGGCGGGTGGTCCAAGTACGGCACGGGCATCGGTTCGACCGATTCCACCCGGAGATGCTCGGGCGGCCAGACCGCGGGCAACCGAACGCCGTTGTACAGCAATTCGCCGGTGTTCTCCGGCCAGGGTTCGGGCGCGTCGATTCCGACCCGCAGAAACTTCTTCCCGCGCAACATCTCCGGGCACTCGGCCATCGCGTAAGTGCGATCCGTGAACAGCTTGACATCCGGTTCGAACGCCGCGACGGCTTCGACGGCTTCGGTTCCGCCGCTCACCGCGATCTTCGCACCGCTGTCCGCCGAGAGCCGGCCGGCAGACAACACGCACAGCAACGCCGCGAGTTGAAGAGCCCGTCGGTTGTTCATTTCAAGCCTCCTGGTGGTTCCTCACATCATCTCGAAACGGCGGCATTGGATGAAATTCCTGCCGCTTTTCTTCGTCGGCCGCGGCTCGGGCTGAGCGTACCCATTGCAGTCGATCGCGCGGGCGTACCGTTCGTACAGGGCGAGGGGGCATTCTATTCTTTCGTCGGCATGCAGATAACCCAGAAAATTAGAATGTCCTCTTCCCTTCCTTTATGAGGCAGACGAAACAACCCTGCCCGAGTGAAAATCCAGTCCAACAGCCCGAAGATGTCGCGGTCCTGATCTGCACCCCTATTTTCGCCGGCCTTTGATTTGCTGGCCGCCGAGCTATCATGGACGAGCAGCCGTTTATGCCGCACGCGGTTGAGGATGGCACATTCCATCGTAAGTGAGGAAACAACTGCGTCCCTCGCTTTCGCTTCGGGTTACGTGTCACGGTCAACCGCGTGCGATAACGTCGGGAACCACTTCCGCACCCTGTGCAAGGAGCTTTCCATGATACGCACCCGCACACTCCTCATCACGCTGTTGCTGGCACCGTTGGTCGCCTGGCACGCCGCCGCGCAGGCCCAAGTGCCACAGAACCTCGACGAGCTGTGGGCTGACTTTCCGCAACTCGACCGCGACACGCCCTTGGAAGCCGAAACGCTCAAAGAGTGGAACGAAGGCGAGGTCGTCTGCCGCGTCGTTCGCTTTCAGGTCGGCGTCTTCAAGGGATCGTCGTCACGGGTCGCCGCGTTCTATGCGTTTCCCACGGACGGCACAAAACTCCCCTCGCTGCTCCAACTGCATGGTGGCGGCCAGTCGGCGAGCCTGGATAGCGTGGTGACCGATGCGCGGCGAGGCTACGTGGCCCTGTCGCTGAATTGGGGCGGCAACAAGCTGAATTTCGGCCGCACGACGATTGTCTACGACGGCCCGCAAACCGATTGGGGCCGACTCGATGCCACGCATCCGCCCCAGCGAAACAAAGTGAATCACTTTGCCGGACCGCTCACGCCGGACGAGTTCACCCTGGACAGCGTCGAATCGCCGCGCAACAGCAACTGGTTCCTGGTGCTGATGGCAGCGCGACGAGCGGTCACGTTTCTGGAACAGCAGCCTCAGGTCGATCCGGCACGCATCGGCGTCTACGGACACTCGATGGGCGGCAAACTCACCACCGACCTGGCCGGCATCGAGCCGCGGATCAAGGCCGCCGTGCCATCCTGCGGCGGAGGCGGCGATATTCTGGAAAGCCAGACGGACCTGCCCGGCTGCGTGAAGAAGTCACCCACCGCGCTCGAATTGGCCTGCGTCTCCGACAACGCCTATATCCCGCGCATCACATCCCCCATCCTCTGGCTCTCGCCGACGAACGACTTTCACGCCCCGATCAGCAACATGGCGTGGAATTGGCGAAATCTGCCCGACGAGCGAACCCGCTTCAGCATCGCGCCGCACCTGAATCATCGCCACACGGACCATCACCACGTCACGCAGCATCTGTGGTTCGAGCAGCACTTGAAGAACGCCTTTCTCATGCCGTGCATCCCGCAACTGACACTGGATCTCCAAGCCGGTGACGGGATCCCGGCGATCACCGTCATGCAGGACGAATCCCAGTCCGTGCAAGGCGTGGACATTCACTACTCGACCGATCCGCACGAGCTGACCCGCTTCTGGCGGACGGTGCAGGCCGTGAGCGACGGCCAAGTGTGGCGGGCGAGCTGTCCCGTGCTGAGCCTCGATCAGCCGATGTTCGCCTTTGCCAACGTGATCTACCAGTTGCCGGACCGTTACCACGACATCCCGGTGTCGGCGGGCAATCGCCCCACCGGCATGTTCGCCCTCAGCTCGCGCGTACGATCGGTCACCGCCGACGAACTGCGCCGTGCCGGGGTCAAGGCCACCGCCGTGCACGAACGGATGATCGACGACGGCAGTCACGGCTGGCGTGATTGGTATCACCTGAATTGGGACCACCCGCCACTGTGGCAGGCCGTCACGCGCAAGGTGAAAGACGCCCAATGGCGCGGCCCCGACGGCGCGCAACTCGCCTGGGAGATGAAGCCCGCTGCCGATTGTACGCTGGTGATCAAAGTGAACACCAACAGCTGGGGAGCTTTCGAACCCGGCAAGCCGGCCGTCGATCACGTCGCCGAAAAGCAACTCCGGGGCAGCCCCGACTGGCAAACGGTAACCGTCTCCCTCGCGGACTTTATACCGCCCCTGGTGAATTGGCGCACCGTCACCGAGCTGACCCTCACCCCGGCGCGAGACGCCGCCGCAGGGCGCCAGCAACGCCCTGCTGCCGGCACCCCCTGGCAAGGCCCGCGGGAGATCCGCAATCTCCGCTGGGAAGGTGGCGAGGATGCCCAGGTAAACGAAGACAGAGGGTCCGGTCTTGACTTTTAACGTTTGGCGACGAAGTCGCGGCTGTTGCCGATGGATGGGGGGGGAGCTGTTTTCCGGTAGCCGCTGGCGTCCGCAGTGACGAACGTCTGGACAAGGACAAGGCGGTCGCTGGCGGAATTCGGAGAATGACGGGCAAGCGAATTGTGGGCAAGGGAATGTACGGCACGAAAATCCTGGCCGTGACGCCGGAATCCATGCGTGTCCGTCTTGTTGGCCAGCGTCTCGTGCTTGATGCCGCGTAGCGGCTGGGTGACCGTAGCGGTGAGGTTTCAACCTACGGGCGGCAATCGTCGGCGTCCGCCCAAGTCGCGCAGTGACGGCCAGGAGACCACCAGCCTGCTGATTTCGCCCGAGGGCTGGTTGATCAACCTTGTTGAGATCGAGGACGCCGAGCAGGGACGACTCGCCGAGCCGCCGTGGTGCTTTGTCAAGACGCAGTTCGGCCCTGTCGAGGGCCACGTGGCGCTGGTCGAGTTGCTGGCCGCGCTGCAGCGGGAATTCTCTCCTATTCCAGCGTGGGCCAGGCCACTTCGCCGCGAAGCTGGGCCTCGCCCTGCTCCTTCTCGTACACGCCGTAGAACATGCTGCTGAGATCGAGCCACAGGGTCAGGCGGTGCCTGTCCTCGGCCGACAGCACAAGCCCGTGGTGGTCGCCCTGCAAATGCTGGTACAACTTCGAGGCGCGGGCGCCGAAGCGTCCCGGCGTGGTGCGGTACACGTCGCCGTAGTCGTGGAAGCCCCATTTCGGCGCCAGGCTGTTGTACGAAGCGTACCATTTCCGCTCGATCGGCTCGCGACCCAGGTTCGGGGCCTTGTCGGCGTTCTTCTGGTGGCATTCCACGCAGTTGCGGTCCAACACCGGCTGCACGAGCCGCGGATAGCTGAACGGGCGAGAGCCCTCGACGTCGGGCTCCAGCTGCGAAGGCGGCCGCAGCAGCGCCAGCGGCGTCGATACCGGGGGCAGCGGGGCCTTGTACTTTGGCTCGTGACAGCCCACGCACGCCAGGTGCTCGCCTTGATGCAGATACGTGGCCGACCGCATCGACTGGACTGCCAAACCATCCTCGTCAAGTGCCTGGAAGAAAATCGAGCGATGCGCCGGGACGGTAAAGTGGGCACTGCCGTCGGCCTCGACCGGCACCGTGCCCAACACGTGCCGCACGGGAACCACCGAGTCGCCCGCCCCGGCAATCCGGATGCCTGTCTCGTGTGGCGGGCCGCCCGAGGGAACCGTCATCGGGAATACTTGGACCACGCGCAGCGCGTGAATCCGGGTCCCCTCCGGCCAGGCCAAGTGGCTTTCATACACGTTCATCACCGAGACGGTCGCTTCGGCCGGCGGCGTTGCCTCGCCGACCGGCGGCCGGGACGCCGGATCCGTTTCCGGACCGCGCGTGGCCAGGTCGGGCATGACCGGCGGCGCGGGACGCGGGCGAAGCGGGATGGGACTCTGGCTGGAGATGTCGGGATCGCGGTAAACCAGTTCCCGGTTGCCGAACACATCGACCAGATAAATGCCATAATCACCCCGCACGTACTCGCGGCCCTGGAACCCCAGTTCCGGATGGCTCATCTCGACGTCGTACACGCACAGATAGTAGTGCTCGCTGAGCGGCCAGGGGTTGCCGTAGGCATGGCCGCCTCCCTGCGTTTCCGGGAAGCCCTCGTCCGGCGTTAGCCGCTTGAGCGGGGCCGCGCGGTCGTCGTCGGCTACCTGCGGATCGAGCAGAATCAGCGAGCCGAACGCCTGGCCGTGATGCGGTGCCGCCGTGGCGACGAACTTGGCCGAGCCCGGGATGGCGCGGACGTCGAGGATCATGTCGGGCCGCAGGTTGCGGGGCGTGTAGTTGCCGAAGACCGGCCGGGGGTCGCGGCCGTCGAGGGTGGTGATCCACGGCTTGTGCGCGGTCACCCCGTGACGATCGACATAGTCCCAGCGGGTCCAGATGATCCGCCCGTCGTTTGTCACGCTCGGATGCCATTCGTTCGTCTCGTGGAAGCTCAGGCAAGTGATGTCAGTGCCGTCGGCGGCCATGTCGTACAGCGTATAGGTCGGGCACACCCGGCCGCACCGCAGGTAGCCGCCCCGCCGCTCGCTGGTGAACGCAACCCGGCCGTTGGGCAGCCAGATCGGGTCGAAGTCGTTCCACGTGCCGTCGGTCAACCGCTCCAGCCCCGAACCGTCGACGTGTACCTTGTAAATGTGATAGCACCAGCCGGGCGACCAGTGGCCACGCGTCGGATCGACGTGGTAGTCGTGGCTGCGGTCGCCGCGGCACTCGACGTAGGCGAACAGGATGCTCTTGCCGTCGTAGGACAGGTCGGGCGACAGGAACGAACCGCCCTCGAGCCGTTCGCCCTCCAGGCGGCCGCGTTCCACCTGCGAGTTGGCGAGCACGTTGGTCACCCGAGGCTGGGGACCGAACGGGTCCTCCAGGATGAACATGCCGCTGGCTTGCGAGTTGGTCAGGGACTCCTCGTCTTGCCTCACTTGCTCGGGGGCGCGGATGTGCAGCGCGCCGCCCGGGTTGGCGTGGATTCCGTAGTATTGGTCGCACATGTGATTGAACGTCGCTCGGTGCCGCTTGATGAACAGCAAGCGGTCGAAGTTCAACAGCGGGTTGGCAAAGGCGATCCGGCGGCGCAACTGGCAGGCGCTCTCAAACAGTTCGTAGCGGGCGTCGCGATCCGCCGGGTCGATGGTCGCGCTGGCCTGCTGCAAGGCAGCAAGTTCGGCGGCCAGCGGCGCCAGGCCGGACGTGCCGGGCATGGATTCCAGATCGGCCAGCAAGGCCGCCGTTCGGCGCAGAACCACGTCAGCCGGGTCGCGGTCGGTTTCGTGGATGAGCGACTGGGGATGGTATGTCTCGGGCGCCAAGCGGGCGAAGTGCGCCGCTCGCCGCAGGTCGCGCACCAGGCCGGTGTACTCCCGCTCCCGCTCGCTCTTCGGCGTGCCGTCGGCATGATGCCATGGAGAGTTGAAGGTAGGCCGAGCGCGGAACTCGACCCCATCGACCAGCAACCGCAGGCCGGCCACCGATGCCCAACGCTGCCCCTGGACTTCGGACAGCGCCCGCAACCGCACGTGCCGCCCCGTCACCTTGGCAGGAAACGCGACCACATTCTCGCGGTCGCGATGCTCGAAGGTACCGGCAGCCACGCGCTGCCCGGCTTCCTCCGCGGTATCGCTCACGAAAAACTCGTACTCGGCAATGGTCCCATTCCCGCCGCCGGATCGCGGCAGGTAGGCAAACCCGCCGATCTCGTACCGCGCGCCCAGGTCGATGCCCAGTTCATGCGGCGGAGCCGGGTTATCGAGTTGCCAATCGGTATGCCACATGGTATTCGGATTGCCGTCCATCGCGCGGTAGCCCTCATAGCCTGACGCCTCGCTGTTGGGGCAAACGGTTACCGTGACGGTCTTCACCTCGGCGGCGTGCGCCGCAATGGCGCCGGCAGCCAACCCGGCCACTACGCCCCATACCAGTTCGACCTTCATTGCATCTCCTCCCGTGGTCTTCCTCGCCTCGTGGAACCTGCCGGATTTCCCGCGCTCCGATGGGCACCGGCACACCGTACACGCTCCATCGTGTTCGATCCGGCCCACGAGGTCAAGCCGACAGGGGCAAGCCGGCAGCACCGTTGACGTGTTCCTGTGCCTGCCTCGGATCCGCGTCGGGGTGACGGCCAGCCGGTTGCTGACCGGACCGCCGTTTGGTTTCATGGCCATCCCCGGTTATTGCGACGGCAACGGGGGCCCACCCGTCGCTCTCAACGACTCGATGTCCTGACCCACACCTGCTGCGGGGCCCGAGACCGGGTTGGCCCGCACGACGACCCGAGGCTCGAATCGCACGGCATACTCCGAGAAACGCAGGTCGGGTTCGGGATAGTCCGTACTGACCAGTTGCGCGCCGCTGGCAAACGCTTTGTCGCGGCGCGTCGGATCGTTGGCTCGCGCTTCCACGGTGCCCGCGTCGGCTCGCGTACGAACCAGGAAGCCGGCCTTGACAAGCGATTGAATCTCGTCGAACGAGCCGATTGGGTCGTTGCGTTTCATCCAGGCCGCCGCCGGATGCGTTCGCGGGACACTGACAAACAGGAGCCGCCCCGCCAATACCTCGCTCGCCTGCAGATACTCGCGGCAAATCGCTCCTTCGTTGTCCAGCAAGAACACGACTTTGCCCCGCACCGCGTCGACCGTCGGCCAGCCGCGGGCGGTCACCGCGTCGCGCAACGTCGGCCCCCCGCCTCGCACCTGGTCCGGGGTCAGGATCCGTTCGCGCGGAAAGACGGTCAGGATTTCTCGTTCCAGTTCGACGCACGCCGCAGCATCCCACCTGGGCGGCTTGGTGAGCGGCGAAAAGGATTCCGACTTCAGTTCCAACAACAGGAAGACCGGGAAATGCCTGGGGTGGTGGTCCGACCAGTCCCGGACTTCCGTCAGTGCGTCGGCCAGCGTATAGACCGTCGTGCGGAACTCGAAATCGGGACTGTGCAGGACCTTGATGCCGGGTTGCTTCAGCTTGCCCGTCGGATCGTGATCGGGGACGTCCTGCGGCTGCAGTTTGGCGGCCCGCCACGCAACCGGGTTGGCATACAGACCGCCGCGCGGATCGAGGAACAAGTCGAATTCAAGTTGCCGCACGCCGAGCTGTTGTAACTGTTCCATCAACGGCCGATGGGTGTGCGCGTTGGCATCGGCTTCGCGCGGTACGACCGCGCGCATCAGCCGATCCGCCACGGCATCCGGAGCAACGTGGTACGAATTGTGCGTACCGATCACCTGGATCTGGTCCAACCGCAGCAGTGGTTCCCTGGCGGGAAAACTCTCCCCCGAGCCCGTCTCCGGGTGGCCGTCAGACTGGCTCGCCCGATCGGGTTCCGTCGCGAAGGCGATCCCGCTGGAAGCCGAGAACAAGGCCAGAACGATCAGCGTGTTGATGGTTCGCATGGCAAAATTCACGACAAAGTTCGCTTCGCTGTCGCCGAGTCGTTGGCGAGGTTCAACGTGTGGGGGATGGCGATGGGGTTTGGCGTTACGCCCGGGAGCGGATGATGGCGGCCGCGGCGCTGCCGTCGATGTCCTCGTGCTCGCCGAACTTGACCGCCCGCTTCGTGAAGCGGCGTCCCACGACTTCGGCGGCCTCTTCGGCGTTGATTTGGTAGGCGCTCAGAAGGGTGGGCATATCGAGCGAGTGAAAGAACTCCTCGGTCCTGCCGATGGCGGCCTCGACCGTCGTCACGCCCCACACGCGCTGGCCATACTGGCGGAGCTTGGCTTCCTTCTTGGCCAGCTGGTGGGCCCACACCCCCGGTAGCACCACTGCCAGCGTCTCGGCGTGCGCCGGACCGTAGAGCGCCGTCAACTCGTGGCCGATCATGTGCGTACTCCAGTCCTGGGGAACGCCGCAACTGATCAGCGTGTTCAGCGCCAGGGTGGCACTCCACATCAAACTGGCCCGCGATTCGTAGTCGCGCGGCTGGGCCAGCGTCCGCGGCCCGACCTCGATCAGGGTCGCAAGGATCGCTTCCGCCAGCCGATCCTGCAGGGGGGCGTCGGTCGGAAAGGTCAGATACTGCTCCATCACGTGGACGAACGCGTCCACGATGCCGTTGCGGACCTGTTTTGCGGGGAGCGTATAGGTCGTCTCCGGATCAAGGACGGAGAACATCGGGAACGCACAGTCGGCATAGAAGTGCAGCTTCTCGGCGGTGGCACGGCGCGAGATCACGGAGTTGCCGTTGGATTCCGTGCCCGTGGCCGGCAACGTCAGGACGGTGCCCAACGGAATGGCTGTTTTTACGTTCTGGCCGCCGGTCCGCAGAATGTCCCACGAATCCGGCCCGTCGTACCAGGCCGCGGCGGCAATGAACTTTGCGGCGTCGATCACCGAGCCGCCGCCAACGGCCAGGAGGAATTGCACCTGGTGGCTCTTCACCAAATCGACGGCCTTCAGGCACGTTTCATACTGCGGGTTGGGCTCGATCCCAGCGAACTCCACGACCTCGCGACCGTCCAAGGCCGACCTCACCTGTTGGTAAACGCCATTCCTTTTGATCGAGCCGCCGCCGTAGGTCAGCAGGATCGGCACGTCCCGCGGAATGCGAGCATCGATCTGTGCGATGGTGCCCTTGCCGAAAATGATTTCCGTGGGGTTTTTGAAGACGAAATTCTGCATCCTACTTCTCCATGCGATTACTGCTCAAACAAATCACCGCAGAACAGACGGCGATGATCGAACGCGAGACTGGTTATGAAGGGCGTGTTGGCGTCATCCGCCAAGCTCTTCCGACAACTCAACCCGTCGCCGTTCGATGGCTTTCAAGCGAGTCTTGATCTTCCTTGGCTTCCTTGTCGAGATCGGCCAACTCCTTCTGGAGCTTCTTCTTGTGCAGATGGTCCGGCCCGCCTTTCTCCCTGACCAGGGCTTCGACTTCGTGCCGCAGCAGCCGAAACCACGGGTTGCCATGCATGCTGTTCTGCTGGAATTACAATTCTCCCGCTCGGATGGCAGCAATGATTTCCTGTTGAGTCAATCCAAACTCCAGCCGAGCCGACTTGTCGCTCAGCGTGGCACCCTCACCTGCCCATATTGAACTCATGATTCGCCTGCGATTTTCTGTTCTAGCTTGAATGGTGTCTTCTTCTGGTAACCGAAGCCTAAATCCTACCCGTGCGGGCAGCAACCCGCAACAGAGCCGACAGCTTGAATTGCCGGCAGCTTGAATGCAGCTCCGCCATACAGTCAGATGGCGGAATTGGCCAGTCGGGTAGTAACCCTCGTGGCCGCAACTTGTCACGATGATCCCGCCGATCCCCTGCTGGTAACACTGCAGGTAAAACGACTCCGGAAACATCACCGGATCCGGCACCTTGCGGATCGACGTATTGACCGCCTCGGGGCAGGCATATCTTGCCTGACCGTTCGGGCTTTCCCAAACCGAATCTGGGAACATGGGGACAGCTTGCGAGATGCATTGGCTTTATTCAACGCGACGGGACGGCGATGTCGAGACAGGATGTGATGATTTGTGGTAATGCAATGATTAGTCAAGCGATCACCGCCGGAGCCGGGCGGGGCACTGTTTGGGAATGAAACGCGCACGTGGTGTTTGGCCGATCCAGCCCCGACATTTCCCGCAAGCTCTCCCCCTTCACATAAGGCAACATCCCTATGCTGCCCCGCCGATACTCTCTCACGTGGACGCTGGCCGGGGTGCTGATATCGATTATCGCGATCGGCACCTCGAAACAGCCAACCGCCTCCGGGGTGGAATCGCGCTCGTTCGCGGACGAATCCGACGAGGGGTTCGGACCAACGCCGATCTCGGCGGCCATCGAAACGGCGTTCGCGGCCGTTTCCGCCACGAGCTGCGGCCCGCAGGACGCCTCCGGTGACTGCACCTGCGGGAACCCCAACGGTGGTACATGCGAAAAACAGAAGACGCTGAAGAAATCCGTCGCCGCCGCTTACAAGGACATGTTCTACCAAAACAACTTCAGCTACCTGCAGGATCCGTGCTATACCGATTGGCACCTGGGTGAACGTCTAAAACGCATGTCCGTCGTCGATGAGGCGGTTGTCGATGTTGGCGGCCAGTACCGTCTGCGACAGCACACCGAGCGGAATCTCCGCAACACGGCTGCGGTGCCCAACGGATTGGGTTTGACGGGCGCCGACGATGAATTCCTGCTGCACCGGACCCGGTTGTACGTCAACGCGGAACTCGGCAGTCGCGTGCGGTTCTACGGCGAAATGCTCGATGCCGTCAGCGAATTCGAGGACTACAAGCCGCGCGGGATCGAAGAAAACCGCACCGAGATGCAGAATCTGTTCCTGGATTTCGTCGTCCTCGACCCGGACACATCGAGCGGCAAACTGACGGCCCGCGTCGGCCGTCAAGAGCTGGCCTACGGTTCTCAGCGGCTGGTTTCGCCGCTGGATTGGGCCAACACCCGCCGCACGTTCGAGGGCGCGAAGATGATCTGGGAAGGCGAGAATTGGGACGTCGACGGCTTCTGGGCTCGGCCCCTGCGGCGGAACGTCAAGGAACTGGATCCGCCCGACCTGGACCGCCAACTGTACGGCGTCTTCTCGACGTACAAAGGGCTGCAGCGCGACAAGGTCGATCTGTACTGGATCGCCTACGACAACGATCTGCTGGGCTTCCGCTACGACACGCTCGCCGGCCGGTACTACGGCAGTTACGATGCCTGGCTGTACGAGTTCGAGGCCGGCGTCCAGTTCGGCCCCAACGGCGACGACTCCGATCAGTCCGCTGGATTCTTCACCCTGGGCATGGGACGCAAGTTTGAACTCGTCCGCTGGAAACCGACGTTGTGGGCTTACTATGATTGGGCTTCGGGCGACGGCACCTACGACGCCAACGGCAAAGCGGTGGGAACGGGGTTTCATCATTACGAACCGCTGGCCCACAAGTACCTGGGGTTCATGGACCTGTACGGTCGCCGCAACATCGAGACCGTGAACTTTTTGCTGACGATGAAGCCGCACGAGAGACTCACGCTGCTCGCTTGGTACTACTATTTCTGGCTGCAGACGGGCAAGGACGTGCCGTACAACGTCGACATGACGCCGTTTGCCGGCCTCTCCGGTGGCCAGGCGGGCAGCCGCGACCTGGGACACGAGATCGACTTGACCGCGACCTATGCGTTTACACCGCGGCTGAGCGCCCTGCTGGGCTACTCGCACTTTTTCTCCGGCAAGTTCTACAGCCGGTCGCCGGTTCCGTACGACGGCGATGCGAGTTTCCTCTACACGCAGGTGACGTTGGATTTCTAACCTGACGTTCCCTTTTGGATCGTGGCCCTGATTCTTGTGCAACCGCACAAAAAACAGGGCTGTTTGGTTGCTGGGAACAAAACTGGCGAGTCAATATGTTACGCTAAGTCAAGCGTTCGGCGGGATTTACGTTCAGCGCGCCCGGAGGGACTCGAACCCCCAACCCTCGGTTCCGAAGACCGATGCTCTATCCAATTGAGCTACGGGCGCTTTTTGTGGTCTTTTCCCGCGGTTTTCGCGGTTTCTTGTCACCCTGCGGAATTTCGTTTTTGCTCGGTTGACACCCGGATTGTACCTATTCACCGTCAAACCGCAGCCGAAAGTACACGCCGTAGGCCATCAACGGGTGCCTTGAACAACACGCGAACCCCTTCGCTACCGGGTGACGCGATGGGGTAAGTCTACCCGATCGCCACGCGAAAAGAAAGCGGCAAATACAACCGTATTTTGAGGCTCACCGTGTCCGGGGGCGACGTAAGTGGCGTTAGAACGCTGGCTGGCGGGAAGGAAATGTCGAACATGGATCAAACGACAGTCGAAAACTGGTGGCGTCTGTACCCGCGTCCGGCACGTGGGGGCGCCCTGTCTGCGGATACAGGGATTTTGAGAAATGTTCAGAAATGGCGCATCCGGTAGTTGACGCACTGGTTCGGGAACATTCTTCTTTTTGCGCGGGTGGTCGTGAGTCCGCGGGCGAAAAACCGAGGTTCGGCACGACCGATGCGTCGGGCCAGTGGCACGGCACGCGAAACGCGCATTGCGATCGACTTTCATAACAATAGACTGCTGGAATGGAGTCATGCACGATGGATCACGAGCCCTTGGGGTGTTTCGATCTGGAACAGACCATTCAAGCCATCGCCGCCGCGCTGCACGTCGCTCCGGCACAGGTTCGCGCGGCGGCCGAATTGCTCGAGGCTGGCAATACGATCCCGTTTATCGCCCGCTATCGCAAAGAGGCCACCCAGAACCTGGCGGAACAGTCGCTGCGTTTCATCGAAGATTCGTTGGCCAAGGCCAGGGAACTGGCTCAACGCAAAACGACGATCCTCCGCACGATCGACCAGCAAGGCCAGTTGACCGTCGCACTGCGGCGGCAGATCGAGGCGTGCCAGGACAAGCAGCTGCTGGAGGACCTGTATCTGCCGTTCAAGCCCAAGCGGCGAACGCGAGCCACGATCGCCCGCGAGCGGGGACTGGAGCCGTTGGCCGAGGTGCTCTTGCGGCAACAGCGGCTGAACCGGCCCCGCAGCGAGATCCTGCGACCTTATGTGTCCGCCGAGCGCGACGTTCCGGACGAAGCGGCCGCCTTGGCGGGCGCGAGCGATATTGTGGCCGAGCGTTGGTCGGAGGACGCGACAACGCGGAGCTGGTTGGTCAAGCAGGCAGCCGAGTTCGGCCAGGTCGTCTCTCAGGCGCGCCGCGGCAAGAACGATCCGGCCAGCAAGTTTGCCATGTATTTCGAGCATCAGGAGCCGCTCAAACGGTTGCCCTCGCATCGATTGTTGGCGATGAAGCGGGGCGAAGCGGAGGAGGTGTTGCGGGTCAGCCTGCAGCTGGATGACGCGACGATACTCCGCAAACTCAAGTCCCAATGGGTCACCAATCCGCAGTTCGAGTTCTACCAGGATCTGCTGCAGACGGCGGAAGATTGCTACCATCGCTTGTTGCAGCCGGCGACCGAATCGGCAGCCTTGCAGGCGGCGAAGGAACGGGCTGACGAGGAAGCGATTGCCGTGTTTGCCAAGAACCTGCGGGAACTGCTCCTGGCCGCTCCCGCCGGACCGCAGGTTACGATCGGCATCGACCCGGGATTTCGCACGGGGTGCAAAGTGGCGGTGGTTGACGGCACGGGCAAGTTCCTGGCCCACACCACGATCTATCCCACGCCGCCACGCAACGACGCCGCCGGCGCCGCCCAGACGTTACTGGGGCTGATCGCCAAGTTCGAGGTGGGGCTGATTGCGATCGGCAACGGCACGGCGTCGCGGGAAACGGACGCCTTTGTGACGAACACGTTGCGGACCAGCGAGCGGCAGGTCACCAAGGTGGTGGTCAGCGAATCGGGCGCGTCGATCTACTCGGCCAGCGAGGTCGCCGGCCGCGAGTATCCCGATCTGGACGTCACCGTGCGCGGGGCGATCAGCATCGCGCATCGGTTGCAGGACCCGCTGGCCGAATTGGTCAAGATCGACCCCAAGTCGATTGGCGTCGGCCAGTACCAGCACGACGTGAATCCGACGCGGCTGCGCGAGTGCTTGGATCGCGAAGTGCAGTCCTGTGTGAACTCGGTCGGCGTGGATGTGAATCTGGCCAGCGCCCCGCTGCTGTCCTACGTGGCGGGAATCGGTCCCAAGCTGGCGCAGCGGATCGTCGAATACCGCGACGCGCACGGCCGGTTCGATCGCCGCGAGCAGTTGTGCAAGGTGCCCAAGCTGGGGCAGAAGGCATTTGAACAAGCCGCCGGTTTTCTGCGGATCCGCGACGGCCAGCAGCCGTTGGACAACTCGTCCGTGCATCCGGAGAGCTACTATGTCGTCGAACGGATGGCGTCCCGGCTGCAGGTCGCGACGAAGCAATTGGTCGGCAGCGCGGCCTTGGCGGGCCAGCTCGACGCCCACGACTTTGTCGACGACCGGGTGGGGCTGCCCACCGTGCAGGACATCCTCGCCGAACTGGCCAAACCGGGGCGCGATCCGCGGAGCGAGTTCAAGATGGCCAAGTTCACCGAGGGAGTTCACGAGTTGGAGGACCTGAAAGAAGGCTTCATCCTGGAAGGCGTGGTCACAAACGTCACGCGGTTCGGCGCCTTTGTGGACATCGGCGTTCACCAGGACGGCCTGATCCACATCTCGCAGCTGGCCAACACGTTCATCCAGGACCCCAGCGACGTGGTCGCCGTCGGGGACGTAGTGCGGGTGAAGGTTTTGGAAATCGATCTCGACCGCCGCCGCATCGCGTTGTCGCGCAAACAGGTGTGACTTGGCGGAAACCACCCCAGGGCGTTGCTTGGGCTGGCGTGTTTTGTCCCTTCGGGGCGGGAAACGCCAGAATCGGCTCGCCAAATGACGCGGTACAAGCCAGGCAACGATCATCGAAAACCATGCCTGCGGCGCGCTCAAGAATCGGAGCCGGCCGGTTCACGCCGCGACGTGACGCCGCGGTTTCGCGTCCAGACTCACCAACTCTTGCCGCGGTTCAGCGCCGGGAGTTCCCGGCAGCGCATGCGAGGCCGGTCCGCCGTCGGGGCTGCGGAGGCGCAGTCGGCTGACGGGAACGCGGTCGTAGCGCCGAATCCCGCCTCGGAAAAGTTGCCCGGCCCAGCCCAACGTTCGCCGGTACGTGTGCATCAGCCCGTACATTCCGAACAGCTGTACGCCCGCATCGATCAGATGGGCCCGGGCTTTCAAGTACAGTCGGCGGCGAAATCGTTTCCAGGTGGAGTATCGGGCGACCTCTTCGGGCGTCCGCGTTTCGAGATCCGCCAAGGGGATGGCGGAATGGGACCGGACCAGCGCGGCGAGAAAACGCAACGGATTGAAGAAGTACGTGTACCCGGCCAGCAGGTTCAGCTGTTTGAGCCACGGGCGGGGATGCTGGGAAGCCACGACGTAGTTGCCGTCCACGATATGCGGCTGGACGGCGGTGCCGTTGACTTCGGCGATCGCCAGTCCCGAGCTGTACGTGTCTTCGTACCACTTGGAACCGGGCGAGGGGGTGAGCATCAAGACCTGGGTGTACAACGCTCCGGCCTTGCGAAGGACTTTCAATTGATTCAGCAGGCCCTGGTTGCTGTTCCAAGTCACCAGCGGCTGGGCGTCATAATGCATCATCATCGGCACGGGGTAGATGCCGTGGTCTCGCAACGCGCGAAAGGCGCGCAGCGTCTTGTTTTCGTCCTGTCCCTTCTTTACCAGCGTCCCGGTAAGGTCTTCCACGCCCAGCCACAGCGCGGTCAGTCCCGATTGGCGGATGACCGGCAAGTGCTCCTGCAATCGCAGGGTGTCGTGGATGGTGGCTTCGGTGGCCCAGCGGATCTTGCAGTAGGGCCGGCGGCGGGTATTGACCCGCCGTGCCAGCGCCTCGGTGATATCTAACGTGCGTTTGGTATCATTGAAGAAATTGTCGTCCGTCCCAAAGAAGTTGACGATGCCGTAGGTCTCGGCAATCTGTTGCATCTCGTCCGCCACCCGCTCGCCGCTCTTGGTCCGATGCTGACGCTGGTTGTAGGCCGGAATGGGGCAGTAGGAACAGCGGAACTTGCAGCCCGCGGTCAAGACGAGGGACGACACGATGCAGTGCTTGCGGACCCGGTTGGCGGGCAGGGCGTGGGGCCCCAAGGTCGCGGCCGCGCTGGGCGGCTCCAGCAGCTGGTAACCAAGAACCGGCGAGGGCAATTCGTCCAGGTCTCCCAACAGGCGTTGAATGCCCGTGTCGACCAGTTCTTCGCAGGGGCCCTCGGGCGTCGTGGAGCGGCTGTAGACCAGGCCAGGAACTTCGTCCAAAGCCCCCATCTGGCGGGCCCGCAAGAAAGCTGCTCGCAACGGTTCGTTGCCCGCCCGGATAGACAGCACGACTTCCAGCAATTGCAACAGCACGTACTCTTCCCCCGTCACGGCCACGTCGGCGCCCCAGGGGTTGTCCGGATCGCCGCTGAACGCCTGCCACGGTTCATAGATGATGCGGGGACCGCCGACCACGATCAGCGGCCGTTGGGCCGGATCGATCCGGTTGGCGTCCTGGATCAGCCGGTCGCATTCGGCCGAATGCAGATGCATGCTGGAGACCAGGAACAGATCGGGAATCCGTCCGTCCAGCCGCATTCGAGAAGCGTCAAAGTGCCGGTTCCATTGCTGGAGCACGATCCGCGTCTTGCCGAATCCGGAATCGGCCAATGCCGAGCCGATCGCCCGCACGCCCGCAGGCACCATCCGCGTATCGGCATAGATGAACGGCAGGATCCGGGTCCGATGATCGAAGGCACAGGCGATCACCGTGGACAGGTCGTGGCGAGGTGCCAAATCGCGAAGACGCTGCCGGATAGCAGACATCTCCCCGGGCGCCAACAAGACATCTCCCGCTGCGCGGCGAGGTAGTTCCATGATGCAATCCGCCATGTGTAGGGTTGAAACGAGCAACCCGCTGTCACGGTGCTAGCGGTGACTTGACCGCAGCAATTCCACGGGCCATGGGGGGGCGACGAGATCCGACATTCGTCAACGGCCCCTGCCGAACTTTCGCAGAATGTGCAGGCTGCGTCCAGGCTGATCCGGGCGGCTCGCAGGGGGATCGCAAGAATTTGTGCATCCCGGCTTGCACGCCACTTGGCGCCGGCAAGAAAAATGCAATACGAGAATTCCCAAAAGGCGATTCGTCATCCCCCGTCTTCCCTTGCCCCCGTCTTCCCCTCGCTCCCCGTCTTCCCTCGCCCGCCCGCTCTACGGCGTCCCATAGCCGGCGACTTCGCCGTTCTCCGTGCTCAGGAACAGGCGGCCGCGGGCGACGGCGACGGCGTTGAAGACGGGCGGCGACGGCAGCGTCTGCTCGGCCAGTCGCTGGCCGGTGGCCGCGTCGATCACGTACAGCACGCCGCCCAGGCGGCCTTCGAACGCGCCCAGCGGGTCCTGCGGATCGACGATGTCCGGCGGTCCGGCGGTGACCAGCCGGCCACCGGCCAAAACCATGGCGCGAATCCGGACGGGGACGCGGTACGACCAGTCGCTTTGCCGGCCATCCAGCGGGTTGGCGAACAGCAAATAGCCCTTGTCCCCCGGCTTGAAGAACACGTTGGGGTCCAGGCCGCGAAGACTGTCGAACATGCGGACGGCATAGAACCGCTGGTCGTCATGCACGATCAGTCGGCCGTAGTTCTGCCCGGCACCGAACGTCCACGGCGTTCGCTTGAAATAACTGTCGTCCAGGAACCCGCCGCTGACTTGTAACAGCGTCCGGCCGGCGGCCGGTTTCAAGTCGTTGTCCAAGGTGGCCCCGCGCAAGTAGATCCTATCGCCGTCGCCCATCAAGATGTCGGGCAGCAGGCCCATCGGCGGGCGGAAATTCTCCACCAGGTTCTCGACGGTATAGCTGGGTCCGGTGAAGAGCGTTTCGCAACGCAGCTGGCCCGTGTCGGCCAAAACACCGCACACCCGCAGGCCGCCGTCCAAGTGCGAACTGCGGCCGGCGGTGAAGTAGACCACGTCGTTTTGTACCAGCACGCTGCCATGCACGGGCCAGGCCGATTCCAGCTGGCCGTCGGCGCCGATCAGCCGCTCGCCCAGCGCGCCGCGGACTCGCCAAGCCATCCGGCCGTCAGCGGCGTCCAGGCAATACACCCAGCCGTCGGTACAGCCGAACAGCAGCCTGCCTTGATGATACGTCGGCGGCGAATCCACGCGGCCACCGGCGGTGAATTCCCACCGCCGTGTGCCGCTGGCCGCATCCAGGCACAGCACCTGGTGCTGTTCGGTCGCGGCGACAAATACGGCCTCGCCAACCGCGATGGGCGGCGTGACGCGAGTCCCCAACTTGACTCGCCACAGCGGAGCCAGTTCGTCCGGCAGGCGAGCCGGGGTCGCCCCCGTTCGCATTCCGTCGTGGCGATAGGCGGGCCAGTCCAGAGGATCCGGAACGGTCGATGTCGGATTTCGGCTGGCGTACGCCGGGCCTTTCTCCAGACGATCTTGATCTTCGCTCGTACGCCCCGCAGCCTTTCCCTTTGCTTCGGCCGCCAACGCCAAGAAGCCGTTCAGCTTCTCCTCGATATAGCACACACAGGGATGCGGCGGAACGTACTGCAGACCATTGGCCGGCATCATGCCCACGTGGCACGTGCTGCGGACCCAGTTGTCCACCGTGTGCTGGCCGTTTTCCAAGTCGACGAACTCGGTGCCGCGGCGACTGGCCAGGATGTACTGCGTCGTGGCCTTGTTGCGGTAACAGCGGTGATGGTGGTTGGCCTTGAAGATCGCGCCCAGCGGAACCTGTTTCTTCAGCTCGCCCGTGACCAGGTCGTAACCGTGAGCCGACTTGGGATAGACGGACCGCTCCCGGCCGCCGTCGCGCTCGCTGGTGCCGACCTCGAGTTCGGCGCTCCAAGTCCAGACCAGATCGCCGATCACGAACACGTCTTTCCATTCGTACCACAGGTGGCCGATGTACTTCTTCGGCTGGCTCCACAGCAGCTTGCCGGTATCGGCGGCGAAGCCTGCCAGGACGTGCGGGCTGGCGTGAACGACGACGCCGTCCCGCACGATCATCGTGCCGATCCACAGGTTGCCGCCCGAGCGGATGCCGCCTGCGGTGTGGTCGGCTTCGTCCTGCGGGAACGCGGCTCGCCACCGTTCGGCGCCCGAACCGGCGTCCAGGCCCACGATCTCCGGCCCGTCGATCAGGGCAATCGTCCGCCCGTCGGTGGCCATATTCAGCGCCGGGTCCAATTCGACCGGCTCGCTGCCGCCGTGCATCTCTTTCCACTTGATGTAATCCACGGTGCTGCCGCGGTAGCTGGATGGCGAAGTCCACCGCCGTTGGCCGCTGGCGGCGTCGATGGCCACGACGCGGACCTGCGACCCGTCCCGCACCGACAGGAACAGCCGGCCGTCGTGACAGAGGATCTCGCCCGTCCGCTCGGTGCCCGCATAGGTCTGGACGATCTCGCCCGTGCGGGCGTCCAGTTGCACAACCGGGGCCTGATAGCCGAGTGTCACGTAGACGCTGTCTTCTACCGCCACCAGCCGCTTCTGAATGTTCAAGGGAATATCGCCAGGCCGCGTGTTGAACCAGATCGGCTTCCATTCCCGCCAGCCCCAGCGGCGGATGGGGACTTTCCACAGCAGTGTGCCGTTGAAGGCATCGCGGGCGATCAGAAACCACTTGTCCGGCAACTGGTGCTGGCCCGGCAGACTGATGGGGGCTTCGTCCACAATGGCGAACAAGCGGCCCTTGGCGGTCACCAGGGTGCTGACGCTGGAATCCGTCTCGTGGCAGCGCAGCCAGCGCGGACCGCCGATCCATTGCAGATGTTTGGGCGGCCCGACGACCGAGTCCTGCGCCACCGGGTTGCCGTCGGCGCCGTGCAGATAGTGCGTCCATTGATCGATCTCCGCCGGCCAGGGTTTTCGAAAGCCCTGCCATGCGGCGTCGGCAGATAGCGGCTGCCAGCCTCCGGCGTCGCCCGGCTGTACGGTCCACGCGGGGGCGTCGCCCGACTGGGCGACTAGCGCCGTACCCAGCGGCGCCAGCACGCGCTGGACCTCTTGGGGTGTAAGGCCTCGTTCAGCAACGCGATCCGCGGCGGGGAGGACGACGACGTTGACGAGGTTTTCGGCATACGGCAGGTGCGGCGGTTGCCAGAGACTGGCCGAAACGGTGCCGTACAGCCCCGCGGCGCGAATCGCCTGGCGCAGCGTGTCGCAGCGTTTGGCGTCCGCGGCAAGGCAGTGGACCAGGAAACTACCCCGTTTGGCCAGCGCCACGGCCAGGTCCGTCTCGGCCGGCTCGACGATGGCGATGATTCCGCCTGGCGCTCCGCTGGCGCGGACGATCGCCGCCGCGGCTTCCTGGATCGCATGCGGCTCGATTTGGCCGGCTGCGGTCAGGCAGGTCAAGCCGAGCCACATCGTCGCTCCGGCCGTCAGGGATGCTATTTGTTGTTTTCGCATTGCTCTGCGATCTCCTCTTCGCTCAACGCCGTCAAATACACCTTCACTTCGTCGATGATGCCGACGAACGAGTCCGTGATCTCCACCGGGCTATTCCCCAAATCGCCTCCGATCTCCATCCCCTGGCCCGCATTTCCCGGAATGAACCCGTCGGTCTCGGTGCGGGCGGCCCGTTTGCCATTGACATACAACTCGATGCCGTCGCTCCGGACCACGGCGGCCAGATGAACCCACTCGCGCCCCAGGGGCTCGCGACCGGCGGCAATGAACGCCGGGCGTTCCTGGTCCCGACGGATCCCGAAGCGGGCCACGCCGTCCAGCAAGTACAGCGAATACCCGCAAGCAGCCCCGCCGCGAGCCACCACGACGCCGCGGTCCGCCTCGGAGCGAACCCAGGCCATCACGGTCAGCCCCTGGTTCGCCATCGGCAGTTTGGGCACCTTGCCCAAGCCGACATACGACCCGGTCCCGAACTTCAGCGCCGCGCCGACTTTGCCCGGCACGGGCGTACCGCGGCGGATCTCGCCATCGCTGCCGCGGCCCGTGACGTCGCGCGCGGTCAGCGGGTCTTGATCGTCGAAACTCCACCACGCGGCCGGCTCCGCCGGCGGGTACGCCGACCGTAACAGCCGCTCGAGGGCCTCACGCACCGGCGCTTCCGGTTCCACGGCCAGCCGCGCCGTCAGCGCCTGTTTGACCGCCGGTCCCGGCGTCTTTTCCAGGACTTCGACCACGCTCTGCCGCACGGCGGGGTCGGGGTCATCGAGTGCGGCCAGCAGCGGTTCGACCGCGGCGGTGTTCAACTCGCGCAACGCCCGCACGGCGCGGAGACGCGCGGCCGGCTGAGGAGCCTGGAACAATCCGGTCACCGCCTGCAGGGCCGCTTCGTCGCCCAATCCCCGCAGGATCCATGTCGCCGTCGCCACCTCGACCGCTTCGTCCTGCAGTAAAGCGGCGTATTTTTCCGCCAGCGCCGGATCGCGAACTTCGCGAAGCGCCCATGCCGCGTGGTCCCGCACGCACCACTGGGCATCCCGCAACGCCCGCAGCAACGCGTCCGCCGCCCGTACGTCCCGGATCTCGCCCAAGGCATACGCCGCGTACATCCGCACGTTCGTGTCCTCGTCCCGCAGCGATTCGATCAGCGCCGGCACGGACCGTGCGTCCGGAATCGCCGCCAGCGCCTTGGCCGCCTCGCGCCGTACTGCCGGTTCCAGGTCCTTCAACGCGGCGAGCAACAACGGCGTCGACGCCCGGTCCGCGCAGCGTCCCAATTCGATCGCCGCTTGGACCCGCACCGCGAGTGTCGGCGAACCCAAATCCGCGCCATGATCCCGCTGGCCCGTCCGCGTCTCGGAGGATGCCGCCAAACGATGGCTGCTCACGGGAAATGCAACAAGTCCGAGAGCCAGCACCAATTTGCCCGCAAGCCGTATCTTGTCGCTCATCACCAACTCTCCGCGCAACGTTCCTGGTTCGCGTGACGAAAGCCAGGAAGATGAAAACCCCCAGCGAAACCGACGACGAGATTAGTGTAGGCGATCACCGGCGTGCAAGCGAGGCCCCGTTCTTGGCCGACACCCCGTTCTTGGCCGTACTTGGCCATTGCGTTTGCCACCCCCTGCCCACACACCCCATTGCCACCCCCATTGCCACCCATGCTTTGATCGCGAAGTTATTCACGCTAAGATAGGGACGTGCCTTCGGCACAGCCAAGCAGAGCCCGCGTCACACGATTCCGCCAACCAGGAGGCCGCCCATGTCCACCGCACGCCGCGAATTCCTTCGTCAGGCACTGGCCGCCACCGCGGGCGGTGTGCTTTCCACGGTCATGCCCGCAAGCGTCCCGCGCGCCGCCGAGGCGGAATCGCCATGGCGTTTGGCCACGTTCCGCGCGGATGTCACGCCGCCGCTGGGGCATGGCTGCTGTGGCGGCTGGATCACGCCCGTGACCGCCGTCGATGACCCGTTGGAAGCGATTGGCCTGGTGCTGCTGGGGGCCGGCCCGCCCCTGGTGCTGTGCGCCGTGGACTGGACCGGACTGTGCAATCAAGCCCACATCGCCTGGCGGCAAGCGCTGGCCCGGGCGGTCGGGACGACACCGGACCGCGTGGCCGTTCACTGCGTGCATCAGCACAACGCGCCCTTTGCCTGCCTGGACGCCCAGCAACTGGTCCGCGCTGCCGGCGATCTGCCGGACATCCTGGATGTGGACTTCTTTCACCGCTGCCTGGACGGCGTTGCCCAAGCGGCTGCCGCGGCGCTGCCGGGCGCCAGGCCGCTGACCCATGTGGCCAGCGGCCAGGGGCAAGTGGACCAGGTGGCCGGCAATCGCCGCGTCTCCCGCGACGAGTCCGGCCGCGTGCTCGCCATGCGCGGTAGCAGCTGCCGGGACGCTCGGCTGCGTGCTTTGCCCGAAGGGCTGATCGACCCCTGGCTAAAAACCGTCGCTTTCTATTCCGGTGCGGACAAGATCGCGTCCTGTCATTACTATGCCACGCATCCGATGAGCTATTACGGCGACGGCCGGGTGAGCAGTGATTTCGCCGGCCTGGCTCGCAAACGCCGCCAGGTGGACGAGCCGGGCTGCCGCCACCTGTACTTCACCGGCTGTGCGGGCAACGTCGCGGCCGGCAAGTACAACGACGGCTCGCCCGAGATGCGACCGGTACTGGTCCAGCGGGTGGTGGACGGCATCGTGCGGTCCGAACAGGACTTGCAGCTGGCGGCGATCGAGCGTGTCGCTTGGCGGACGGTCGAGCTGTTGCCGCCGGTGCGCAGTTCATTTTCGGCCGAGGCGTTGCAAGCCCAGATCGCCGACCAGACGGCCGCCGGAGCGGTACGCGGCCGAGCGGCGTATATGCTGGCCTGGCTGCGGCGGCTGGAACAGCAGATCCCGATCGTGCTCGGCGCGCTGCACGTTAACGGCATCCGCCTGCTGCACCTGCCGGGCGAGTGTTTTGTCGAGTACCAGCTACGCGCCCAGCAGCTGCAGCCCGAGCTGTTCGTCGCCACCGCTGCGTACGGTGATAACGGTACCTGGTACGTGCCGGTCAAGGACGAGTATCCCCACGGCGGCTACGAAGTCAGTGTGGCCTTCTCCGATCCGGAGATCGACGACTTGCTGACCGCGGGGATGGAGCAGATTCTGGCGCCGGCAATTTGAGCACGTGAAGACCCGGTGCGGGCAAATCCGCAGAACAGAAGGCCGCAGAGGAAACGGAGGTTTCACGACTTGGGAGGTAAGAAAAGCAGATCTTTCTTGTTGAGCTGACCCGTATGTCGTACAACTACATCGGAGTCGCCAACATGAACATTGGCGTGTGGATTACCGCATGTGAACGCTCGGAGGGCGTCTGGCCCGGGGGTGTGCCACTATGAGTTCCATTGAGATAGGCTTTCTCGTCGCGAGCACAGCACTTGTGCTAACAGCGGCCATGTGCGTCGTTCGGCGTTGTAGGGAGCCCACCACACGCTGGCGAATCTGGATCTGCTCGATGACTGCGGGCGGTGTCCTAGCAGCGTTATTTCTTGCTCTGGCGCACATTGCGCAGCCATATGAGTCGCTGAACGCACTGCTGATGCGATTTACTTTGGGGGCTCTGCTGATGACTGCCGTCATTGCCATCTCGTTTGGTTCCCGCTTTGCAGACAGGAGTGGCGGGACGAAAAGGCATGCAAGCATGGAAACCAAACTCATCGCACGGCTCGCGTTCAGGATCATCGGCATTCTGTTTCTGTTGGCGTGTCTGTTTGGAATCAGCATATACGTAATAATCGGCATACGTTCATGGGAGGCGGAAAAGACACTCCATGCTCATTACCTTGTACTGGACGTGCTTTACGGGTACGTTCAAGTGAAGGGCACGTGGCCAAACACCTGGGAGGACATGAAAGAGATGAACCCGAGGGGCCATTATGCTTTTTGGAAGTGGCCAAACGACTGTGAGGCAATTAAGGGTCGAATTGCGGTGAAATTTGATTTGCAGAATGAAGACATACACTCAATGACCCCGGAGTCATTCGATCTCGTACGGCCAAGGGGCCCGAGTTTTGTTATGCCTGAATGGAACGTTGCCGACCTCATCGAGCTGATGAAGGAACGAATCGACAAGAATGAGAAGGATAAGCGGCCGTAATACATAACTGTCCGATTTAGCAATAGAACGAATTGGTTTTTATCCCACCTGCCCGAAGCCGCCGCGGCCGGGAAGCGGGACCGGCGGTCAAGGGGGCAGGTGGGATAAAAACCAATTCATTCTCGGGTGTATCCCCAGTTGCTGCCCTGGGAGCCCTACTTGTGTTGGTCGCGGGATTCTCGGTGGCTTGGATCGTCGCCCGTACTCGGCCACGCCCCTGATGAGCCAAAAGATCACCAGTTGGAACGGCGAGACCGTCGGTTCCGGCAGCGTCGTCAACGAGGTGCAATTTGCGTACAATGATTTTCAGCAGATCAGCCACGACTACCAAGCCCACGGTAGCACCGTGAACATCTCCACCACACCCAAAGTCCAATACGGCTACGCCAGCGGTTCGGCCAACACGATCCGCCCGACCTCGATCACGTATCCCAACGGTCGCGTCATCACCTACGATTACGGAACCGCCAGCGGCATGAACGACGCACTGAGCCGTGTCGGGTCCATCCTGGATGACGACGCCGGAGCAACGCACCTCGCTGATTACTCGTATCTCGGCCTTGGGCCTGCTCGCGGCCTGTTGCCGACCGTGACTTCCCCCTTCACACCGGGGGCGATAGAGGTCGACTACACCGAGCCCGACATCCGGTACACTCTGGTCGGCACGGCTGGCGGCACTGATCCGGACACAGGCGACATCTACCGCGGCTACGACCGCTTCGGCCGGGTGAAGGACTGCTACTGGTACAATTACGGTGCCAGCACCGACGTCGACCGGATCAAGTACGGCTACGACCGCAACGGCAACCGCGCCTACCGCGAGAACACGGTCGCCACAGCCGCCGGGGCCTACTTCGACGAGAAGTACTTGCATGACTTGATCGACCGCCTGAAGTCCATGGAGCGGGGTTCTCTCAACTCTCAACACTCAACCATCAACAACCTGCAATTCGCCCAGCACTGGGGCCTGGACGCCACCGGTAATTGGCGCAGCTTCCTGGAAGACTCAGATGGCAACGGCACCTGGGATCTCGACCAAACTCGTACAGCGAACAAGGTCAACGAGATCGCGGACACCACCGAAACTGCCGCTCCCTCCTGGGTCACGCCGGTCTACAACCGCGCCGGCAACATGACCACGATCCCGAAGCCTGCCGATCCGACGCAGTCCTTCACGGCAACTTACGATGCCTGGAACCGGTTGGTGAGGATCGAGGAAGGAGCGAACAAGGTTGGGGAGTACGAGTTTGATGGTGCGAAACGCCGCACAGTCAAGAAGACCTACGTTTCGGGTGAACTCGACGAAACTCGGCATTTCTACTTCACATATCCGTCCACATGGCAGGTTGTCGAAGAGCGTGTCGGCACCTCAATGAATGCCAACCGGCAATTCGCGTGGGGGTTGCGATACGCCGACGACCTGCTCCGGCGAGATCGGGATGTAGCCGGCGACGGAGCATTGGACGAGCGACTCTACGGAGTGCTCGACGCGAATTCGAGCCTCATGGCGATCGTGGATTCCGCGGGTGTCGTACAGGAGCGCTACTCATACGATCCCTACGGAGTGCCGACCGCGCTGACTGAGGGTTATGTGTTTCGCGGTGGATCGACGTATGGCTGGGAGAATCGGTTTGCCGGATACCAGTGGGATTCAGAATCACGCTTCTACTTGGTGCGCAACCGTTCGATCGTGCCAAGCCTCGGGGTATGGATAGAACGCGACCCAATCGGATACTCCGTGGGCGTTAACCTGTACCAAGCTGGCTTTGTCCCCGATCAGATCGATCCAACTGGAGTCGCTGGGTGCGTCCCCGATTTGAGTAATTACTTCGCGCCCGGTGGCACAATCTTCGGTGAAGTCAACATCCCAATCGTTGGCACTCCTTTTGGAATTTATTTTCGAGGCCAATTCACAATTACTTCCGGAAAATGCTGTTGCCCTGGTGGCCAGCCCGGGCAATACACTGCTGGTACCGGAACGTTCGAGGTCGGTGTCTACGCCGGCTACAGGAAGCCGGGTGGCTTTCATTTTGGAAGTCCTGTTATTCGTGATGGAACCAGCTGTCCCGCGGCAGAACGTCGCTATTCAGGCGGCGTCGTATTTCGAGTTATCGCGGGCCCGATCATAGGGACTTGTCGCTTCGAGGCTCCCGACATGTATCCGCCGGCGTGCTCCGTGGGGATTAGGTGGACCAACTTCATGTCGACGGCATCCTTGAGTATTAGCGGCGGCGGGTTTTTCTCTATACATAACACTACCAACACGTGCCCTGGCGGGGCTGGCGGTGCCGGCGGTGGCGGTGGTCGCGAATTATGAAAGCTCGTAACGCGGTTTCCGAGATAATTGTCCCGTGTCCACTTGTATGCGGTTAGGGCGCCGGTCGATCACGGGGACAACACGAATTTGGCGGCCCTCTTGGCATGTCGGGGATGGCGGCCTCGGGGTGCATGGGAATACGGACGGCTGCGCGTTGAGGAGCTAGAAAGCCGACCACAAGAGTGAAGTGAGCAGGGGGAAACCGCTGGGCCAACTATCACAAGAATAACTTCTTCGCTGTGGGATGGACAAATGCAAACCAAAATCCGCTGAGAGCAGCAATCCCGCCAAGGAATGCCAGGTAGGGATCAACGATGTCGCCACAAACCGCGAACGCGGCCCACGAAGAAATCTCGAAACTGAGAAACCCGAACCATGCGATTCGCCACATCGGACACGTCTTGTAAAGCTCTTTCAGTCGCGACGTGGTTTTGGGCGAAGGTCTTTGGCCTTCTCCTGCGTTGAGCCCAAACCGCGTAAACGCGACCACGAAGGGGAAGAAGCACGATACCGTAAGAAAGAATAGTATTCCTTTAGAACGTTCGTCCTTCACGAGCTGCAAAGCTGGCAACGCTGACGTAAACGAGGCCGCGATGAGACATCCGCCGTACGATAATGCAACGGCCGCAAATGCTCTCCGAAGCATTGTTCTGTCTCCCGTGATGCCGACGCCAACGATTTGCATCAGACTCCTGCGCGTCGCTGCAAAACACTCGCGTGCAACGTACGCATACTCGATTATACGCACGCTTCAAAGCCGCGTGCAATCAGTTCGTTGGCTGCAGATAGAAAGAAAGCTGCGCCCTGCTAACGTGCCGCGAGGTGCCGCGCGGCGAAGCGTCCGGTGCCGTTAGTTGCCGAGCGTCCCGCTAGTTCCCGAGCGTCCCGCCACATTCAGAGGAGTCGATTATGAAACCCAGCGATTTGCCCAAGGCAACGTTTGAGATTCGGCGAAGTATCTGGCCTTACCTATTTGGTCTGGGCGTGTGCAGCGTATTCATCGTCGCGTGGATGCTGGAACGATTTCGCGGAATGGGCGCTGAGTTCATCCTCTCGCCCGGTTTCTCGGCGTTCATTTTCCTGTTTGTAGCACCTGTCGCCGCGTTCTTAGCTTACCTGACCCTTAGCCGAGAGGCTGTAGTTGGGGTTCGAGGCCCGAATCTTTACGTTGCGAATCCTACTTTTCCGTGGCTGAAGGCTGTTCTCCCATCGCGTGATGTCGTGAGCATTGAAACAGACTGGTGCCCTGGTACGTCGCACGCCAGACTTGCATTTGGTGTCACGCCGGAACAATTTGCCAGGCAGAATTGTCGAGGGCCGTGGGACCAAAGGAAAGACGGTAAGCTGTATTTAGATCTACTCAACACGGATCATACGCCCGAAGCAGCTGCTGTGAGACTTCGCAGAATCCTGTTTGGTCAAAGGGGTCAGGAATCGTTTCACGAGCAAGCCGAGTGAGGAAGCGTCATGAGCAAGCGCGTGGCCACGACTGATCTCCCTTGTCGCGGCCGGGTACTGGTGCTGGGGGAGCTCATGCTCGACCGGTACACGTGGGGCGTGCGAAACGGGTCAGCCCGGAGGCGCCGGTGCTGGTGGTGCAGGCAGAGACCTGCGAAGTTCGACTGGGCGGCGCCGGGGCCGTCGCGGGACTGCTGCGGGGACTGGACGCCGAGGTGCTGCTGGCCGGCGTCGTGGGCGATGACCACGAGGGCTGCACGGCCCGCCGGCTGCTGAACGAAGCCGGCATTGACGACCGCACGGTGTTGACGGATGCGACGCGGCCCACGACGCACAAACAACGCTTCCTGGCCACCGTCGAACAACGCCAGCCGCATCAGATCCTGCGCGTGGACCACGAACAGACGCACCCGCTGGCCGCGGAACTGGTCGAGTCGCTGGCCGCGGCGCTTGCGGCGAGAATGCCGAGCGTCGATGCGGTGCTGATCTCGGATTATGCCACGGGAGTCTGCACGCCGGAACTGCTGCAGCGTGTAATTCGGGCAGCGCGCGAGCAAGGAGTCCCTGTTGCCGTCGATCCGGCGCGGATTGCCGATTACGAGCGATACCGCGGGGCGACATTGGTGAAGCCAAACCGCCGCGAAGCGGAACGGGTTACCGGAAAAGCGATTCACTCGCCAACGGACGCCTTGGATGCCGGTCGCACGTTGGTGCAGTGGCATGGCTTCAAGGCGGTTGTGGTAACGCTGGACGGCGAAGGGATGGCCGTGGTTGGAAAGAAGGGGACGGAGCTAATTCTCCGGGACGGCCCGGAGGGTGCTGCGCACAACTTAGCTCCGTCCCGTTTTTTCACAAAGGATGAAAAGGGGACGCACCGAATACTGTTCGGCACGACTCTTGCTGATCTAGGCATCCTCGCCGCTTGTCGGCGAGTGGTTCAGGTTACGTGGCCACGAACAAGCGGCCACCTTGGAGGGCGGTGATCCCCGACGCGTGTCGTCGGGAGATTCAGGATGGATGACTGAGATGGGGGGGATACCGCCAATTAGCCTGACGCACTCGCCGACGAGCGGCGAGGATCAAACGTCGTGTTCTGTGAGTTGCCCCCGTGGCCAGTTTTCCTCAATGACTCGACGGCAAGCGTCGAGGATGGCTTGGGCGGATTCGTACAGCGAGTTTGCGATGAGGGCAGGGGCTTCTTGCAGCCGCGCCGCGTCCCAGTAACGACTTTGCAACAGGGCCACCTGGACTCCCAGCGCTCGCCCGAAATCGAGATCACAGAGCTTGTCGCCAATGACCCAGCTGCGGTTATAGGCGATCGGTTCACCAAGCTGTGTTTCGATCTGCCGTGCCATTCCCGTGCGCGGCTTGCGGCACTCGCAACCGTCGCCAGGGGCATGCGGGCAGACGGCGACGGCGTCCAGGCGGACGCCCTGCTCGCCCAGACGCTCTTGGACGTGCTGGTGCAGGACGTGAACGTCGTCCAACGTGAAATAGCCACGACCGATGCCGGATTGGTTGGTGACCAGGGCGATGCTGTAGCCCGCCTCTCGAAGGTCGCGCAGAGCTTCCAGTGCCCGATCCGTGAACTCCCAGTCCTCGGGTCGGTAGATGTAGCCCTGATCCACGTTCAGCGTCCCGTCGCGATCCAGGAAGATGACGGCTCTCGTCATGTGCGGACTCCGTGCCAGAGGTGGAGAACGGTCTACCGATGGTCGCCGCGGAAATGGAAGCTGCGTCGACTCTTCGTGACCTGGGGGATTCGAGTTCGTCGTTTGCTTTCCGTCGGGGGAATGCTTGTCAACAACAGCGCCAATCGAGTAGCATAATCCGGAGATCGACGCCCTGCGCGTGGAGGGAAGAATTTTTGGCGCCGGCAATTGGATACGCGAAGAAACGGTGCGGGCAAATTCGATGAACAGAAGGCCACAGAGGAAACGGAGGTTTGACGTCGAAATCTCCTCCGTGTTCTCCGTTTCCTCCTGTTCGATTGTAACAATTCAAAGAGGCAACAGCATGCGAAGCGATGACCACCCGGCTTTTACCCTGTCGATGTTGCTCGTTGCCATGGTCTGGCTCGCTGCCCTAGGGCAGGCCGCCGAGCGGCCGCCGAATATCGTGCTGATCGTCTCCGACGACCAGGCCCAGGTTCCCAACACCGCGCTGCGCAAGACCCACTACCTGGGTTCGGTAACCGCCATGGACGCGGCCATCGGCGAGGTGTTGGAACTGTTGGACGAGTACCGCCTGGCGGAAAACACGATTGTCATCTTCTTTTCGGACAACGGCGGATCGGGCGGGGCGGACAACTCGCCGTTGCGCGGCGGGAAGAGCCAGGTCTTCGAGGGCGGCATCCGCGTCTGCTGCCTGATGCGTTATCCGCCGCAAATCCCGGGCGGTTCGGTCAGCGGCGAGTTTCTGACGTCGCTGGAGATCGTTCCGACCTTGTTGCAGTTGGCCGGCGTCCCGCCACCCAAGGACGTGGTCCTGGACGGCTTTGACATGATGCCCGTCCTGCGCGGCGCACAGCCCTCACCGCGGCAAGCCATGTTCTGGAAACGCCGCGAGCACGAGGCGGCCCGGGTCGGGCACTGGAAATGGGTCCGCAACGCGAACGGCACGTTCTTGTTCGACTTGTCGCAAGACATCGGGGAAAAGACCAACCTGGCCCCCACCATGCCGGACAAAGCCGCAGAACTCGCAGCCCATTTCCAACGGTGGCAGCAGCAGATGGACGCCGCCGAACCACGCGGGCCGTTCCGGGATTTCTGACGCGTCTTCATCAACGTCGCCACGCCTCGACGGAATTCGCCGAAGCCCGGGAGGGCGACCGAAAAAAACGGCTTCACCCATCGCAACCCAACGCTCGGCAAACCCCAGATCGCAAGACCATGATCAAAAAGAAACTTGGCCGCACAGGTCTCGAAGTCACCCCACTCGGCTACGGCAGCATGGGCCTCCGCGGCCCGAACACCTGGGGGGTACGCGTCGTCGGTGAGGAAGACGCCGATCGCTGCCTCAACTCGGTGCTCGACGCCGGCATCAATTTCATTGACACCGCGCCCGACTACGGTGTCAGCGAGGAGCGAATCGGCCGGTACATCAGCTCGCGTCGAAGCGAGTTCTACCTGGCCACCAAGTGCGGGTGTGCTTACGTCCAGCACGAGGATCACTTGGAGATTCGCCACGTGTGGAACAAGGACGTCCTCCAGCGGAATATCGAGACCAGCCTCCAACGGCTGAAGACCGATTTCCTGGATGTCCTGCAATTCCACGGAGGCGATGCCGATACACTGCAACGTAAAGGACTGATCGAGTTGCTGATGGGCTATCGCGATCAAGGCATTGTTCGGTTCATCGGCGTTTCCAGTTCCCTGCCGCAGCTTCCCGGCCTGATCGACCTCGGCGTGTTCGATACGTTCCAAATCCCCTATTCCTGCCTGGCCCCCGAACATCACGATTGGATTGCGAAAGCCGCAGGAACGGGGGCGGGCATCATCATCCGGGGCGGCATCGCTCAAGGCGGCCCCGATGCCGAGATCCAGCGACCGGCGCTGAACGACTGCTGGACGCGAGCGAAACTCGATGACGTCCTGCCCCCCGGCATGAACCGTGCCGAGTTGATCCTCCGCTACACGCTCGCCCACCCGCACTGTCACACGACCATCGTGGGCACGTGCCATCCAGGACATCTGGCCGAGAATATCGCCGCCGCAACAAGCGGGCCATTGCCTGTCCAGCTGTACGAGGAAATCCGATCGCGCGTTGCAGCGCTGGAAGATAGCTCAAGTAGCTGATTGGCTTGGCCCAGAACCAAATTTTGGAGAAATCGAACCGTGTCAACCGACCCCGCTTCCGAACAACAGACCCTACGGCTGGATCAGTTCTTGAAACTTCGCGGCATTGCCGATACGGGGGGCCAGGCGAAGGTGTTGATTCAGAGTGGTGAAGTTCAGGTCAACGGGGAAGTGGAAACGAGAAGACGTCGCAAACTGGTTGTTGGCGACGTGGTTGAGTTCGAGGGGGGCACGTACTCGCTGGACGAACTCTCTTCCGGCAACCCCTCCGTAGGTTAAACCCCACGGCGTGTTGCCGTTGCCAGGCGGCAAGAAACCAGAAAGCCGGGAAGATATCCTCCCGGCTCAACATGCCGATGACCGGCGGATTCCTGCCGGTTCTTACCGCCGGATGGTGGCGTTGGCGACGCATTGGGCGGAGAAGCCTTGGCCCAGGTCGGTTTCGATTTCGATCTTCCTTTCGATCTGCCCCGTTTCTTCGTTAGCCTTGAATTCGACGGGCACGAAGTGCAGCGGCTTGCTCTCCCCATCGGAGGTGTCGAAGGTGAAACTGCTGTCGTCACACTTGACGCTTATGATGCGAAACGGCTTGCTGCCGCGCACCACCAGCCGCTTCTTGACCGACTCGCCCGGCTTCAGCACGCCCAGGAACAGCGAAGCGGGACTGACGCTGATCGCCGAGACCACTTGTCCCTCGACGGGCAGCGACACGTTGCCGGAACCCGAATCGTTGGTCACGATCAGCAGTTGGTCGTGGATGAAACCCGGCGGTGTATCGGGTTTCAGCCGCACGATCATGTCATAATTGACGCGTCCGCCGCTGCGAAGCGTCTCTTCGAGTTCCACTTCAAAATGCTCGTTAGCACTGCGGACATCCATGATCTCCCAGTCTTCGCGGCCGGCGTAGGACACGCTGATTTTCTGCGAGGTGCCTTGCCCGGCGTCGACGGAGCCGAATTCGACCGCTCCCGGCTGGAACACGACGTCGCTGCGGATGTAACCGCTGACGGTCAACTGAACCTCGGCGTAATACGGTTCGTCGATGATCACCGTGATCGTGGCGCCTTTGGCACCCAAGAACGAGCGGGTGTTGTACGCCACGATGACTTCGGTTTGCTCGTGCGTCTTGATCCGGTCCTTGGTGACGCGAGGCGTCGTGCAGCCGCAGGTGGACCGTAGGCCGGAGATGTGTACGTCCTCTTTGTACAGGTTGGTCAGGGAGAACGCATACTCCTGTTTCGAACCGCGGGCCACGATCCCGAAATCGTGACTGTTGTTCTGGAACATCTTCTTGGCCCAATCCTGGGCCGCCGCCTCGGCGCCCACGGCGAGAACCCAAGGCAACAAGATCGCTGAAATTCGATGCATGACTCCGTTCCTCCTCACAAATTGCGCTAGCGTTGCCAGTCATGATAGCATGTGCCGCGTCATCGGCGATATACTGCGCTAATCCGTGTATATCGGAAAAACCGCTACCAGCGCCCAACTTTTCTCCGCAAGGCGGTTCATAGCCCCGGGCCGTTGTACCACACAATCCAGCGATAGACGGCGTACAGGCAGGCCACGGCGCCGACGACGATCCACCAGGGTTTGGGGGGCGACGGCGAGTCTTCGGCTGAAACGTAATTCTCGCAGTACGGACACCGCTGGGCATCCTCGTGAATCTCGCGTCCACAGTACGGGCACGGCTCCGTCGGCTCGTCGTCGTCCTCGTCAGGCCAGTCTTCGTCGTCGAACTCCAAGTCGTCGAACTCCAAGCCGTCGTCCCGAGCGTCATCCCGAGCGTCATCGTCATCGTGCGTCCAGCGGGCCATTCGCAAACGTTCCTCTTCTCCAAGGATATCCCCCAGGCTTCGCTCGGAAAAAACGCCTCCAGCCACGGCTTCCTCGCCCGAGGTGAACTTCGTACCGCCGAAATATTATAAAGGAAAGGCGGTAAATGGGGAAACGCCGCGAATGTAGATTCTATTCCCTGCATGCCATGTGCGTCCACAATCGATAATGGGCCATCGATAACCCGCTCATTCGCCATTTTCTGTCGGGGCGTCAGAAGAACCCGCCGGCCGGTGGGGCGTCCGCGGACGGTACGGGCTGGGGGTCGCGGCTGGCGGCCCGTTGGGCATCGCGCTGGCGGCCTGCGGTGCGATAGGCGATGGCCAGTTCGACCGCGGCCGCCGGTGACAGCCCTCGTCTGGCGCGGAGCGCCGTCTCGCACGCCTCAATGACCCGCGTCGACTGGTCGGCCCGGTTCCAGGTTTGACAGGCATACGCCAGACGCGCATCGCCCAGCTGCTCGGATTCGACCAATTGCCACAGCAGCGCGGCGGCCTGGATCACGCTGGGCGTCAGCTCCGCCTGACGGAATGCCAATTCGGCCGCCAGTTCCGCGTCGGCCGTCTTGGCTGCCAATTGGCCCGCGGTCTCTGCGTGTGCAGCCGTCGCCAATTCGCGCCGCAGCAGGTCCACGCATTCGCGCCGCGCCGGCGAACCGGCCGGTTGAAGCACCGCCGCTTCGATCAGTTTTTCGCACCGCGCGACGCCTTGGCGAACCGCCGCCCAGCGGCGCAGCAAGGCGTACCGATCGTCGACGGCGAGCGAACTGGCTTGCCCGGCCCGGGCGAACAACACGTCGGCCGGTTCCTGTTGGGCGTGAGCCGCCAGCAGTTCGGCCAGCGTCGCCAAGTTGTCCGGCCGGCGATCTGCCGCGCGAGCCCATTGTCGTGCCGCGTTGACGGCTTCCTCCGCGCGGCCCCGCCGCAACCACAACTCGATGCGCCGACGATGCCGAGCGAATTCGTCAGGCCCTGGGCCGCCCCGTTCCAACGCCGCTTCGACGTGTTGCAACGCTTGGTCTTCCTTGCCCGCGGCAATCGCTGCGTCGGCCAGCCGATCACCGTCTTGTGCCGTTCGCGTCGCCTCGTCTTGCAGCGACAGGATCGCGTACCGCTCGACGGCGGTCAGCGACGGGAAATTGCCCGCTGTCACGAACCGCAGCAGCTCGGGCAGGCCGCTTTGGGCGACCTCGAGCAACTGGCCGACCAGCTGATCGCGATTTCCCAGCCGCCGGTCGTTCTCCAGGCACCACGCCTGTAGCAACAGCACCAGCGGATGCCGTGCGCGATCGTCGGGCAGGCGGCGAAGCTGGTCCAAGGCTCCCGCCCAATCGAACGTGCGCAGCGCCGTGAACGCTTCGGCCAACGGAGCGTCGATCGCAGGCCGCTCCGCACGGCGGTCCAGATGGACGAATCCGCCGAACGGTTCGGCTGGCGGCGGGATCTCGCCGGGCTTGGCCTGGAATTCGACCAACTCCCAGCGTGCCCGTTCCTGCCCCTGGGCGTCCTCCAGTACGGCCGTCCATACCGCACGCTGCCGATCGCTCGGCGAATGCTCCGAGAACCGAATTCGGGCCGTCCGCTGGCTGTGCACGTAGGACTCCCAAGCCACCGGCCCCCCGTGCGTCGGCGAATAGGCGATCTGCAGGTACGTCCCGCCGTCGCGCGCCAACCCCGCCGGGACCATCCGCAGCCACGCCGCATCCGCGTAGGATGGGTCTCCCGCCCCGTCCCCACCACGCGTTTCGAACACGTCAAACAACCGCGCCAATTCTTCGTTGCCGCGGTGTGGCAGCCACGGCAAACTTGCGTCCACGGCACGCCGCAACAATTCGGCATAGTTGCCCAGTTCCGCCAGCCGCAGATCGCGCCACGCCACCACCGCCGCATCGCCCTCGGTGCGCACCACGCATGCCGGCAGCTGGCCCTCGAGCCGGCTGCCGTCCAGCCGCAGCACAATGTCCTCGCTCGCGCCGGTCGGTTCCACGCGCCGCCACCGCCACTGGCCGGCTCCCGGCTCGCAACGGACCAGCAGCGCTTCGAGTTCGGCCCGTTCAGCCGCCGGAAAGTCCGATAACCGCGACGGTTCGCTGTCTTCATCGCCCGAAATCACCGCGGCGGCGGGCCGCAGCCCCGCACCGCCGGACGCTTCCCAAGGCCGGCTGCCGTGCAGCGTTTCGTAGCGGCCTCGCCGCAGTCTGGTCAACAGCTGCGACAATTCGTCCTGGACGTCAGGCGTCTGCGAGACCACCAAGGCCACGCGCGTGGGCTCGGCCTCGATGCTTCCCCGACCGCCTACGTCGTCCCAACTTTCCGGCTCGATTATCGTCGTAATCAGGTTGATCATCGTGTCGAAATCCGCCCAAGTCAGATCTTCCAAGCGGAACGGTCTGATGGTGGCCGGCCGTGCGCCCGATGTGGCCGCAATCTGCGGCGGCAACCGACGCAAGCGATCCAGCAGTTGTTCGACTTGCTCGTGAACCTCACGCGTTTGCGCAAAGGCCAAGTCGAGACTGTAGGGGAAGTAGTCCATGCTGCCCGGCCCGCCCACGACGTCCCAGCTTTGGGGTGCAATGGTTCCGGTAATCATGTCCATCAGCGTGTCAAAATCATGGATGTACTGCGGTTCGACCAGCGGACGGAGCGCCGCCGCAGGAAGCGAATCCGCGGCGGTCGACCCACCGGCTGTGTCGGATGACGCGGGCGTCTGAGTTGCATCCTGCGGCTCAGCATCCGCTTCGCCGCCGCTGGATAGTCCGGCCGTCCCGTGGTTGATGGACCCGCTGGCCGAACCGCCACCCATGCCACGACCCATGCCGCCACCCATGCCGCCACCCATGCCACCACCCATGCCACCACCCATGCCGCCGGCCATGCCGCCGGCCATGCCGCCGCCAAAGGTTCCTCCCATTCCGCCCATGCCTCCGCCGAACCCGGCCATGCCGCCCATGCCTCCGAATCCGCCCATCGCCGCTCCACCGGCGCCCCAGCGCGGCATCAGGCCCATGCCTCCGCCGAGCCCCTGTGTCTCGGCGGGATACTCGTACAACAGCCCGCGCGCCGAATACAGGCGGACTTCCCGTTGCGACTCGGCCCCTTCAGCCGTCGTTACGACCAGCGCTTCCTCATGCAACGTGTACTCCAGGCCCAAATCGGCCAAGATCCACTCCAGCGCCTGCTTGGCAGGCACGTCGCGAAACGAGGCCGTGATCGGAGTTCGCGCATCGACGCCGATGTCCTCCAAGGCGTGCTTGTCGAGCAGGAAGGTATCGTCGAGCGTGTTGGCCACATCCAACATGACTTCCACCAAGGGCCGCTCGCGGCACTGGATCGTGATCGGCCGCTTCAGCTTGGACTCCAGTCGCCGACGCACCTGTTGCTGACGGTCCAAGTACGGATGGGCCAGTAGCCACGGGGGCGTGGTGTGATCGGTGAACAACAAGTCGGCGATCGAATAGACTTCCGTGGTCATCCGCGATTCGGCTTCTTCCGGCGTTGTGATCAGCAGCCGCTGCGGCTCTTCGACAACGGTCAGGCCGAACTGCCGCAGCAACAGACGCGTGCCGCCGCGGAGCGAAATCCGTCCCGTACCTCCCCACTGCAAACGCTGCTGGAGTGCCTGGGCGTCCGCGCCTTGCTCGGCGAACGGATCGTCTCGTGGGGACGGCAGTGCGGACTTCACGCGCCGCTCGGCCCAATCCAACCTCGCGTCCGGGCGGATACCGATATCGTCGAGTGCCCTGCGGTCCAGGAACACGTGCGTGCCGGTCAAGGCGGCAAGTTGCCGGGCGAATTGCTCCAGCGTTTGCTCTTGTGCAAGCGTGCTCAGGTCGACTTGCTGCAGCAGTCGATCTGCAATCGGATGGCGGCGGAGGAATTCCGGATCGGCTTGGAACGTCGATCCCAACAGCGTCGTCACGCGCGCCTGCCAATCCGGCGGTGCAGACGCGGTTGCCGGGTCCAACAATCCGCGTTGCAAGCCTCGCGGCGCCGCCGTGGCGGCCGCCTGCACCCGCAACTCGTCCCGCGTCTGTTGGCGTGGCTTCGTTGGTTCGGCCCGTTGCGGCGGCCAAAACTGCTCGACCCATTTCGGCGGCAGCGGCGCCTCGGGGCGTGCCTCGGCCGGTTTCCAGTATTGCCGTCGAACTCGGCGGTCCAAGCCCCATCGCGGATAGTCGGCTTCGCTCTCCAAGACCAGGAACGCGGTGTGCGGCGATAACAGGCTCCATTCCTGGGACAACGCGACGATCGCCTGCCGCGCCTGGTCCGATGAATCGTCCCGTCGCCTCAGCTGGTCCAGTTGCCGTTGCGCCCACAAGCGGCCGACGAACACATCGTCTTCGCTGCGGGCTACGGGAAAGGTCCAATCCCGCGTGATCGTCTTGCCGCCGCGGCCCAGCGTCAAACACAGTTTCACCTCGCTCGCCTCCGCCATCCGTCCGTACACGTACAACGGCTCGCCGGGCAGCCAAGCGCTGCTGAAAAACAAGTCCTCGTCGCTGGCGCCCTCGACTGCCACGTCCGCGACCCGTTCCGGCGACGGCAGACCGGCACGCAGCCAACGGGCCACCGCGCCGGCGGCGCGCACGTCGCCGACCAGGTCGAACCACAACCCGCCGCCGGCGTCGACCAGCGATCGCAAATAGTCCGTCTTCGACTCGGCCCGCTGCACGCCGACCGCGACGAGTGTGGCGGCGCTGTCCTCCAGCCACGGTGGCACCATTCGCTTGCCGGCCGGATCGGAAATCGGCACTGCCTCGTCCACGCCGTCACCGACGTAGATCGCCAACCGCCGCCGCCGACCCGCCCCACCGTCGAAGTCCTGGACGACCGCACGCAGGCAGGCGTCCAGATCGGTTTTGCCCAAACAGAACTCGTGATCCAGTCGATCCAGCGCCGAAGACGTCTCCGCCGGCTTGAGCCAACCATCGTGCAAGGGCCGCGGCGCAACGTCGACGCACAACAGACGCACGCGATCCTTGGGCCGCAAGCTCTGCACGATCTGACGCACCATCCGGCGGACGGCATCCGGATCCTTGATACTGGACGAGGTATCGGCCAGTACCAGCACGTCCGCCGGCGGCACCGCCGGCGATTCGGCAGCACCGGCCACCGGCGGAATTTCGGCCAGGAAATACCTGGCCGTGCGCCGCGACCAGTCGTCCTGTGGCCGGTCGTCTTGCGCGCTGGCTGGCGGGGGCAGCGGTTCGGCCACAAAGCTGCGCAGCACGGCCGGCCGATCGGCTCGCTCGGCAAAGGTCAGGACCAGATCCGTCTCGGGCCGCACGTTGTTCTGCTGCCACTGAAATTCCACGCCGCCATCCGGCCCAGGCTCGAAGTTCATCTCCGGATGCGAGGCGCACGCGACGGAGGCGAGCTGCTGCGCCGCACGAATCGCGCCGCTGATACGAAAATCCCAGATCGGCATCAGGTCCGACAACAGCGGCAAGCGGAATTGGTACTGGCCGGCCTGGGGCTCGAGCGGCAGGGTGAAATCGAGCAGGATGCGTTTTTCGTCTCGGGCGAAAATCGGGAATACGCGCATCTTGAACAGATTGTCGCCCAGCTGTTCCAGAATGGCCGGGTCGCGGCGGCGGGTGACGATCGAGCGGTAGATCTCGGCGGCCCGCTGGCGTTCGACCAGTTCGCCTTCGATCAGCTCGGTTGGCGTGACGAACATCGCAAAGCGGCTGACCGACGCGCCCGGCGGCAGGTTGAAGACAAATTGCCCTTCCTGCTGTTGGTCGAACGGATTGTAGAACGACTGGTCGATCTGGACCAAAGCCACCGGCGGCTGCAGCACCACGTGGACATGATAGCGGGCCACGTTCAGCCGCACTGGCGAGTCGCTCTGCGCATCCGGGATCAGCAACTGGCCCAATCCCGGCGGTGCCGCCGGTTGGGCCGCCTCGCCCGCGGGGCTCGCAGCTGCGAGCGTGGTGCAAGACAAGAGAATCCAACTCCACCCCAGGTGTCGGCGCGCGGCGATCATGCTTACTTTCCTCCGGCAATTGCTCCAGCCAAACAGCCCTCGTCACGCGATTCCGGCCGGTGCGGCCAATTTCGCGGATACTCGATTATGGGCAACCGGCCCCCGGATGAGCAAACATTTCGGCTGGAGGGGGCGGTCGTAGCCGCTGTTCGTCAGTATCGTGTAACGCCCAGTCGTAGTCGCCGCCTGAAGGAACGTGCCAGCGCATGCGGCTGGGCGTTGAACGAATACGCGATGAAACTCCGCGTTTGCCGTCGCTTCAGTCGTAGAAGTTGCGAGTTTGGCAGTCCGGCCAATGTTTGGCCGAATGCCTACACTCACATTGCCCGATGCAGGGCGAATAGGGGTTGGAAAGACTGATTACCCGGTCTCTCCTGCTTGGCGCGGGTAACGCCCCCGAGATTCCAGAGGGGGTTCGTTGCCGCAATTCGCCGGTATGTTGTTGTTCCGTCGTAGAACTCGATCAGGTAGAATCTCGGTCGACTACCCAGAGGTCATCCACGCCGTTGGTCGCGCCATGACGGCATCGCCGGGCGAAGCGGCGCACGCACTTGAGTCGGCGTTCGGGCGGATGTCGAGCGGGACGCCGTCGCCACCAGGCCGGCAGCGTTTGGCCGTCGATGGCTTCGAGGGGGCACAGGAAGTCGTTCGTTGAAAAGGGATCACAATGGCCGAAACTCTCGTGCGCAGGATATCCGAGCAGGATAGCGATTACGACGGCGCGTGGAAGGAGGGTCTGCGGCATCACTTGGCCGAATTCCTCGCGAAGTACTTCGCGGCCATTCACGGCGCGATTGACTGGAGTCGCCCTGTGGAGTGGTGCGACAAGGAAGTCAGCCAGGTCCTCGGACAAGCGGGCAGCCGCAACAAACGCGTGGATTTGCTGGTCAAAGTCTGGCTGCTATCGGGCGAGCCATTGTGGATTCTGCTGCACATGGAGATCCAATCCGCGTCGGAATCCGGGTTCGAGCGCCGGATCGCGAAGTTCAACGGCGGCTTGTCTTGGACGTTCGACCAGCGGGTCGTGAGCGTCGTCGTGCTGGCCGATCTTGACGCCCACTGGCGTCCCCGAGAAGACCTATTCCAGGTAGGGGACTTTGAGACCCGCCTGAGATTTCCCGTCTGCAAGCTGGTCGACAAGCTGGGGAGCGAATGGAAAGATGACCTGTCGCTGCCCGTTCAGATGGCGCGAGCCCAGATCGAGTCGTTGCGGACCGCGGGCGATCCGGAGGGGCGTTTTCGAGCCAAATGGCAACTGGTTCGCAGTTTGTACCGGGCGGGGTATAATGCAGATGCCGTGCGAGAGCTGTTCCGTTTGATCGACTGGATGATGCATTTGCGAGAGGATTTAGAGCAGCGGTTTCGCGTAGAACTTACCGAATTTGAGGAGCAGATGAAAATGCCGTACGTCACATCCGTAGAACGACTGGCCAAGGCCGAAGGATGGACCGAGGGACGGACCGAAGGGGGTACTGGCGTCCTCGTGCGACAACTACGACGCGTCTTGGGCCCCCTGCCGGAAGAGATCGAGGGGCGAATTCGCAGCCTGTCGTATCCGGAAATCGAGGCGTTGGGCGAGGAGCTGCTGGCTTTTCGCACGCTGGAGGAGCTGAGAACTTGGCTCGACGCCAGACCGGCTGAATCGGCCGTGGATTAGGTCGGTCCTGCGGGGATCCCGCTCGGGCTTCCTGCGACTTGTCTTTTTTCACGGCATGAAGTGTGGAGTTACCGCCGGCGTTCGTTCGAGGTAGTCGAAATCGCACTCGAGTGGGAGCGATGGGTGGACGCGGACGCTGCAGTCGGTCGGGGCGCTGGTGACGTCGAGCTCGAGGGCCTCGACATACACGTCGCAGGGCAAAGCGGCCTCCAGCACCAGCGGGCGCGGATCGGACAGTTCTTGGCAGTCAAGCGAAAAAAGGGACAAGCTCCCCGTCGCCGTTTCTCGCTCCCCCAGCACGCTGTTCGCGCCTTCAGGAAAGACACCCGTCCCCTGCATTCCCCGGCCTGCGGTTCCAGCGGCAAGGTGAAATCGAGCGGGATGCGTTTCTCGTCCCGGGCGAAGACGGGAAATACGCGCATCTTGAACAAATTGTTGCCCAGCTGTTCCAGAATGGCCGGATCGCGGCGGCGGGTGACGCTCGAGCGGTAGATCTCGGCGGCCCGCTTGCGTTCGACCAGTTCGCCTTCGATCAACTCGGTCGGCGAGTTCCTCCGGCAATTGGTCCAGCCAAACAGCCCTCGTCACGCGATTCCGGCCGGTGCGGCCAATTTCGCGGATACTCGATTATGGGCAACCGGCCCCCGGATGAGCAAACATTTCGGCTGGAGGGGGCGGCAGTGTTTGACAGGCTATCCTAAGAAAGCGAACTGACTTCGATCTGTCACGTCGTTCTTGGAATTCGGGGATCTCGCCTAACGCTGGTCCTGCGGCGGCGACCGACGTCCCTCCAAGACATCGCGCCAGAACGCGGGCAAGCCGCAAAAGGCGGTCGAGTAGGTGGATTCCAACGGCACGTTGATGTAGCGGTCCGGGGTCAGGAACAGCGGCATCTCGGCCAGCGGCGAACCCACGGCCAGATGTTCCAGGTACGCTTCCGGAGCCGGGCCTGCGACGTACGAACCTAACGTCAGGACTTCATCGGTGGGAAGCAGATAGGGCTCGTCGTCGAAGCGTTCCCAGATCGCCGCATGCATCCCCTGAGGATCGTACCGACCCGGCGGAAACAGGTCCACCAGCAGCAAATGAATCCCGTGCCAGAGGGCCGTCTCCGCCTTGTCCGCAAATTCCGCGACGTGAGCTGCCCGGTCTTTGTTGGCGGGCGAGATGATTTCGACCAGGGCAATGATGCGATGTCCGCTGACATGCCGAATGGCCAGCGTCCGCCGGGTGCCGCGGGCCGTCGGGGAGGGTGACAGCTTGCGGCGCACACGCGGCGGAGCTTCCGCAACCGCCACGCCGCCTTCGTTTGCCGAGGCGACCGGTACCGCGGGCAGCGGGGCCTGCAGCGTCAACACGTCGGCGATCAGACGACCGCCGTGTTGTTCCGGCAGCGCATAGTAGCTGGGAGGCAGCAGGCCGCCATTCAGGGTTTCGCTAAGATGCGTAATCCACGCCGTGTGAAACGCATGACACGTACCGGCATCGACCCGAGTCCAAGCGTGTACAGCCATTGGGGTGCTCCTTCATCGCTGCAGCCGATCCAGGCTCGTGCGGTTCGGTCTTGACAACAGTCTACCACGTTGACACCAGCGTTTGAAACCGGGGCACCAGAACTGAGCCGTTCTCGGGCGGAATGGGATGCCCCCGGCTTGTCCGGGGGAGCCTCACGTTCGCCACTACACCAAGGCTGCGTTTCCCATCTCTTCCCCGTTCGCTCACGGCGGCGAAGCCGTCGCGAGCGAACGGGGAGGGGGACGGACGGCGTTCTGGTGTGTAGCAGGAAGCGTAAAGATCCCCCGGACAAGCCGGGGCCATTTGCCACGCAAACGCCCAACGTCAGTCGCCGGCGGCGTGGTTGGCCAGGGCCCCGCAGTGCGCCCGTGCCGAACTGCCCAGACCGTGCAGCTCGTAGCCGCCTTCGAGCAGCGAGACCAAGCGGCCTTCGGCACACTCGTCGGCCAAGTCGAGCATCAGACGCGTCAGGTCCGCGAAATCTTCGTCTTCCAGATGAAAGCCGCCCAAGGGATCCCCGTCCCGCGAATCGAAACCGGCGGAGATCAGCACCAGCTCGGGCTTGAACCGCCGCGCGGCGTCCAGCAACTCGCCGGCAAACGCGCCGAAGACTTCCTTGCGTCCCGAGCCCGCCGGAAACGGACGATTCATGGTCGTGCCCAAACCACGGCCGTATCCCGTCTCGTCCCGCGCGCCCGTGCCCGGATACCACGGCCATTGATGCGTGCTGAAGACGAAGACGGAATCGTCCTCGTAAAAGGCGTCCTGCGTGCCGTTGCCGTGGTGGACGTCCCAGTCGGCGACCAGGACTTTGCCAATGCCGTGACACTGTTGCGCGTAGCGTGCGGCTACGGCCGTATTGTTGAAGACGCAGAACCCCATGCCGCGGCCCGGCGTGGCGTGGTGCCCGGGCGGCCGCAATACACAGAAAGCGTTCTTGACGGATCGCTGGACCACCACGTCGACGGCTACGCACGCGCCGCCAGCCGCCATCAGGGATGTGTCCCACGAGCGGGGACCGATCGAAGTGTCCCCGGTGCTCAGATACGCACCGCCGCCTTGGATGTCCCGGCGAGCCAGGTCGATGTAACCGCCCAAATGACAACGGAGCAGATCTTCCCGGTTGGCCGGACGCGGAGCAAGCCATTCCAGCCGATGCGCGTAATCGGCGTTCCGCAAGTGATCGATAATCACCACATAACGCGCCGGCGATTCCGGGTGGCCAAATCCGGTATCGTGTTCCGTGAATATGTCGGCGTGAACAATCCCTGTCTTCAAATCAATCGAGGTGGCAGTGGAGCTTTCCTGAATCATGAGCGACGACCAGAAATCGGGGCAAACGAGGTTTTGTACGGCTCGATGAATCGAGCCCGTCCCTTGACACAAACGGCGATTCTACACCGTAATGATGCCGGAGGGCTACCGGACAAGAAAAAACCGCTGGAAACCCGATGTCGCAAGACGATCACAAAGTGGACTTCGAGACCAACTCGTGTTATGTTGGCGACTGAACAGACGCCCCCCGTTCCAACCCACCCAGAAACGAATGCGAGGACAAGTCGAATGCAAAGCCGGCAAACTTTTTCATCTGCGGGAATCAGGCTGACTGCTGTGGCGGCGGTCTTGGCAAGCTGGATGGTTGGTGCGGGACGAACGCCCGCGGCAGATGACACTCCGCCCTATCCGCCCCAGGTAACGGAACAGGCTTTGCGGGAACTGGTCGCACGAACGGAACTGCGGCGGCCGCGATTGCTGATGGGACCGGGCGATGTCCAGCGGTTGCGTCAGCGGGCCGAAGGCGAGTCTGCGTTTCGTCCGGTTGCACGGGCGGTGCTGCGGGATGCGGATGCCATGCTGCCGGTTCCGCCGGTCGAACGCATCATGCAGGGGCGCCGCCTGCTGGGCGAGTCGCGACGCGTGGTGCGACGGGTGATGACGCTGGCGATGGCCCATCATCTGACGGGAGATCGAAAATACGCGGACAGGGCGGGACGCGAGATGCTCGCAGCCGCCGCGTTTTCCGATTGGAATCCAAGTCACTTTTTGGATGTGGCGGAGATGACGTTCGCCCTGGCCATTGGCTACGACTGGCTGTTCGACCAGCTGGATGTTGCCACGCGCCAGACGATCCGAACGGCGATCCTGGAGAAGGGCGTGCGTGTGCCGCTGGACACGAAGCATGCCGGCTGGACGCGCGCCCGGAACAACTGGGGCCAGGTCTGTCATGCGGGCATGGTGGCGGGCGCGTTGGCGGTGATGGAGGACGATGCCGAGGCGGCGGTACAGAGCGTGCATCGCGCGCTGGGGAACGTTCCTTTGTCGATGGCCATGTATGCGCCCAAGGGCAGTTATCCGGAAGGTCCGGGCTACTGGTCCTACGGCACCACGTACAACGTCCTGCTGATCGCGATGCTGGAATCGGTGCTGGGCAGCAGCTTGGGTCTCGACCAGGCCCCGGGCTTTGACCAAACGGGCGCCTATCCGGCGCTGGTCACGGGCCCGTCCGGCTCGACCTTTAACTATGCCGACGGCGGCGCGGGCCGAGGCGCCGAGCCGGCCGTGCATTGGTTTGCCGCGCGGTACGGGCGTCCCGATTGGTTGCTGGGGGATGCCCAGCCGCGGCAGCGGGCCTTGGCCGCAGGGGCGGATGCCGAATCCGGTTCGAACCGATTCCTGCCGCTGTTGATGTTGTGGATGCAGGATGCCTCGTCGGCGGACGCGGTGCGGATGCCGCTGCATTGGACCAGCGACTGCAAGACGCCGATCTGCGTGCATCGCAGTTCCTGGGAAGATCCGAACGCCGTCTTCGTCGGACTCAAAGCCGGCTCGCCCTCCGGGCCGCACGGCCACATGGATGGCGGTTCGTTTGTGCTGGATGCCGATGGCGTGCGTTGGGCCGTCGATCTGGGGGCCGAGAGCTATCATCGGATCGAATCGCGGGGCATGAATTTCTGGAGCATGGCGCAGAACTCGGAACGTTGGCGGGTGTTCCGGCAGAGCAGCCACAGCCACAATACGCTGGTGATCGGCGATGCGCTCCAGGTGGCTGCTGGCCACACCAAGGTAGTGCGTTTTTCGGACGCTGCCGTCTTTCCGCATTCGGTGCTGGACCTCACGCCGGTCTATGCCGGCCAAGCCGGCGCGGTGCATCGCGGGGTGGCGTTGCTGGCCGGCGGGGACGTGCTGGTCCGCGATCGGCTGACCGGACTGAAGCCCGGGACCACGGTCCGCTGGGGGATGGTGACGCCAGGCTCGCCCGGTGCTGCCGGACAACGTTCCCTCGCGCTGCGGCAAGGTGACGCTTCGCTCCGCCTGCAGATTCTGTTGCCCGCCGAAGCGGTTTGGGCATTGAGTGACACCGCCAAACCGAGAAACGAGTGGGATTCGCCCAATCCGGGAACCGTGATGACCGAATTTCAGGCGGTGGCCCCCGAGTCCGGCGTCCTCGATTTGGCCGTGGTGCTGACGCCGGGCAGTCGTCAGCCTACGCCCCCGGATCAAATCAACCTCGAGGCGCCGTTGGATTGGAAGCCTTAGTACCTGTTCGACAGCAGACAAGACACAGATAATAAATGACCTGCTGCTGCGTTTTCTCTTCACGCGAGTTGCTGGCATGAAGTCGATCCCTGTTGTCTTGAGCTTCTTGACCAATCCCCAGCGGCGGCGCAATATCTTTGTGCTGGCCCGGCTGGTGGCCATGTTCTCGTTGCTGGTCCTGGTGTTCACGATCACGTTCCACTATGTGATGGCCTGGGAAGGGCGGCAGTACAGCTGGGCCACCGGTGTCTATTGGGTGCTGGTGGTGATGTCGACGCTGGGGTTCGGCGACATTACCTTCGAGTCCGATGCGGGGCGGATCTTCTCGGTTGTGGTGTTGCTGTCGGGCACCGTCTTCCTGCTGGTCCTGCTGCCCTTTATGTTCATCCAGTTCTTCTATGTGCCCTGGATGGAAGCCCAGGCGGCGGCGCGGGCGCCCCGCACGCTGTCCGCCAAGACGGCCGGCCACGTGATCTTGACCGGAGTGGGCGCGGTCGAGGCCGCCTTGATCCGTCTGTTGGACCGCTCGCAACGGGCCTATGTGGTGCTGGTCGCCGAGTTGATCGAGGCCCTACGGCTGCATGACGAGGGGTATCGCGTGATGCTGGGAGACTTGGACGATCCCGAGACCTACAACCGCGCGCGAGCCGGCCAGGCGGCCTTGGTCGTAACCGCCCGCTCGGACACCACCAACACCAACGTGGCGTTCACGGTCCGCGAGATCTCCGAGTCGGTGGCCATCGCTGCCACGGCGGCCTCGGCGGCTTCCGTCGACATCCTGCAGCTGGCGGGCTGTAACCAGGTACTGCAATTCGCCGAGATGTTGGGCCAGGGGCTGGCCAGGCGAATCCTGGGACGCGATGCCAAGACGCACGTCATTGGGCGGTTCGGTGAGCTGCTGATCGCCGAGGCCGCGGCGCGGCACACGCCGCTGATCGGCCGCAGCTTGCAGGACATCCGCCTGCGCGATCATGCCAACGTGAACGTGGTGGGCGTCTGGGACCGCGGCCGGTTTCAGATCGCCGGTCCGGAAACCCAAATCCAAGCGACGTCCGTGCTGGTCCTGGCCGGCTCGCGGGAGCAATTGGATGCCTACGACGAGTTGTTCTGCATTTACGAGCGCAGCGACAAGCCCGTCGTTATCATCGGAGGCGGGCATGTGGGGCGAGCCGTTGCGGCCACGCTGCTGGAGGAAGGGATCGACTATCGGATTGTCGAGCGGCAGCCGGAGCAGGTACTCGATCCCGAGAGAGTCATTACGGGAGACGCGGCAGAGTTGGAGATCCTGCAAAAGGCCGGCATCATGGAAACCGCGTCGGTGGTCATCACCACGCACGACGACGATATGAACGTGTACCTGACCATCTACTGCCGCCGCCTGCGGCCGAACATCCACATTCTGGGCCGCGCAAACTTGGAACGGAACGTCTCGACGCTGCACCGCGCCGGAGCCGACTTTGTCATGTCCTATGCGAGCACGGGCGCGAATGTGTTGTTCAACTTGCTGAAATCCGCCGACATCCTGCTGTTGGCTGAAGGGCTGGATGCGTTCCGGATTCCGATGCCCGAGGCCCTGGCGGGACGATCGCTGGCGGAAAGCGGCATTCGCGAAACCACCGGCTGCAACGTCGTGGCCGTGGTCCAAGGCGACCGTTTCGACGTCAATCCGGATGCTCGCCAGCTGCTGCCTGCCAACGCGGACCTGGTCGTGATCGGGGACATCGAGTCCGAAACGCGATTCTTCTCCAAGTTTGATTTGTAATACCCTTTTTCTGAGAGCCGGCGAGGCCATGCCATGTATCCTCTCGTGCGTCGTGCTGCCGATGTGGCGCTGCGGGCGTTCGCGTCGGCCCCGGACCAGCGGCCCCCCTTCGCCCTGGGTCAGCTGGATCGCCGCGCAACTGGGCGGCGCTGATGTCCCGCGAGCGCTGCGCGTTGCGGGGCTTGAACCCGTCCCCCTGCCGCGGTCGGTGGAAGACTGGCAATCCGGAAATCGCCACGGCTCACGGTTCACGTCCAGGGGGCCACAGGATCGCGGCCGACGCACATCGTCGAGTCGGTGTGCTAGGAACGACGGCCGGGAGCCGATAGAATGGCGGCCGTGGAAGCTTGAGGCAGCATTTCGGCGTGTCCCAAGGACAAGGAAAAATCACCATGAAAATCGCTTTTACCCCGGTCATTTACGAATATGCCGCCCGCTTCGTCGGGCGATCCCCTTGGGACGTGTCCCGCGACCCGGAGCTGTTGTTCCAAGGCCATCGGCTGGCGTATCTCGAATACCACCAGCAAGTGATCTGCGTCGGCATCGACATTTACAATCTGGAAGCCGAGGCGTATGGGGCCAAGGTCGAGAACATGGGCGGGGACGCAATCCCAGCGATTCACGAGCCGCTGTTGTCGTCGCTGGACGAGGGATTGGATTTGAAACCGTTCGACCCGCAGCGCGATGGACGGATCGCGATGGTCTTGGACGTCGGCCAACGGTTGAAACGCGAGTTTCCGGATGCCGACGTGCGGCTGCCGGTGGCCGGGCCGTTTTCCATCGCGTTCAATCTGCGCGGCATCAATGATCTGTGCTTGGACGCCGCGCTGCGGCCCGACGACCTCGCCAGGCTGCTGATGCGACTGGCAGAAAACCAGGCGGTGTTTTGCCGAGCCATCGCGGCGGCCGGCCTGGACGTGGCCTTTTTTGAATCGGCAGCCGCGCCTCCGTTGCTGTCCCCGCAGCAGTTCCACGACATCGAGATGCCCGCGCTGCGGCGGATTCTGCAGTTGGCAGCCGAGTGCATCGGGCACCCCGTGCCTTGCATCATGGGCGGTAATACATGTCCGATCCTGGACGACATCTTGTCGACCGGCACGAACTACGTGGCGTGCAACGTCGAGACGGACCAGGCGGCGTTCGTCGAGCGCGTGGCGCGGACGCACCCGCACGTCAAGATCCGCGTCAATCTGGATCCCGGCGTGGTCGCCTGCCACGAGCCGGAGCGGATTTATCGGGGCATCGACCGCGTGCTGGAAATCGTCGGCGGGCGGCCGCAATGCGTCATGGGCACCGGTTGCCTGCCGCTGGAGACCCCGCCGGGGAATATGCGGCTGATCCACCAGTACGTGGCGGGGGATTGACGGGCAGGAGCTTGACACCCCAGGAGCGTGACCCCGGTTGACAGCTGCCTGTCGGCGGACGAAAGTAAAAGGCGGCGGCGGTCTTCTCCAAGCTGGTAAGACGCTGTACCCACGGGTCCGTGTCTTGCCTCTCCGGGGAAACCCCGGGGAATGCAAATCGACGATTGCCATTACGCCGCAAGAGCCGTGGTGCGCGGTAGCGCACATCGGCTCATGCATGACCAGACGGGTTGGAGAGACCGCCGCCATTTTTTGATGTTCTGCACGGCCATGACCATTCAAGAGCAAGTCGCGCGGCATCTGGCAGCGGCCTTCGTCTGCGGGCGCTGGCAAATAGAAGAACTCGTCGAGCGTGGCGGGGATGCGTGTGAAAAAGGCGGGCGCTGGCTGCGGCCTTTGGTGCAGCGACTGATGCAGGCTCTTGGCTACACACGCCGTCCCAGTCGGTGGCGGGTGTTGAAATTCCTGCGGCAGGATCCTGGCTTGCGCCGCGCCTGCGTCAAGCACGAGTTGCGGCCCATTGGTCTGCAGTGGCGGCGGCCCGAGATGGCTCCGGCGGACGGCCGCCCCACCACCTGGCAACTTCCCCCTCTGGTCACCATCGGCGAGTTGGCCGACTGGCTCGATTTGAGGGCGGCCGAGTTAGACTGGTTCGCCGATGCGCGGCATCTCGAGCGACACGTGCCGGAGGGGCCGTTGCGCCACTACCGCTACTACTGGCTGTCGAAACGGCTGGGCGGTTCCGCGCGGCTGGTCGAGGCGCCGAAGTGGCGATTGAAAACGATCCAGCGGCGCATTTTGCACGAGATTCTCGAGCATATCCCGCTCCATCCCGCGGCCTCGACCCCCTGGGCGATCCGACGCTGTTGGCGATGACTGGTCCAGAACCGGTCCGTGAAGCTCCGCAGCTTGCGGGAGGCAACCAGCAGTTCGGCGGAACTGCCCAACAGGTGGTCCAGGTTGTCCGCACTGACCCGCAGCGCCCGCTGGTCGTCGGCAGGAACGAGGGCCGTGGGTTGAGGTGCGGTGGGTTGAGCGGTGGCGGCGAGCATCCGCGCCCCCAGCGGCGCGACGGCAACTTGCGTCTCCGGACTGTGCAGGAGCGTCAGAAATCCGTCGGCGTCCGCTCCAAAATCCGCCTCGGCATCTTGCCCCGCTGCGCCGATTCGGGTCAGCAGATCCACGCCGGCCAGCAGACGGTCAATATCCTCGTGGGAAAGACAGCGTCTTCCGTCTTGCGCGGCGACAAAGAGATCTTCCATCCCATGCGCGACGCGCACAGCGCAGTCGAGATTGACGATTCGCGCAGCGCCTTTCAGGGAATGCGCGGCGCGCATGAGGGCTTCGAGCAGCGAAGGCTCGGCGCCGCCGTGCTCCAAGACAACCAGAGCATCGGTCAGAACCCGGCACTGGCTTTCGCATTCCATGCGGAACAGATCGGACAAGGAAAACTCGGACAGGTCCATTTCAGCGCGCAGCCTCCTGGAGCGTGTGGAACAGTTTCTGCGGATCCAGCCAGGCGACGCTAGCGTTGTCTGTCCGGAACATGCCGATGACGTGCCGGGTGGCGGCACAGGCCAGGGTGGCGGGAGGCTCCGCCAAGGTTTCCCGGTCAAAGCTGCGAATGCCGGCAACGTCATCGACACGGCAAGCGACTCTCCAGCCGTCGCAGACCAGCGCCACCATCATGGGCCTGGTGGAAACCGGACCGGCCAGACAGTGCAGCGCGTCGGCGATGGAAAAACAAAGCGTAACGCTTCCCCGCAGGTTCACCACGCCGACCAGGGCCTTGCCTCGTTGCGGCACGGAATGCACGGGTGGCATCGGCTCGGTCAACACGACGGCCGGCGGTTCGATGCCAAACCACTCAGCCCCAGCGCGGAACACGAACAGCTTGACGAGCTGCCCCGCTTGTTTAGCAACGAGCGGTGCGGCGAGTTCCCGACGCCACTGCTGGCGATCGCAGCTATCGAGTTCTCTCTGCAGAAAGACGGTGTTCATGATACCATTTGACGATGGATGCGTTGGCGGATGACGCGGGCGGCTGCCGAGCGGCCGTCCAGTTCCAGCAACAGGCAAAGGTGGATCAAGGACTCGGTATGGTCCGGTTCAAGAAACAAGGCTTGGCGATAAAACGGTTCTGCGGCGCCAGGCTGTCCGAGAGCTTCCTGGACGACCCCGCGGAGGCAGAGCAGTTCGGCGGAGGGGTTGTTGTCGGCGGCGGCGAGGCGGTCAAGCATCTCCGCGGCCTCGACGATTTGCCCGCGGTCCGCCAGTTCGCGGACCGTTTCCAATCGCTCCGACGCAAACTGCGGAGGCGGTGCGGCTGGTTCTGGCGGCGGCCGCACGGCAGTCCGGCTTGCCGCAGCCACGGCCGCGGAACGTCGGGACGCTGCCGGCGCAGGACGTGTTCGGCGGGCCGGCGGCGGCGCCGGCAGAGCGGCGCCAAGGGCCTTGCGGCAGGCGAAAGCCATGGGATAGGCCAGTGAGACAAAACCGTTGCGCAACGCCAATGGCGGCTCGACCGGGCCCAGAAACAGGGCGCCGTCGGCCGACAGCGCGGCGTCCAGCCGCTGCAGGGCAATCCGCTGCCAGGTTTCGCCGAAATAAATCAGCACATTCCGGCAGAATACGGCGTCGGCGGGCGGCAGTTCGTCGGCGACCAGGTTCAGCACTTCAAAACGAACCAGGGAGCGAACCTCGGGAATCACCCGTCGACGGCCATCGGACAGGGACTCGAAGAAGCGGTGGAAACGTTCTGCCGGGAACGAGGAGCGGAAAGAACTGCGCCCGTAAATCGCCTGGACTGCCGTTTCCAGGAATGCGGCTCCGATGTCTCCCGCTTGAATCTGAAAACGGCAGGGATCGATGCCCGCTTCGAGCAAGGCCATGCCGATCGAATAGGCTTCCTCGCCGGTGGCACAGGGCAGCGACAGCACGCGCAACGGGGTTGAATGCGCGGGCAGCCAGACGTCACGGGCCCACGCGACGAAAGCGTCGAAGGCTTCGAGATTACGGAAAAACCAGGTCTCGGGAATCAGCAGGGAATGGAGCAAGGCAAGCCAGGCGGGGCTGTCCGGGTCCAGCAAAGTCGCCGGCTCCGGACAGGCTGCGATGGCGCGGTCGATTTCTTTGCGCAACGTCCGCTCGCCGATCTGGCCGGCATCCAGACCGCAACGCTCGCCAATCGCCGTCAACAGGGCGTCTACGGTGATCACGCTTGTACTCCTGCCAGCAAGGTCTCCAAGACGTCCGCGCAAAGCGTCGATTCCGGGTACAGCCGTTGCACCAGCAGACCCTGCCACACCGCGACCGGTCCCACACAGTCCGGGTTGCCCGCGCGAGCCGCGGGCGGGGCAAAGTCGGCATCGTCAAACCGCTGTACGCGCGTGACGTTTTCGCCGAGCAGGCCGAGCAGGCGAAGCTGCCCCGCGAGTTCGGCGCGGTACAGGATGATACGCGTCGAGTAGCGGAGGGCACAGGGCCGGTGGGCCAGCAGCACACCGCAATCGACGACGGCAACCTGGGAACCGCGATAATTCAGGATTCCGGCCACGGCCGCCGGCGCGCCGGGCACGTGCTTCAGCGCAGCGCACGGAACCACCGCCTCGACGCGCGAGGTCTCTACCGCGTACAGATCGGCACCCGCTTCGAGCAGCAAATAAAGCATCAGGTGCTCACTTTGAATTTGGAAACCCCGGTCTTCAGCAAATAGGCGGTCTCGCCGAGCTGCTCGACAGACCGGCCGATGTCGCGGACACTTTCTGCGTTCAAGCGGGTGGCTTCGCCCAGTTGGACCAGCGCCTCGCTGATCTGCTGGGCGCCTTGAGTCTGTGCCCGCATGCCCTCGTTCACGCTTTCCACGCTGGGAGCGAGAGACTGGACTTCCTCGATCACCTTGTCCAGCTGCGCACTCACCGCGCTGATTCCCTCGGCGCCGCGCCGCAGTTCCTCGCCGAACTTGTCCATGCCCATGACGCTGGAACTGACCGCGCCGACCATCTCCTTGACCATCTGCTCGATGTCGCCCGTCGCGGCGGCGGTCTGGTCGGCAAGCCGCCGAATTTCACTGGCCACCACGGCAAAGCCGCGTCCGTACTCGCCAGCCTTCTCCGCCTCGATGGCCGCGTTCAGCGAGAGCAGATTGGTCTGGTCGGCAACCTTGGTGATCGTCGTTACGACGGCGTTGATGTTGCCGGCCTTCTCGTTCATGACGCCCAGCCGGGTGGTGATGTTCGACGACGCTTCGAGAATGCCGCGCATGATCGCATGCATGCGTTCGAGGCCACGCTGGCCCTCGGTGGCCAGGCGGCTGGCCTGTTCGGCTACCGCACTGACTCCGTCGGCGGTCTTGAGTAACTCGGTACTGGTGGCGCTCATCTCCTTGGCGGTCGCACTGATCTCCGTCGTGGTGCTGGCCACCTCGGCGGCCGTGCTCTGCTGCTCTTTGCTGTTGGCGGATAGCTCGACGACCGTGCTGTTGACTTGAATCCCGCTCCGCTGAACATCGGCAATCAATTCGCAAAGGGCCTCGATCGTCCGCGAAAAACTGCGGGCCAGATCGCCGATTTCGTCCGATCGGGTGACCTCGTCCAACGTCAGGGCCAAATCCCCCGACGCCATCTGCCCGGCTTTCTCCGTCAACCGGGTCAGGGGCCGGGTGATGTTGCGGGTCACGCCGATGCCCACGGCTATGACCAGGAGGATGCACAACGGAGAGCCTATGGCGATCGCAAGTTCGAGGAGACGCGCACTGCTCTTTGCGCGCTGATGAAGCACTCCAAATGCGAGCAGCGAGGATTCCTTCAAGTTGTTCATCACCGTGTGCAAATCACTTTCCACGCCGGTCAGCAAGTTGACGGAAGCCGTCAGCTCCGCTTGATTCTCCTTCAAGGCGACCTCTTTATCGAGGCCCTCAAGCAGCTTGCGGGAAAGACTGCCGATCTGGGCCACTTCTTCTTTGTGCTCAGCGGCGGCCGGATTCGCCGCGATCTCCGCGACGGCGGCATCGAGTCCGCTGGCGGTTCGCCGGAGTCCCGCCAACAGGGCTTCATTTCCGGTCAGCAAGAAGGTCCGCTGGTCGTTAATGCTTTCGTGAAGGCTGAGGTCAAGATTGTCAATCTGATCGATCAGGTTGCGAAACTGTTCGGCCTCGTCAAAGGCCTGCGTAATCCGGGATGCCGCCAGATAAGCTCCCGCGGAAATCCCCAGCAAGACCAGAAGAGCAACGAAATATCCCAGAAAGATCTTCGGACCTATTCGCAACTTCATCAAAATTCTCCGTGCCGTCAGAACCGGGGGCCGCCGTTGCTATCTCGGGTGCTGAAAAACCGTGCCCAACCAGATGACGCTCGCCTCGCCGAATTCCTCTTGATTGCTGCCTCTCGATTGCTGCGTTGGCGCTGACCAAACGCCTCGGCGCGGGCGGCATCCTCGTGCATGTCAACTAGCATGATTGTCGTCACCACAAGAACACTGTCAAGCTATTTCAAGACAGGCGGCCCTCGCTTCCCGTGGCCTCGGGTGAGGCAAACTTGGGGTTGACCTTGGAAATTGGCCTGATGGCAAAGCTTCGGTTCTTTTCGTGTTTCGCCCTTTCAGGCAACGCCAGGACTCCGTGTCTTGGCACCCAGGGCGTTGCCCTTGGGCTGATTTGTTTTGGCCCCTTCGGGGCGAAAGAACCCGGAAAAAGCACCCGCTTCACGGATTATCCAGGACGGCTCGGAGCTGAACCAAAAGTCCTTCGAGGGAAAAGGGCTTCTGGATGAAATGGACACCGGAGTCCAGCACACCGTGGTGAGCGATGACGTTGAGCGCCGCTGCTAACAAGACTTGGATTATCGTTGTTACTCGGGCAATGTCAACGAGTTACCATGCTCGGCCGCCGGATCCTGCAGCGCAGATCTTCGAGCGAAGCTCGACAAGTCGACCACCTCCCTCGTCCTCAAGACCGCCGAGGGCAACGGCCGCTTTACTGGGCATCAATCAGGC
>Ga0351890_10017_pt1 | contig 65535 bp, 44 predicted proteins | sample TotcelFGM3001M15_FD_206743 | JGI IMG/M metagenome (GOLD analysis project Ga0351890, IMG submission 206743) | Enriched cells from coal bed in the Powder River Basin, Montana, United States - Total cells FGM rep3 HSBNCT.FGM.300.1.M15 ...
TTATTTTAAAGAGTACTTTAATGAATGTAACTGCAATTGGTCTGGCATTTTTAGAAGGTTTTGTTTTGATCGTATCACCTTGTATTCTTCCCATTCTGCCTATTGTGCTTTCGGTAGGGGTGACCGGCGGAAAACAACGGCCTTATGGCATTATGCTAGGATTTATCATTGCTTTTTGCGTTTTCACCCTGCTTTCGCGTTATTTAATTTTATTCCTGGGAATTAATAGCGAGATTTTACGACAGATTTCCTTTGTGCTTTTGCTATTGCTTGGTTTAGTGATGATATCCACTTACCTAACCGAAAAATTTAACCAGCTGACGCAAACTTTTGCAAAAGCAGGAGAAAAACTCACTCAGAAAAAAGAAGAGCATGACAATTTTTGGAATGGATTATTATTAGGTTTGCCCATAGGCTTAATTTGGACGCCTTGCGCTGGCCCTATCATTGCAGTTGTTCTTATTGAAACCATCAGACAACAAACAAACTTAGGCACTATTTTAATTTTATTAGCCTTCAGCCTAGGTGTGGCTGTGCCCATGTTGTTATTAATATTGTTTGGCAAACGCCTGGTAACTGAATTAACTTTCTTTAAAAAACATAGCATATTATTGCGCAAAATTTTAGGCGTTATTATCATTCTCACAGTGATAATTACTGCTCAAGGCAGTTTATTTACTTTTTCAAACAGCACTGGTGTATTAGGTTCGGTAAGAACTGTAGCGACTACAAAAAACACACCAACCGTATTAATTAATAGTTTAATGCAACCCTATCCAGCGCCAGCTATTGCTGGTATAACCGATTGGATTAACTCACCACCATTAACCATCCAAAGCCTCAAAGGTAAAGTCGTATTAATCGATTTTTGGACTTATTCTTGCATTAATTGTCTTCGAACACTGCCTTACCTCAAAGCTTGGTATCGTCAATACCACGATCAAGGCTTGGTTATCATTGGCGTTCATAGTCCAGAATTTGCATTTGAACAAATACCCAGTAACGTTAAGGCAGCAGTCGCAAGGTATGGCATAACTTATCCAGTCGCTTTAGATAATAATTTTGTCACTTGGACAAATTATCATAATCATTACTGGCCAGCGCATTATCTAATTGATAAAAACGGCAATGTTGTATACATCCATTTTGGTGAAGGCGCTTATGCAGAAACTGAAAATAACATCCGGCTTTTATTAGGTGCGAATACAATAATTAGTAATGTTGCCCCCGCAAAAACTGGTCAAGAAGGCACTTGGATGGCGGAAATGTCCCAAACGCCTGAAACGTATCTTGGTTTTGCCCGAGGGCAACGTATGGTTGAAAAACATATAAAAGGGAAACAAGATTCCAATTATATTTTTCCCTCGGTATTAGTCTTACATCATTGGGCATTACAAGGTCAATGGAAACAAAGTAAACAAAAAATTACTGCGCTAAGCACGCAGGCTGCAATAAAATTACATTTTCATGCTAAAAAAGTTTTCTTAGTGATGGGTTCAACTTCCAATCAACCCGTTTCTGTAGTGCTTTATTTGAATGGGAAGCCTATTGCCAATGTTGGCGGTCATGATGTACAAAATAGCCAGCTCACAGTACAACAACATGCTTTATATGAGCTAGTTAATTTACCGCATTCTGAATCTGCTATTTTAGAAATTAAAACACTCACCCCAGGATTTGAGGCTTACGCTTTCACTTTTGGGAGTTAGGTTTTTTTCTATGTTCTGTACTTTCACACGCGATAAAAAAAGTTTTCATGTAGGGTGGCACGGCTTTTGCCGTAATCCACCTTACATATTTTTTGTCGTGTATAGAGTTTCCGTGCTAGCAGGAATGAGGCTGGAGTAGATTCGAAACAAATCCCCCGCCACGCAAAAAGGATATTGCCTTAGCTTGACGCGTGTGCGGATTACCACGAAGAATTTTATTAGCTTAACTATTATTTAAAAACGAATTTTCGATCAGCTCCAGTTGATTTGGAGTTTCTGCTAGAACAGGGGCTACAGTTGGCAGTTGCTCAGCTTGCCAAAATGGTATAGAACCACAATTCCTAATAGAAAGTCGCGTATTCGGCCGAATCCGTCCATCTAATTCGGATAAATCTTTTTTAAGCTGTTTATATTCTTGTTCCAACTCTTCATAATTCTTTAACATTTCTGCAATTAATTGCAGAATTAAAAATTTACCTTCCTCATTACTTTGATTAAAGTGATTACTTCGATTAAAGCAAATCTCCATATAAAGACGTAATTGATACTCAATTGCCATAAGTTCAGAAAATATATATTTTTCTTCTACCTTGTTTGCGAGTACCTCCTTTAATAAAGGAATTATTGTGGGAACTTGAAGATAAGAAAATATAATATGGCCTACTTGTAATTGCGCCTGAAGATAATAAGGCGAATCTTTTTCTATGCTATACAAATATTCAAAGATCTTTTTTAAATGATATTTGATGTCTAGTGCACTTAAAATTGTCTGTTCCCTCACCGCGGAGGTTTTTTCTTTGCCTTTTTCACTCTCCTCTAGCGAAGCAGGAGCTACTATATCTTGTGACAATTTTTCATGACGTTTGATGGCTAATACTAATTGACAAGCGTCTATCATTGTATTTTTTTGCCATAATTCAATTAATTCTTCTTCCGGTTCTTCTTCACAATATGCTTTTAACTCATGAACTTCTTTTTCCTCTAATTCTTGAATAATTAAAATAATGGAATTATAGTGATTGTGTCTTACTAAATGGCTCCACATGGGTGAATGATCAAATGAACTTGATCTTTTTGATAAAAGAAACTCAAGATTCATATAGTCTTTATCACGCATTAAACAGACCGATAACAATCGATCATTATAACTATCTATTACTTTATTAAGAACGGTATCAAAACTGGTTTCTTTCACTCCTTGAATTTTTTCATCTATCGGACCAGCCTCTAGGTCAATACGTGCATCTGGCTCGGATTTAAGCTTTTCAAGAATAAAATTGCCGCGTTGACTGTCAATTAAGAGCCATGCCAATGTTACTCTTTTATAATCACTAGGAGTAAAAATACCTGTGCTAAATGGTTGCGTATCAGATTCAGGTTCTTCGTAATTGCTCCAACTAAAATCGTTCAATCTAATTTTTTTATCGATTTTTTCAGCTTTTACTTTTTCTCTATCATCACCAGCTTCATTTTCTGATCGTTTATATTCTTTTTGTATGTTTTGTGGAGCTCTAAAACTCTGGACAGGAGCGGCATTCCAGTTAATCGTCTTTGCATAGGCTGTATATTTATCGAATAATTCCCATTGCCTATAAAAAGCTAATAACCAAAAAACATCGATCCCTTGAAGGGGACCAAATAAGCATGTGGCATCCCAATCAATTTTTTCGGGATGAAGTTGTGCGTATGTATCAAATAACTTCCATTGTTGTACACTCGCTAATAGTAACAAAACTGTCGTGTCGAAAAAATTTGCTTTTGGATTAATTGCTTCACGAAATTTTTGCAGATATTTTTCCAACAATTCAAATTGCCCTGTTTGTGCTAATAGCAACGAAACTGTGCATCCATAGCTTAGCTGAGCATCTTCTTCTAATTCACCCGTTTCTGAGCACCATTCCAATACATTTTTATTACCAACCATAGCTGCATAATGGCAGGGTAAAAAACCACTATTATCTCGACCGCCTAAAAAGCCACCTTGGGGCAATTGGCTAAGCGCCGCCGCAATATGTTCTTTTTGAATACCCAAACCGAATTGTTCATAGTGATTATCTTCTAGTAACCATTGTAAAATCTCTAAACGTTCATCCTCTAACTCACAGATGCAACTAGCAAATAAGAAATTATCAAACGGCCGCTCCACCCCACTCTGAAATGCTTTTATGGCAAATAAATACTGAATAATCTCAAGGTTGCCATCCATTGCCATCATATTTATCGGGGTAATTTGTAATTCGGTAAGCTTAATCAGGGGATCAAACTGTTCCTCTTCAATTAGTCTTTTTATCGCCTCGAGGTCGCTTTCTTCCAGCAACTTTAAAAACTTAGAAGATAGATCAAATGCTTCAACTGGACTCTGCTCTTCCGATGTAACCATGCCAAATTGACTGGTGAAAGCAGCTATGTCTACGTCAGAAGATTCATCAGTCCCTTTTTCTTGACTCTGCTCTTCCAATGTGGTCTTACCTAATTGGCTGGTGAGAGCATCTACGTCGTCAGAAGATTCAGCAGTCTGTTTGCCTTTTAAGCTTTGAATTTTTTTCTTCAATTGTTCATTTTTATTTTCCAGCTTTTCAAGATTTGCATACAATTCTATTCTGAGCTGAATGGCTTTCTCTTGACTTTGTTTATCGCCGCGATTAAAACAGATAATCATGTAAAGCCATAGTTGATGTTCAATTGAAGTCGGCTGACTTATTGCGGTTTCCATTCTACTTTCTAGAGCATTCCATAGTATCGGGTGTAAATTTTGTTCATGAATATAAGAAAATATAATATTTCCTATCATGAATTGAGCTTGTGGGTAATAAAGGGATTCTGGCTGAATTGAGTGTAGTAATTGAAATATTTTATTAAAGTAATTTTGTGTTGTTTCCTTATTAATACCTATTTCACTCTCATCCACGAATGATCCTTCTGATTCTTTTTCACCATTATTTTCCAATGTTTGGAAGCGTAAATTTTGGCAAAGATTTTGATAACATTTTTTTACTAACCTTATTAGAATATAATCATAGGGAAATACAAACCTATCACTATGGTCACTAAAATCCTTGTTGTCTAAAATAGCACTTGCTAGCTTTTCAAGAGCTTTCTCATCATAAGGTTGAAGTATCATCTCAAGTAATTCATGTTCTTTTTCATTTAAAAACCGAGTTAACAAAGACTCAGTATTTTTTTTAAGATAAACTGTAAAATCAATCCAAGTCCCTGGATGTTCACCTAAGTAACGCTTCAAAAAATCAGTATTTAGAATTGCCGATAGCCAAGCCAAAGTTTTTTTATCTCTAAAAGTCCAAAAGCCGTGATACTTATCTATATTACAATGTTGTGTAATGATGCATAAATCAATATCGGAAAAAGGGGTTGAATTGAAGTCAATAGTTTGACAACGTTCAGCATAATCTTCCAATAAAGCATAACTGTTATTAACAGCTAATAACCATGAAACTGTGATGCCCTGACTTTGTTGGCCATTTTCTTCTAATTCTCCGGTCTCTGAGCACCACGCCAATAAATTTTGATTGCCAACCATGGCTGCATAATGGCAGGGTAAAAAACCACTTTTATCTCGCTCGCCTAAGTAACCATCTTGGGGAGGCTGGCCTAGAGCTGCAGCAATATGTTCTTTTTGAATGCCAACATCTAATTTTTCATAGTTATTATCTTCTAAGAGCCAGGTTAACAATTGCGCACGATAACTCGCACTTTTATTTTTGTCAGCGCAAATGCAATAGAGTAAATTATTTTGTAAGTGATAATTTCCATTGCAACTCACGTGCGCTCCCTTAGATAAAAGGTAATCAAAAATTTCGCGATGACAACGTATAGCCGCGAAAAAAATGGGTCGCATTTGGGTTTTTTCATCCAAAACATTTGGATCTGCAGCGTCGACCTCTATTAGTTGTTTTACTTTTGCTAAATTTTCCTGTGCTGCGGCTTGAGGTAGAGAAGAAATTCTGGATGTTGTAAACATAGGGATACCTTATTAAAATTTAAGCTCGATTTATAAACATTTAATTTGTAACCAACAATATTATTGCGCCTCACAAAAACAAAAACGTGAGGTTAGCAATAGCGGTTATGATGATAGATCTTCCAGCATTCTGTAGAAAGAACCCAAGATAGCTTTAAATTATTTTAAAACTAATGGAGTGTGCTCCGTAAGAATGGATTTCTCAGCATCATTATTAATGATTTCATCTTGGGTATTAGTTTCTGCAATGATACTGATTTCTTCACCACTGGCTCGGCTAGCTGGGACGTAACTGACCACACTATCCAATGCTTGCTTAGAAGTTTGGGCCAAACCATACATTAAGCCAATAATTCCACCGCCAGCAAAACCGGTGATCATCGCTGCGATGCCTAGAGTACTAGTAGTATCGATTGTTTCATCAAGATACTGTTGATAGGAGCAAACTTGACTTAAGGTCATATTTTGAGCGCACTCACCTCCTGTGATTCACCCTAAAGCTTCAGCTGCAGCTCTATTATTATTACCACCTTGATATTTTAATGCTTGATAAACAAACACTCCCATAAACTGCGATAAGCAGCGCCTTTCAAAGTATAGGTCACAACTTGTCCACAACCACTTGAAAAAAAACCCATATTTCGCATTTCCCCTCTCCTATAAAGTTGATTAAATTTGTAATTTTTATAAGCAGCGCATATTTTAGCTAACAGCTGGCATTAAAACAATTGAAATAAAATTACAGAGATTATACGGCAACGACATCATGACCCGATTTATAAATGAGGCCATACGATCAGAAATGGTAATTGGGGAATTCGTTTTAAGTAGCAGTGGTAAATTTTAGTAGACCATTTATTTATATCAGAATAGAGTTACTATTTGTTATTTCTTATAGACACTAATCTGACTCTTTTAAGAGAAAGGAGTAGATAAGTGAAGTATGTCAATCTTTTTGACTATGTGAGAACGAGAAAATATACAATAAAATATTTATTGGTAATTACATTACTGCAGATATGGACATTTAACATTTGCACACAGCGCATTATGGATTAAACCATTAGAGAAATTTTTGGCAAATTATCCGAGTTGGGAATATTTAAAATGGGAGCATTAAATTTACAAAGGCGATGGAGGCATGGCAATCCAGTCAAAATTTTTTGAAATAAACCTCAACGAGGAAACCTTTATGAAATTAAATGGCTCTTGTCATTGTCAGTCAGTACAGTTTGAGGTTGAATCGTATACTCCTTATCCTTTCATGTTATGTTATTGTTCTATTTGCCGTAAAACAGCTGGCGGTGGTGGTTATGCAATTAATATTATGGGGCAAGCAGAAACACTGCATGTCGATGGGCAAAGGCACGTCCAAATATACCATGCCATTTTAGGAAAAACGAAACAAGGGAAACCAAAGTTGAGCCAGGCCAGCGCCATTTCTGTAAACATTGTGCGAGTTGTTTATGGATTTTTGATCCCAGCTGGCCAGAATGGATTTATCCGTTTGCTTCAGCAATTGATACACCTTTACCAAAACCACCGGAACGTTATCATATCCTGTTAAATTACGCTGCCAACTGGTGTGAATTTCCTAAAAGAAAACGCGATGTTTGTTTTGCTGAATTTCCCGAAGAATCCATTAGGGAATGGCATAAACGTCACAAACTTACAACCCAATAAATCTTATTTTTGCCTAATATTGTGAGTCAATATGCTATCTACTGAATCCGATATACCTTCTAAGTTAGACAAAGCAAAATTATTACAGCTTGCTGAACAATTTGATAATATCCTTGACAATAAGGATTACTCGACCCCATACAAGATAAAAAAAATTAGAAAACTGTTTGCAGAAGGATTCACTATAGAATTTGAATATCCTAATGGTGATACCAGCTTCCATAGAATCCTAACGTTATGTAATCCTTTTTGCGACGTGGAAATGATGATATTCGCGCTAGATTCTCTTCTTGACTCATCTTTTTTAACAAAACAAAATGCAGCTGGTGAGAGTTTGTTACATCTAGCAATCCTAAGTACCACAATTGATGCTTTTAAACTCTTACTTTTGAAATGCCCACGTTCTATTTTATCTGTTAGAGATGAAAATGATGATACGCCTCTACATGCTGCAGCGAGTCAGGACGAAATAGAATTAATAAAATTGATGCTCTCTGGTCTGCCTTCCGATGAAGCCCGTCGTCTATTAAATAAAACGGGTGCTAATGATTTTACGGTTATTGAGGCGGCCATTGATAATCATCAAGTTAACACAGTGAAATTTTTAAAAAAATTAGGAGTTTTAATAACTAAGGAAACCATTCAGCTTGCTAATGAAACAGAGCATAAACCTACAATAAACGCTGTTGGCACCCGTATTCAACAAGGCAACAGTAGTCATCGCAATACAACCCATGCTTCGAAAAAGAAGAAACAGGTGCAATTATGCAAAATTCGCTATTCAATAAATTCAAAAAAAACTAGATTAGCTGCTGAATTTATCCAACTAATTACTGATGATACTCTGAGTGAAGCGCAAAAAATAAAAAAAATTCATTTTCTCTTTAAAGGAGGATTGGCTAAGGATCATAAATTTTTTGATGGTAAATCACTGGCTCATAGAGTTCTTCTTGAATGTAAGTCGACTTTCTTAGCTGTTTTATCTGATTTATTATCTAATGAATCGACTATAGAAGCTGTTGATAATAGTAATAATAATTTGTTGCATTACGCCGCTGAATCTTCTGTTAGCAAAGAAATATTTGAACATCTTCTAAAAGCGTGTAAAAAAGATAAAATTGTAAAAATACCAGCTTTATTTGCTCAAAATAACGAAGGTAAAACGCCACTGCATATCGCAGCATTACATGGGGATAATTTATTTATTAGCCTTGTAAAAGGCTATTTACCTCCAGTTAAATTTATAGAACTTTTAAGTATAAAAACAAAAGATCACAAAACTTCTTTACAGGAAGCGATTACTGAAGGAAATCGATTTACTATTAGGTTACTATATTCATATTGCCATGGTCAAAATATTGATGGAAATGACGACGATTCACTGTGTAAATTGGCGCAAGAAACCAAAAATCAAAAAACGATATCATTAGTTACTGAGCTTGTAGCAACTCAAAAACCAGCTTGTCCTGCTCATCAAGAATCACCCGTAAAATCTCAACAAGCTTTATCTTCTAGACCACTTACAAAAAAATCGAATGATAAAGACGGTAAGTCTAAGAAGAAATCTAAAAAAAGTAGTTATCGTAAATCTCCATTTCGAACAATAAATTCTGCGATCAGTCAAGAAGACAGTACATTTGAACTATCTGAATCAGTAACTCATAGTTTATCTCCCACAAATAAAGAGGAAGAAAAAGCCCAATCAAGCCTGCTTCAAGATGATGAACTCGAAAGTCATTGTGAACCTGCGCCCACCGGGTATGAAACCTGCTTGTCGCTACAAAAGGAGAGCGGTTCTTCTTTTGTTGAATCCGATAATATTATTCCCGCGGCTTGCTTAATAGCAAATTCTCTTATTTATCGTTCTCGATATGCATTTTTTCCGCCTTTACTCGAGAAAGAAGATGCTGAAAATCATGAACAAGAATTACGAAAAGTTACTTCTCTCTCAAAAGAACTTGCTTTGACTGTATTAGAAGATACTAAAAATACTGAAGAATCCGAAAGTACTCCAATTATGGATGAAACAAGTATAATGCAAAAAGAACAAAAATATATCTTCTCACTTCCAGAAGAAGATTTATTATCTCAGGTGGATAGAGAAGAAAGTAGTATTTCATCTAAAGATCAAATTTATCAAGATAAAATTTCTTCAATGCTTCACATACTTGCACTTCTACCTATTCAAGAAGCTACTTTTTCTAATGATGAAATTTTTAATGAATTGCTTAACATCCAAGGAGTTTTTCAAGATACCCATAATGCCAAGAATGCTAAAAAACAACTTAATAGCAAAGATAATCAACTCACTGACTGTAAAAAAAACACAGGGTATTCAGTTTAAATAATTTTTGGTACCCTTGAGCAAATGGTTTGCTATATAGTGTGTGATTCATAGACATCTTTTTCATGAACTCAACTCAAGACAAAAAATTATTTATTACGATTCATCTCCTTTATTGAGTTAGTTGCTGACTCAACTTCATTTTCTTCAAAAGCTCTCATTCTTTCTTGGGCTTCGGGTAAACCTTGCCCAGCGGCTTTTTGATACCATTTTTTTGCTAATTCCATATTTTTCTGATACCCAACTCCATTTTCAAGGCACCAGGCGAGATCGCATTGTCTAAAACGATTCCCAGATTTTGCCAGTGCAAATAACGCTTGTGCTGATTCATGTCTCTTAGCCTCTGTGCTTTTCTTTAATTCTGAATTGTTAGCAGCAAAAGAATTGACTAAGCGCCAAATTGCGTGACGCAAATCAAGAGCAATAACAAATTTCTCCTGGTCATGTTCTCCAGTGGCAATTCTTTCTAGTATCTCAATAGTTCTTTCAAAAGGAATCCCTCGTTTTGTTAAAGATTGCATTATTTCTTGGGCATCTTTTTTATTCGCTTTTCTTAAAAATCGTGTCATTTTACAGATATCATCTAAATGATATGTTCTATCTTCAACATTTTTAAACATCGATTTACGTACAACTTCTCTTAATACCGTGTAAGTAAATTGGCTCATTCCCATAGTAGAGCCCAATTTAGCAGCTTCCTCGAAAGCCTCTTTTGCTTTTTCATCTTCATTTTCTTCCAAATAAGTTAAGCCTAGATTCATATGAAATTTAGCAACAACTTGAGTATCATTCATATTCTTAATAAGTAGCCTCAAAAATTCCCTAGATTTCTCTAGGTTTTTTTGTATTCCTTTTTGGTTTCCCATAGCGTAGGCACTAGCAAGAAATTCAGCTGATTCCATATCTCCATTATAAGCCTCAGCAGTTAATCTAGCTTCTATTTCTGTTACCTTTTCAAAAGTTAAACCACCTGCTTTAAACTTTTGCATAAGCTTCTCCTGAAAAAAATTTAAATACCATAGAATAAAATATTTTCTTTTGCTTTTAGATACTTGGGAGAGAAAGATTGTTATTTATTTTTGGCAAAGTGTTGGATTTGTTAAGTTTTGTTGTTCTTGTTTCTGTTTTTCAACTTTTCCTCTTAGTTGGGGAATCGTGGCAAAGAAAAACAATCTGCCAACTTTAAAGCTAGATGAGGAACAATAGCCGTAACGACCTCTTTGCCATAACCTGTGTGCACTGAAATGGTATAGACCGTGGTATAGCTTCAATGTATACAACCTAATATTCCCAGCACAATTTACACAGGAACTACCAGAAAATTAAAATACACCCAAAGAAAAGTGTTGCAACCCTTGATTCTACTGGTGCTGGCGGAGGGACTCGAACTCTCGACCTACTGATTACAAATCAGTTGCTCTACCAACTGAGCTACGCCAGCTTTGAAAGGATATATTTCGATTGCAGATAAAGAGGGTAGATTCTAATTAAAATCTACTCTCTTTACAATTCGATAATGTTTATTTTTTTCTTATTACGACTACACGGTGAGGAATCTTGTAATTTTGATTAAAATATACACTGGATGCAACTTGTCATCCCGAGGAGCTGCTGCATATGGCTCGATAAAATCCGTGGGGATACATTAGCTCGGGATGACAGCGAAGAAAAAACATCAGCTTGGGGTGACAGCGAAGTTTTATTCCACATCCTCTTTAAACTCAAGTACCTCGCCTGGCTGGCAATCAAGATAGCGGCAAATAGCATCTAAGGTTGATAAACGTATAGCTTTAGCCTTACCCGTCTTTAAGATAGATAAATTTTGTTCCGTAATCCCAATTGCGCGGGCAAGTTCATTTGAGCGTATTTTGCGCTTTGCTAACATCACATCTAAATTAATAACAATGGGCATGGCTTATCCTAAACAATGAAGGCATGTTCTTCACGTAATTTACAACCTTCTGCCATAATCCATGAAATTAAGATGATAAGCACAGCTGCTACGACAATAGCAATATTCGTTTGATCTAAACTGATTGAAATAACGCCCAACCCCTTTGGATTTTGCCAGGTAATGGCAGCACTGATGAAAGCTTGATAAAGCGGATTTATTAGCAGTTGACCAAACAAAAGTAAATATCCAATATTTTTAATGTAATTTACGTTGACGCTAGAAAAAATTTCGCCTTTTTCATACAGATGAAATAATTTTATTAAAAAATATAACGTTAACATGTGAATGCCGGTTGATAGTATTAAGGTAATACCTAAACCCAAGAATCTTGTTTCCCAATTGAATGCATGCAGCATTTTTATTCCGGAAGGAATGCTTTCTATGGTAATTCCGTTCCACACCCATGTTGGTCCTGAAGCAGTCAGCCAAAATAACATTAGGAATATAGGCAAAGCAAAAAATGCTACTTGAAAAAATACTCGAAAAATATAACTGACACGTTGAATTTTATGCATCGGTTGATCCCCTCTTAAAAATGTTTATGGTTAAAAATAACTTCCAGCACCAAAGTTCGTAGAAATATTACGATAAATTATTATTGTTAGTCAATAACAATTTATCGCATAACCATAAATAATGAGGAAAGATCCTATTTTTTGCAATAACCACGTTAAAGCAAAAATTCTGATTTAAGCGACGGCAGTACTTTTCCACTTAATTCACCAAAACCAATTCGATAGTTGGTGTTTTGACACCAACCGTCAATAATAACTTGGTCGCCGTCTTGTAAGAATTTACGTTCTTCACCATTTGGTAATTTAATAGGTTTGGTGCCTGCCCAGGTTATTTCCACTAGACTACCAAAAGTGTCAGGAGTGGGCCCACTGATAGTGCCAGAGGCAAATATATCACCAATATTCATTTTGCAGCCATTGATTGTGTGATGAGCTAATTGTTGGCAAAAATCCCAATATATGCCACGGTAATTGGTCAATGCCACTCGATAAGACGACGACATTTTCTCCGTTTGTAACGACAATTCCAGATTAATATCATAAGCCCAATTTCGAGTAGAACGTAAATAAGGCAAAGGCTTTGGTGCTTGCTCGGGACTGGAGGTGCGAAAAGGCTCTAAAGCATCTAGCGTAATTATCCAAGGAGAAATTGAGGTGCAAAAATTTTTACTCAGAAAAGGACCTAAGGGAACATATTCCCACTTTTGGATATCCCGTGCACTCCAATCAGCTAAAAGGGTCACGCCAAAAACATGATCAACCGCTTTGTCAATCGGAATAGGTTCGCCCAATTTATTAGCTGACCCTACAACAAACGCCACCTCTACTTCTACATCGACTTGCTGACTCTCAGCAAAAATAGGCGACTCGGAATCCGCTGGTTTTATTTGTCCTAACGGCCGATGAAATGGCGAGCCACTTACAACAATTGAGCTAGCACGGCCATCATACCCAACCGGTATATGCAACCAATTAGGGAGTAGTGGACTCTCTTTGCCACGAAACATCATACCCATATTCATTGCATGTTCTTTTGAGGAATAGAAATCGGTATAACCCCCAACCGTAATAGGCAATAACATTTCTACGTCTTTTCTTGCAAAAAAAGCCCGTTGACGGCATTCAATATCATCACGTAACGTTGCTACATCGTGGCGTAGCAATTGGCTGAGTGTGGCTCGTGCTTCGCGCCAGGCAAGTCGACCTAATGCCATAAACGCATTCAGATCCGGTTGATTAAAAACTTTTTTCCCTTTGAGCAAGGTGCCATCAAATAATCCTTTGGCTTCTAGTACCGCTAAATCAACCACATAATCACCAATCGCCGTAGATACATGAGGCGCACCCCCTGTTTTTGGCTTAAATACACCAAAAGGTAAATTTTGAATCGGGAAATGACTATCGGCTGCAACTTCAATAAATGAATGTAAACTGGGATTATTTTCAGGAAGAATTGGGTTCATTAGGAAAGTCCTTATTACAGGTTTATGGCAATTTTCAGCATAAAACTACCTGAAAAATTTGTTTTAAGCAAATTGATGGCAAAAGCCGCTTTTCCGGATGGTACGATGAATAATCTATGCATCAAGATAAATCTGCTGTTCTCGGATATATTCTAAAACGAGATCCGGCAATAAATAACGAGGATTTTTTTGATTAGCTATTTGATGTCGAATATCACTCGCTGAAATTTGTAATAGCGTAGACTTCATAAGAAAAACATAACCAGAGGGTTTATTTTGCAAACCGTGAGAGTCAGTGATTTGACGTTCTTGTAAGATTGATGCTATTTGGCTTGAGCTTGGTATTGTAAAATCTGGACGCTGGACTGCGATAATATGGCATAAATTAAAAATTTCTTGCCATCGATGCCAATTTGGTAATCCTGCGAAAGCGTCAATACCTAAAATCAGACATAACGATGCCTCGCCTAGCTCTTTTTTCAATGATTCTAAAGTCAGCACCATATAAGAAGGTGTAATTCGCTTTATTTCACGATCATCCAGCAAAAATGTAGGCTGCTGAGAAATGGCTAATTGCAACATATGTAGACGTTGTTCAGGGGTAGCATAAACTGTTTTTTTATGCACAGGTTTCTGGCACGGAATAAATCGAACTTCTTGCAAATGAAGACATTGTTGTAACTCTAAGGCCATACGTAAATGCCCATAGTGAATAGGATCAAATGTGCCACCAAATATGCCTATGAGATTTTTTTTGTTCATTGGTCTAACTCATTCTACTAATAGCCAAAGCAAAATCGCATAATTCCAGCCAAATATCGCCCGCGCGAGCACCCTTAACCAGATGATCCAATTCATTGGCTTGTTGCAATAAAGCACACCAGGCTAAAGGAGATTTCCGGCGTAACGCCTGCTTCACTAAACTTTGTCGACGTGGCCATATGCCAGCTCGTTTAAATATCTCATTGAAGTCTGCCGAGGCTGCTTTCGCAGCCAATTGGGCCAACAAGCGTACCTCACGAGTCAATGCCCATAAAACTAAAATAGGTTCAATACCTTCTTGCTTTAATCCCTGCATTACGCGATATACTCGCATCGATTCGCCTGCTAGCGCACTATCCGTAAGAATAAATATATCAAAGCGAGATTGATCGCTAGTCACTGCTGTGATCATTTCAGTAGTAATTTGCCCTTCGGGATAAAGTAAGCGTAGTTTTTCAATCTCTTGTGCTGCCGCTAATAAATTTCCTTCGCAATGATAGGCCAATAACTGACAAGCATTTTGGTCTGCGCGCAAACCAATAGCTTGCAACCGTTGATTGATCCATGCTGGTAATTGCTGCCGCTCTAATGGCCAAATTTGCAAAATAACACCTATTTGATCAATGCCTCGTAACCACTGAGCCTGTAGTTGTTGGCCGGTCAATTTCCCGCAGATAAACAACAAGATTTTTTGGTCGGTAGGATTTTTTGCATACTCTTGTACGAATTTTTTTGCTGACTCTGAAATTTTATTATTTGTGAGCCTAAGTTCTAATAAAGAGTGTGTATCAAATAAAGAAAGAGTATCGGTTTGCTGGGTTAAATTTTCCCAATTAAAATGACTATCTATTTGAAAAAATTCGTGACCGCAATAACCATTTTTTTTGGCCGCTGCTCGAATAAGCGCACAAGCTTCATCCACCAAAAAAAACTCATCCCCCGTGACAAAATATATGGGAACAAGGTGTTGCTTGAGGTGTGAAGGTAATTGATTTACGGTTAATCTCATAGGACTTGTTGCAATGCCTGTCGTCCTTGTTCTGAATTAATACGATCAAATATTTTTACAACAATATCCTGCAACATTTGTTTTTTCTTCATATTTAATTGTTGCGTATCGCCTAGAAGCTGGGTGTCACTCGTATTATACGACATTGAACTTTCAACAATTATCGGTCCATAGATAACTTGCCCATGTGCGTTTATTAGTTGAAAGCTAACATCATAAGATAAAACATAGGTACGCACTTGAGTATTTGCGCTCATACTGGTTAAACGCTGATTAAATGCGACATTGAGAATCTGTAATGTCAGCAGAGCTTGTTGTGGCGTATCGGTAATTACGATCTTCTTTGATTTCATACTATTGCGTAATTGTACTATGAAAGGGTCATAAGGATTAGGGCTTGCCAAATAAAGTACACGCATTTGCGGCGGAATCATTTCATCACCACGCAAGTGAAAGCCACAATCGGTCAGTGTAAAGCAAATAAATACAATAAAAAAAAGTTGTGTAATAATTTTTTTTAATGTTTGAGGATGATTTTGCATAGATTATGATTACGTAATATTTTTAAACGTAGGTTGGGCTTCATTAAACTTGTCCCAGCATGTTTAGCTGGGAAACATTCAGCCCAACCTACTTCCGTTACCCCACAACAATATTAATCAATTTACCTGGGACAATAATAATTTTTTTAATTTCTTTATCACCAATCACACGAGCAATTTTTTCTTCTTGCAAAACCAATTGCTGTATGATGGCTTCATCGGCATAGGCAGGCACTGAAACTTTCCCTCTTAATTTACCGTTCACTTGCACTACCAATTCTATATTCTGCGTTTTTAAAGCATCCGGATTTACCTTTGGCAATTTAGCAGAGAGAATGTTGTCACCATAACTCAACTCACGCCATACATGATGGGTAATATGAGGAGCAATTGGCCCGAGTAAACGCAAAACCACACTAAAGCCTTCTTGTAACATACGGGAGAGAATAAATTGATCATCTGTTTTTTCTAGTTTATCCACGCCTGCATCAATACTGGGTAATTCAAAAAGGAGATTAAGTAGTTTCATACAAGCTGAAATCACTGTATTAAACTGCTGACGTTCATAATCATAAAGTGCTTGGCGTAAGATTTCGTGAAACTGTCGTCGGCCATTGATTAAAGCAAGATTAGCTCCTTCCCAATTAACTGTGGGCAACGGTTCTGATTTTTGCATTTGATTTAAGCGCTTAATTACAGCCTGATGTTTAAAAGCGAAAGTCCATACTCGCTTCAAGAAACGATGAGCACCTTCAATCCCACTATCCGACCATTCAAGCGATAATTCCGGGGGCGCCGCAAATAACATAAACACCCGCGCAGTATCAGCGCCATATTGTTCCAATAAAGCTTCGGGATTAACGACATTACCTTTCGACTTCGACATCTTTACGCCATCTTTTAACACCATTCCTTGGGTCAATAAGCGAATAAATGGTTCATCGCTATTTAATAATCCTTCATCCCGTAAAATTTTATGGAAAAAACGTGCGTAAAGTAAATGTAAAATGGCGTGTTCAATACCACCCACATAGTGATCCACTGGAGTCCAATATTTTGCGCGGTCATCAAGCATGGCTTTGTCCTGATTAACACAAGCGAAGCGCGCGTAGTACCAAGAAGATTCCATAAAGGTATCAAAAGTATCCGTTTCTCGTTCAGCAGGTTCATGACAATTGGGACATTTAGTATTGTAAAACTCAGGCATAAATTTGAGTGGTGAACCTACCCCTTCAAAATTAACATTTTCTGGTAAGACAACGGGTAACTCATTTTCTGGAACAGGCACTGGGCCACAAGCAGCGCAATTAATGATAGGTATAGGAGCGCCCCAATATCGTTGGCGTGAAATACCCCAATCGCGTATGCGATAATTAAGTCTTTTATGACCGAGTTTATGCTGTTGCAAAAAGGCTGTAATCACTTCAATTGCTTCAGCGGAACTCAAACCATTATATTCGCCGGAGTTAATTAATAGACCTTTATTAACCAATGGCTCTTTCTCATAATCCCAGGGAGAACCATCTACAGGCGCTATCACTGGCTTGATGGGTAAATTATATTTGTGAGCAAATTCAAAATCGCGCTGGTCATGCGCCGGAACTGCCATCAACGCGCCATAGCCATACTCCATCACCACATAATTAGCTATCCAAATGGGGAGTAAATCACCAGTAATCGGATGAATTGCGTGAAAACCCGTATCCATTCCTTCTTTTTCAATAGTGGCTATTGCTGCTTCTGCAACTTGAATATGACCGCATCGTTCCAAAAATTGTTTTAACTCAGGCCGAGAAACTGCTAACTCTTCTGCAAAAGGATGTTCTGGTGCGATTGCTATATAGGTTGCCCCTAATAATGTGTCAGCTCGGGTTGTGAAAACTTTGAGAGGATCGGGATGGTCAACAATAGGAAATTGAACATCGACTCCTTCAGAACGGCCGATCCAGTTCTTTTGCATAGTGCGAACTTGCTCTGGCCATTGGTCAAGTTTTTCTAAATCAGTTAGTAATTCTTCTGCGTATGCGGTAATTTTTAAAAACCATTGAGGAATTTCTCGGCGTTCAACTAAAGCGCCTGATCGCCATCCTCTGCCATCAATCACCTGTTCATTGGCCAATACAGTTTGATCGACCGGATCCCAATTCACCACTGCGTTTTTCTTATAAGCCAGACCTTTTTGTAATAACTTAATAAAAAGCCATTGTTCCCAACGATAATAATCTGGATCACAGGTAACTATTTCGCGCCGCCAATCATAGGCAAAACCTAATCGCTTTAATTGGTTACGCATATAATCAATATTATCGTAAGTCCATTTCGCCGGTTGAATCTTTTTTTGTATAGCAGCATTTTCTGCGGGTAATCCAAAGGCATCCCAACCCATGGGTTGTAAAACATTTTTACCTAGCATACGTTGATAGCGCGCGATGACATCGCCAATGGTATAAACCCGCATATGCCCCATATGTAAATGGCCGCTGGGATATGGAAACATCGTTAAGCAATAAAATTTTTCTTTGCTTAGATCTTCCTTAACTTTAAAGGATTGTTGTTTTTCCCAATACTGTTGGGCCTCTTGCTCAATTGCAATTGGATCGAAGTTTTCTTTTAACATAAGCTTACAATTAGTTTTCCAAAGTGGACTTAGTGGAGGCTGCTAGTGCTCTTGAGGCCGCTAACTTTGTTAAAAATGGTTCGAAAACGCTCACTGCACTTTTCTCGCCATTTTTGCCTAGTTCGTGGCCTCAATCATCACTAGCAGACACCTTCTTAATAGTATTGATCATATACCTTTCTCGGCGATTGACCAACCAGGTCATAGCAAATAATAAAAATATTACTCCGATAAAGGGCATATTTCCAATTCTTCCCCAGGGGGTTAATCCTATTTTAGGTTGAACAAAACCCGTTAGCACGGCTATTTTAAACTGTGGTAACGAATTTAATACCTTTCCCATCGAATTAATTATTGCGGTAATACCATTATTTGTCGCAAATAATAGATCACGACCACTTTCTAAAGCCCGAAATTGGCCAATTTGCAAATGTTGAGCAGGCGCTAAAGAATGACCGAACCAAGCATCATCACTCACAGTCACTAATATTTGCGCTTGCGGCAAAACTGCCTCCAAGGCATTACCATAAGCAATTTCGTAGCAGATAAATGGGCCAATAATTGTATTCCCTGCCACTACATCGTGCTGTTTAGTAGGACCAGGGATAAAATTTGACATTGGGATATCGAGAAATTGAAAGATATTACCTACTATTTTTTCGAACGGAACGTATTCCCCAAAAGGTACGAGATGCCATTTGTAATAATGACCAGAACCGCTGCCCAATGCCACAATTGCATTATAATATTGAAATTGATTCGCTGCTTGTACCGGAATGCCCGTCAATAAAGTAGCATGATGAACCTTGGCTTCATTGGTCAGCTGAGTTACAAAATCTTGTGCCTCAGGTAACGGCAAAGGGATTGCACCTTCTGGCCAGATAATCAATTCACTCTTCCAATGCTGACGAGTCAAATCATAATATAGTGTTAACGTTTTTTGCAAATAACTCTCAGACCACTTCAATTCCTGGGGAATATCGCCTTGAATGAGACTGACAGAAATGGGTTTATTTTGGTTTTTTGTCCACACGATGTGATTTAAAAAAAAGCTTAACACCCAAAAAGAGAAAACAACTGCTACAGCAAAAAATAGCCGCAACCAAATACTTTTTGCAATATGCTGGCGTTTGACAGCTTTGCTTATTAGCTCAAATATAACAACGAATAGTGCGCTTGTTAATAGGACAATAAAACCGGCGCCGTATTCACCCAGCACTGGGATTAATCCACGTAAAGGTGAAGCAACTTGGCTATAAGCAATGAAAAGCCACGGAAAACCAGAGAATAACCAACTACGCACCCACTCAAATAATACCCAACTGGCAGGGAATCCTATCAATGCACAAATAAAACTTTTTGCTGGTCGTAAAGTACTAAAAAGTAAGCCTTGGCCAGCAATAAATAATGCCAAGGTAAAAACAAAAAGCACAGTGAAAAAGATAGCAAGCGGTGCCGAAGCATTGCCATATACATGAATACTGACATAGACCCAAGACACACCCACGCCGAACATTCCGACCCCAAATAACCAACCACGTAATATAATTTGCCAACGGTTATCTATTTGCCATAACCGTAATAAGATGGCCGGGGCAAGTATTGCTAAGCAATAATAATGGAAAGGAGCAAATGCTAAAGGAAAAAGACTTCCCGCTATCAGAGCTAACAAATTAGGAGCAAGGAATAGAATGCACCCCCTTTGAAAAAGGGAGCAGCCGAGCATGAGCGAGGCGGGAGATTTCAAACTTTGAACAACTCTAAAGCTTTTCAACTTCATTTAATGCCTTCAAATCAAATCCCCCGTCGCGCAAACAAAATAAAACGCGCGGCGAACCTCTTTACAGGGTGTTTCCTTAGCTTGACGCATATGAGCTTAGGGTAAAAGGACATTATTTTGCTTTAACCTGCAACAATCGTATTCGACGCTTACTCGCATTTAAAATCTTAAATTCATAGCGATCAAGATCTATCTTGTCATCGCGTTTAGGTAAATAGCCAAATTTACTCATAATTAAACCACCAATCGTATCAAATTCTTCAGAGCTAATATTGGCATTAAAATATTCGTTGAATTCCTCAATAGGGGTGAGTGCTTTCACTAGATATGCGCCCTCAACATTTTGCTTTATATTGGGCTCTTCATCGATATCATACTCATCTTCAATTTCACCAACAATTTCTTCTAATACATCCTCAATCGTGACTAAGCCTGAAATACCCCCATATTCATCAACTATTAACGCCATGTGCTTATGAGTAAGACGAAACTCACGTAATAAAACAGCGAGTCGTTTACTCTCAGGAGTATAAGTTGCTGGTCGGACGATAGTACATAAATCGAGAGGCTTATCAATTTTGAAACTATAGGGCAGGAGATCTTTAGCCAACAAAATCCCTACAACTTCATCACGGTTTTCACCAATAACCGGAAATCGGGAGTGTCCTGATTCAATAACAATCGGTAGAATTTCATCAAGGGTGGCATCTTTTTCAATAACAACCATTTTCGAACGCGGCACCATAATATCTCGAACCCGCATAGTCGAGACTTGCAACACGCCTTCGAGCATCGCTAACGCTTCCGAATCAATCAATTCACGCCGTTCTGCATCGCGTAACATTGCTAACAATTGATCTCTATCTTGCGGCTCTCGCAATAAAGCCATCGTTAGTCGATCTAACCAAGATTGTGCACGAATTTTTTCCTTCACATCATCAACCATTACTTATTTGTTCCTCACAATAGGGATCCGGAAATCCCAATGCTTTTAAAATCTTCTTTTCTTCTGCTTCCATTTTTTCCGCATCAACATCTTTAATATGATCAAAGTCTAACAAATGCAACAATCCATGCACCACCATATGCGCCCAATGTGCAGTTACATTTTTATCCTGCTCCATGGCTTCTTTTTCCACTACTGGAGCACAAATGACAATATCGCCTAATAGTTTAAGCTTTAATTCTGGGGGAGCCTCAAAGGGGAAAGCGAGCACATTGGTACTCTTTGGTTTATTACGATACGTTTGATTTAACTGGGCACTCTCTTCTTCATCAACAATCCGCAATGTAACCTCAGTAGTATCTACAAAAGGTGTAAGAGTTGCGGCTGCCCACTGTTTTAAAAGGTTTTTTTTGGGGATAGTTTTATTTTTAGAAACAATTTGAAGATCAATCTGATAACTCATTCTAACGCCCCGCAGGAGACTTTTTAGTATATTTTTCGTATGCCTCAATGATTTGCTGCACCAATGTATGCCGCACAACATCTTTTGAGTCAAAAAACGTAAAACAAATCCCTTGGATATCGCTAAGTATTTCAATAGCTTCGGCTAATCCAGATTTTTTATCTCGCGGCAAATCAACTTGGGTGATATCCCCGGTAATAATCGCTTTAGAACCAAAACCAATACGAGTCAAAAACATTTTCATTTGCTCAGTGGTCGTATTTTGGCTTTCATCTAAAATAATAAAGGCATCATTTAACGTCCGGCCTCGCATATAAGCTAGCGGCGCTACTTCAATGATATTTTGCTCAATGAGTTTACCTACCCGCTCAAAACCTATCATCTCAAATAGGGCATCATATAAAGGCCGCAAGTAGGGTTCAATCTTTTGCGACAGATCCCCTGGCAAAAATCCCAGTTTTTCACCTGCTTCTACCGCCGGACGCACTAATAATATGCGTTGTACTTTGTTCTTTTCAAGTGCATCAATAGCACTGGCAACTGCTAGATAAGTTTTGCCGGTACCAGCGGGGCCGATACTAAAATTAATATCGTAATGTAAAATATTTTCTAAAAATTTTCGCTGGTTATGGGTATGGCCTCGAATAAGCCCAGCCTTGGTGTGAATACTCACTGCTTGCACGACTGAATTTACTTTTTGTTCTGCGGAAGGTACTGTTTGCTGTGCTTCATCACGTACATACAAATGAACTTGTGCTGGAGTTAAACAATCATTGCTAGTGGTATGTAGATACAAATCATTGAGTATTTTACTCGCAGCCTGAACGGAATCTTGATTCCCAGAAATTTGAAAATGATTGCCACGATTGCTAATAGAAACATCTAGCGCATTTTCTACATGACGAATATTTTCATCATTTTTTCCACGCAACCTAGCTAGACGTTGATTGTCAAAAGGTTCGAAATGGATGTCGTATAAATGTGGTTGGTCCAAGCGCGTATTATTTCCGTATCAATGACTATATTATTAGAATAGCATAACCCTAACGTATGTCGTAAGTCTTTATTTTTTGTCTGGCAGGATCATACCACTACTTCCCCACGCAATGAATTGGCCAACGCCTCATTGATCTGAACCGTAACTATCTTTCCAATCAGATCAGCTTCCCCCAAAAAATTAACTACGCGATTACTTTCTGTGCGACCAGACATTTGTCGAGAATCTTTTTTGGCCTCACCCACAACTAAAACTTTTTGTTGTGTGTTTATCATAGCTTCACTAATGGCTCGGGTGTGTAAAGCAATTCGCGCTTGTAAAATCGCTAAACGTTCTTTCTTTACTGTCATTGGCACATCATCAGGTAAATTTGCCGCTGGTGTACCTGGTCTGCGACTATAGATAAAACTAAAAGAATTATCAAAACCCACATCATGAATGAGATTCATGGTTGCCTCAAAATCATCCGCTGTCTCACCAGGAAAACCGATGATGAAATCAGAAGAAATAGTAACATCAGGCCGTACTTCGCGTAAGCGTTTAATTTTAGATTTATATTGCAGTGCCGTATAGCCTCGTTTCATCAAGGATAAAATACGATCGGAGCCACTTTGTACCGGTAAATGTAAATGATTAGCGAGTTTGGGAATATTGGCATAAGCTTGAATCAAATGTTCAGAAAATGCCAGCGGATGCGAGGTAGTAAAGCGTATGCGCTCAATGCCATCAATTTCTGCTACATATTCAATTAAAGTAGCGAGATCGATGATTTCCCCCGTATGCATCAAGCCGCGATAATCATTAACATTTTGACCTAATAAGGTAACTTCACGTACGCCTTGTTCAGCAAGACACACCACTTCAGCAATGACATCATCAAATGAGCGGCTGATTTCTTCACCACGTGTATAAGGCACAACACAAAAGCTGCAATACTTACTACAACCTTCCATAATAGACACAAAAGCTGTTGGCCCTTCAGCTTTGGGTTCTGGTAAACGATCGAATTTCTCAATCTCTGGGAAAGAGATATCAACCGCTGGCTTGCCGGTTTGAACCACTGTATCAAACATTTCAGGCAAACGATGCAGTGTTTGAGGACCAAAAACAATGTTGACAAAAGGTGCTCGCTTAATTATCGTTTCGCCTTCTTGACTCGCTACACAACCGCCAACACCAATCACTATCTCTGGGCGCAGTTCTTTTAAAAGCCGCCATTGCCCTAATTGGGAAAATACTTTTTCCTGCGCTTTTTCACGCACAGAACAAGTATTAAGTAAAATGAGATCGGCTTCTTCTGGATGAGTGGTAAGTTCCATTTGATGCGAGGCGCGTAACACATCCACCATACGCCTTGAATCATACTCATTCATTTGGCAACCATTGGTTTTAATAAATAGTTTCTTTGGCATAATTAACTAACTTGATAAGTAAAAGAGACTGGTTATTCTAACCTATTTCTAATTGATTGATAGTAATGTTATCATTTGCCGCTTTAGAGGGTGTCTGCTAGTAATGATTGAGGCTACTAACGAGGCAAAAAGGGCGAGAAAAGCACAGTTTATATGCTAATAAATGAGCATTTTCGAGCCATTTTTAACCAAGTTAATAGCCTCAAGGGCAATTTTGTAGATACCCCCTTTGTCACGTGGCACAATTCGTAGTCATGAATTGAGTTATCTGGCGATAACTACGGCCATATGCGCCTGATTATCTCCTGACATCTCAATACAAGCTACGGTATTCTTATGGAAACTCATGCAAACAGAACAACTTTGTCAACTCATTCTTAAAGCTTTAGAAGATCTTAAAGCCAAAGATATCGTCGTATTGGACGTCACGGCTTTAACTCAAATTACTGATTATATGATTATTTGCAGCGGCACTTCGAACCGACATGTCAAATCTATCGCGGATAATGTCATCACGGAAGCGAAGCAAAATAAAGCGTGCTTTATTGGTATGGAAGGTGAAGACACCGGTGAATGGGTGCTCGTTGATCTCGATGATGCCATTGTGCATATCATGTTGCCTAAAGTACGAGAATTTTATCAATTAGAAAAATTATGGGATATCAAACCCGAGCAGACGATAGCGAATGAAGAGTGAATGAAGATTAAATTATTGGCTGTGGGTGAGCATATGCCAGCCTGGGTAAAACAAGCCTACTCTGAATACGTCAAACGTTTACCGGCTTCATTGAATCTAGAACTTCAGGAAATTCCTTTACTAAAACGCAGCAAAAATGCTGACTTGCAACGGCTTATGCGAGAAGAAAGTAAGCAAATGCTTGCCCATATCGCACCAACTGATAAAGTGATTGCTTTAACCATCGATGGCTATAATTATTCCAGTGAAGAATTGGCTAACGAAGTAAAATTATGGCAAACGGAAGGCAATACTATTGCATTGCTCATAGGGGGGCCTGAAGGCTTAACGACAGAATGTTTAGCACGAGCAAACAAACGCTGGTCATTATCCCAGTTAACTTTTCCACATCAATTAGTAAAAATTATTATTGCTGAGCAAATTTATCGCGCCTGGACTATTTTGCAAGGGCATCCGTATCATCGGTGATGTAGCAAGTGGCTTGTGAAAGAAAATGTAGGTTGGGCTGAGCTTGCGAAGCCCAACAGACAGAGCTTCATTCTTGTTGGGCTTCGTAAAAAACACTCAGCCCAACCTACATTGATTTGTTGGGCTGAAAAGAACAACGCAACCTACATTTCTAATTATAAGTTAGAGGGGTAAATTCTCGAGAACCACCTTGATCTGGTTTTTTTTCATCTGGTTTCCCCGGTTCATGACTCAAAGCCCTCACAAAGCTAGCTCCTAGGCTATATCCAATTTTTTTCAGATTATCTACATTACTTTTAGATGCACTATTCAAAGGATTAGAAGCCAATTCCAGTTCCAGTTCATCCCTAACAAATGATGCGATGCTATGGCCTGGTTTTCCTTGTTTAAAATTACTATTATATGTAAATATACTTTCCTTTTTATTTTCATCCTGGAAAAATTTATCCATTGTTGCCTTAATCCATTTGGATTCATTTTTCTTTAATTCTTTTAAATCTAGTTTTAGTTGCTCAAGTTCTTTCTCTGACAAGAAGGCACTATTAGCTAAATGCACGCCAATTCTTATTTTCATTTCACATATTTTGATAATCTCTGAATTTTCATCTAGCTTTTTATCATACCCATCTACTAAAGCAATTTTGAGAGGCTCTAGAATTAAAGCCAGCTCTTTTGCCATTGCAAGTTGTACTTCTACCGGCACTTCTTTTAGCTCCTTTATTTGCTCAATTTTGAGTAAGCAATATTGTTCTTTTACACGTAAAATGCGCTTGGAGTCCCCATCATGCTCTTCTTTCGAGGCTGCAATTTCTGCTTCCGCTTGCTTGATTAGTTTATTATCCTCATTCAAAATTTCTAATTCATTTAGAATGCTTATAATTGAACGCTCACATTCATCTTCAGTGGATCCTGATAAAATTTTCTGACTTTTTAACTCAGCCATGAAGTCTAAATCATCTTCACCCGCTCTTATTTTCTCCATATTACTTATAATAACTTTTAAAGCGTTAAGATAATTATTAAGTTGTTCAACATCGTTATTATTAGTAGTCGCACCTCTCTTCAAAGGAGACCACGACTGATTTTTTTGAGGGTAATTTTCTGCAATCTTTTTTATTATTTCTTTCATCTCTGGCTCATCAAGAGCAAACGCATTCACGCAAGTCACCATACGTCGATGTAACTTCTCAAAATCTTGCTTCGAATTCTCTGTAACAAATTCTTCCATTTTTAAGAGAATCTGTTTTACTAACTCTCCATATTGCCGATTAACTTTTGTTCGTAAGCTTTGACTTAATGGGATCGCTGCAAGCGCTTCCTTTAGACCCTCTTCTTTTTTTATTTCCAGCAATTTTTTTGCTTCAGGTAACGAATCTTCAAATACCGTTAGTGCATGTTCATATTGATTTCGTTCGATAGTTCTATCTTCTAATAAATAACGTTCCTGATAATAATTAAACTTTTCTTTGAGTGCCTGCTTCATTTCTTCAGAACCAAATTTTAAAATGAATTCAACAGGGAATTTGGTAAGTTCTTTTTGTTTATTTAGTTCCATACTGTTGTTACTAACGGTGCTAATATCTCCGCCTACCCTATTAACATTATTACTAGCCAATAGTTTTTCTTCATTCAAAAATTCACATACTTGTTCATAAGCTTCAAATAATGCAATGGGAAGCCACTTATTCAACTCTTCTAAACATGGCAAGTTATAAAACCCTGCAATTTCACGGCAGGCGTTAATTAAATCAACCATCATTAAAATCAGAGAACGCAGCTTGGCTTTTTCATTATCTTCAACTTCTTTTAGAGAATTACACAAATTCTTAAATTGGTTTAGCTGCACCACTACTACATCTTTTATCGCATTCGTTGTAGCATCAGGAAGATACTCAAGATATTGAGAGCTCAGAAGTTTTGCTAGTTGATCATTATTTTCGCCCCACTCTGCTTTCTGAATGGCTATAAGAATTGTTTCTGCAACTTTACTAATATCTTGGCTTTCTTTGATAATTTCACAGTAAGAAATAAAGGCTAATGACGTTTGTACTTTTTCCTTTTTAGGCGAGGATTTGCTGTCAAGAGTTGGTTCTTTTTCATCGCCTTTGAGCGCCACACGACGTCTATTAGTTTTTGTAGGACTAGTGGTCAGGTTAGGATTATTATCTTCTTCTGAGGTTAGATATTTCTTTAGTTGAAATAGTTCCGATAATGCTAATGCAGCAACGTAATTCCCTTTCTTTATCAAAATATCCAATTTGCCCCTAAGCTCAGCTCGAAAAGAACGCGAGGTATCTTTTTCATCACTTTTCAATATAACTTCAGCATTCTTACCTTCATCTTGATAATCTTTTAATTCTTCTTTAAAACCTTTCATCGCCTCCATCAATTGCATAACGTTTTCGTCAAAAACCGTTGTGTTTAGAATGAATAGAATGGCGATTTTTAAAATATCTGCTTTTTGTTGTGCATCACCGATTGATTGAACTATTTTCATATCAACCGCTGTTAATTTCAAATTCTTCTTTTCCACTTCTTCTTGACAGGTTTTAAGAAAAACATTTATTGTCTGTTCAAAATTGAAAGTATTAGTCGATGCCTCGAAAGCATCTGCTAAGGAACTTAAAAGTTGTGTGAGCAGCGGAGATTGTGTTGCTTCCACCCTAAGAGCGTTTACGACCTTCAATGAAAATAAAGGATAGAACGCACAGGCCTCTCCAGCCTTTTTGATATTCTTAATTAATTTATTCGGTTTATCGTCATTGTTATCTTTAAATTTTTTAAGATTTTTTACAAGTTTTATCAGATTTTCAACATGTGCTCGAAAATCTCCGTAATTCGTTACTCTATCTAAGGCATTTATGAAATTTTCAACTTCTTGTGGATAGATACTTGTAAATGCAGTGATAAAATCCTTGCAGAATTCAATTACCTCTTCTTTATTATCAACATCGTTAATGAGAATATCTTGAATATTAACTTTAAGAGCATCGAATAGTTCTTTCCTTAACTTGATTAAGTCTTCGCTAAGGTGATTTGTTCCAAAATTATCAATCTTCTCTATTATCTTATTGAGTTTATTAAGAACATTTACTCCTTCAGAAAGACTTTTTTCATTAAATGATTCTCGACCATCTTTTAACAAATTAATGACAGCTTGAAGTTTATCTGCCGCTTTATTAGCTGCCTTTAACAAATAGTCTTGAATTGCATTATCAGGCATTACACTTGAAAAATTCTTTAGTCTCACACATAAGTTAAGGAGAGCAGATACTCCTGATGAATCATCAGGTAGTGTATTTATATGGCTTTTAAATAAGTGAGCCAACGCTTGTTTCAATTTATCTTTTTTATCTTCCTGAACAGATGAAATTAAATAATCCCTCGAAAGTTGAAGGGCAGGCATAAAGATTTCAGGAATATCTATTTTGTTATCTGTATTAATATTACTTATTAACCAGTCTATAACTCTATTTACTTGCTCCTTATAATTTTCATCTTCAGTATTATCTTTGATTTTATTACTTACTACTTCTAAATTTTCTTTAGTTAGTACGCTTCTATTAAGCAAAGCGATAAGTTCTTGTGCATGTTCATAACTCTGTATTTCTTTTTGTATTACTTCCGCATGCTCACCATAATTAAAAGCATTGATAAAATCCTTATAATATCCTATCGTCTCACTCTTTTTATCACCTGCTTCACTAAGGATTACGCGAACATTAGCAACAAGCGCATCAAATTGTGCTTTCTTTAATTCATTTAATGTTGCTTTAGCTCCTTCTCCAAAATTATCAATGTTCTCTATTATTTTATTCAGTTTGTTAAGCGCTTCTGTTCCTTCAGAAATATTAAATTCTTCTGGCTTGCTTTTTAATACGTCAATAACTGCTGTAATTGTTTCTATTAATTTATTAGCTTCTGCAGACAAGTAGGCTTGAATTTCATTGTCTGGCATTAATTTGTTTGTATTTAGAAATTCACATGCATCTAATAGCGAATCTATCTCTTTATGATTAGCCAACCAAGCTTTGCAAGCTTTAGTATAATCTTCATTCAAAATTTGGTTACCAGAATCTTTTTCAATTAAGTAATTCCATAATTCTTTATTCAAAATAACATCGTTTTGACTTTCCGCTTGGTTAAGCTTTCCTTCTGCCAAGAATTCGGAAAAAAGAGTTGCTTTAGCAGGGTCTTTAGAGAATTTATTTAGCCTGCCAATCAACCATACAGCTACGTCGTTAATTGGGTTATAAGTAGGACGCTTAGATAGCTCTAATTTATTGCGTTCTATATCATCCCTTTCAGTTATTTCTTTTATTTTATCTAAGTCGTTATTTGAATATTGATCCTTTTTAAGCAGAACATCCATTTCTTTGATTCTTGGTTCCCAAAACTCGTCTTGCCTTTCTTTTTCTATTTGTGCACCTATTGCAGTGATACTCTGTTTTAACTCTTTAAGTTCCTCATCTAGAACATCACAACTTGCTTCAGAAAATATTTGGCTACATAGGTTATAAAATGGTTCTTTATCTGAGTAAGGCTTTTCCTTGAAAGCTTTATTCGTAAGAAATTCATTAGCTTTAGTTATTACATTTTTTAAATTAGAATTGTTTTCTTCCACACCAAAAAATAATTGCACCTTATCGACTGATTCAAAAAGAGAAGCTTCAGCTTGATCAAAAGGTTTATCAGAATTAAGGAGATTAACAAACCTTCTAGAATGATCTTCTTGTATTTTTTGTTTTATATTCTTCAGCTTTTCAGAAAGTTCTTTATTTGTTGTTACTCCTGCCATCAGAAGATCAAGATCCCTCAGGAATTGAGAACGTTTTTTCTCTCCTCTTACTACTTGTATAAGTTCTTCTTTACAATTCTGAACATCTTCTGCTTTTTCATGAGGTTTACTCCAAGGAAAACGTCTATACGATAACTCCTCATAAAGAATACTAAGATCATAACAAGCTTGACTAAGAACGGGATCTTCACTTTGTTTAATATATTCTGTTCTAACTCTGGCAAGTTCTGCTCTTAGACTACGAAATCGCAAACTACTAAAAGGCTTGTCAGCTAGTTCTTTTTCTTGCCTTGCCAACTCACTCAATAGTTCCAGACCAAATTTTCCATCTAATGCATTCGCAATTTTAGGGGCAGCGGAACTTTTTGTGTATCCTTTGATGGGATCTATGACGATATTTTTAGCATTTCGTATTTGAGGAAAATCAGGGGAAGTGACACGAACGTGAACAGCAGATGAATAAACAAATGTATGATTTTCAGTTTTTGGGATAGAAGTATTTAAAATATTTTTGTATTGTTCTTCTGTTAAAACAATTGACCGATCAATTCCATTTATAGCAGCAGTAGCACCATATCCAACCTGAATTCTTTTAACCTCTTTAATTTCAATTTCAATTACATTTTCGTTATTGTCTTCTTGATTGTTTTTTTGATCAATTATGCCAAAACGAGGAAAGCAGGTTTCAATGAATGCGCGATAATGAAGCAGACAATAGTAGTAAGCATTATCTGCATCTTGTTTGATTTTAGCTTGAAGCTTGATGTTATATACACGAAGAGGTTCTTTATCTGCGCCGTCGTCTTGATAAAGCTGCCCCTTTTCTTCCGTATCTAAAGCTAAAGAATCGCCAGCATTTAAAACTAATTTTTCAGCTGTACTAAGCATATCTCACCCCGCTTCGAAATTTAATCTCAGCATATCAATTTTTTATGAAAGGGCTTCTAAACTACGATCATCCTTACCAAATTTCATGACTTCCATATTCTGTTCAGATAGCACATTATCTTAACATTATCATTTGGGTAATTTTACCATGCAACTTGCCCACACACTAGCGTGTGAATCATGGATCAATACCTCTAACTATATAGAATAAACCTTAACGTTTGCTTAGGTTCTGTTTAAAAAGCTTAAATTCAATTAGTTCGTTCTTCTGCGCACCCTGCAGTCAAACTAAGTATTCAATATAAATACGCCCCCTTTGAAAACGAGGCGGCCGGGGAATCGAGGCGAAGGATTTTAAACTTCCAAGCGTCATTCCCGCCAGCACAGCCTTGTATTAGAATGTAAAGCGTGCAAGCGGGAATCTATAACTCTGTTCAAATCGAAATACTGTTTGTACAAAGTTCTAGATTCCCGCTTGATAGCGAGTACTGTTTGCTCTTTGCTGTACTAGCGGGAATGACGCCTAGAGTGAGTTCAAATCAAATCCCGCCACGCAAAGAACAAAAAACGCGCGGCGCTCCCCTTTACAAAAGCGTTGTTGCATGAATCAAAAATTGCCCAGAAAAACAGAGATTTTTGAGTAGCATTGAAATAAAAATGCAACTTTCCGTAACTAAAGCACACAAATAATATAAAAATTTATGCATTTTTTGATTTATGCAACAACGCCTTTACAAAGGAGGTGTTTCCTTAGCTTGACGCGTATGCCCCTGCTCTACTCTCTCAACCTATATTAATGAATTTTGGGTTTGGTGGATTACGGCATCGCCGTGCTACCCCACCTCAGCGAACGGATATTAACAGCGAAATTCATCTCTATTCGCAGCAAGCTGCGAGGAATATATCCCTGAATATATCCCTAAAGTGATTAAATAGTCAAAATGTGAAGATTTCCAGCTCCAAATGACAGCAAAAAAGCACTAATAAATAAGCCCATCGCCACAGAATATCATTTTTTGCACAAAAATATAGCCTATCGTATTCCTATGTACCTGCAATAGTCAATTCCTGCTTTATATAATCAAGGCAACCAATTTATATCTCAAGACTTCATTTTAATTGGCTACTCACTCTATATACTGCTACTATTCGCTGTTTTATTTCTTAAATGACTTAATTTTCCGCGCACCATGCCAAAAAACCTCAGCAACCAAAAACATGAGATTAAACTCTTTAATAAAAGAGTGGTGGCTATCACCATTCTCACCGCGCTTCTTGCTTTAGTATTGATCGGGCGTTTAGCTCAATTACAAGTGATTGACCAAGCTAAATATGCAACGCTATCGGACCAAAACCAACTCAATCTCATTCCAATAGAACCTTCTCGTGGGCTGATCTACGACCGAAGTGGCACTTTATTAGCTGAAAATCTGCCGATTTTTAGTCTGGATGTCATTCCCGATAAAGTTCATAACTTAAAACAAACCATTGTGAAGTTGCAGAAATTAATTCCTATTAGTGATAAAGACCTAAAGTATTTTTACCGTACTTTAAGTCAAAAAAGACAATCAGAGTCTATTCCCCTGAAATGGCATTTAACCGAGACGGAAGTGGCACGCTTCGCAGTGAATCAATGGCGTTTTCCTGGAGTAATCATTAATGCACGATTATTGCGTTATTATCCAAAAGGAGCCGAGTTTGTACAAGCACTAGGGTATGTAGGGCGCATTAATCTAGCCGAGATTGGTCAGGTCGACTCTGCCAATTACAGTGCTTCTAATTACATTGGTAAGCTTGGTCTGGAAAAATATTATGAGTCGCTATTGCATGGCCACGTGGGCTATCAACAAGCTGAAACCGATGCCAACGGTCGCATCGTGCGAATATTAAAGCAAACTCCTCCGGTTGCGGGTGATACTCTTTATTTAACTATCGACAGCGGTTTACAACAAGCAGCAATAAAAGCTATGGGTGATATGCCCGGTTCTCTGGTGGCAATTGATCCGAATAATGGCAATATATTGGCTATCGTGAGTAACCCCAGTTATGACCCTAATCTTTTTGTAGAAGGAATTAGTGATAAGGATTATCAAGAGTTACATAATGAGCCGAATAAGCCTTTATATAATCGTTCTATTCGTGGCTTATTTCCCCCAGGCTCCACAGTCAAACCCTATCTGGCTCTGGAAGGGTTGCTTTCGCATGCAGTGACTCCCAGTTTTAAAATCCGTGACCCAGGCTATTTTAACTTTGGCAACCTCACTTTCAAAGATTGGAAAAAAGGCGGTCACGGTGTCGTCAATTTGCAAAAAGCCATCACCATTTCTTGTGACACTTATTTCTTTAATCTATCGCTGCGTTTGGGCATTAATCGTATAGCATCTATTTTTACGGCTTTTGGTTATGGCCGCCCCACGGGCATTGATATGAGTGATGAACTGGGTGGTTTAGTACCAACTCCTGCCTGGAAATCGCGCGTGAAAAAAACCGCCTGGTATACCGGAGATACCATTGTTGCGGGAATTGGCCAAGGTTATTGGTTGGTCACGCCACTGCAAATGGCTTCAGCAGTGGCAGCTATGGCAGAACGCGGCATACATTATAAACCGCATTTACTATTAAAAATTCAAAAACCAGACGGAACTATTATTCCCTATAAACCAGTGCAATATCCTAAAATTAACATTCCTGCTGCTGCTTGGGATCTGGTGCATGCTGGCATGCGTGCTGTTATTACCGTGGGTACAGGTTATCACTTTGGCCGTGATGCACCGTACACCGTTGCAGCCAAAACTGGAACTGTTCAGATGTTCAATGCCAGAAAACGCAGTGATGCAAAAGAAGTTCAAAGTTCATTACCATTTAATTTACGCGATAACAGTATGTTTATTGCTTTTGCACCAACCGATAAACCTAAAATTGCTCTTGCTGTAGTCATGGAACATAGTGCCATAGCACAAGATGTTGCGCGCAAAGTGATGGATTATTACATGCTCGATGAGCTGCAAGTATCCAATAGAATGACTGAAGACCGGCAAGGAATTTTATTGCCTCCCGTTAGAAAGGATAATTCAGGAACAGCCACCACTGATACCACCACAGTTGTGCAAAATGTAAAAGATAAAGGAAAGATTAAAGGTAAGCAATGAAGAGTATCTCTAGACTATCAGAAAATATTTTACCCGCCAGTACTACAGATGAAATCCAATATGCCAATCTGTGGCAAAGACTCCATCTTGATTTGCCGCTATTATTTGGCATTATCGTATTAATGGTTTGCGGTTTGTTTATTTTATACAGCGCCGGCGATAAGGATATTACTGTCGTAGAACAACAAGCAGTAAAATTTGCCTTTGCACTTTTAACTATGTTCATACTGGCGCAAATTCCACCGGTAAAATATCGTTTATGGGCGCCTTGGCTATATCTAGCCGGAGTTCTTTTATTAATAGCCGTATTAGTTGTCGGTGAAAGCGGTCAAGGTGCAAAGCGTTGGTTAAATTTAGGCATTCTTCGTTTCCAACCTTCTGAAATGATGAAATTAGCTTTACCTATGATGTTGGCCTGGTTTTTTCATTTTAAGCCACTTCCGCCCAAGATTTTAGCACTCTTTATTGCCACCATTCTCATTCTTGCCCCAACGCTGTTAACTGCTAAAGAACCTGATCTTGGCACGGCGATTTTGATTGCTAGTGGCGGCCTTTGTATTTTTCTATTTGCCGGTATTCGTTTGCGCATACTTATTTTATTAGGTTTACTCGTTCTATCTGGCCTGCCCATGTTGTGGCATTTTATGCGTGAATATCAACGTCAAAGAGTATTAACCTTCCTCAATCCAGAACGCGACCCTCTTGGAGCAGGCTATCACATTATTCAATCGAAAATCGCTATCGGCTCAGGTGGTATCTTTGGTAAAGGTTGGTTACATGGCACGCAGTCGCATCTATCATTTTTGCCGGAACACGCCACCGATTTTATTTTTGCAGTTACCGGTGAAGAACTTGGTTTGATTGGCGGGATTGCACTAATTGTTATTTATATGTTCATTGTATTTCGCTGTTTTTATATCGCCAGTTTAGCGCAAGATACATTCACGCGTTTACTGGCGGGCAGTTTAACACTCGCCTTTTTCTTATCTATGTTTATTAATATTGGCATGGTTATTGGTATTCTGCCGGTGGTTGGTGTTCCGTTGCCATTAGTCAGTTATGGTGGAACTTCCGTAGTAGCCATGTTAGCTGGCTTTGGCATGATAATGTCGATAAAAACCCACAGAAAAAAACTAGGGCTTTAAAAACCTTAGGGGCTGTTTACAATTCTACTATTATTCTATTTCTTAACCAAAGTGAGACTTATAAAAAGCAAATAAATAGCTGCTAATGCAACTAAAATATAGATGATTCGAGCAATAATTGGCGCCTGACTGAAAATAAATTCAATTAAATTAAAGTTAAGTACTCCCACTAACCCCCAATTAATGCCGCCCAAAAAAACCAATAGAATCACAATCCAATCAATAATACTTAATGCTCGCATAACTAAGACTCTCCTTAATTAAAACAGTTTACATGCTAGGGTCTCAATAATAACATTCTTAGTCCAATGAGAAAAAAAACGATGCGTACTTTAATATGGTTTAGAGAAGATTTACGATGCACTGATAATATTGCCTTGTATGAGGCAGCTAAAAGTGCAACGAAAGGCATGGCTGCGATCTTTTTAGTGACGCCCCGTTTTTGGCAAAAACACGCTATGGCTCCCATTCGAATTCAATTTATGCTAGAAGGGCTAAATTTATTAAACCAAGCCTTAGCAAAAAAAAATGTTGCGCTAAAAATAATATCAGTCGAAAACTCACAAAATCCTGCCAAAACTTTATATCAATATGCCCAAAAAATTAATGCCAACCAATTGTTTTTTAACAGACAATATGAATTTGATGAATTAAAGCGCGATCAAATTGTGACTGATTATTTTCAATCTCGGGGCATATCTGTCCATAGTTATGATGACCAAATTATATTTCCTGCTACCGCTATACGAACACAAACGGGAGAGCCTTTTAAAGTCTTTACGCCTTTTAAAAGAGCCTGGCTAAAAAAGGCTTATGAAGAAGGTATCCCTGGCAACTTCCCTGCTCCAAAAAAGCAAGCTGAATTAATTGATGCACCTTCGTTACTCAGTAATTCTTCATTCTATGATTTGAAACATTGGCCAGCGGGAGAAACTTACGCAATCAAACGATTACGTCATTTTATCGAGCACAAAATTACTAGTTATCATGAAACTCGCGATTTCCCAGCCCTCAACGGGACAAGTCAATTATCGCCTTATTTAAGCACAGGCATGATTTCTTCGCGGCAATGCTTCAACGCAACATTACAATTTAACCATGGTGAATTTGATTCAGGAAATCGTGGGGCAATCATGTGGATTAACGAATTAATTTGGCGAGAATTTTACAAAATTATTTTAATTGCATTTCCGCAGATTAGCAAAAACAAAGCTTTTAAACCTGAAACAGATAAAATTATTTGGTGTCAAGATGGCAAACTTTTACGTGCGTGGCAACAAGGACTAACGGGTTATCCCTTAGTTGATGCAGCCATGCGACAATTAAACACCACCGGCTGGATGCATAATCGTTTGCGCATGGTAGTGGCCATGTTCTTAACCAAAACCTTATTTCTTGATTGGCGCTTAGGCGAAAAATATTTTATGCAGCACTTAATTGATGGGGATCTAGCAGCCAATAATGGCGGTTGGCAATGGAGCGCATCCACTGGCGTAGACTCTGTCCCTTATTTTCGGATATTTAATCCTCTTCGACAAAGTGAACGTTTTGATCCCGAAGGTAAATTTATCCGAAATTTTTGTCCAGAGCTGGCCGATCTTGATAACAAGACTATTCATCAGCCCTATCAAAACCAAGCTCTATTTAGTAAGCCAATCAATTACCCCTATCCCATAGTTAATCACGCACATGCAAAGGCAAGAGTTGTAGCGGTATTTAAAGGCAACCATAAAGGAAAATAAGTAAACTATTAGTTGGGTGGTTCTCATAAATTGTAGTAAAATAGACCTAGATTTGAAAACTACCTCTTCTAACTTCCATAGTTTTATCATGCCGCCAATCAATTCAGTCAACCATCGATTACATGGTAAAGAACCGCATATTGTCGGCCTTACTTTGCTAAGCGGCTTTGCTGCGATGGGCGCCATTTTAATGACGCCAGCTTTGCCGGTAATAGCTCAATATTTCAAAATTAGTGTGGCTTTAACCCAGTTAACCGTGACAAGTTTTCTATTAGGTTATGCTTTAGGGCAATTGATTTATGGCCCCATTGCCAATCGACTGGGCCGAAAACCAGCATTTTACATAGGCATTGCTATTGCTACGCTAGGCTCTCTTTTTAGCATTTTAGCTTCACCCATTGAGTCATTTCATTTGTTGATTATAGGTCGATTGCTCGAGGCCTTGGGATCAAGTGCGGGACTAGTCGTATGTTTTACTCTCATTAATGATTTTTACTATCCAAAAGAAGCTCGACGTGTGACTGGCATGATGATGGTTGCCTTTGCGATTGTCCCAGGCGTAGCCATTGCTATTGGCGGTTTGCTTACTCAATATCTCAGCTGGCAGGCGTGTTTTTATTTTCTATTATTCTATGGATTAGTACTCATTTATCCTGCTATCAGAATGCCAGAAACGATGAGTCAAGCTGATCCTCATGCATTCCATTATCAACACATATTTAAAAAATATGGCGAAATTTTTCTTAACAAAAAACTGGTGGGTTACGCTCTTTGTTCAGGTTTTTCGAGCGCTTGTATTTATGTATTTGGAGCCGAAGGCCCTTTTATTGGTATCCATTTACTGCACATAGCACCCGCAACTTACGGCTTACTGGGACTCACACCTTTTATTGGCACACTGATAGGTTGCTTGATTAATATTCGTTTTACCCACATTGATAGCATGCACATGCTGAAACTCGCTTTTTTTCTGGAATTAATTGCAGCGCTAATCATGTTATTCAGCTTTATATTTCACTTTATTAGTCTCACTACGTTGCTACTGCCCATGGGGCTCTTATGCATGGGTCATCCTATTTTGTCAGGCACAGCTTTATCTCTGGCAATGACTCAAACTGAAGATAGATCTAACGGGTCTGCGGTAGCAAATTTTGTTGCTATGAGTATGCCAGTAGTCATGACTCTGCTGCTTGGCGCATTACATGCCTCTGCTGCCTGGGGCTTGCCATTAATCTTTTTAATTGCGCTCGGTTTAATGTTAAATGTTTATATTTGGCTTTTAAAAGACAATTCTCAATGGAGTCTATTAGAAAAATCAAACAAAGTGACGGAGTTTTAATAGACTATTGAGGTAACTGCTTTCATCCGTAGGATGGATTACGGCATATTAATAAGAGGAGCTTCGAGTACTATAGTGGTTCCTGTTATCGATACGCTTTGATTTGGCCCAACTTTAATAGCAGCGAGATCATGCCCAAGCAAAATATCCTTTGATCGTATTTGAATGGTCTTTGCTGCTAAATGACATTTTCCTTTAACGATTGAAATATGCTGATTGCCTTTCACCGTTAGCTGGCTGAAATTCTGTTTAGTTTTGATCGACAAATCTTTCTTACTCGTTATCTGTATATCAGATTGTTGCGACTGCCACTTCATATCCCTTTTAGAGTCACAGATGATATCGCCTCCGGAATAATAAAATTGATTACTTTTTTTGCTAATCACGCGCTGATCATTTTGCACTATCAGCCGCTTACTCTTAGCTACTTTACTCATGAAATTAGCTTGGGCTGTCAAGTGTAAGTCTTCTTTTGCTGTTAGTGACATCCCACCTTGTTTTGCCTGCAAATAGATAAAAGAACACTCCTCAGCCACGCTCATCAACAGCTGATTTTGTCGATTGGAGGTAAGCAATTCTATTCGCTGCTGTTGTTGCTTATCATCGAATATTAATGCATGGCCGGTGGGCGTCACTAGGCAATGCTGGGTATAATTAGCTGCGGTTACCGGGGCTGGAGTAGTTGGATTAGGAACTGCGCCTATAATAATGGGGCAATTAAAATCCCCAAATAAATGCGTAACGGCAACATAGCTCTCTGCGTTAAGCGGATAATGGTAGCCATAATGTAAATCTCCGATTCGAGCCAAACCGCCATAAGGTTGTACTAGGGGAATAGAGCTTGATGCTTGACCGGTTGGTGCCTCTGAATAATCAAAAGCTTGTCGTAAAAAATAGCGGCCAAATTCATCCAGGTAAGCCCCAGTAGAATCATCACTCATACCTTCAATACGGGCGTAAAAGAGACTAGAGGATGGCGAAGTTTGGATTGGTTTCACGGGAATTTGATACGCACCGTTGGTATCTTTTGCTAAGGATGAGGGGGTATTGGATAGAGAAAAAGCTAGCGGTGCTCGATAATCTACGTTAATAGGTGTTAATAACACTGTGCTGCACCATGCAGTCGCTTGTTCACTTATAAAATCTGGGGTTCCAGCAGGTTGTGCAAAGCGACTAGCAACAGTAATAATTCGATAAACCCCGTTGAAATCATGATCGGGATGATTAGTCAAAGTAAGTATCTGTCCTGGGTTGAGATTTCTTGCATCAGTGCAGCACTGATAAATATCTCTCTGCCAATCAAGTTGCCTCTGCATTAAGGACGCAAGACGCTGGCCTTCTTCCCGATTTTGAACCTGCCCACCAAAATATTGCCAATCACCTTCAGCTGCCAGTGTCGATTGCTTACTTTTCGTAAACTGTAATTCATTTTCTGGCTGCATAATATTGCAACCTTGTAGCGTAATTGAATGACTTAACCAATGCGTTGAGCATGTCATAGAAAACACACTTACAAATTCAGGCACTTGACCACTTTGCGTCACAAAAGGTAAGCTGATGTTAACCGCCGGATAATATTGCCAATCATCATAAATCTGTAAGCACGCATGCGTTTGCATCTGTTCGAACAGGAAAAATAGCCCCCAGCGCGCGCAAATTCGCTGCAAGAACTCGTAGTCCGATTCATTATACTGCACGCTATAAGGTAAATGGGGATAACTATGCCGGCAATGTATTTGATAATCTAAACGAGACCAACCGGCTTTTTGCAAGATAACTGAAATGATTTCAATTGCCGTTTTATTTAAAAAAACTTGGTGATTACGCCTTAATTTTAACTGTCGTAGTGGAGAAGATAAGCGGACTTGGTAGCGATCACCCGCCACTTCACTCCCAAAATCAATGACTTCGTTAATAATCCCATGTAAGACTGCTAATCCAGAGGTAGTAGGCCATGCTATTTTTGCTTTTTGGCTCAAAATTTGACTAAGCTGCAATGGAGTTTGTGCAATTCCGGCTATACAGAATGCATAATCTGATGAAACCCCAAAGTTATTACATTCTAGGCTTTGAACTTGAAATACCCTTTTACTATTAATGTATAAATTAACTTGCGATTCATGATAAAGAATTTGCTCATCCATGGTCATTGCCATTTTGGTTATATTTCTAAGGGATAATGCTCTGCAGATAAAAGAATGTCAACAGACCCTCTTCTCCTAAGCTTCCCTTAAGCTTAAGTACTTATAATGAAAGCATGCGAAAAGAAAAACGACAAAATTTGATACAAACTGACGTTATGTACTAGAAAAAAGCTATTGCTCATGTTATATTTTATCAATGATTACCAATGCGGGAGATGAACACCATGCTAGATAATTCAGTTGCTTTAAATCAATTTAAAGTACTAGAGATGGAAGCAAAAGCTTATGAAGCAAATGGACTCGGGAATGCGAAGCGACCAGACCCCGATAAGTTAAAGAAAAATGATACTGTCGCTAACGCCGGTCAAGGTCTAAGCAATTCTGCACTCAAACCTCATCCTATTGTTCAAATGAAAGGTGCTGATAATAACGTTCAAGTTAAGCCAACCGAATCCAGTAAAATAAATGATCCAAATCAAGCAACACCATCGCCCACAAACGTTCCAGTACCAACCCCTTCACTGACTCACGCGCCTGGCCAGAGCCATACAAATTCTTATGTTGCAACCCCAACCTTGAAGATGGGGGGATAGGTTGTTAGAGTTTAGCTATTAATTTAGCCACCCTATGGGTGGCTTTTTTATTTCCTGTTTGTTTTTGCAATGTCTGGATTGCCACGCCACAAAAGCAAAAAGCGTGGGGTCGCAATGACGGCAATTAAAAAATTGCAGTTAAATACCGTTTTATCTATAACTACATTAATATAGTTACTCAAACAACAAGCTATAATACTATCTATGCTTTAATAATATATATTTCAATATTACTCTTATGACCTTAGCTGACGAAATTATTTACGGAACGAAAGAAAGTGTCGAACGCTCGATACAAGCTGGCGCTGAAATCAATGAAATGGATGAGTACGGCTTTACACCCCTGATTGAAGCGGCGATTTGTAATAAAGTTGATGTCGCTGAATTATTGCTTGCCCGCGGCGCTATCATTGACAGCCCCGACATAGTCGGACGAACTGCATTACACTGGTCTGTTGATAACCATAACTTACCTCTTTCGCAATTATTGCTTGAGCATAAAGCAAATCCCAATGCCTACTCCAAAGCTTGCCAACCAGTGCTGGCATTCCCTTTATTACGTAGTCAGGAACAATTGAAAGATTTGCTTTACGGTTATGGAGCAAAGCTAAATTTTGCTCAAGACTTTATTAATACTAAATTAGTAGGACATCGTTTTGAACTCGAAGGGCAAGTTCATATCATCGACTGTGATGGGCAATTTATTCTGATCGACTTTGAAGGGTTCTTTTTAGAATTTACATTAAGCATTATTCAAGATTCACTGAAACGTTTTAGCAATAATTATGCAGCTAAAGCTTTACATGCTTACAACAAAAAAATTCATAAAATGTTAAGTTGTTTAAACGTTGCGAACGAATTGATTAAATATGACCATTTCAGCATTGAACATAAACAATATGATGATCGTATCAATCGTCTTTTAGAGCATGATCTGCTTTTAATACCTGTTGCTTACGAAGGACATGCGATCACCTGTATGAAGTGTGGCGATCTGTGGGTAAAATGTGATCGAGGGTATAATAGCCGCACTGAAGGTAGTGTGGTAATTTATCGAGTATTGCGCCCGCAATTACTCACCAAAAATTTTATTAAAGATCTCATTTATAAAAACCACTCTCGTCAATATGTGAATGAAGGAATTAATGATTATTTAGGTTTGGTTAAGCTAACAGAATTGCCTTTACCACCGCAGGTGATTGGCAATTGTTCCTGGGCGAATGTGGAAGCCAGCGTACCCACTTTATTATTTTTATTGTTGTTACAAGAATGTAACCGTTACGATCCACAAGAAATCATTCGGATCCAAAATTTTGTGATGAACTTCTTTGAACAATGGCGCGAGTGGGATAAAGATCGGGCTTTAGAAGAATGTATCCAAAGTTTTTATAATGCAGACCCACCTCGTCAAGCTTCAAAAATTGCTTTATTAGCAGCAGTCTTGGCGCAGAAGTGTCGTTATGATGTCCCGCACGAATTACGCCGAGCAGAAAAGATTTTAAGCCTTTTATTAATTCCACAATATCAATTTATTTTAGAAAGTTATCTTAAGGTTTATGTTGAAAATAACAAAACCGAAGTCGGTGAAAATCTAGTACATCTATTGGATTTAGCAGCACCAAAGGGGCAGATAAATTTCTTGCGCGAGCGGCCACTGAGTGAAGAATGAAGGTAATAATGCTGTGTGATTCTGACATTCCTTACTTTGCAATAACCACTTTTGTCTTCGACCAACGATCATACAACGTCCGTTTGTCTTTATCGAAAACTAACCAAAAAAATCCTATCCCAAAACAAGCAAGGCACGGCAGTGCCCACAGAAGTCGCTTAAGGCATTGAGTCAAACGCAATTTTTTATTATCACACGAAATGATTTTTATCCGCCACGTCAGCATGCCCAGCGTTTGCCCACCGTAAAGCCAAAAACCGCCATAAAAACTAATAGCCAAACAAAGTAAATATCCTTGGTAGAAAGCATTCCCCGAGGTAATATAATGACCATGGGTAAAAGGCATTAACAGCAACGTTGCCAATAATAAAATAGCTAATAAAACTAGCGCATCGTAAAACATTGCTGCTAAGCGGCGAAAAATTCCTGCAGGTTTCATGTATTATACCTCGCGCAGATGAGTTTTCAGAATTTTAACTGTCAGATTGCGAGAGATTGAAACGTTCTGAATGAGAAAAAGCGCAGGTGTAGCTGTTCTACATTGAGCTTTTTCAATTGAAGAACGTTTCAAGGTCGACACAAGATGACAGTTAAAAACCGAAAACTCATCTGTGCGAGGTATATTAACCTTCCCTTTGCGTCTGAGTCAGTTATCTTCTACAATTCGCACAATAGTATCAACTAGGAAAACTTGTCATGTATGCTAAAACGATGAACATCGCAGATTTTGACCCTGAATTATGGACGGCACTTACCAAAGAAATGCAAAGGCAGGAAGATCATATTGAACTTATTGCGTCAGAGAATTATGTTAGTCCGCGGGTATTAGCGGCGCAAGGTTCGGTACTTACCAATAAATATGCGGAAGGTTATCCTGGCAAACGTTATTATGGTGGTTGTGAATATGTTGATATTGCCGAGCAACTTGCAATTGATCGAGCGAAACAATTATTTGGCGCAGCTTATGCTAATGTGCAACCTCACTCCGGTTCACAAGCTAATGCTGCAGCTTATATGGCGCTGATAAATCCAGGCGATACCATCCTGGGGATGAATTTAAGTGAAGGTGGGCATTTAACTCATGGTGCGAAAGTTAGTTTCTCTGGAAAAATTTACCAGGCCTACACCTATGGTTTAAAACCCGAAACCGGTGAAATTGATTACGAGCAGGTTGAACAATTAGCCCAAGAACATCGCCCTAAATTAATTATGACTGGTTTTTCTGCTTATTCACGTATTGTCGATTGGGCACGATTTCGTGCTATTGCTGATACAGTAGGCGCATATTTAGTAGCTGATATTGCGCATGTCGCCGGCTTAGTGGCGGTTGGCTTATATCCCTCTCCCGTGAATATTGCCGATGTCACCACGTCAACCACCCATAAAACCTTACGTGGCCCACGAGGTGGGCTAATCTTAGCGAAAGCAAACCCTGAGATTGAAAAGAAATTAAATTCAATTGTATTCCCGGGCATTCAAGGTGGTCCCTTAATGCATGTTATTGCAGCGAAAGCTGTAGCCTTTAAAGAAGCATTACAACCTGAATTTAAAGTTTATCAACAACAAATTCTTGATAATGCAAAAGCGATGGCGCAAACCATGATAGCGCGAAATTATAAAATCGTTTCAGGTGGAACGGATAATCATTTATTTTTAGTCGATCTTCGAGATAAGGATTTAACTGGGAAAGATGCCGAAACTGCCTTAGGTAACGCTAATATCACCGTCAATAAAAATACCGTACCGAATGAACCACGCTCACCTTTTATTACCAGTGGCTTACGCATTGGCACTCCTGCTATTACTACCCGCGGCATGGGGGTTGCAGAAGCAAAACAACTGGGATCATGGATGTGCGACATTCTTGATGACCTAAAAAATGAAGAACTTATCAAAAATGTTAAACAAAAGGTGTTGGATCTTTGCCAACGGTTTCCTGTCTATGGATGAACTATACCTCTCGCAGATGAGTTTTCAGAATTTTAACCGTCAGATTGCGAGAGATTGGAACGTTCTGAATGAGAGCCTGTTTAAAATCTTGGATTTTTGACTAAAGACAAGGCAAAAATGGCGAGCAAAGCGGAGTTTACACGCAAGTAAATGAGCATTTGAGAGCCATTTTTAACGCAGTATTTAGTAAAAAAGATAGATTTTAAACAGGCTCTGAGAAAAAGCACAGGTGTAGCTGTTCTGCATTGAGCTTTTTCGATTGAAGAACGTTTCAATGGCGATGCAAAATGACGGTTAAAAAATGAAAACTCATTTGTGAGAGGTATAACATGCACTGTCCATTTTGCAATGCAGTGGATACTAAAGTCATTGATTCCCGATTAGTCGCAGATGGTGCTCAAATTCGTCGTCGACGGGAATGTTTGTCGTGCACTGAACGGTTTACTACTTACGAAGTGGCTGAACTGGTTATGCCACGCGTTATTAAACACGATGGTCGGCGTGTGCCTTTTGATGAAGATAAGTTACGTAGTGGCATATTACGAGCGCTGGAAAAGCGCCCCATTAGTACGGAACAATTCGAAGAATTAATTAGCCGGTTGAAATATAAATTACGCGCGAATGGCGAACGTGAAGTTAAAACCCAGCTTATAGGCGAATGGATCATGGAGGAATTGCGTCAACTGGATGAAGTGGCTTATGTGCGTTTTGCATCGGTTTATCGACGCTTTCAAGATGTACAAGCTTTTCGGGAAGAAATTCAGCGAATGGAAGATCGCGCCAACAATAAAACCATGAGTGATAATAGTGAATCAAGCTAATCAGCCCAAAAAACCCCGTTTCAATCCTTTTGCTAGACGCAAAGCCCGGCACTTACTATTACAAGCCTTGTATCAGTGGCAACTTTCAAATAACGCTATCGTTGATATAGAAATCCAATTTAATCGAACTAACGATATGCACAAAGTCGATAATACTTTTTTTCATGAATTACTGCATCAAATTCCAGCAGAACTCGATCATTTAGATAATAAATTTAAACCCTTTCTTGATCGGCCTTTAGCAGAAGTTAGTCCAATTGAATTAGCACTCTTACGTATAGGCACCTATGAGTTATGTTACCGTCCGGACATACCCTATAAAGTTGCCATCAATGAAGCAGTCGAATTGGCCAAGGTTTTTGGCGGAGAAGATGGTCATAAGTATGTGAATAGCATCTTAGATCAGGTGGCGCGTGGCGCGCGGGTTAGTGAAGTGAAGTGAAGTGAAATGAGATGAAAGCCGCATGGCAGTATCTGAATTCAAACTGATCGAAAAATTTTTTGCTAAGCAAATTAGCGCTCGCAATGATGTTAGTCTCGGTATAGGCGACGATTGTGCTTTATTAAAAGTACCTATGAACCAAGAGCTCGCTGTTAGTATGGATACTTTGGTCAATGGTGTGCACTTTCCTGAACAGACATCAGCGCAAGATATTGGTTATAAAGCCCTGGCAGTTAACTTAAGTGATCTCGCTGCAATGGGCGCTGAGCCAGCCTGGGTAATGTTGGCATTAACTTTACCCAAGGCCGATGAACAGTGGCTAACTGGCTTCATGCTGGGTTTTAATGAGTTACTACATAAATATCAGTGTCAATTAGTCGGTGGCGATCTAACCCGCGGTCCTCTATCAATTACCCTACAAGTTCACGGCTTTATTCCTTCTGGGCAAGCATTACAACGAAACCAGGCTAAACCAGGCGATAAAATTTATGTAACTGGCACACTAGGCGCTGCTGCGCTAGCTTTACAAATTTTTAAGGGAAAAATATCAGCTCTGACAGAAGAGGTCACTGCTATTATGCCCTCTCTGCATCACCCTAACCCTCGTATCGAAGTAGGAATTCATTTGCGAAACATTGCACATGCAGCAATTGATATTTCCGATGGCTTAGCAGCTGACCTCGGTCATATTCTGCAGCAAAGTCAGGTCGGCGCCACCATCAATGTAACAAGCTTACCTCTCTCACCATTTTTAAAAAAATTTTTATCTCTTGATCAAGCTTATACCTTGGCTTTAACCGGTGGGGATGATTACGAATTATGTTTTACCGTCCCGATTGAAAAAGAAAATGTTTTATTACACATAAAAAATTCATTGCAGACACCAATAACATGTATTGGCTGCATTGAAGCAGAAAAAGGCTTGCGTTTGATAGGTGAACATGGCGATTCATTTAAACTACAATCTAAAGGATATGAGCATTTTTAATGCTTATCCAGTAAAGTTGCTAAATCCTAAACTTAAATTAAATGTTACTTCTTCCTCCTCTTGTTCTTCTTCCTCTTTTTTCTCTTTTTCTTCATTTTCTTCGTCTTCATCATCGCTATTCATAGGAGATGATGGAGGAGACCCCCACTGCGCATAACGATTGGCACCTGGATTTTCAGGAGAACTTGGTTTGCCATTTTTTTCATTTGTTTTTACAGTTTCATCAGTTCGGGAAAGTTTATTTTTAGGTTCTTCATTTTCTTTCTCTTCCTGCGATTTACTTTCTTCTTCTCGGCGTCTTTTTCCAGAGCGAGCCACTTCCTGACGTTTTTGGTTTACTTTTTCGGATAAAACTTCTCCGAAATGTTTACAAACTTCCTCAGCTATTTGCCCACCGCCATGACCATCACAAACAATAAAATATGAGCATTCGTTCATTTGTCTTTGATCTTGTTTTAATAAAGCTTTTAGCTTAACAACAACAATTGAAATATTGTCATGCGACCCGTTTTTTTTAGCTTGTTCCGTTAAAGCCTTGGCGATTTCATCAGGCGATTTTTCGCTATTAGCAGCCACCATAGCGCCAATCCATTTTGCATCATTGCTTTTTTCCATTACCCCATCACAGGTAATAATAAGACAAGCTCCCTCTGCATCTTCAATGTCCTTATAAATATCCTCATAAGAATGAAAATAAACATCAGGATCATGCCTTAAGCCGCTATTCTCATGATCAGTATCTCCAAATGCACCCGTCAAAGAGAGTTTAAATCCATCTTCTATTACAAGACCGTTGCTATAGGATGCTTTTAACCGCGAGTAGTCTTGGGTAACATATTCAAGCCAATCACTCGCTCCACCTTGAATTTTTTCTTGATGAAATTTCTCTAATCGCTTTTGTTCTTCTAAAATATTTGGTTTATGGAGAACTTTATTTAATTGTTCCGTCTTAGATTTTTTTCCATTGCATGTGACTAAAAAAGCATAACTATCGCCTAAATTGATTGTGACTAAACCAGAAGTTGTAACAATAGCTGCTATAGCGCAGGCACCTTCCGTGGGCTTATTACCATATCTAGCCTGCAATTCCGGAAAAGCTTCCAAAATTGATGACTTTTGATCTTTTTCTTTTAAATCGTCAAAATAAAGAATTGACCCCATGCTGATTTGATCTTCTTGCGTCTCGCGTTTATTTCTTTCTTCTGAAATTCCCACGGCACCTTCCTGTGCTAAAGCCATATAATCAAACATGCCTGCTTTGGCAGCAACTATTTCTTCCTCAAATTTTAAAGTTTTTTTAATCATTCTGTCGTTGGAATTGAGTTCATGATAAATAACAGTTTGTTCTATGGGTTGAGGGATAACTGCTATTTCAATGTCAGGGTATTGCTCTTTTATTTCTTCTATTGTTTGTTCTTTTAAAATAGTGCGCATCATGCCAGTCGATATTAGTTGAGCAAGTCTTTTATTTTTCAATGAATAATTAATTATTTCTGCATCAATATCTAAACTAAGCCTATCCATGTTTTTTGCTAGCCATACAACTATTATGGAAAAAAACACATTGTTATTACAAAAGTTATTTAAAAGCTTAGCTATTCCGCTGGCCGTAAATGGCAAATATGATCTTTGAAAAAGGGTCTGTAAAGAATGTTGCTCTAGTGACATCATCCATTTTGCTTCAAGCTTTAATATTTCTTTTAAGTCCTCATTCTTGTGTCTATCACTGAGAAATTCCGCAATTATATTATTGTCATTTCCTCGAAATGCTCTATCAATAATTGCCGAAACATAGCCAAACGACTCTATTTTACCTTCAATTAGGTTTTGCTTATACGCAGGATTAGCAATGTGGGCCATTTGCAAATTAAAAATTTCCTTTGCCGAAATAGCAGCTACTATCTTTTTACTTTTTAGTATAATTAGAAAAAATTCTAAATCCATACGAGAAAAATATTGCATTTTTCCACGCCATTCGATAATTTTAAATGCCTGTATATTGCAATGAAATAATATTAACTTGGCGATATGTCTCGGTGCTAAATCTAATTCCAGTCTTGAAGAAAGTAATAACGCGCGCGCCTTTGAAACATCTAGACACGCTTCTTCGTACGTTCCTCGAATTTTTTTTATCCTTTCTAAGGACAAACTAAAATATTCAAATTTAGAACTACGGATTGCATTAAAGTCATCATCTCCTTCATATTTATCGATGATTTCTTTCAAAAGTAGGGTTGGGAGTAATAAGAATGTATTTGATTGAAAAAGAGCTATTGCTTGGTCTTTATTTTTTTTAGATTTTTCATAAGCTTTTTTGGCTGAGGTCCATAATAAAATCGATAAATATTGGTTCGCTTTAAAAACAGATCGAACTTCCTGCAAAGAATTGCGGTCTGTGTTTGCTGTGTGTAAAAGAATTTTTCTGGGCTTTAGCTGTGGAAGTTTAGCAGCAGATTCATTCTCAGTTATAAACTTTTTTGCAATCTGAGCTAACTGCGTAGGTTTTAATTCGTTAAAATTTCTGGAAACAATGGTAATTGCTTTTTCCAAACTTCTCATCGCTAATGTAAAAATTGAATCTGTCTGCGAAGGACATTCTTCAAACTCTTCATTTTCTTCAGTATCTTCATCTCCTATGCTTTTATTAAGAAACGAACCCTCGCTTTCTTCGTTTTCTTCTTCATTTTTTGGCGGATTACCGTTTTTATGTTTATGCATATGCACATCCTTTTTATTCTAAAATTTTATGTCTTAAATATAAATTAATTATTGTCAAATTTGGTTTTAACTTTACCCAAAGTTAAGTGGTAATGCAATTTTATAAAAAGTAACTTCACAGACTATTGTTTAGCGGATGCATAAAAAACTTGATTAACTAATATTAGCTGCATATATAAATAGGTAATATCTCAGATTTCTCCATCCTTCTCCATCCTTCTATTTCATGTGATATAATTTTAAATCTTCATTTTTTCTAGAATCATAACGTACCCATTGTAATGACGTTATATACTGTGTTTAATTGTTGCTCTATTTATGCATTAAGGGTTAAACTTTAACTGTATGCAATTTTGTATTGATGAACTTCAAGTAGGCTAACCAACTTAACAGATAGTGCAAAATAAGGGAGAAACTGAATGATTATAAAATTACATTGTGGAAAAGCTATTGATTTTAATTATGCTAAAGTCACATCTGATTTTATAACTGAATTAAAAACACAACAAAAAGTTTGTAAAATACAAACAACTTCACATTTGCTGGTCCACAATGCTTATTATCAAAGAAGTTTTCCAGGCACATTTCCTGAGGTTTTTACTCGCGAAGCAGTATTAATTCGCTTAGAAAAAATATGTGAAGCTTTAGCACCGAAATATGGTTTATATATTTTTGATGCTTTTCGAACGAAACAAACCCAAGCCTATTTATTTGAGACCTATAAACACCAAATCCATGCAAAAAAATCTTATCTAAAATCAGACGAGTTAGAAGTTGAAGTCCGTAAATATGTTTCTCATCCAGATGAACCCGCACGTTTTGCCGTGGCGCCACATAATAGTGGCGGCGCTATCGATCTTGCAATCTATGATCGAAGCACCAAAACAATTCTTGATTTTGGTTGTTCATTTGATGAAACTGAGGAAATTGCTCGAACTGATTTTTTTGAGCAAGCTTATCATCCCGCTGTTATTGAAATGTCTGAAGAGCGGTATAATTTAGTTCGAAATAATCGGCGCATTTTATTTAATATAATGAAAGATTATGGCTTTACTAATTATCAAACAGAATGGTGGCATTACGATTTAGGGGATTGTATGTGGGCAATAGAACATAATACTATCCACCTGTTTGATTCAATGGAGCAAGCAGTGAAAGAGAAAATGATGGTAATTAATTCCTGTAATTAATACACCAAAACCTTACAGTAGGATATAGACACAATGCATACAAATATTAACACTTATGAATGGGCAGTGATTGGAGCAGGACCAGCTGGTATTGCCACTGTGGGAAAACTAATTGATTCTGGTGTGCCTTCCGAAAAAATTGTCTGGCTTGACCCTGAATTTAAAGTTGGCGACTTCGGAACCAAATGGCTTAATGTCTCGAGTAACACCAGAGTGGGTTTATTTTTAAAGTATCTCCATAGTAGTAATGCTTTTGAATATTCTGATTGTTCAAAAGACTTTATCCTCAATTCGTTACCGCCCGAAGATACCTGCAAATTACATCTCGCAGCAGAGCCTTTGCAATGGGTAACAACTATCTTACAAAAAAAAGTTAACTGCATAATGGCGAAAGTTAAGAAAATTAACTTATATAATAGACAATGGGAAATTGCTACTAACGAAGAAATTATTACCCATGCAAAAAATGTTGTATTAGCAATTGGTGCAGAACCAAAAAAACTTATTCATTCCGAAATTGAAGTCATTCCTCTGGAATCTGCCATGGATGAAGAGCAGTTAAAGCAGTGTTGTACCGAGGACGATACGATCGCTGTATTTGGTGCTTCACATTCGGCAATTATAATTTTACGTGCACTGATAGAAGCGGGTATCGTAAAAAATGTAATTAATTTTTATCTTTCACCCCTGCGCTATGCGGTTTATCTCGATGATTGGATTCTGTTTGATGATACTGGTCTAAAAGGTACTACAGCAGTCTGGGCGCGAGAGTTTATCGATGGGAAACAACCTGAAAAATTAAAACGGGTATTGGCAACGCACGAGCATGTTTCGCAGTATTTACCTCAGTGTAATAAAGCGATTTATGCAGTTGGTTTTCAAAAGCGAAGTCTACCTATCATTGAAGGTTTTGATCAATTACATTATAACCCGCATAATGGCATTATTGCCCCAGGCTTATTTGGTACCGGGATTGCTTTCCCAGAAGCCAATATTGATCGATTTGGGACATTGGAATATCGCGTCGGTTTATGGAAATTTATGGATTATATTACCCGCATGCTGCCTATTTGGAAGCAGTATGTCGTGTAAGTTAAAATCAATACAATCACCTAACTCAATATTTTCTTGGTGTTGCTATGATTTTGCGATCTCTGCTTATTTTTCCATTGTCACAACTTTTATTTTCGCAACTTATTTTACTCAACATGTTGCTAGTAATAAAATTATTGGCACTCATCAATGGGGGAATGCGCTAGCTTTATCTGGAATTATAATTGCTATCACAAGTCCACTTATCGGTGCTATTGCCGATCGCGGTGGTCATGGGAAACGTTGGTTATTTTTTTTAACTTACTTAGGCATTCTCACTACAAGCTTATTCTGGTTTATTTATCCAGCAGTTCATTATGTTATCTATGCATTGATTTTACTTGTTATCAGCAATGTGAGTTTCGAACTAGCGTTTGTCTTTTATAATTCTGCTTTACCTAAGCTGGCTCCTGCAGGTTATCTAGGACGCATTTCAGGCTGGGCCTGGGGAGCCGGCTATCTCGGGGGATTATTTTGTCTCAGCCTTTCACTCCTTATTTTTTTTTCGCACCCAACCATATGGCTTGATCAGGCTACTTTAGCGCAAGTTCGAATCAACGGGCCGTTGGTAGCTTTATGGGTTCTTATTTTTTCTTTGCCTTTATTTCTTTTCATCCCGGATATCATCAAAAAAAATGTGAATTTAAAGCAATCGATAATAGAAGGCCTTAAACAATGTAAACAATCTTTGTATCAATTACGACAGCAAAAAAATATATTTTTATTTTTACTAGCACACATGATCTACAGTGATGGCTTAAATACTTTATTTGCTTTTGGTGGCATTTATGCTGCTGGAACATTTCATATGGATATGCATGAAGTTTTAGAATTTGGTATTGCTATGAATATTACCGCAGGTATTGGCGCAGTATTATTTGCTTGGTTTGATGATTGGTTTGGTTCAAAAAAAACTATTCTTATCTCGATAGGCGCTTTAATCTTCATTGGAATTGTTATTTTAGTTATTTATTCAAAGCTATTATTCTGGCTGATTGCTCCTTTAATTGGGCTTTTTATAGGCCCAAATCAAGCCGCTAGCCGTAGCTTAATGGCACGGATTGCGATTCCAGAACAAGTCAATGAAACTTTTGGTCTCTATTCTTTATCGGGTAAAGCTACAGCCTTTCTGGGACCTTGGCTTCTTGGGGAAACCACTTTGTTTTTTGGTAGTCAACGCGCTGGCATGGCGACTATTTTTTTCTTCTTTTTGTGCGGAGGTATTTTATTATTAGGTGTAAAGGAAAATCAAAAATAACGTTTGTTTTTAGATAAACATAAAACACGCGTCTTATAAACTTACATTAAGGACTATTGATATTTCACTAGGCGTTAAACCCCGCATAGTAGAAATGTTAATATCCCTATTTTAAATTGTGATTTGCCATCACTTGTACAAGACATTCTTGACTAATTGCTTTCAAAATAGAGTTACGTTTTTTTGCATCAGCAGGTTCTAAACTCGTTAATAACATCGGTGATAATTCCCCGCTACTGATATGCTGCCAACCACAACCACAAAATTCTTGTGCATAGGCTGATACTCGATGATTAGTAATTGCTGAAGTACAACTAGTAAGCCATCCTTGCTTTTCTTGATCAGTATATTCGTTGCTAACTCCCGGCTGCGAAAGAGTCGGTGAGGACGTTTGATTCAAATTATTTTGTCCTAAAGAATTTTGATGCACATTATTCATCGAATTTACATTATTGTTTGCCGGAGCTTGTGGTTGCGCTGATGCTTGCGTTGAATCATCATTTGCTGGGGGATTGGCAATTCTGGCTTGTGGGTTAGCTGGTAAATAGCTTGGGCTATAAGTTGGCTCAGAAACATCAGCGGCTGAATTCGCTACTGCTGGCTGTCCATTGTTTGCTTGTTGTTGTGCTGGATGCAAAACATAAATTTGATCGGATTGCGGCGCAATAGACGTTGCTGGTTGCGCTGGCAATGAGTTATTTGTATTTTGTGTATCATTAGAATCCGCCGAAATATATTCTTGTGTAGTATTTCCAACTGCTGGAATCAACAAAAAAGCAAATATTAGTGTTATTTTTTTTTTCATCAGTAAACCCTGTAACCATTAGCGCATCATTATATTGAACTATTATTGCATAAATACTATTTTAACGTTCTATTAATTTCTTCAGTACGTCTTAGTAGAAATCATCGTAATTGTAAAGGTTATATATTTCGTTGAAGAATAACGGCAGCTGAGAAGTTATAGTTAAATAACGTTTTATCCAATTACTCACGTTATTTTAAAGATACGAAAATAATTATAATGAGAAATTTAAAAAACCAGAGAGAGACTATTTCAAAAAAAAAGGCAAAAAAAAAGCCCTAGCAATAAAAGCAAGGGCTTGGAAAAAAAAGCCTGGCGATGACCTACTTTCACATGGGGACACCCCATACTATCATCGGCGCTGAGTGGTTTCACTGCTGAGTTCGGGATGGAATCAGGTGGTTCCCACTCGCTATGGTCGCCAGACGAAAACTGGTTAGCAGTTGGCTGGATATTTACTTCCAGTCAAATGCAAATCGATAATTTGTCGTTTTGTCTGTCAAAAGCATTACTGCTGGGTAAAGCTGCTTTTCTTTATCCTAGATAATCTTCTAAAGAAGAGCACAAGAACAAAAAAAGAAGCTCACTACAATCGAAACATCTTGGGTGCTATAGAGTTAAGTCACTCGGCCTATTAGTACGGGTTAGCTCAACACATTACTGTGCTTACACATCCCGCCTATCAACGTCGTCGTCTCCAACAGACCTTACTTTTAAAAAAAGGGAAATCTCATCTTGGGGGGGGCTTCCCGCTTAGATGCTTTCAGCGGTTATCCCGTCCGTACTTAGCTATCCGGCGATGCTACTGGCGTAACAACCGGTTCACCAGCGGTACGTCCACTCCGGTCCTCTCGTACTAAGAGCAGCTCCCCTCAAATTTCCTACGCCCACGGCAGATAGGGACCGAACTGTCTCACGACGTTCTAAACCCAGCTCGCGTACCACTTTAAATGGCGAACAGCCATACCCTTGGGACCAACTACAGCCCCAGGATGTGATGAGCCGACATCGAGGTGCCAAACACCGCCGTCGATATGAACTCTTGGGCGGTATCAGCCTGTTATCCCCGGCGTACCTTTTATCCGTTGAGCGATGGCCCTTCCATACAGAACCACCGGATCACTAAAACCTACTTTCGTACCTGCTCGACTTGTCTGTCTCGCAGTCAAGCACCCTTCTTGCTTTTACGCTCTACGCATGATTTCCGACCATGCTGAGGGTACCTTCGTGCTCCTCCGTTACTCTTTAGGAGGAGACCGCCCCAGTCAAACTACCCACCATACACTGTCCCCAGCCCGGATAACGGGCCTAGGTTAGAACTCCAAATCAATCAGGGTGGTATTTCAACGTCGGCTCCATGTGAACTAGCGTCCACACTTCATAGCCTCCCACCTATCCTACACAAATCAATTCAAAGTCCCGTGTAAAGCTGTAGTAAAGGTGCACGGGGTCTTTCCGTCTTGCCGCGGGTACACTGCATCTTCACAGCTATTTCAATTTCACTGAGTCTCGGATGGAGACAGCGTGGCCATCGTTACGCCATTCGTGCAGGTCGGAACTTACCCGACAAGGAATTTCGCTACCTTAGGACCGTTATAGTTACGGCCGCCGTTTACCGGGGCTTCGGTCAGGAGCTTGCACCCCTTCACTTAACCTTCCGGCACCGGGCAGGCGTCACACCCTATACTTCCTCTTACGAGTTTGCAGAGTGCTGTGTTTTTAGTAAACAGTCGCGACCACCCTTTCACTTCGACCTCAGAAAGCTCAAAAGGCATGCTTTCTCACCCTCCAAGGCGCACCTTCTCCCGAAGTTACGGTGCTATTTTGCCTAGTTCCTTCACCCGAGTTCTCTCAAGCGCCTTAGTATCTTCTACTCGTCCACCTGTGTCGGTTTACGGTACGGTTTCAATTGACCTATCGCTTAGAGACTTTTCCTGGAAGCTTGGCCTCAGTCAGTTCGCTACGCAAGCGCAGCTCCTCATCACGCCTCAGAATTATAGGTGCTCGGATTTGCCTAAGCACCCTTCCTACACGCTTAAACCAGCACTACCAATCGCTGGCTGACCTAGCCTTCTCCGTCCTCCCTTCGCAGTCAACCAAAGTACAGGAATATTCACCTGTTTCCCATCAGCTACGCGTTTCCGCCTCACCTTAGGGGCCGACTTACCCTGCTCCGATTACCGTTGAGCAGGAAACCTTGGACTTACGGCGTGCGGGTTTTTCACCCGCATTATCGTTACTTATGTCAGCATTCTCACTTCTGATATCTCCAGCCCACCTTCCAGTGAACCTTCACAGACCTACAGAACGCTCCTCTACCACTCACTACTTATCGCTAAATAGTGAATCCGCAGCTTCGGTAAACAGTTTGAGCCCCGTTACATCTTCCGCGCAGGCCGACTCGACCAGTGAGCTATTACGCTTTCTTTCAAGGGTGGCTGCTTCTAAGCCAACCTCCTGGCTGTCTTCGCCTTCCCACAACGTTTTCCACTTAACTGTTATTTAGGGACCTTAGCTGGCGGTCTGGGCTGTTTCCCTTTCCACAACGGACCTTATCACCCGCTGTGTGTCTCCCGTGATTCAATAAACCCGTATTCGGAGTTTGCATCGGGTCGGCAGGCCGAGATGACCCCCTCGCCGAAACAGTGCTCTACCCCGGGTTATCATACACGAGGCGCTACCTCAATAGCTTTCGAGGAGAACCAGCTATCTCCGGGCTTGATTAGCCTTTCACTCCTAGCCACAGCTCATCTCCTACTTTTTCAACAGTAGTGAGTTCGGGCCTCCAGTTCGTGTTACCGAACTTTCACCCTGGCCATGGCTAGCTCGCCCGGTTTCGGGTCTACTCCTAGCGACTATGGACGCCCTATTCAGACTCGGTTTCCCTTCGGCTCCCCTATACGGTTAACCTCGCCACTAAAAGTAACTCGCTGACCCATTATACAAAAGGTACGCAGTCGCAAAAGACATGTCTCTTGCTTCCACTGCTTGTACACACACGGTTTCAGGTTCTTTTTCACTCCCCTCTCCGGGGTTCTTTTCGCCTTTCCCTCACGGTACTGGTTCACTATCGGTCAGTAGGTAGTATTTAGCCTTGGAGGATGGTCCCCCCATCTTCAAACAGGGTTTCTCGTGCCCCGCCCTACTCATTTCACACAAAAAGACTTTTCGTGTACCGGGCTATCACCGTCTATGGCGCAACTTTCCAGCTGCTTCCACTAACCCTTCTTGTGCTTTAAGGCTATTCCCCGTTCGCTCGCCGCTACTCAGGGAATCTCTTTTGATTTCTTTTCCTCTCGGTACTGAGATGTTTCAGTTCCCAAGGTTCGCTTCCTCAGACCTATGTATTCAGTCTGGGATGTTCCAGAAGACGGATGACAGAAGTAAAAATACATCCTCGTACCTTTACCTTCTCTCAACCGCCTTCTGGACGGGTTTCCCCATTCGGACATCTTCGGATTATCGCTCGTTTGCCAGCTCCCCGAAGCTTTTCGCAGGCTACCACGTCCTTCTTCGCCTCCTACTGCCAAGGCATCCACCGTGTGCGCTTACTTCCTTAACTCTATAGCCCCAAAATGTCTTCTAGGGCTTCACACTTATACAATATACCCAGCAGTGCGTCTCAACATCAGATTCACTTCGTATCGCTACAAAGCCTCTTCCAATATTCAGCCGCTTGCTTTTCTTCCCAGTTTGTTAAAGAACAGTTCAGGCAACAGGTGCCTGACTTAATAACCTCTTTTCATACGCCTCTTCTTCAGGCGCATGAAAACAAATTACTTCTCACTTCACTTCTTCATCCCACTCCCTCAACGTGGTGGAGCTAGTCGGGTTCGAACCGACGACCCCCTGCTTGCAAAGCAGGTGCTCTCCCAGCTGAGCTATAGCCCCTCTCGACAGAGCACAGATAACAGAAGACACTGGTGGGTCTGGGAAGATTTGAACTTCCGACCTCACCCTTATCAGGGGTGCGCTCTAACCAACTGAGCTACAGACCCCCCTCTTCAACATCTACCCACCATTACCCCTTATTGTCCTCTGTCTTCCATTCTCTGATTTTCGAAGCTAAACACAATTTGTGTGAGCACCACACCCTCAATTTCCGTCTCTTCGTAAGGAGGTGATCCAGCCGCAGGTTCCCCTACGGCTACCTTGTTACGACTTCACCCCAGTCATGAACCATACCGTGGTCAACGTCCCCCTTGCGGTTAAACTATTGACTTCTGGTACAGCCCACTCCCATGGTGTGACGGGCGGTGTGTACAAGGCCCGGGAACGTATTCACCGCGGCATGCTGATCCGCGATTACTAGCGATTCCAACTTCATGGAGTCGAGTTGCAGACTCCAATCCGGACTACGAGCGGCTTTCTGAGATTCGCTCCACCTCGCGGCTTCGCTTCCCTCTGTACCGCCCATTGTAGCACGTGTGTAGCCCTACCCATAAAGGCCATGAGGACTTGACGTCATCCCCACCTTCCTCCGGTTTGTCACCGGCAGTCTCCCTAGAGTCCCCACCTTTACGTGCTGGTAACTAGGAACAAGGGTTGCGCTCGTTACGGGACTTAACCCAACATCTCACGACACGAGCTGACGACAGCCATGCAGCACCTGTTCAACGGCTCCCTCGCGGGCACTTCAACCTTTCAGCCAAATTCCGTCAATGTCAAGGGTAGGTAAGGTTCTTCGCGTTGCATCGAATTAAACCACATGCTCCACCGCTTGTGCGGGCCCCCGTCAATTCCTTTGAGTTTTAGCCTTGCGGCCGTACTCCCCAGGCGGAAAACTTATCGCGTTAGCTGCGCTACTGACAGGCTTACGCCCACCAACAGCTAGTTTTCATCGTTTACAGCGTGGACTACCAGGGTATCTAATCCTGTTCGCTCCCCACGCTTTCGCGCCTCAGTGTCAGTCAAAGTCCAGGTAGCCGCCTTCGCCACTGGTGTTCTTTCCGATATCTACGCATTTCACCGCTACACCGGAAATTCCGCTACCCTCTACTTCACTCTAGACTCAACAGTATCAACGGCCATTCCTAGGTTAAGCCCAGGGCTTTCACCGCCGACTTGTTCATCCACCTACGCGCCCTTTACGCCCAGTAATTCCGATTAACGCTTGCACCCTCTGTATTACCGCGGCTGCTGGCACAGAGTTTGCCGGTGCTTATTCTTTGGGTAACGTCAAAAAATTAAGGCTATTCACCTCAACTCCCTTCCTCCCCAACTAAAGTGCTTTACAACCCGCAGGCCTTCTTCACACACACGGCATCGCTGGATCAGGGTTGCCCCCATTGTCCAATATTCCCCACTGCTGCCTCCCGTAGGAGTCTGGGCCGTGTCTCAGTCCCAGTGTGGCTGGCCGTCCTCTCAGACCAGCTACGGATCATCGCCTTGGTCAGCCGTTACCTAACCAACTAGCTAATCCGACGCAGGTTCCTCTTCAAGCGTGTGCTTCACTTTCGTGAGTCGCTCACTTTCCTCCTCAGAGCGTATGCGGTATTAGCCCAAGTTTCCCTAGGTTATCCCCCCCTTGAAGTCAGATCCCTACGTGTTACTCACCCGTCCGCCACTCGCCACCCATAATGGTTGCCCACTATCGTGCTGCCGTTCGACTTGCATGTGTTAAGCGTGCCGCCAGCGTTCAATCTGAGCCAGGATCAAACTCTCCACTTTTAATCTCTTCGCACATAGTTCCTTCGCTCGCTTTCGCTCACTCTAAAACTACACGCTTTAGCTCTTCAAAATACTTCGTCAGATTCCTCCAACTCCGTATCTTAATCTCTCTTACTACTTATAATTACTTAAACGGTTTTAAGGTCTTTCGTAGTGCCCACACAAATTGTGTCTTCTTCGTTTTGTTAAAGAACATGTCACTTCCTTCATTGAAGGAGGTGCGATTCTAAACTGCTTAATTAATTTGTCAACGCTATTCTTAAAAAATTTGAATTAATTACTCATTTCAGCAGTGCAATTAGCATTGCATCTACGTTATTTTATTTATTTATCAATTAATTACGTTAATAAAAATTTATTTAATTATTATTCAGTATCATTGCACGATCATTGCCAGAAGCGGTTTTTTGCAACTACAAACGATAATGATATAGTTATTTAGTGCAAAGCTATTGAACATCCGACAATGATCAATATACATACAAAAATCTAATGTGTTCGTTTACTTCTTTTCTTCATCCTTATAATTACTTTCCTTTGAAATTACATTGGCCTTTTGCATTGGTAATGTAATTATTTTAGGATAATGAAATGCAGCACCATCAGCGGCATCGACGCCAGCACCTATAATGCCGCCAATTAAAATATTTCCAGCCACCATAGCATTTGCTTTTGATTTTACCGATAGATTTGCGTTTTGATAGCCAGGTTTTTGACATGCTACGTTAAGATCGTTGTAGCTACGATGGACTACAATCGTTCCTGGGGTACTTGGGAGATACCATTTTCCTTTATTATTCGATAGAACACAGGCTGCTTTCTGCGTTGGCGGAGTAGTTACAGATACCGATTGGGTGACACCATTAATAACCGAGGCGCAACCCCCTAAAAAAACAGTAGCTAATCCAAAGGAAAACAAGTAAAGTTTGCTCATGAAATATATCCTTAATGAAAATAGTTTAATTATCTAAAAGGTAATATAGAGCGGCGATTATAACAAGCCTTAAGCTGATTTCAACTTTTATTATCTTTTTTGTTATTATTTGTTTTGAACAAGCTAACATGAGGGTATAAAATGATTATGAGAGTTGATGGTGACAAAAAGTGGTTCGCGCCGAAACGTAAAAAAGCATAAACTCAAGGTAATTAATTTAAGGCCCACATTTATGAAGAACCAAGAACCCGAAGTGATTGATTTTGAGTCTGCACTTAAAGAATTGAATACTATCGTAGAACAAATGGAGGCAGGAGGTTTGTCACTTGAACAATCGCTCCAATCTTTTGAACGTGGTATTAATTTGACTAAGCAATGTCAACAATCGTTACGTAAAGCAGAACAGAAAGTACAATTGTTATTAGCTCAAGATGGACAAACAACGATGGTTGATTATAAAAATGAACCCGATTCAGAAAATAGCTAAACAATTAGTAACCTCAACCTCTATAAAAACTCCTTTCGGCGTCATTCCTGCTAGCACAGCAAGAAGCAAACACAACTAGCTGTCAAGTGGGAATGACCGTTGCGTTATTTATTAGCAAAATCTACCAACTCAACTAAACTTCTCTCTAATTTCCAGTCCAGAAATTGTTTTGCAACGCGGGTAAAACGTTCAGGTGCATCAGTCACAAGAAATGTGGTCGATGATTGGCTGCTTAATTTCAATAAATCATCGCGGCGTAAAATGTCTTCAACAGCATTAGCTGTTGTAACAGCAGAATCCACAATCATAATTTTATCACCAATGACTTTTCTTATGGTCTTAATCAGTGCTGGGAAATGCGTACACCCTAAGACCAAGCAATCAATGGGTTTTTCTAATTGCTCTATAAATAACTCATTAAGATATTTTTTCGCAACAGCGCGTACAATAGAACCATCAACCCACCCTTCTTCTGCTAAGGGAACGAATAAACTACAACTTTTAGCTATTACATGCGCATCCGGTCGAAGCCGTTGAATCGCGTTTTGGTAGCCTTGAGAATTAACAGTAGTCTCCGTTGCTATGACTGCAATGGTTCCTGTTTGTGAGGTTTCACAAGCAACTTTAGCGCCTGGTTCAAGCACGCTAATTAAGCCTATATTAGACATTTGCGCTTGCAAGTTGACTAGGTTCACGGTGGAAGCAGCCGTGTTACAAGCGATAACTAAGAATTTTATTCCGCGTTCAATTAATACCGAACTTGCTTGTAACACATAGCGATTAATTGTTTCTGGGCTTTTTGTTCCATAAGGTAAACGCGCCGTATCCCCAAGATATAAAAAAGATTCGTGAGGTAATTTTTTTTGCAATGCGCGTAATACCGTCAGGCCACCAACGCCTGAATCAAAGACCCCAATAGGTAAATCTCGTAATTTTTCATTCATATTATTTTCTTTAAAATCCTGAAAGTTGATCCAGTATACTTATTTTTATTATCCCAATTTTTCTGAAATTTTACTACATTAAAGTCTAGTCTCTAGAGGCCGTTTTAGGCTGAGGATGAATAATATTGGCTACTGGCACACTTACTTCATTCTTTCTCTTTGAAGGTATGCTGGCGGCTTCGCGCACCCAAGCATGCCCATAAACCACCTCTACTGTTGCAGGGATTTTGCTATCTTTGGTGCGATATTTTTCATAGTGAGACAGCATGGCATGAAATCGATTTTTACCGGTTAAAGTACTACGCGGAGCATTACAAATAGTGTTAGCTCCCATATTCTTTATTTCTTGCATCAGCTGCAATACATTATTAAAAACAAGGGTAAAGTGTTCAACATCCAGCACAGGATCCACAAATCCAGCGCGCAATAAAGCATCACCAACATCATGCATATCAAGAAATTGATTAACATGTGCTTTATCATCCACTTCTAGCCAACTTTGTCTAAGTTCTTTCAAAGTGTCAGGCCCTAAAGTAGTAAATAATACCAATCCTCCAGGGTGAAGTATCCGTAACCATTCTTGAAAAATCAGGTTTATATCATTACACCAAGGCAGCATAAGATTAGAAAAAACAAAATCCACTGTTTGATTTTGCAAAGGAATTTGACCAGCATCAGCACAAAGAAAACGTTGTCGTGTCAACCATTTTGTTTTTCGTTTAGCTTGTATAAGCGGGTTAATTGCGCTATCGATCAACGCAATTTTTGCTTTAACAAAGTGCTTTTCTAATAATCGAGCGGCATAGCCTGTGCTAGCACCCACATCAACCAGCACTCGCGGTTGAAGCTTGATTAAATCGAGGCGAGAAATTAAACGAGAAGCCGTTTCTCGCTGCAAATAAGCCACGTCATCATAGGTTTTTGCTGCACGATTAAATGCTTTGATAATTCTTTGCTGACGGGAATAAACCAAATTATTCATTTCTACTACTCATTTTCTTTTTATACCTCTCGCAGATGAGTTTTCGGAATTTTAACTGTCAGATTGCAAGAGATTGAAACGTTCTGAATGAGAAAAAGCGCAGGTGTAGCTGTCCTACATTGAGCTTTTTCGATTGAAGAACGTTTCAAGGTCGACGCAAGATGACAGTTAAAAACCGAAAACTCATCTGTGAGAGGTATATATATACCTAACATAGATGAACTTTAGGTATATAATCAGCAACCCTACTAGGGTCTGTCTACAATTCGCTAGGCGTTACACCCAGCATAGTAGAATTGTAAACAAACCTATCAAGGATGATAATAATGCCTCTAAACCCAGCACCCAGTTCACTATTTCGTTACTATATAAATTCAGCTATAAACAAGCTATTACCTCATACTTGTATACTCTGTAATAAACTAACGCAGCAAACCATTGATCTTTGTCAGGCATGTGAAAATGAATTGCCACGTATTGAGCTGGCTTGTTTGCGCTGCGGTGTTCCTATAGCCACTCCGACTATCTGTGTTGATAAAAAACTCTGTGGTCAGTGTATACAACACCCCCCTCCTTACAACACTACTTTTGCGCTTTATCATTATGAGGAACCGATTGATAAACTTATCACTGGAATAAAATTTAGTGGAAAACTCGTCTACGCCAAAGTATTAGGTGAATTGTTCGCAAAAAATATTCTTCTTAGTCTAACTGAAGATAACAAGCCAGATTATCTTATCCCCATGCCTTTACACCAAAAAAGATTGTGTGAACGCGGCTTTAACCAAGCACTTGAACTAGCCCGGCCTATAGCGAAATATCTACAGATACCTATCGATTTTCAAAGTTGTATTCGTTCACGCAACACCATAGCACAAACACTCATTCCAGCTGAGACCCGCTATAATAATATAAAAAATGCCTTTTCAATCAGTAAAAAATTTTTTGCACGTCATGTCGCTATCTTAGATGACGTGGTTACAACTGGAAATACCGTCACTGAATTAAGCAAAGTATTAAAACAACAAGGGATAGAAAATATTTCTATTTGGTGTTGTGCTAGAACCAATTCACATAAAATGCACCAGTGAAAAATCTGGCAGGGGCTGTTGACAATTCGCTAGGAATTACTCCCAGCATAGTAGAGTGTCACCAGATACTAAGGTTTACTGGCCGCTTTGCCTATTACAGTTTATACTATGACCACTGTTTTTTTATAACTGCTTTTAATTATTTATGCTACCGAACCTTTTGCGAAACAAATATAGTACTAAACAAATCATTCTATTGTTAAGCCTAAGCATGTGCTTAATCCTTATTGGTTATGGCTACTGGCGACATTTACAACGTTATGTCACTACCAATGACGCCTATGTCAACGCCAACGTAGTTAACATAGCCGCGCAGGTAAGCGGACCGGTAGCTTTTCTTGGGGTGAAAAATAATCAATTTGTCCATAAAGGACAATTATTATTTACTATCGATCCTGCGCCTTTTCAAATCACCGTGAATAAAGCCAAAGCTCAATTACTGCTTAGCAAACAAAACGAAGCTGCTTCAAATGCAGCCGTACAAGCTGCAGAAGCCAAAGTTTCGCAAGCACAAGCACAATTAGAAGTACAAAAGCAAAATGTACCCAGAATTTTAACTTTAGCTAGCGAAGGAAAAGCTGCAAAAGCAGATGGGGTTGTGGCTCAAGGAAAACTAGATTCTGCTAAAGCAGAATTGGTTGCGGCCAGCAGTGAATTAATAGAAGCTAAACAAAATCTTGGCGACACCGGCAATGCCAATGCACAGATACAAACAGCCAGCTCAAATCTTGCGACAGCACAGCTCGATTTACAACATACAAAAATTTATGCGCCAGCGGATGGTTTTTTAGCCAACTTTGACATCCGACCAGGAACAATGATCACTGCAGGTCAACAAATTTTTGCTTTAATTGAAAGTAAACGCTGGTGGGTTACCGCTAATTTGAAAGAAACTGCTTTAAAATACCTTCAGCCAGGGCAAAAAGCCACCATTCAGCTAGATATTTATCCTCATATCACTTTTCAAGGCTATGTGCAAAGCCTTAGTTTTGCGAGTGGGGCAGTTTTTTCTTTATTGCCGCCAGAAAATGCAACAGGCAATTGGGTCAAAGTTACTCAACGCTTCCCAGTGAAAATAGTATTTATCCACCCAAATCCTCAATACCCACTTCGAGTTGGCGCCAGCGGCACTGTTTCTATTGATACAAAAAGTTATATATCTGGCAAAAAATGAATAAAACGGACGTGGCAACTATCTGGAGATATTTCAACTTTATGAGTTTTTTTGTTCGGATCAAGGCAGCACTTATTAAATGAATGAATCAAATTCTTCTTTACTCGCTAGTTCAACCTTAGAACGCTGGTTAATTACCGCCACGGTTATGCTAGTTGCTATTATTGAAGTGCTTGATATGA